>Ga0137403_10008798_pt1 | contig 11286 bp, 20 predicted proteins | sample CZOMad2_1_16fung_FD_122057 | JGI IMG/M metagenome (GOLD analysis project Ga0137403, IMG submission 122057) | Vadose zone soil fungal communities from Angelo Coast Range Reserve, California, USA - CZOMad2_1_16fungal (Hybrid Assembly) | ecosystem: Environmental > Terrestrial > Soil > Vadose zone...
GGTCAACGACGCGCTGCTTTACGAGGCCGTGCGCCACTATCAGGCGGGCCAGCGGGCGGGCACACACAAAACCAAAGTCCGGCGGGAAGTGGCGGGCTCCGGCAAGAAGCTGTGGAAGCAGAAAGGCACGGGCCGGGCGCGCATGGGTTCTATCCGATCGCCTTTATGGCGGCACGGCGGCACTTCGCATGGACCGGTGCCGCGCGATTATTCCTATAAGCTGCCGCGCAAGATGGTGCTGGGCGCACTGCGGTCCGCGCTGACCGCCAAACTGCGCGATGGCGAACTGAAAGTTGTCCAGAATTTCGCGCTGACGGATCACAAGTCCAAAGGTTTCCGCGCGGCGCTCGACCGACTGGAAGTTTCGCGCAAGGTGCTGGTGGTGGATAACGGTGAGAACCGCAACCTGTCTCTGGGATCCCGCAACCTCGAGGGGGTGACGCTGGTGCCCACGCGCGACGTCAACGTGTATCACCTTTTAGGGCACGACCGCGTGCTGCTCTCGCAGGATGCAGCCGCCAAACTTTCGGAGGCGCTGGCGCGATGACCTTACACGAAATTATCCGGCGGCCACTGGTCACCGAAAAAGGCGTGGCCAAAAAAGAAACCGAACTGACGCTGTGCTTCGAAGTGGCGCCGAAGGCGACCAAGGTCCAGGTGAAAGCAGCGGTTGAGAAGCTCTTCAAAGTGAAAGTGGACCAAGTGCGCACCTGCAATTTTGAAGGCAAAGAACGGCGCCGGGGCCGCTTTACCGGTTTTCGTCCCAATTGGAAGAAGGCGTACGTAAGGCTGAAGGCCGGTCAAAAAGCGCCGGACTGGGCGGAGATTTAATCCGATGCCGATCAAATCATACAGACCGACTACACCGACCCGCCGCTTCCAGACCATCGTTTCGCGCGAGGACATTACCAAGCAGCGGCCCGAGAAATCGCTGCTCGAGCCCAAGCATGGAAGCGGCGGCCGCAACAGCAATGGGCGAGTGACTTCGCGATTCATCGGCGGGGGCCACAAGCAGGCGTACCGCGTGATCGATTTCAAACGCGATAAGACCGGCATTCCGGCCACCGTGGCGGCGGTGGAGTACGATCCCAACCGTTCGGCGCGCATCGCGCTGCTGCATTACAAGGATGGCGACAAGCGCTACATCCTGCATCCGGACGGCTTAAAGATCGGCCAGAAAATTATGTCCGGCCCCGCGGCCGACATTCTGGTGGGCAATGCCCTGCCCCTGAAAAATATTCCGGCCGGCACGGTGGTCCACAACATCGAATTGCGACCCGGCAAGGGCGGGCAAATGGCGCGCTCGGCGGGCTCGCAGGCGCAGTTGGTCTCGAGAGAAGGCGGCGTGGCGCTGCTGAAGCTGCCGTCGGGCGAAGTCCGGCGCGTGCAAGACGATTGCATGGCTACCATTGGCCAGGTCGGCAACGTGGAGCACGAAAATGTGTCACTGGGCAAAGCCGGCCGCAAGCGCTGGATGGGCAAGATGCCGCACAACCGCGGCGTGTCGATGAACCCGGTCGACCATCCGCATGGCGGCGGCGAGGGCAAGACTTCGGGCGGACGGCATCCGGTGACGCCGTGGGGCCAGCCGACGCGCGGCTTCAAAACGCGCAATAACAAGCGCACCGATAAGTGGATTGTGAGCCGGAAAGTGAAAAAGAGATGAGCCGTTTAGAAATCACTGACGCAGCGGCACGGCGACACGCGGCGAATCGACAGGAAGGTTTATGGGCCGTTCAGTAAAAAAAGGGCCGTTTACAGACGGCCATCTGGAAAAGAAGATCGATGCGTTAAACACCACCAACGAAAAGAAGGTGGTCCGGACCTGGTCGCGGCGCTCGACGATTCTGCCGGAATTCGTGGGCCACACGATCGGCGTGCATAACGGCAGGAAATTTATCCCGGTGTATGTCACCGAGAACATGGTGGGGCACAAACTCGGTGAATTTTCGCCCACGCGGCAGTTCAAGGGGCATTCGGTGAAAGCCGCGGCCGCGCCCACCACTGAGAAGTCGGCGAAACCGGCCTGACGATGGCGGCAATGAAGCCAGAGGAAGCTTGAACATGGAAGCCAAGGCAGAAGCGAGATACATACGGATCTCACCGCAAAAGGCGCGGCTGGTCGTGGATTTGATTCGCGGGCAGCAGGCCGGGCAGGCGATCACCACGCTGCGCACGACCAACAAGCGCATCGCGCCCACGGTCGAGAAGGTGCTGAAATCCGCCATCGCCAACGCGCAAAACCGTTCGCAGGATGTCGACGTGGACCGCTTGTACGTTTCCGAAGCGTACGTGCATGAAGGCCCGCGCATGAAGCGCATACGCCCCGCGCCGATGGGACGCGCTTACCGCTATCAACGGCGCATGGCGCACATCGTCGTCAAAGTGGCGGAGAAAGAATCGTAGAGCATGGGTCAAAAAGTTCATCCATACGGCTTCCGGCTGGGATTCAACAAGCCCTGGCGGTCGCGCTGGTTCGCCAAGCAGGGTTACACGAAACTGCTGCAGGAGGATCTCGAGCTGAAGGAAGATTTGCGCGACCGGCTGCGATCCGCCGGCGTCAGCTCGATCGAGGTCGACCGGCCCGGCAACAAGCTGCGCATCACCATCCGCACTTCGCGGCCCGGCATCATCATCGGGCGCAAGGGCGCCGAGATCGAGAAGCTGAAGCTGGATCTGGCCAAGCGCACCAAGCGCGAGGTTTTCATCGACATTCAGGAAGTTCACAAGCCGGAACTGGATGCGCAGCTGGTCTCGGAATCGATTGCGCTACAGCTCGAAAAACGCGTGGCTTTCCGGCGCGCGATGCGCAAGGCCGTGGATTCCGCGCTGCGCTTTGGCTGCAAGGGCATCAAGGTCCGGGTGTCGGGACGGCTAAACGGCGCTGAAATCGCCCGCAGCGAATGGTATCTGCAAGGCCAGCTTCCGTTGCATACTCTGCGCGCCGATATCGACTACGGATTCTCCGAGGCGCGGACGACCTATGGCGTGATCGGCGTGAAGGCATGGCTCTATAAGGGCGAGATTCTGGATTCCAAGTCACGCCGCTCGGGACTGTCATCGGAGCCCGAACCGCGCCGCATGGAACCACGGCGCGACCGGGATCGCGATCGTGACCGTGACCGGGGCCGACGCGAGCCGCAGCAGCAACCAGTGGCCGCCGAAACGGGAGGTCCTGCGACGCAATCCGCGCCTTCCGATTTTCCGCGTCCCGCGCGTTCCGGGGGTCCGCTGATGCCGCCGCTCATGGCGCCTCAGCCATCTTGGAAGCAAGAGGCGCGTACGGAGACGCCGGCGGCACAGCCGGCGCCAGAGCCGGCAGCCGAACCTGCCGCCAGCGAACCCGCGTCGCCCGAAACCAAGCCTGAACAGGAGAAAAGTTAACCCCCCATGTTGATGCCGAAGAAAGTCAAATACCGCAAGCAGCAGCGCGGGCGCATGACCGGCAAAGCGTGGCGCGGGTCAACGATCTCGTTTGGCGAGTACGGGCTCAAGGCGCTTGAGTGCGGCTGGATCACCGACCGCCAGATTGAAGCCGCGCGCGTCGCCATGACGCGTTTCATCAAGCGCGGCGGTAAAGTCTGGATTCGGCTGTTTCCGGATAAGCCCATCACAAAGAAGCCGGCTGAAACCCGTATGGGAAAAGGTAAAGGAGCGCCCGAGCAGTGGGTGGCGGTGATTCGCCCCGGCAAGGTGCTGTTTGAAATGGAAGGCGTGGACGCGATCACAGCGAAGCAGGCCATGAGTCTGGCAGCGGACAAGCTGCCCATCAGGACCAAGCTGGTGTCGCGGGCCACGGCGGAATAAGGGGAAGGCGATGAGGTCGCAAAAGATTCGCGATTTGGACAGCCCGGAGCTGCAGCACCAGTTGCGCGACATCGACGAGCAGCTTTTCCGTCTGAGGCTCCAGATGTCAATGGGCCAGATGGAGGGTCTCAAGAAAGTCCGCAGCATGAAAAAGACCCGCGCGCGCATTTTTACGGTCTTGCGTGAGCGCGAGCTGGCCGAGCAGGCCGCGGGAGAGAAACGGTAGCGTATGGCTGAGGATAAGAAGGGCCACAAGAACGAAAAGGTCGGTGAAGTGGTTTCGGCCAAGATGACGAAAACCATCATTGTCCAGGTGAGCCGCCGCGTGCCCCACCCGCTCTACAAGCGGATCATCACCAAGCGCAAAAAGTTCTACGCGCACGATGAAGAAAGCCGGGCCAAACTGGGCGACGTGGTGCGCATCATTGAGTGCCGTCCGCTCAGCAAGCTGAAACGCTGGCGCCTGGGCGAGGTAGTGCGGCGAGCCGCGCAGGTTGCCGTGCAGCCCGCGGATTTGGACGTGAAGATTTGACGGCAGGTGTCAGGTGCAAGGTGTTAGGTGTTAGCTTGCTGGCACCTGAAACCTGGAACCTAACACCTCAGGAGCGACTTTAGGAGCGACTTATGATTGGCATGCGAACCATTCTGGAGGTGGCCGATAACAGCGGCGCGCGGCGGCTGCAGTGTATTCTGCCCCGCGGCGGCGACCTGGGACTGCGCGCCGGGTTGGGCGATGTCGTCACCGCCAGCGTCAAGGAAGCCGCTCCCGACTCGGCCATCAAGAAGGGCAAAGTAGTCCGCTGCGTGATCGTCCGCATGCGCAAAGAAACACGCCGCAAAGACGGCACTTATATCCGGTTTGATTCAAACGCCGCGGTGCTGATCACTGAGACCAACGATCCGGTGGGAACCCGCGTATTCGGTCCGGTGGCGCGCGAGCTGCGGGACAAGAAGTTTATGAAAATCGTATCCCTGGCTCCGGAGGTGATCTGATGGCGCTCTCGCGGCGCAAACCGGCGGAGCCGGTGCGCATTCAACTCAAGAAAAACGACCAGGTCCGGGTGATCTCGGGCCGCGATAAAGGCAAGAACGGGCGCGTGCTCAGCGTCGACGAGCGAAGCAATAAGGCGCTGGTCGAGCATATCGCCATGATCAAGCGGCACACGCGGCCCAATCCGGGCAAGCAGATCAAAGGCGGCATCGCCGAGCGCGAGAGCCCCATCGCGGTTTCGAATTTGATGATTTTGTGCCCGCAGTGCGGGCCGGTGCGCATCGCGCATCATATGGAAACTCTGCCGGGCGGGAAAGTGCGCCGGTCGAGAGTTTGCCGCAAGTGTGGGCAGACGCTGGATAAAAAATGAGGAACCGCCGAGACGCCGGAACGCACGGAGCAACACAAGCCGTCCGGCTATCGGGGAAATAGAGAATGGCAGCAAGACTCAGACAACATTACGCAAAAGTCGTGGTCCCGGCGCTCAGCAAAGAGTTCGGCTACAAGAACGTCATGGCGGTGCCGAAGCTAGACAAGATCTCGATCAATATCGGGTTGGGCGAGGCCACGCAGAACGCCAAGCTGATGGATGGCGCGGTCAACGAGCTGGGGCAGATTGCCGGGCAGAAACCGGTAGTCACCAAGGCGCGCCGTTCGATCGCGGCTTTCAAGCTGCGCGAGAACATGCCGATCGGCTGCATGGTGACGCTGCGCGGGGACCGCATGTACGAATTCTTCGACCGGCTGGTGAATGTGGCGCTGCCGCGCGTACGTGATTTCCGCGGCGTGTCCAGCAAGTCGTTCGACGGCCGCGGCAATTATACGCTCGGCATCCGCGATCAGTTGATCTTCCCGGAAATCGACTACGCCAAAGTCGAGAAGACCAAGGGCATGAACGTCTCGATCATCACAACCGCCCGGACCGATGCCGAAGGCGTGGCGCTGCTGAAGGCCATGGGAATGCCGTTCCGGCAGTGAACTGGCGAAGGAGAAAGCGAAACGAATGGCAACAACCGCAAGAATGGCAAAACACGCAAAGTCAACCAAAGCCCTGGCCCGCGACCGTGCCGAGAATAAAAAGACACCCATGCTCGCGGTCCGGCACCGCAACCGCTGCTGGCGCTGCGGCCGCCCGCGCGGCTTTCTCAGCAAGTTCGGAATATGCCGGCTCTGTTTCCGGCAGCTCGCGCTGAATGGTGAGATTCCCGGCGTGATCAAGGCCAGCTGGTAGGAGGGCGAATGACCACAGATCCCATTGCCGACATGCTGACCCGGGTACGCAACGCCCTGGCGGCGCGACATCCGAAGGTGGATGTACCGGCCTCGCGCCTGAAAGCGGAAATCGCGCGTATCTTGAAAGAAGAGGGATACATCGCGAATTTCAAAGTAGCCGAGGAAGGCGTGAAGCGTGTCATCAAGATCTATTTGAAGTATGCGCAGAATAACGCGCCCGTGATTACGCGCATCGAGCGCGTTTCCCGGCCCGGCTGCCGCGTCTACGTGGGCCATGAAGATATCCCGCGTGTTCAGGGCGGCCTCGGCATTAATATTTTGACCACGCCGCGAGGCGTCATGACCGGCCGCACGGCGCACCGCGAAGGCGTGGGCGGCGAAGTGTTGTGCCAGATCTGGTAGGCAACAAGATGATTCAACGCCAGTACGCCGAGGGAATGTCTGGAGATTTTCCCGGCGCCTCGATGTCTCGGCGTTGAAGAGGTTTTACTTCTATGTCACGAGTTGGAAACAAGCCGATTCCGCTGCCGAAAGGCGTCAAAATAGAGGTCGGCGAGCAATTGCGTGTGGAAGGGCCCAAGGGAAAACTGACCGTGCCCATTCCGCCCGGTATCAAGATCCAAGAGGCGAACGGGAACGTGCAGCTCGCGCGCGAGAGCGATGAGCAGGCCGCGCTGCACGGGCTGACGCGGGCGCTCGCCGCCAACGCCATCAATGGCGTAGCTACCGGCTTCACCAAGGAGCTGGACATCGTGGGCATCGGTTATCGCGGCGACGTGAAAGGCCGCGTCGCCACATTCACCTTGGGTTACTCGCATCCCATCGAAGTGCTGCTGCCCGATGGGGTGGATTTGAAGATCGACAAACAAACCCACCTGGTGCTCACCAGTTACGACAAACAGAGGCTCGGCCAGGTGGCGGCCAATATTCGCGCGCTCCGTCCGCCCGACCCGTACAAGAACAAAGGGGTCCGCTACACAGGCGAAGCGCTGCGGAAGAAGGTCGGCAAGACCGGCGCGACGGGTGCTAAAGCATGATCCAGAGAACCAATAAGAACGAAATTCGCGGGCGTATTCACAAGCGCATCCGAAGCAAAGTGCGTGGCACCGAACAGCGGCCGCGCCTGGCGGTATTCCGCAGCTTGTCGCACATCTACGCGCAGCTCATCGACGACAGCAAGGGCCAGACTCTGGTGGCTGCTTCCTCGTCCGAGGAAGCGGTATTCAAGGGAGCCTCGATGAGCGCTCCTCCCGAGACGGCGCCGCTGAAAGCGGAAAAAGGCGAAAAAGCGGAAAAGGGTGAGAAGGCCGAAAAGGGTGTGAAAAAAGCCTCGGTAAGCGCTCCTGCCGATACCGCGCCGCTAAAAACCGAAAAAGCGGAAAAGGGCGCGAAGGGCGAGAAGACCGAAAAGGGCGAGAAGACCGAAAAGGGCGAGAAGACCGAAAAGGGCGAGAAGGCCGAAAAGGGCAAGAAGAAGGGCGACGAAAAAGCTCCCGAGAGAGCCGCCAAAAAAGCGCCAGTCGCGACTAAGGCTGCCGGCGGAAACGTGGCCGGCGCGAGGCTCATCGGCAGGGCCATCGCCGCCCGCGCCAAGGAAAAAGGGATCAAGCAAGTGGTGTTCGATCGCGGCGGATACATTTACCATGGGCGCGTCAAGGCGTTGGCCGATGCCGCCCGCGAAGCGGGACTGGAGTTCTAGCAGATGGCTACTATCGTCGTGAAACGGATCGATCCGCAATCGCTCAATTTGAAAGAGCAGGTGGTGTCGATCAATCGCGTCACCAAGGTTGTGAAGGGCGGCAAGAACCTGAGCTTTTCGGCGCTGGTGGTGGTGGGCGATTCCTCGGCGAAGGTGGTCGGCTTTGGCGTTGGCAAAGCCAAGGAAGTGCCCTCAGCCATCCGAAAGGGTATCGAAGCGGCCAAGAAGAACCTGCGCAAAATCTATCTGCTCGAGACGACCATTCCGCACCAGGTGCTGGGACGCTTCGGCAGCGGCATGGTGCTGCTCAAGCCGGCGCCCGAAGGCACGGGCGTGATCGCCGGCGGACCGGTGCGCGCCGTGGTGCAGGCCGCGGGAATCCCGAATGTGCTGACCAAGTCGATCGGCTCGCACAACCCCCACAACGTGGTGAAAGCCACCATCAACGCGCTTGAGCAGTTGCGCGACAAACATGTTGTGGCGGAAATGCGCGGCGTGGCCGTGGAGAAAATGTAAATGAACGGCACAATCAAAATCAAGCTCGTGCATAGCCCCATCTGCACTCCCTGGCAGCACAAGAGGATCGTGCGGGGACTGGGCTTACGGAAGATCAATCAGGTCGTCGAGCGGCCGGACACGCCCGGGTTCCGGGGCATGGTCAAGAAAATTCCGCATCTTCTGGCGTTGGTGGGGGAATAGCATGAATCTCAGCCATCTGAAACCTCCGGCGGGTCAAAAGCACCACAAAAAACGCATTGGGCGTGGCATGGGATCGGGCCGCGGGAAGACCGCGACGCGCGGTAGCAAGGGCGCGCGCGCCGTTTCCGGCTACAGCATCATGCGCGGATTCGAGGGCGGCCAGATGCCCCTCCACCGCCGTCTGCCGAAACGCGGTTTTACCAACATTTTCAAGAAGCAGTACGCTGTCGTGAACCTGGGGCGCCTGGACAAGCTCGAAGGCGACAGCTTCAACCCCGCGCGCCTGGTGGAACTGGGCGTGGTGCGCAAGATGCTCGACGGCGTCAAAATTCTGGGATCGGGCGAGCTGACGCGCAAGATCCGGGTGGAGGCGCACCTGTTTTCCAAGTCCGCCATTGAAAAGATTCAAAAGGCTGGCGGCGAGGCCGCGGTCATCGGAGCGGCAGCCCCCGAAAAGTAGGCTGGCCGAGGCACGATCATGAAATTCTTCGAAGCCATTGGGAACGTTTTCCGGATCCCCGACCTGCGCCGGCGTGTGTTCTTCACGCTGGGCCTCCTGGCGGTCTACCGCCTGGGCGGGCACATCCCTACGCCCGGAATTGATATCCACCGCTGGACGGATTTCTTCCAGCGCAACCAGGGCACCATCTTTGGCTTCTTCGACCTGTTTGCCGGCGGCAACATCCGGCGGCTGACGATCTTCGCGCTGGGCATTATGCCCTACATCACGGCGTCGATCATCCTGCAATTGCTCACCGTGGTCATCCCCACGCTCGAGAAACTGCAGAAGGAAGGCGAACTCGGCCGGCGCAAGATCACGCAATGGACCCGGTATCTAACGGTGATCCTGGCGCTGATGCAATCCTTCGGCATCGCCACGGGCCTGCAAGCTATGCAGGGGAATATCGTGATCAACCCGGGCATCGGGTTTATTCTGATGACCATCATCTCGCTCACCACCGGCACGGCGTTCATCATGTGGCTGGGCGAGCAGATCACCGACCGCGGCGTAGGCAATGGCATGTCGCTCATCATTTTCGCTGGCATCGTGGTCGGGTTACCCCAGGCGATTACTAATATTTATCAGAACGTGTTCGTCACCAAGGAGTGGGGCCCCATCACGCTCGCCATTATCCTGATTATGATGGTCGCGGTGGTGGCGTTCATCGTCCTGGTGGAGCGTGGCGAGCGGCGCATCCCGGTGCAATACGCCAAGCGCGTGGTCGGCCGGCGGGTGATGGGCGGCCAGTCGACGCACATGCCGCTCAAAGTGAATGCCGGCGGCGTCATCCCGGTGATTTTCGCTTCCTCGATTCTGGCGTTTCCGCAAACCCTGCGCGGGCTGCCGCTGGTACAGAACAGCAAGTGGCTGAGCGGGATGCTGCAATCCATTCAGCACGGCGAGCCACTCTACGTGTTGCTCTTCGTGGTCGGCATCGTGTTCTTCTGTTTTTTCTACGTGTCCATTATCTTCAACCCCAATGAAGCCGCCGACAACATGCGCAAATACGGCGGATTCATTCCAGGAATCCGGCCGGGCCGCAACACCGCCGAGTACATGAACGCCATCCTGACCAAGATCACGGTGGTGGGCGGCATCTACCTCTCGATCCTATGCCTGATCCCGGACATCATGATTTCGGGAATCCATCTGCAACATTTGCCGCTCCTCGGTAACTGGATCGATGCGCACTTCCCGCGGTTCCTGTTGGAAGGACTGAACGTGCAATTTTATTTCGGCGGCACCTCGCTGCTCATTGTGGTGGGCGTGGCCATGGACACCGTCAACCAGATCGAGGCGCAATTGATCATGCGCCACTATGAAGGCTTTACGCCGCGCGCGGGCCGGATCCGCGGGCGCAGAACGACATTTTAGAAGCAGGGCGCAGGATTTGGGACTGACGGCTTGGCACTCGAAAAAAGTGGGCTGGTAAAAACCGAACGGGTGCTGGGTCCTGACAAGGTTCCGGGCGATGAGAGCCAAATCCCGAATCCAAAAGTTCCTTTGGCGCTTGTTCTTTTCGGCTCGCCCGGCTCGGGTAAGGGTACTCAGTCGAACCTGCTGTCGAAGGCGCTGGGGATTCAGCAGATTTCGACCGGCGACATGCTACGCGAGCATGTCCGCAAGGGGAACGCGGTGGGCACCGCAGTTGAGGCCAAGTTGAAGGCCGGGTTTCTGGTCAAGGACGAAGTCGTAAACGCACTCGTGGAAAAGCGGTTGGCGGAGCCGTCCGCCGCGCGCGGGTTTATTCTGGACGGCTATCCGCGTACCCGGGCGCAGGCCGAGGTGCTGTGCCGCATGCTGGCGGCCCGCGGGGCTAACGAGGTGGTGATTCACCTCGTAGTCGATTACAATGTAATTATTGCTCGCCTTACCGGACGCAGACAGTGTCCCGTGTGCGGCACCTTGTACAACGTGATTTCGAAGCCACCTAAGGTGCCGGGCGTGTGCGACCTGGAAGGGGCAAAACTGATCGTCAGGGAAGATGACCGCGAAGAGGTGATCCGGGAGCGGCTGGAAGCTTACGAGAAACAAACCCGGCCTCTGTTGGATTACTTTCGCGAAAAGGGCAAGACGTTATACGAAATAGACGCCACCAACGAAACCCCGGAACAGGTGTTCCGGAAAATTGAGGCGCTGATCCGGAAGCAATGATCATTCGCAAGACGGCCGCCGAACTGGAGAAAATGCGGCGCAGTGGGATTCTGGTTTACCAGATCCTGAAAAACCTGGGCGACATGGTCCAGGACGGGGTCAGCACGTACGATCTTGAAGTGGCGGCGGAACGTATGATCGCGGATGCAGGAGCGCGGCCGGCGTTCAAGGGCTATTTTGTTCCGGCGGCGGGCGAGCGGT
>Ga0137403_10008799_pt1 | contig 11285 bp, 7 predicted proteins | sample CZOMad2_1_16fung_FD_122057 | JGI IMG/M metagenome (GOLD analysis project Ga0137403, IMG submission 122057) | Vadose zone soil fungal communities from Angelo Coast Range Reserve, California, USA - CZOMad2_1_16fungal (Hybrid Assembly) | ecosystem: Environmental > Terrestrial > Soil > Vadose zone...
AAAGGACGGGCTTTATTATTCCTTGAGCACGGGAAGTACAGAAACATGGGTCGCTGGCGACATCGTCCGTTTGGAGGCGGCAGGGTTGAACCCGGTGCAACTGACATTGCTTCGGAACGGCAATACGGTCTTGAGCTACACGGATGCGACAGAGAACCTCGTTGGAGGCAGCCCCGGCATAGGGATGTTTTCGCGAACCGATGCTAATCTCACGATCGATAATTGGGAGGGCGGCAATCTGGGACCCATGGGGCCTGTGATGCCATATACGCCGCCGGGACCAAGTGTGCCCGGGAATCTTGTGGCCACGGCATTAGGAGTGAGTCAAGTCAAGCTGACTTGGGTGGCGACGCCCGACAGCGTCGATGCAAGAAAGTATGAAGTAGAGCGGAAGGATCCCGGAAGCACGCGGTTTGTGCATCTGGGTACGACTACGGGAACGAGCTACGCCGACACGGGATTGGCAGCAGGTGGCAACTACAGTTATCGCGTCCTGGTGAAGGATGGGAGGGGGAGGCTGAAAGACTATTCAGGTGTGGCGAGCGTAACAACAGGTTCACCAACAATTATTCCCCGCAGCGCACCGTAACGAGTAGAATGACAGGTTGGGAGGGTAACGCAGCTGGCGACGCACAAAGCGTCGCTGACGGTTCACGTATTAGAAACTCGAATGCAAACAACATCACGCAATAGTAACAAGATTTAGAATGGCTCATGCAATTCACTGAAACAAAACTACCGGGAGCCTATGTTATTGAGCTTGAACGTAAGGAGGACTCACGAGGTTTTTTCGCGCGCGCTTTTTGCCAGAAAGACTTCGCTGCCCACGGACTCAAGCCACTTATCGCGCAGGCAAATGTCGCCTACAACTTTAAGAAGGGCACGCTGCGGGGGATGCATTTCCAATTCCCCCCAGCAGCGGAAACCAAGCTGGTACGTTGCACACGCGGCGCGATTCTCGACATCATTGTAGATCTGCGCGCGGAAAGCCCGACCTACCTCAAGAATATTGCCGTCGAGTTGAACGAGGAGAACCGCCGCGCGCTCTACGTGCCAGAACGTTTCGCACATGGTTATCAGACGTTGCACGACAACACAGAGACAAGCTATCAGGTCGGCGAGTTCTATGCGCCTGATTATGAGAGCGGCCTGATGCACGACGATCCGCGCCTCGGCCTGGAGTGGCCGCTGCCAGTGGCGGTAATTTCGGATAAGGACCAAAAGTTCAAGTTACTGCAGCACATCGAGCCAGAGCTCAGGCGGCGCATGACCGTCTAAAATAACATATCCAGGAGTAATCATTCATGGTCATCGTCGATAAGGCTTTGGAAGCACGAGCGGAGCAAGGCAAGCCAATCAAGGTCGCGATTCTGGGCGGCGGGTTCATGGCGCAAGGGCTCACAAACCAGATTGTGAACAGCGTCCCCGCGATGAGGATGGTGGCCATTTATAGCCGTAAACCGCAGAAGGCAATGCACGTCCTGAATTATTCCGGCCTGGAGAATCCAATCGAAGCCATCACGCAGACCCAGTTGGACGATGCAATTCGCGACGGGAAGCCGGTCTTTACACAGGATGTCATGTTACTGGCGCGCTCGGAGCATGTGGATCTAATAGTGGACACCACCGGCTCTGTGGAGTTCGGAGCGCATGTTGTACTCGAGGCATTCAAACACGGCAAAGACGTTGTGCTGCTCAATGCAGAATTAGATGCGACAATCGGCCCGATTCTCCAGACTTATGCTGATAAACATGGAGTTATTCTCTCAGCGTGCGACGGCGACGAACCGGGCTTGCAGATGAATCTTTATCGCTGGGTGAAAGGGCTCGGCCTTACGCCGCGCGTCGTTGGTAACATTAAGGGCCTGCAGGATCCCTATCGAAATCCCAGTACGCAAAAAGGTTTCGCCGAGAAGTGGGGCCAGAATCCTGCGATGGTGACCAGCTTTGCCGACGGGTCAAAAATCAGCTTCGAGCAGGCGATCGTGGCAAATGCGACCGGAATGGTCGTGAAATCACGCGGGATGTCGCGGGGCGCAGAATACAAAGACGACGTGATGAAAATCGGAAAGCTCTATGATATTGAAGAGCTTCGCAGGCTGGGAGGGATTGTTGATTATGTCGTCGGCACGCCTTTTACAAAAGTCTATTGCCTAGCCGAGCATCGCGATCCAAAGCAGCGGCATTACCTGAATCTTTACAAAATGGGCGAGGGTCCGCTCTACTCGTTCTTTCTCCCGTATCATCTGGTCCATTTCGAGGTACCGAATGCTATCGCTCGGGTTGCGCTCCTGCGGGATTCAGTTGCCAGGCCGCTCGGTGGGCCAGTAGTTGAGGTTTGTGCGGTTGCTAAACGCGATTTGAAAGCGGGCGAGGTGCTCGACGATTACGGAATGTACATGACCTATGGTGAGGCCGTGAATACGGACGAGATGAGCAATGGCCGCTACCTGCCGGAAGGATTGGTCGAAGGCTGTAAGCTCAGTCGCAACATTGCGAAGGATGCCGTCCTCACGTACGACGATGTGGAATTGCCAAAGGGTCGGCTTGCGGATCAGTTGCGCGCCCAACAATATCGCCACTTTCGCGGCGAAACCTGGCTGGAGGAAAAGATCAAGAGTCGCGACTGAATCGGCGGCTTGTTTCAAAGGAACTCTATGCCTCAAAAACCGGAGAAGAGACTGTGAAAGTGGTTTTATTTTGCGGTGGTTTCGGCATGCGTATGCGGGAATATTCCGAAGCTTTGCCCAAGCCAATGGTGCCGATTGGGTATCGTCCCATCCTTTGGCATATAATGAAGTATTATGCCCACTACGGCCACAAAGATTTTATCTTGTGTTTAGGTTACAAGGCTGACGTTATAAAAAAGTACTTCCTCGAATACGATGAGTGTGTGTCAAATGACTTTGTCCTTTCCAGCGGAGGCAAGAATGTTGAATTACTGAGTAGCGACATCGATGACTGGAACATCACTTTTGTCGACACAGGGCTTACGTCGAACGTTGGTCAGCGTCTGAAAGCTGTCCGAAAGCAGCTTGAAGGAGAGGAGATGTTCCTTGCCAACTACACCGATGGTCTTTCGGACGTACCGCTTCCTGCAGTCATTGAATCTTTCCGGGATAGCGGTAATGTCGCCTGCTTTGTGGGCGTGAAGCCGCGGGCCAGCTTTCATCTTATCACGATGGAGTCCGGTGGCGCCGTCACGAGCATCGAGCACATCGCTAAATCAGGGGCGCGGATGAACGGAGGGTTTATGGTGTTGCGGCCGGAGATCTTCAGTTACATGAAGGACGGCGAAGAACTCGTAGAAGAACCGTTCCGGCGGCTGATTGGCGCCGGCCGGCTGATGGTTCATCCACATGACGGCTACTGGGCCTGCATGGATACTTTCAAAGAAAAGCAGGACCTTGAAGACCTCTTCGGCCGAGGCAGTGCTCCTTGGGCAGTGTGGAATCATCAGCACGAAATCAAGAAATGATTTCGTGCAATCTGAATGGTGTGAAACGCGTGCTGTGCCTGGGGGCGCACAGCGACGACATCGAGATCGGCTGCGGTGGCACAGTTCTGCAGATGGTTGAGCAATCCAAGAGCATCGAATTCTACTGGCTCGTGCTGTGTTCCAATCCGACGCGCGCCCAAGAAGCCAAGCGCAGCGCGAACGTCTTCCTGAGCGCCGTGCGGAACAAAACTATTGTTGTGAAATCCTTTCGGGATGGCTTTCTTCCCTACCTCGGTCCGCCGGTCAAAGAATGCTTCGAGAAACTTAAGAAAGTCTTCACACCCGATGTAATCTTTACCCATTGCCGGCACGATCTTCACCAGGACCACCGTCTGGTGTGCGAGTTAACGTGGAACACGTTTCGCGATCACGTCATCCTCGAATACGAGATCCCGAAATACGACGCTGATCTGCGCTCACCTAATTTTTTCGTGCCGCTGAGCGAGACCCAAGCGCGCAAAAAAGTGAAGAGCCTGATTCGGTACTTTAACACGCAACAGAATAAGCAGTGGTTCTCTGAAGAATTGTTTTACGGTTTGATGCGGCTGCGGGCCGCTGAGGTCGCCTCGCCCGCCCGTTATGCGGAGGCTTTTTGTTGCCGGAAAATGCTTCTCGGGACGGTGAATTGAGCTGGGTGCCGGACCTCGGTAAATTCGCCGCTCCGAATTCTACCCATGCATGAATATGTAATCATTGGAGGGGGAATCGTCGGATTGGCGACGGCTGTGGCGGTGGGCAAAAAGTATCCCAAGGCAAGGATCCTCGTCCTGGAAAAGGAGCAGGATGTCGCGCAACACCAGACTGGCCGAAACAGCGGTGTCATCCATTCAGGTATTTATTACAAGCCGGGAAGTCTGAAAGCCAGGTTCGCGCGGGAAGGCAACCGCTCAATGGTTGAATTTTGCAACGAGCACGGCATCAAACATGCAGTCTGCGGAAAAGTGATCGTTGCCAGCAAACCGTCGGAACTTCCGCTCCTGGAGAGCTTGTTTCAACGCGGCCTCGATCACCGGCTTGCTGTTACGCGGCTCTCGCCTGAACAAGTCCAGGAAACTGAGCCACATGTGCGCTGCCTGGCCGGCATCAACGTTCGCTCTACGGGAATCGTCAACTACCGCGAGGTTTCTGCGAAATATGTTGAACTGGTTAAATCAAACGGTGGAACCGTGCTAACTGGCACCCGGGTTGACCGCTTGCGCAGGGTGAATGGGACTCAAGTCATCGAAACGCCTCACGGAGACTTTGAGGCCGGATTCATCATTAACTGCGCAGGTCTGTTTAGCGATCGCGTGGCTCGCTATAGCGGCCTCGATCCGGCCGCGAAAATTGTCCCGTTTCGGGGCGAGTACTACGAATTGGTCCCTGAAAGGCGGCATCTCGTAAAGAGTTTAATTTACCCAGTACCCAATCCAAACTTTCCGTTTCTAGGTGTTCATTTTACGCGCATGATTGATGACTCCGTGCACGCCGGGCCCAACGCTGTGCTCGCCTTCAAGCGCGAGGGCTATAGCAGGACGGACATCAACTGTGCCGACTTGTTTGAAACCCTTACGTTCTCGGGTTTTTGGAACCTGGCGAGGAGATATTACCGAGATGGGATCATGGAGATGTTGCGTTCTGTGAGCAAACGTGCGTTCGTCAAGAGCCTTCAACGACTCATCCCCGAAATAACTGAAGATGACTTGGTTCCGACGCATTCCGGAGTGCGGGCGCAAGCGTTGATGCCCGATGGAAAATTGGTGGACGATTTCCTGATCGTGAAGGAAAAAAATTCTATTCACATCTGCAATGCCCCCTCGCCAGCGGCGACGGCGTCGCTTGAAATCGGGCGCTTCGTTGCGAATCAACTTCCGAACGTCACGCTGGCTCGGATGTGAGCTTCTCAGCTTCAGGCAGGGCAAATCGATCGCCCCGGCGTCGCTTGCTGTTTTAACAACGGTCTTTAACTATTCAAAATGAAAATAGCTGTAGTCGGTCTCGGTTATGTTGGATTACCACTGGCAATCCAATTTGCGCGTGCGGATGTGACGGTTCTGGGGCTGGACATTGATGCCGCGAAGGTGGATTCGATCAATCAGGCGCGCAGCTATATCAAGCACATTTCGTCAGAGGCCATCAAGGAAGTTGTGAAGCGAGACAGGCTCTGCGCATCCACCGATTTCAATCGGGTCCGGGAAGTTGAAGCGGTGATTATTTGCGTGCCGACCCCTTTAAGTAGAAATCGGGAACCGGATCTTTCATTTATTCTCGATACAGGCCGAACCATAGCGCCGCATCTCTCAAAGGGAACGTTGATAGTGCTCGAATCAACAACCTATCCGGGCACGACGGATGAGGATTTACGGGCTGTCCTGGAGGAAGGCTCCCGTATGAAGGCTGGCGTAGATTTTCACCTGGCTTTTTCGCCGGAACGAGAAGATCCGGCCAACGAACAGAGTAAAGTGAAACTAATTCCGAAAGTGGTAGGCGGTTATACTCCCGCGTGCCTTGATCGGGCGGTGACGCTTTATAGTAAAACGATCGACAAAGTTGTGCCTGTCTCTTCGTGTCGCGTCGCTGAGGCGACCAAGCTTCTGGAGAACATTTTCCGCAGCGTAAATATCGCGCTGGTTAATGAGCTGAAACTCGTTTACGGCGCGATGGGGATTGATATCTGGGAAGTCATTGAAGCCGCGAAAACGAAGCCATTTGGCTTTATGCCGTTCTATCCGGGTCCCGGCCTTGGGGGTCACTGCATCCCAATCGATCCATTCTACCTTACGTGGAAAGCGCGAGAGTATGGCAAACACACGCGCTTCATCGAGCTTGCAGGCGAGATCAACACCGCCATGCCGGAATACGTTGTGCATCGCGTAGCCCACGCGCTGAACGCTGGAAACAAAGCAGTAAAGGGCAGTCGCATACTGATTTTGGGACTGGCCTACAAACCCAATGTCGATGATGAACGCGAATCGCCCAGTTACGTTCTCATGAGCCTACTGAATGAGCGCGGCGCTGAGGTTGAGTACCACGATCCCTACGTGCCGGTGATTAGGCCAACCCGCGAGCATTCGCATTTCGCCGGAAAAAAGTCTGTCGCCTGGAATCGAACGACAATTGAGAAATTTGACCTTGTGCTTATCGCGACGAATCACGCCTGCGTGAACTATCATGAGCTGGGCGATTGGGCCAAATGCATCGTGGACACTCGAAACGCGATGGCGCCGGTGAAAGTCGCTGCAGGCAAGGTTTGGAAGGCATAGGTCGGAGGACGAAGTCAGATGTCAGAGGACAGACGACAGAAGACAGACAACAGAGGACAGAAGTTCGCCACGCTTCCGGCTTGGGAAGCGCTATAGCTCGGAGAGGCGAATCCGTCCGTTGGCGGCGTTGCCGGTACATACCGTGCGTGAGTGGGCGCTCGCAGCAGCTAAGTCGCTGATCAAGAACATCTGCAGTCCGACAGAACTGACGATCGCGTGCACAGCTTATCGATGGGAGCATGCCAGCTCACCGGAGGAATGTGAGCAAGGGATCGTGCCTATCGGCGAACCATTCGAAGGTATCGAGTCGTTGATTGTAGATGAACAATGCGCGAAGAGGAGCCGGGGGCTGATGGCGAGCTAGTCATGAGTAGACCACAACTGAGCCTAGGTTACGGGCAGGATGAGGAAAAGACTCGCCTCGCGTTTGTTCAAATTGTTAAAAAATTGTTAAAAATAAGATTGACACGTTGCGATCACACGCGTGAGCCTCAAGCTTTCGACGATTCTCATTTAATAACTTATGATCGGCGGCAAATCCTATGCGTTTTGTTGTCGGCGGAATCACCGCTCATCCGCTTTTATACGGACGAGTACTCACGTTGTAGCACTGCTCTCGCTTCTTATATCACTTTTCTTCGCAGCTTCGTCTTTGCGCGCCCAAGACCCTTCTACCGTCGGGCAATTTTCGCCGGTGATGACCTGGCCGTACATGGCAGTCCATACTCATGTGCTCCCGACAGGCAAGGCGCTATGGTGGCCGCCATTCGACGACGGCGATAACCCCACGCTGTGGGATCCATCGACGAACACGAATACTCCGGCTACGCATGCAGGAGCAAACATTTTCTGTTCGGGCCATGCCTTTCTGGCCAATGGACAGCTCTTCGTAGCGGGTGGGCACGTAAACAACTTCGTCGGCCTGCCCAACACCTACACCTATAACCCGTTGAACGATACCTGGACGCGCCTACCGGATATGAACAACGGTCGATGGTACCCGACGGTCACCACGCTGCCAAACGGAGACGTGCTCGCGATCAGTGGATGGATCGATACGACGATGGGTGTCAACGTCGAGCCTCAGGGATGGCAGACCGGAACCGCATCCTGGCGTAACCTGAGCACAGCGCACCTGGCTTTGCCTTTCTATCCATTCATGTTTGTTGCGCCTAATGGAAAGGTGTTCTGTGCCGGGCCCAGCCAGACGGCCAGGTACCTTGATGTTACTGGCACTGGCGCCTGGAGCTCAGTGGCGAATAGCAACTACGGGACTCGTAATTGGGGATCATCAGTGATGTACAACGACGGCAAGGTACTGGTTACGGGCGGAAGCCCATGCGACTTTTACGATGCAGGTTGTACCACTTATCCAACGGCAACCGCAGAGATAATCGACCTGAACAGGCCGACTCCCACTTGGACCTACACTGGATCGATGGCGACGGGGGGACGTAAACTCCATAACGCTACTTTACTTGCAGACGGCAAGGTCCTGGTGACCGGCGGAACCAGAGGAACCGAGGGTCCGAACGCTATGCCCACCGATCCAGCATACACATGCGAGTTGTGGGATCCGGTAACCGGGACGTGGACAGCGATGGCCAGCATGACGGTCGTTCGAACTTATCACTCCATCGCCCTCCTGTTGCCAGACGGGCGCGTTTTGTCGGCAGGAGGAGCGTTTGCAAATGGCGGACCCTCAGCTGAAATATATTCGCCTCCTTATCTCTTTCACGGCGCTCGGCCGACTATCACGTCGGCGCCCGCGAGCGTTGCGTACGGGCAGTCGTTCTTCGTGGGCACACCCGATGCCGCGAACATTTCAAACGTCACATTGATCGCGCTATCATCCGTGACACACGGATTTAACATGGGCCAGCGGATCAGCCGGCCCCTGTTCTCGCAAGCTACGGGCGGCGTGAACGTGACGGCGTCTTCAAACCCCAACTCCGTTCCGCCAGGCTACTACATGCTGTTCATCCTGAACACCAACGGGGTTCCCTCAGTGGCAAGTATTGTTCAAATTAGCAGTACCACGCCTTCGCCTACACCAACCCCGACCCCAACAGCTAATCCTACACCCACACCGACTGCCACAGCGACGCCAACGCCAACGCCTACTCCAAGTGGAACACCTGCTGCTCCGTCAAACCTCACAGCTACGGCTGTGTCAACCAGTAGTATCAATCTGTCGTGGCAAAACAACGCGAATAATGTAACGGGAATCTATCTGGAACGTTCTAACGATGGTGTCGTCTTTACTGTACTTACCGTTCTTGCGGCAACCAGAACTGGCAGTAATGATCCTAACCTCTCACCCAACACTCTGTATTACTATCGTGTTCGGGCGCACAACGCCGCCGGATATTCCCCTTACTCAAACATTGCAACTGCAAGAACCTTCGCAAACGGTACGCCAACTCCTACGCCAGCACCGACTCCGACCCCAACGCCGATCCCAAGTCCGACACCAACAGCAACGCCAACGCCGACACCAACTGCAACACCCACTCCAACCCCAACGCCGACTCCAACTCCATCGCCGACCCCGACTCCAACCCCAACGCCGACGCCGACCCCGACTCCGACTCCAACGCCGACACCAACTCCAACCCCGACTCCGACTCCAACTCCGACTCCGACACCCACACCCACACCGACGCCAACTCCAATCCCAACCCCGACACCCACGCCAACTGCTACACCAACACCGACTCCAACCCCCACACCCACACCCGCACCCAAACCTGCCGCACCGTCAAACCTATTGGCGACAGCAGCATCGGCTACTCAGATTAACCTGTCATGGACGGATAAGTCGTCGAATGAAACCGGATTTAACGTCGAGCGCTCTATAAACGGTACGACGTTTGCCGTGATTGCGACGGTAGGGACGAATGTAAACACCTACCTCGACAACACGGTAGTCGTATCGAACCCTCCCACGAAGTACTATTATCGAGTAAGCGCGTTTAATTCGACGGGTAGTTCAGGGTACTCGAACACGGCAAGCCTGACGTTTGGGCCACCGGCCGCTCCGACGAATCTTACGGCCTCAGTTGCGAACAACGGCCAAGTAAGTCTCAAATGGCGCGACAACTCCAATAACGAAACGGCATTTCAAGTCGAACGGTCGAATGACAACGTGACATTCACTTTGATTGGGACGACGGCGGCGAATGCCACGAGTTACCGAGATTCGACGGCTGTCGCGGGCCAGCGCTATTATTATCGTGTTCGCGCGACAAACAATGTTGGCTCGTCGGCATATAGCAATGTTGTAACAACGCCAACGCCGACACCGACCCCAACGCCAACGCCCACACCAACACCTACTCCTACAGCGACTCCAACACCAACGCCGACTCCGACTCCGACCCCAAGTCCGACACCGACACCGACACCGACTCCAACTCCAACCCCAACCCCAACACCGACTCCAACCCCGACCCCGACACCGACTCCAACACCGACCCCGACGCCTGCGGCACCGAGCAACCTCACAGCTACCGCGGTATCGTCGAGTGAAATCGATCTGTCCTGGACCGACAATTCGGACAACGAAACAGAATTTAAGATCGAACGCTCCGCCGACGCAGGCGTAACCTTCACTCAAATCGCGACAACGGGCGCAAATGTAACTACTTACCCCGACACCGGACTCACCCCATTGACCGCGTACTCTTATCGAGTCCGTGCTTCGAATTCGGCCGGTGACTCCGACTATTCAAACACGGCGACTGCCATCACAAATCCATGAGGCCGCTGTTTATGCCAAGACATAAGAGGGACGTGATTATCGCACTGCTGGTGACGATCTCTGAATTGGTCTCTACAGAGCACACACTGGCGCAAACGACCACGTACACGGTAGCGGAGCTCTCCGCGACGGCCGCTGCCGGCCAAGTTCCGTGCCGGTTGAACAACCTGGGCGATCTTGCTGGGAGAGCAGCCAATTCTGGCCGGGGAAAAACTCAAGCCACGACCTGGAGCCACGGCACCTTGCAACCAAAACTTTTGGGCGCTTTGCCCGGCGGCGACTATAGTTCTGCATCCGCTATCAACGACGCGGGAGCGGTCGCTGGAGCCTCAAACACTGGCAACTCTATCGTTCCGTTCATCTGGAACCCGACGGCCGGCTTGCAACGCGTTCCCTTGCTGCCGGGCGATAACTGCGGCCGGGGATTCGGCATCAACAAATACGGGCATGTAGTTGGATATTCTTCGGGCCCCAATGGCGCCAGAGCTTTTCTGTGGATACAAAGCACACGCGTTCGCAATCTGGGCTCTCTCCCCGGGGGCATTTACAGCAGAGCCCGTGACGTTAACGACTCGGATCAGGTCGCTGGCACGTCCGCAAGTCCCGCGGGCGAGCGCGCGGTTCTGTGGACAAAAGCCGGCAATGTCCGCGATCTTGGTACCCTCCCGGGAGATAGCTCAAGCGAGGCTACCGCGATCAATAATGGAGGTGACGTCGTTGGATACTCGAAGGGTCCAGGAGGCCTGCGCGCGTTTCTGTGGACTGCAGCGACTGGAATGCA
>Ga0137403_10008801_pt1 | contig 11284 bp, 11 predicted proteins | sample CZOMad2_1_16fung_FD_122057 | JGI IMG/M metagenome (GOLD analysis project Ga0137403, IMG submission 122057) | Vadose zone soil fungal communities from Angelo Coast Range Reserve, California, USA - CZOMad2_1_16fungal (Hybrid Assembly) | ecosystem: Environmental > Terrestrial > Soil > Vadose zone...
ACGCATCTCTCCGGCGGTGAGCAGCAGATGCTCGCGCTGGCGCGAATTCTGCGCACCGGCGCCAGGCTTCTGCTGCTCGATGAGATTTCGGAGGGACTCGCTCCGGTGATCGTGCAGGCCCTGTCGCGGACCGTCCACAGATTGCGGGAGCAAGGCTACACGATCGTCATGGTGGAACAGAACTTCCGTTTCGCTGCCCCCCTGGCGGACCGTTTCTACATCATGGAACGCGGCCGGATCGTGGAAGGCTTCACCGCGCGGGAACTTCCCGACAAGACGGCCCTACTGCGCCAGTACCTTGGCGTGTGACTCTTACCGCATCACGAGGAGAAGACCATGAGACTGCGGACGTTGACGATTGCAATGGCGGCGGCGTTGGCGACCGCGGCAGGCTCGCGGGCAGCGCTCGCTGCGGCCGATCAAATCGTAATCGGTGACATCGATGACATGTCCGGGGTTTATGCGGACGTGATTGGTGCGGGCGGGGTCGAGTCCATGAACATGGCGATTGCGGACTTCGGCGGTACGGTGCTTGGCAAGCGGATCGTGACGCTGACCGCCGACCATCAGAACAAGCCCGACATCGGGGCGTCGAAGTTCCGCGAGTGGGCGGACGAGCATGGCCTCAACGTGTTGTTCGGCGGATCCAACACCGGGGTCAATATCGGCATGGCGAAAGTCGCGGCGGCGAAGAAGGTGCCTTTGTTCGTCATTGGCGCGGGCGGCGCGTCCCTGACCAACGAGGACTGCACGGCCTACACGGTTCACTATGTCTACGATACGACCGCGCTCGCCAACGGCACCGCGACCGCCATCGTCAACGGCGGCGGCAAGACCTGGTTCTATCTGACCGCGGATTACGCGTTCGGCACTCAGCTGCAGAACGCAGCTTCCAAAGTGGTCGAGGCGCACGGCGGCAAGAACCTGGGCGCGGTACGGGTGCCGCTCGGGGCGGCGGACTTCTCCTCCTTCCTGCTGCAGGCGCAGGCGTCCGGTGCGCAGGTGCTGGGCCTGGCGAATGCCGGCACCGATTTCAGCAACTCGCTGAAGGCCGCCAACGAATTCGGGATCACCCGGACGATGAAGCCGGCGGCGCTGCTCGCCTTCCTCACCGACATCCACAGCCTGGGTCTCAACACCGCACAGGGGCTCTACCTGACCACGGGCTGGTACTGGGACCTGAACCCCGACACCCGCGCGTACGCCAAGCGCTATTTTGGCAAGATGAACCGACAGCCGACCATGGATCAGGCTGGCATCTACTCGGCCACCACGACCTACCTGAAGGCTGTCAAGGCCGTGGGGAGCACGGATTCCGACAAGGTCATGGCGGAACTGAAGAGAATGAAGATCAACGACATGTTTGCCAGCGGCGGCTACATCCGCGCGGACGGAGTGATGATCCACGACATGTACGTGATGCAGGTCAAGTCGCCGCAGGAATCCAAGTACCCGTGGGACTACTACAAGGTGCTGAAGAAAATGAGCGGCGAGGAGGCGTTCGGGCCCATCACGGGTCTTTGCCCGCTCGCCAGCAAGTAGCCACGCGAGCCTGCGCGGGTACCGAGCCGGGGCGCGGCCCGCTCTCCTGAAGCAGCGCCGCCGTCCGTCCCAGAGGACTCCGTGACCGAAATCCTCGGCATTCCCGTCACAGTCATACCCGGGCAGCTGATGCTCGGCCTCGTGAACGGATCGTTCTACGCCCTGCTCAGCCTCGGGCTCGCGGTGATATTCGGCCTGATGGGCGTCGTCAACTTCGCGCACGGCGCCTTTTATACCCTGGGTGCGTTCGCCGCCCTCCTCGGGCTGCAGTGGTTCGGGATCAATTACTGGGCCGCGCTGCTGCTCGCCCCGTTGGGGGTCGGCCTGCTCGGCATCGTCGTGGAGCGGCTGTTACTGCGCCGTCTGTACAGGCTCGATCCGCTGTACGGTCTGTTGATGACCTTCGGCCTTGCGCTCATCGTCGAGGGCTCGTTGCATCAGGTCTTTGGTTCGTCAGGGCAGTCCTATCCGGTCCCCGAGGCGCTCGCGGGAGCGATCGATCTCGGCTTCATGATCCTGCCGCTCTATCGTGCCTGGGTGATCGTCGCTTCGATAGTGGTCTGCTTCGGCACCTGGTTCGTCATCGAACGAACCCGCCTGGGAGCAACCCTGCGTGCCGCCACCGAGAACGCACCGCTTCTCCAGGCCTTCGGCGTCAATGTGCCGCGTCTGGTCGCCGCGACCTACGGTGGCGGCGTGGCGCTGGCCGCGCTCGCGGGCGTGCTGGCGGCGCCGGTAGTGCTGGTGAACTCGCACATGGGCACCTCGCTGGTGATCGTCGTATTTGCGGTGGTAGTGATCGGGGGGATGGGATCGATCCTCGGCTCCATCGTCAGCGGCCTCGCCTTAGGGCTGGTCGAGGGATTCACGAAAGTCATCTACCCCGAGGCATCAAACATCGTCGTATTCATCATCATGGCGCTGGTGCTGATCCTGCGGCCCGCGGGCCTGTTCGGGAAAGAATAGCGCCATGCGCACCACCGGACTCGTCTACGCGCTCGCCGCCCTGTTCGCGCTGTGCGCTCCATGGCTGGGGATCTACCCGGTGTTCATGATGCAGCTGCTGTGCTTCGCGATGTTCGCGTGCGCTTACAACCTGCTGCTCGGTTTCGGCCGCATGCTCTCCTTCGGGCACGCGGCGTTTTTTGGCTCTGCCGCGTACGCGACCTCGTGGCTGGTCGCCTCCCACGCCTGGGGGCCGGCGGCTGCGATCCTGGCCGGGGTCGTGGTCTCCGCAGTTCTCGGCGTGGCGATCGGCGCGCTCGCGATCCGCCGCCAGGGCATTTATTTCGCCATGATCACACTCGCCTTGGCGCAACTCGTATATTTCGTCTGCCTCGAAGCGCCGTTCACCGGCGGCGAGAACGGCCTGCAGGGTGTGCCGCGCGGCAGCCTGCTCGGTGTGCTGCCGCTGAAGTCTGACCTGGCGATGTACTATCTGGTGCTCGCCATTTTTTTTGCGGTATTCGTGTTCATCCGCCGCGTGGTCCACTCTCCATTTGGCCAGGTGCTGAAGGCCATACGCGACAACGAGTCTCGCGCCGTCTCGCTTGGCTACGAGATCAGCCGCTACAAGCTGGTCGCCTTCGTGCTCTCCGCGACGCTCGCGGGGCTCGCCGGTTCGCTGAAGGCCCTGGTGCTGGGCTTCGTAACGCTTTCGGATGTCCAGCAGTCGACCTCCGGCGAGGTTGTCCTGATGACGCTGCTGGGCGGCACCGGGACCTTCTTTGGCCCGATAGTCGGCGCGGCGATCGTCGTTACTCTGCAGCAGTACCTGTCTGACATCGTCGGGGGCTGGGTGATCGCCATCATCGGCGCAATCTTCGTTGCCTGCGTGTTGTCGTTTCGCCGGGGCATCGTCGGCGAGCTGGCGGCACTGCGACTGCGCCACTTCCTCAGTTGATGGTCGCCGGCCCATTAGGCGGTGGAGGCGCTTCGCTCATCAATTCCTCAAACGCCTGGGGATTGAGCGAGCGAATCATCCGCAGAAACATCAATGCGCCATTTGCGGCCCCCGCCATGGCGAATCGCACATTCTCGATTCGAGTTTCGGAGAGTGAGAAGTCACCGCCGTAGTAGAAAACCACGCAATTCTTGATCACGCCTCCGATGAATTGGTTGTAATCCAGGGTAACGTCGGTGGTAAAGGTCTGGTTTTCGAATCGCATTTGCAGAGCCCCTTGTGTTTGGCGGGTCGCCGCAAGCTTCCGCAGAGCGCGCCGACGCAGCCTCTCTCGCCGACTACTCCGTACGCACCACGACCGGCTCTCCATTCACGGCCGCCCCGGGTTCTTCGGCTGCTCCCGTCGACTGCCCGCGCCGGCCACCGTTCGACTTCTCGAAGACGTGGACTCGATGATATGCAAGATACCGACACTGCTGTTGGCTAAACGGCCCGACGTTCTGCGGCAATGCAATGCCCCAACTCTCGAGAACTGCGTGATTCAGCTCTTTCGAGACTAGCAGGTCGCCAAGATCCGAAAAGGACACGTACCCTCTGTCAAAGAGGTGATCGACATGAGGTGATAGCAGCAATCCGTTGAATCCATCCAGTTTCTCCAGATCGTCGCAGACGCACCAGGGTTTGATGTGAGTGGCTCGAAGATGCCGCCGATCCAACAGTCCCGTCACGCGGCACTTCCGCTCGATCTGCTCCAGGTTTACCCGGAAAACCCCTTGACCCTGGCGCGCATTCACCAATGTCCTCTTGACCGTCGGGCCGATGTCGGTCCGCTGCAAAATGCGCTCTTCGGCCGCATCATCGACAACACTTCCGCCCGTTGTCTGAACAATCGACTCAACGATCTGCGCGACTTGGCCGGCGAACAACTCGATCAGTTTGTCGACCATCGGCTCCGGAACCGCGGCAAGGTAAACACCCTGGTTGCCATCGCCCGACGCCCGAATCGGCGAGTGTCTGGCCGGCAGGACAGGCGCGAGTTGCGACTTATGGTCCTTCGGCCGCAGCGGATCGGTGAGCTCCTTAAATCGAACCGGCACCTGCCAACCCGGATCGCTTCCCCACTGATCTGCCGCTGAACCGAACTCCGGCGGCTTCGGGGCCTCCCGCGCCCGCCCTATCGCGACGCCGACGGCGCGGATCGCTGCGTCGGCGAAGGAGAACACGACATCCCCCGGCATCACCTGGATCATGTTGTCGTACGACACATTTCTTGCGCCGTTCTGATTCTTCTTCGGCGACCACAAGTACTCGCCCTCCAGCTCCTGGCGGCGGTGCGTCTGCCTGTGGTTCACCCACCAGTATTTCGGTTTCTGAAACACGATGACTTACGCCTTCCAGCCGCGCTCCAATATCACAGCGTATGCGAATGTTCCAAGTTTTCATAGACTTCCAAACGCAAAAGCGCACCCCTGCTACCCGTCTTCATACCAGCTGCGGCACCCGACGCCGCCTCCTGTACTGCACTGGTCCACAGCGGTGCTTTTTTTTCGCTGACCTGTGCAACAGCACGTCAGTTTATGATTGGAGCTTGCTGGCCCGCCCTGGCTTCATGACAGGGAGAATTCGCCTGAATTCGACGCCTGAGGCACCACATCTGACGCGCGCGCTTGGCGTACGCGATGTCGCTCTCTTCATGGTGACCGCCGGCTGCAGCGTGCAGTGGGCCACGACGGCCGCCGCAGCCGGACCAAGTTCGCTGCTGGTGTGGGTGTTCGGCGGTCTGACGATGTTCCTGCCGTTGTCGGTGTGCGTCGTGTTCCTGTCGTCGCGCTATCCCGATGAGGGTGGCCTATACGTCTGGAGCAAGCATGCGTTCGGACCGTTCGCCGGGTTTATGACCGGCTGGACGTACTGGACCTCCAATCTGCCGTTCCTTACCAGCCTGCTGTACTTCGCGGCTGGGAGTGCGTTGTTTTGGTCGGGCCAGCGCGATACGGCGGCGAGCGCGTCGCCGAGTTATTTCATCTGCTTCTCGATCGCCGCCCTCGGCGTGGCCGTCGCGCTCAACGTGCGCGGGCTGGCGAGCGCGAAATGGCTCAACAGCGCGGGCGCGATTGCGCGCTGGCTGGAGACGATCGTGCTTGTCGTCCTCGGACTCGCGATCTGGCGGCGCTTCGGGATGGCGACCCCTATCACTCGACAGACGATCGTCCCGGGTTTGCGCCTCACCGACACCATTTTCTGGGCGACGATAGCCTTCGCCTGGACTGGCCCGGAGGCCGCCTCGTTCATGGGTGGAGAGATCCGCGATCCGCGACGCACCGTGCCGAGGGCGCTCGCGATTGCCGCGCCCATGATCGCGGGGATCTACATTCTCAGCACCGCCAGCGTCCTGGTTTCCATTGCGCCGGAGCAAACCAGCGCGCTGTACGGCTTGATGGAAGCGATCAGCAGTGACGCGGCACGCCTCAACCTGTTGTGGCTGATACCGCTCGCCGCGGTGTTCGTCGTCCTCGATCGTCTTGGAAGCGTCGGCGTATGGCTCGGCGCCGTCGCACGCATACCGTTTGTTGCCGGACTCGACTGCCACTTGCCGAGGAGTTTCGCCCGGCTCCATCCGCGCCATGGTTCGCCCACCGTCGCCATCTGGACCCAGGCCGTCGTCATTGCTGCGTTCGCCATCCTCGGTCAGGCGGGGACCTCAGTCAGAGGCGCCTATAGCGTGGTGGTCGAGATGATGGTGGTCGCCACGATGCTGCCGTTTGTGCCGCTGTTTGGGGCCGCGATCAAGCTGTCGGCGGGCGCCCCGGTGCCCGGGGAGGTGCGGATTCCCGGCGGCCGGCATACGGTCGTGGTGATGGCAACGATCGGTCTGGCGACGACGCTGGGCGCGATGGCGATCGCCTTCGTGCCGTCCCCGGATGAACACCACCCGGCGATTGCAGTGCTCAAGGTCGCCGGCATGACGCTGACGCTGTTGCTGGCCGGCGCCGCGATCTATCTCGTGGGAAACGCGCGCGCGCGGCGCTCGAGATAGAGCGTCCCGATGTCATTCAGCATGACTTGCGGCTGCAGGTAGGCGAGCGAATAGATTTCCCGCACCCTGCCACGCTCATCGATCAGAAAGACCTTCAGCATGTGATGCAGCGCCCGGGTCGCTCGCCCGCTGTCGTCCACATCCACGCTGACATCCTGGCCGAAGTCATCGAGCACCGGCAGCAGTGCCGACACCGATCGCGCCGTGAGAAACCGCCATTCAAATCGTGAGTCCGTCGCGAAATCCGCGGCATAGCGCGCCAGGGCATCCGGCGTGTCGGTGCCGGGATCACAACTGATGCCGACGAATCGAACGGCACGCGCCAGCTCCCCGTCCTGCACGATCCGATCGCGAAGCAGTGTCAACGTTTGATGCGCAAAAGGGCACCCGAGGGGATCTACGCAGTAAGTGTAGAAAAACGTCAGCAGTGTGATCTTGCCCTGAGTCAAGGCACTCAGTCGTACCGGGTGGGCGCGTTCGTCGAGCAACGTCGCATTCTCGACGGACTGAATCGCCGGCAGCCGATAGGTACCCGGCGCCAACGGAGTGAATTCCATCCGCGGTGCGCTCGCCGGGCTCACGTCCACGGCTGCCTGTGCGCTCGCGAGAATCAACAGGCAGGCCGCCACGCGCCTCGAAAAGCGCAGCATGGCACTCTACTACCGGGCAAGTGCTGCCAGCGTGCGCGACTGGTTGGCCTTGGCGGTAAATTTCATGTGATGAGGCCGCCCCAGTTTCTCCCTGGTGAAATCAACTTCGAAAGCCGGCGCCAGCGCATGACCGTCCCAGTTGAAGGCACGCAGGAACTGCTCGTTGTCCGCCCCCTTCTTGTCCCAGTGCGCGAGCAGGCTGGAGGTCATGTACACCCGCTTGCCGTCCCAGCTCTGCGAGATCATGTTGATTTGACTGCCGATCCGCCTCTGATAGGTCTCCTTGGGATGCTCCGGATCGGTGAGATCAAAATAGTGCGTGGTGCCATCCATGAACGTATTGACCCACAAGCCCTTGCCAGCTGCCGTAATGGAGATATCGACGGGCAGCGGAACCTGCGCCGGATTACCAATCGTTCCGACCTCCCTGGCACTCCACGCACCGCCCTCGCCTTGCTTGATGAGCCATAGCTTCGATGTCAATGCCGCGGCCGTGATCGCCCAGTTCTGCCCAGGCGCGAGCGACCAGCGGATCTCCAGAGGCGCCCCCGGTACGCTCAGCACCTGAGTTGGCTGCATGGACTTCAGGTTCCACACGACCATCGTGCTGCCAAAGTGCTTCATCGCCTCGGCATCCTTGATCAGGTCGCCCAGCTCACGCATGTAATTTTGCCGACCGGCGAAACTCGACGTCAGCAGAACGTTCTTGGCCGGATTGATCGCGATGTCGTAGCCGTATCCGTCGCCCTTCACCCCGCCGAGCGAAGCGGTGGGCATGTCATATCTGGCGATGAGCGAGCCTTTGTTGTTGTACAGCGCCATCCCGGTGACGCCGCCCTTGTCGGTGGTGTTGGAGAGGTTGCCGATCAGCATCCGTCCTGGCAGCGCATAGAAAGTATGCGGGCCGACGAATTTGGTCTTCGCCGGCAGACCCGTGATCTTGCGGATCAACTTCGGCTTGGACGGATTGGTGCCGACGTCGAAGACGTAGATCTTGCTGTCATCCAGCCCCCCCGCCCACAGAAACTTGCGATCGTCGGTGAATCCCATGTGATGCGCTTCGCCGCGCCCACCGACCGATACGGTGTTAACGATCTTGCCGTAGCTCTTCGACGCCGGGTTGGCATCGACAGTGACGAGTTTGTCGGACCCGTCGCCCAGGCCCTCTACGCCGAGGGTCCAGACATGAACGAAATCCTCCTGGCCCTTGATCAGGTTACTGATATAGGGGGAGTTACAGGTTTCGTCCGCGAGTGCCTTCGGTGCTGCAGCACCGAAGCACAGGCACACAATCGCCGAAACAATCGTACACTGCGATGACTGCCGCATGCTCTGACCCTCGCTTTCTCGCCGGCGCGGGGCGCGCCGGCTCCGTCCCCTGGCCGCGCCCCGGCTGCTTCCCCGATCGGCCGCTAACGGATTGGCGCCATCAGGTGCTGATAGGGGCTACCCGCCCACATGACGTAGGGGCTCTTGGTGTCTGGATCCGCGCTCTTGGGATAGGTGTCATAGAAGCCGGCATCGGCGCCAACGATGACGTGCGGCCCGGTCTTGATCCAGTGGTTGGTGGCAGTCGGCTTGGCAGCGTACGGGTCCGTGTTGCTGGCGTCAGTGCCGCCGGCCAGCATGTACATGAATCCGACCTTCCCCGCCGGTGGAGTCTTATGGTTCAGATACGCATCAATCCAGCCCCCGGCATTCTTGTCCCAGCACATGGGGTCAGGGCCCGGTGTTGCGGGATTGTCGGGCATACACGTGAAGCCATTGGTCCCCTTGCGCAGCGTGCGCATCCCACCTTTCGGGTCGGGAGCCACGATGGTGGCGTCCTCGGCGACCTTTTTGGGCGCCGCCTTCGTGGCGCTCGCAATCAGCTCCTCATCCGTCGGGGCCGCCTTGGCACCCTTGGCGCTCGCGGCATGGTGCATCGCAGGAGTCTCGGCGGCAGGTGGATCGGCCGCCCAGGCCGATACCCCCAAACCAAGGATTGCGGCGCCGGTGCAGACCAAATGAACTGATTTGCTCATTGAACCCCCTCCCTCGGTTGCGTTTCGGCCCCGTATCTGACTCCTTTCTCACAAGTACTGCAAATACCCCTGCGCGGGATGACGAATTTCCACGACGAGCGAGCGTGCTGTCATCGCCACCAACTCGCATCGGTAATCGCCGGCGGTCCGGGCGCAGTTCATCGCCGCCTGGCCCGCTCGACCCTCTGCGGCTCAACCTTCGGCCTGTAACGGACCGTCTTGGTTGCCATCGTGAGCCCCGCCAGATCCGTTGAGGTGTGCGCGAAAGCGCAGCAGCTCTAGTTCGGCGAAACACTGCGCGACGTTCTGCATCGGCACCAAGCCGCTACGCACTGCGAACAGCGTGACGGCCGCGGTGTTGTGCAGTTCGAGTTTGCGCATCAGATTGGCGCGGTGCTTTTCCACCGTCTTGACGCTCAGACGCAGCGCCACCGCGACGCGCTTGTTGGACTCCCCGAGCGCGATACGCGTGAGGACCTCGCGTTCGCGTTCCGTGATCCTGGGGCAGGGGTCGCTGGCCGGGTCGTTGCGGCGCAGATAGCCGGACACGAGCCGCGCTGACACCGGCTCGGAGAAGTACTTCTGGCCGGCGATGACGGAGCGGATCGCCTGCAGCAGTTCTGCGCGGCTGGCATCCTTGAGCACGTAGCCATCGGCACCGGCGCTCAGAGCGGCCCCGATGTACTCGTCCGTGCAGTAGGCAGTGAGCACCAGCACCCGCAGGTTGGGGCACACCGCGCGCAGCTCATCGATGGTTCGCAGACCCGAGCCGCCCGGCATGGCGAGGTCGGTAATCACCAGCGTCGGATTCGAGCCCTGGACCACCCGCACGCCCTCGGCTCCGGTGCTGGCTTCCCCGACCACCTTCAGGTCCGGTTCCAGCTCGATCAGGGCGCGCAGCCCCTCGCGCAGGATCGCGTGATCCTCGACTAGAACGATGCGCGCGGATGGTTGCGTCATGTACCCCACCGGTAAACGCCCTGTGGCGTTCCTCCCCGTATTCTTGTAGGCATTGTCTAGGGAGTATTCGTTATTTGCCTGCCGGGAATCATGCCGCGAAAGTCAACGCCGGTCTACCTGCGGCACCGGTGCATGGTTCACAGTTGCAACAAGATACGCTGTTACCCTACCTGTTATGTCCTGCGGGCAGAGAGTAAAAGAGCTCAATGTCCGGTTCGTGGGTGATCCGATTGGCTACGATGCTGCTCGCGGGAGCGGCCGGCGAGGTTGCACACGCCGACATTTACAGCTTCGTGGACGCCGCCGGCGTCACGCACTTCAGCAACGTGCCGGTCGATGGGCGCTATCACCTGCTGCTCGCCACGCCGGTGGAGGCCCGCGCGCAGCCGCAGCCCGGCAACTGGCTGGCGAAATCCGCGCTCTATGATCCGATGATCGCCCGGGCAGCGCGCGCGGCGGCGGTACGCCCCGAACTGGTGCGGGCGGTGATCGTGGTGGAGTCGGCCTTCAACCCGCGCGCGGTATCGAAGCGTGGCGCGCAGGGGTTGATGCAGCTTCGGCCCGCGACGGCGCGGCGCTACGGGGTGTCCGACGCCTTCGATCCCGAACAGAACATAACGGCGGGCGCGCACTATCTGCGCGACCTGATGGCGCGCTTCGGCAATGATCTGGAGTTGACGCTGGCCGCCTATAACGCCGGTGAGGCGGCGGTCGAGCGCTACGGCCGCAGCATTCCGCCCTTCTCCGAAACCCGTCATTATGTACCCGCCGTCATGCACGTCTACCATAAGCTCCTCACCCAACAGCGCACTGGCTGATCTACCGTAATTACCTACCCTCGGTTTACGTGCTTCCCCTCCATTAACTAGAGCGCCCGCCCACTGTCGGGCACGGTGATCTTTGATCACTATGGGGGAAACAAGACCACACAGCTCAAGCGCCTTCCAGGCGCGCACGGTGGCCCCTACGATGTACAAGATGTACGACCCTGCCCGTTTTCGGAAACCTCGCGCCCGCGGCTTCACGCTCCTGGAGCTGTTGGTCGTGATGGTGATCATCGGCCTGTTGGCCGGCTTTGTTGCGCCGCGCTACTTCGCCCAGGTGGGTAAGTCGCGCGTCAAGGCGGCCCGGGCGCAGGTCGATGCGCTCGACAAGGCGCTCGAGCAGT
>Ga0137403_10008802_pt1 | contig 11283 bp, 8 predicted proteins | sample CZOMad2_1_16fung_FD_122057 | JGI IMG/M metagenome (GOLD analysis project Ga0137403, IMG submission 122057) | Vadose zone soil fungal communities from Angelo Coast Range Reserve, California, USA - CZOMad2_1_16fungal (Hybrid Assembly) | ecosystem: Environmental > Terrestrial > Soil > Vadose zone...
ACCATCTTGGAGTTGAAGCCCAGCCGGGTGAGGAACATCTTCATCTGCTCGGTGGTGCTGTTCTGCGCCTCGTCGAGGATGATGAAGGCGTCGTTGAGCGTGCGGCCGCGCATGTAGGCGAGCGGCGCGATCTCGATGGCGCCCTTCTCCATCAGCGCGGCCACCTTCTCGGCCTCGAGCATGTCGTAGAGCGCGTCGTAGAGCGGGCGCAGGTAGGGATGCACTTTCTCGTAGAGGTCGCCGGGCAGGAAGCCGAGACGCTCGCCCGCCTCCACCGCGGGGCGCGTCAGCACGATGCGCGCCACCTCGCGCTTCATGAGGGCGTTGACGGCCATCGCAACGGCCAGGAACGACTTGCCGGTGCCGGCGGGGCCGATGCCGAACACCATGTCGTGCGTGCGGATGGCGTCGACGTAGCGCTTCTGGCCGATGCCCTTGGGCGTGATCCACTTCTTGCGGGACGGGACCGAGATCGCGTCCGCGAACACCGACTTCACATCGGCGGCCTCATCGTCCGAGACCATCCGCGCCGCCGCCCGGACCTCCATCGCCCGCACCGGCGCACCGGCGCGCACCAGCTCGGCCAGCTGCGTGAGCGCGCGCTCGGCCTTGACCACCTGGCGCTCGTCGCCCTTGAGCATCACGTCGTGGCCGCGGGCGACGATGCGGACCTCGAACTGGGATTCCAGCGTACGGAGGTGGTCGTCGTTGCGCCCGAGGAGCTGGGCCAGGTCGACGTCGGGCGCCAGCGAGAGGCGGCGCGTGATGACGGTGGCGTCGCTCAAATTCTTGGGGTTCCCGGGTCCAAGTCTACCATGCGCCCGCGTCAGCCCTTTCGTTCCGGCGGCCGCTCGGGAGGGAGATCGAGCTTGATGTGCAGCTCCTTCAACCGCTCGGGCGGCACCGGCGCCGGTGCCTGCATGAGGAGGTCCTGCGCCTGCTGGTTCATCGGGAAGGCGATGACCTCGCGGATGTTGCTCTCGCCCGCGATCAGCATGACGATCCGGTCGATGCCCGGCGCCGAGCCGCCGTGCGGTGGCGCGCCGTAGCGGAAGGCGTTCAGCATCCCGCCGAAGCGCGCCTCGACGTCCTGCTTGCTGTAACCGGCGATGGCGAACGCCTTGTACATGATGTCCGGCCGGTGGTTGCGGATGGCTCCGCTCGAGAGCTCCACGCCGTTGCAGACGATGTCGTACTGGTAGGCCTTGATCGTCAGGGGGTCCTTCGTCTCCAGCGCCTCGAGCCCGCCCTGGGGCATCGAGAACGGGTTGTGGCTGAACTCGATCTTGCCCGTCTCCTCGTCGCGCTCGTACATCGGAAAGTCCGTCACCCAGCAGAACCGGAAGGCGTCCTTCTCGATCAGATCCAGCTCCTCGCCCAGGCGCGTGCGCGCCTTGCCGGCCAGCCGGTCCGCCGGCGCGCGCTTGTCGCACACGAAGAAGACGGCGTCGCCGTCGACGGCGCCCGTGGCGCGCCGCAGCGCGGCCAGACGCCCCTCGTCGAGGAACTTCGCGATGGGGCCGCGGGCGGCGCCCTCGGCCAGCACCACGTAGCCGAGTCCGGGGGCGCCCTCGTCGCGCGCCCACTGGTTCAGCTTGTCGAAGAAGCTGCGCGGCTGCGCCGCCGCTCCGGGGGCTCTGAGCCCGCGCACGATCGCGCCCTTCTCGATGGCGCCCGCGAAGACGGCGAAGCCGCCGCCGCGGAAGACATCGGTGACGTCCTCGATGACGAGTGGGTTGCGCAGGTCGGGCTTGTCGCTCCCGTAGCGCGCCAGCGCCTCGTCGTAGGGGATGCGCGGGAACGGCGGCGGCGTCACCTTCGACTCCGACCGGAACTCGACGAACACGCCGTGCATGACCGGCTCGATGGCCGCCCAGACGTCCTCCTGGGTCACGAACGACATCTCGAGGTCGAGCTGGTAGAACTCGCCGGGCGAGCGGTCGGCGCGGCCGTCCTCGTCGCGGAAGCACGGCGCGATCTGGAAGTAGCGATCGAACCCCGCGACCATCAGCAGCTGCTTGAACTGCTGGGGCGCCTGCGGCAGCGCGTAGAACTGGCCGGGATGCAGGCGGCTGGGCACGAGGTAGTCGCGCGCGCCCTCGGGCGAGCTGGCGGTGAGGATCGGGGTGGAGAACTCGGTGAAGCCCGCGGCGATCATGCGCCGCCGGATGCTCGCGATCACCCGGCTGCGCAGCAGCACGTTGCGATGCAGCTTCTCGCGGCGCAGGTCGAGGAAGCGGTGGCGCAGCCGCGTCTCCTCCGGATACTCCGCATCGCTGTTCACCTGCAGCGGCAGCGTGTCGGCCGCCGACTGCACCGCGAGCTCCTGCACGGCGATCTCGATCTCGCCCGTGGGCAGCTTGGGGTTGATGGCGGACGGCTCGCGCGCGACGACGGCGCCCGTCACCGTGATCACGCTCTCGAGCCTCACCGACTCCGCCGCGGCGAGCTGCGGACTGCCGGCGTAGAACACGCACTGGGTCAGGCCGTAGTGGTCGCGCACGTCGATGAAGAGCAGCCCGCCGTGGTCGCGCTTGCGGTGCACCCAGCCGGAGAGCCGGACGGTGCGGCCGACGTCGCCGACGCGTAGCTCGCCGCACGTGTGGGTGCGATACGCCGGCAGGGCGGCGCTCACCTGGCCTCCCTGCGGACGAGCGGCTTCACCTGCGGAGCGCGCGCCGGATCCTCCAGCGCCGCGTACCCCCAGAAGCCGTGGGTCATGAGGTCGTCGAGCTGCTTCGTCACGTTCTTTCGCCTGACCTCCAAGGATACGAGATACCCCTCGACTCTCAAGGCCTTGGCGGCGCGGACCGCGGCGGCGACGTCGCCCCCGTCGTCCACCAGCAGCGCCACCCGCCGCGAAGGCGCCGCGACGCCCTCGCGCACGGGCACGCCTCCGCGCTCGGCCAGGATCGAGATCAGCCGCTCGAACCCGATCGAGAAGCCGGACGCGGGCACCGCGCGGCCCAGCAGACGGCCGATCATCCGGTCGTAGCGCCCGCCACCGGCGATGGACGACGGGTAGCCGGCGGCGGCGATCTCGAAGATCGGGCCCGTGTAGTAGCCCATGCCACGCACGAGGGTCGGATCGAAGCGGACCCGACACCCCGCGGCGATCTCGGCGTTCGCGGTGGCGATGATCGTGGCGAGCGACTGCCACGCGTCGGTCTCGCCCGCCCCCGGCAGCGCCGCGCGCAGCCCCTCGAGCGAGACCTCCGCCTTCTGCAGCACGGGCAGCAGCGCCTCGAAGCCGCGGACGGCCTTCGCCTCATGGCCGCCCTCGCGCAGGTCGGCGAGCACGCCGTCGGCGCCGAGCCGCTCGAGCTTGTCGAACGCGATGAAGAAGGCGCCCTGCGCCGCCTCCGGAAAGCCGCAGTGGCGGGCGACGACCTCGAGCAGGCGGCGATCGTTGATCCGCACCGTGAGATCGGAGAGTCCCAGCCGCGCCAGCGCGTCGGTGGTGGCGAGGATCAACTCGATCTCGACGAGCGGCGAGGCCAGGCCGAGCACGTCGATGTCGCACTGGGTGAACTGGCGGAAGCGGCCCTTCTGCGGCCGCTCCGCGCGCCACACCGGCCCGATCTGGATGGCCTTCAGCGGATCGGGCAGCCGCGCATGGTTCTCGGCGTAGTAGCGCGCGAGCGGCACCGTGAGGTCGAAGCGCAGGCCGAGGTCGGCCAGATCCTCGCCCGCGCGTCGCGCCGACTCCAGCTCCTCGCCGCGCTTCATGACCTTGAAGATGAGCTTCTCGTTCTCGCCGCCCTCGCTGCCGGCGAGCAACGTCAGGTGCTCGAGCGCGGGCGTCTCGATGCGCCGGAAGCCGTAGGCGCGGTAGACGGCGACGATCTCGCGTACGGCGGCGTCGCGCAGCTCGACCTCGTCGGGGAGGATGTCGCGCATGCCGCGCGGCGGAGCGGTGGGAAGACGGCTGGTCTTCAGCGAATGTCTCGCGTCGGAACGGGCACGGGAGGGCGCGCCGGCTATTCTCCGGTGGTCATGATGATCTGCGTCTCGCCCGAGCCCTTCAAAAACGTGTTGAAGCGGACGACGGCCGCGATGATCGACGGCGGATTCTCGCCGGGGATGGCGCCGAGCGCGGTGATGATCCCCTCGAAGCCCGAGTTGACCGACTGGAACCGGTAGCCGGCCGGGCCGCGGAAGACGATGCCGAGGTGGCCCTCGAGCTGGTTCTGCGGCACGATGATCTCGTCGACGCCGTCGCCATCGAGGTCCACCGCCACCGGCACCGGCTCGAAGTTGAAGAACTCGCTGCGCGCCGAACGGTTCGAGGTGCTCGTCTTGAGCAGCTCGAGCTTGAGGTAGCCACCACCGCCGACCGGACTCGACGAGCGCCACGTCTCCTCGGTGCCGATGGTGATCCGCAGGCGCTGATATTCGTCCACGTAGGCGAGCGCGCGGATCTCCTTGCCCGCGATGTTCGCCATCGCCGCCCCCGTCGCACGGAACGTGCTCGGCACGCGCACCGGGGCCTCGGTCACGAGGCGGTCGCCCTTCAGCACCACGCGCGAGGCCTGCCCTTTTCTGAAGAACGTGTCGTTGCTGAACGCCTGCGCCCAGAGCACCTTCTTGACGCCGTCGCCGGCGGCGTCCACCGCCCACAGGATCTGGCCGGTCTCCTTGGCCGCCGTCACCGGCTTGCCGTCCTTCGTGCGCAGGATGAAGGACGTCTGGAGGATTTGAGGATCGGGGTGGTAGCGGTTCGCGACCACCTCGAAGACGCCGTCGCCGTCGAGGTCGGCGAGCTGGACCGAGACGATCTTGCCCGGCGTCGCGAAGCGCTCGTCGTACGTCCATTCGGGCTCGAGCGCCCGCTCGACGACGCGGTAGAGCCAGATCTTCTCGCCATCGGTGAAGACGACGCGCGGGATCTGGTCCTGCGGCGCCACGGACACGTCCATGGCCAGGACCGGGAAGGCGAAGCGCCCGACCTCCTTCAGCGGGATCGAGTTTTCGCCGCTGGAGTAGCTGCCCGCTTCCAGCTCGCCGCCGAGGATGCGCGCCAGCAGCGAGCGCTGCTTGGGCTGCGGGGGCTGACGGTCGCCGCCGGACGAGAACCGCTCGCGCGGCGCCGCCGCCCGCACCGAGGGCGGCACGAACGTCGCCGACGAGACCACCGCCTCCGTGGACGGGAGCGCGAAGAATCGAGCCTCCACGAACGGCTTGCGCTCCACCGTCTTGAAGTGCAGCGCCAGCAGGTAGTCCACCTTGAAGCGCGCGGCAGCTTCGACCACTCCCTTGCCCTCGAGGAATTGCTCGGGCTTGATCCCCTGCTGCGCCGCCCATACCCCGATCTGATCGCCCATCGCGACCTGGAACCGGCCGCTGCGGTTCAGCCCCTCGACGATCTCGCTGAGGGCGGCCTCCACGACGTTGTCGCGGACGCCGGCCACGAGCGCGGTCACGGTGATCCGCTGCTTGCCGGCGGAGATGCGGGCGACGTCGCCAGGCGCGACCTCGCTGCCCGGCCCGACGGTGCCGGTGGAGTACGCCTCCTGGACCTGCTCGATGCGCAGGCGGCCGAGCTCCTTTTCCGTCTTGCCGAGGATCTCGCCCGTCTTCGGATGCCGCAGCTCGCGCCCCTCGCGGAACAGCGCCATCTCGGCGCCGGGCACGAGGCCCTCACGCTTGCCGATGGAGAGCGTGACCGTCGTGCCCCGGACTTCGATCACCTCGCCCGACACGCGCGGAAAGAGCGCGACGACCTGGCCGACGATCGCCTGCAGGGGCGCCGAGGACGCGGACGGCGCCTGGCGGGACGGACTCTGGGCCCACGGAAGACCGGCGCCCGCGACGACGACGACGAGGAGGACGGCCGGCGCGACGAGGGACAGCCGCTTCATTCCCGCCACTATATCAGAGCCTCCACGCTGAAAAACAAGCGGGCCCGGGGTCGTCCCCGGGCCCGCCGTGCTACGTGACGACTCGCTTAGAACTGGTACCGCACGCGAGCCGTGCCGAGGATCACGTCCTTCACGCCGATGTCCTGCTGCAGCGGACCGACGGCGCCATACTGCGCGCCGACGTACCTGTGAGCGAACGCCGGCCCGGTGAAGAGATAGCCACCGGCCAGATCCAAGGCCAGGCCGGGAGCGAACCGATACGTCATGGCCAGGTTCACTTCGGTGCCGAGGTAATCGCTGTCACCTTCCGGTCGGCACGACTGCAGGGTCTTCCGGCAGAAGAACTGCGGCTGGAGGCCGCCGTTCGTCACCAGGAAACCGTCCGTGTCGACCTTCTTGTCCGTCCAGGTGGCCGTCACGCCGGTGCCGACGGTGAGGGCCGGCGTCAGCGCATACGCGGCCTTCACACCGGTTACGATGCGCCCGTACTTGTCGTAGCCAATGGCGACGCCTTCGCTGAAACCGCCCTGGCCCATGGAGATGGAGCCCTGGTAGTAGTCGATGCCGAGGGACATGATCTGCGTGCCCCAGTCGGCCAGATAACCCGTATCCGTGTCGAGCGGCTGGAAGTAGCTGATGGACTTGTACGGGTTGCTCTTGGCTGAGTCACCCGACGTCCACGCCACGAGCGCGCCGAGCGACAGCGGCCCGACGTTGAAGCCGGCCCGCACGTCCACGAGCCAGGCGCTGATGTCGGCGTTCTGCTTGGTTCCCGCCGCGCCGTACGGGGCGCTGTTGCCGCCCAGCAGCCACGCGTCGCGATCACCGAACTGATACAGCACGGTCGGCTGCAGCGAGAACGGCCCCGCGGTGAAGCGGGCGTCCACGCCGATCGTGTGACGGTTCTCGTGAACGCCGCTGCCGTCGCCGGTCAGGCGGCCCGCGCCGCTCGCACCGTTGATCGGGTTGAACGGCGAGTTGGTCTGGGCACCCGAGACGCCGCTGATCGAGGACGCGGTGATGAGGCCGCCGCGGCCCTGACGCGTGGCGCCCGACGTCTGACCGTTCAATTGTACGTACGAGTACATCGGCTTGACGTCGAGACCCTTGAACGGCGACATTTCGAAGCTGGCGATGACGGCCCAGTTGTCGCCGCGGGACTGCGGGATACACGGCACGGTCGTATTGCTGCCCGCCGTCGCCGTGCACTTACCGTCCGTGCTGGCCGTACCGGCGCCGCCGAACGTGACCGGGAAGAAGTCGCGACTGCCGGTCAGGTTCTCGTCGATGGCGACGTAGGTGAGGTTCAGCTTGGCGCCGGGCGCCAGGTCCATCACGAGGTTCACGCCCGGAAAGTCGCCGTTGGCGTACGTCGCGAGCTTGTACGTCGCGGCGGTGCCGAACGGCTGCGCGCCGAGCCGGACCACGGAGTTGATCGGGATCACCGGCAGCGGGAACTCCGTGTACAGCCACTTGACCTGGATGTTGCCCTGCGTGTCCGTGTTCATGTCGAACGAGGACTCGGCGCCCGAGCCGACGGCGCCGCTCACGCAGGAGCCGTTGGTCGCCGAGCACTGCCAGCCCGGACCGTTGTTGCTGTCCGTGAAGCCCGTCTGGCCCCAGTAGGAGTCGATCTCGATACCGAACACCGCCTTGGCCTTGCCGACTTCGCCGATGACGTCGAAGCGGCCACGGGTCCGGCCGTACGCCTGGATGTCCTTGTTGCGGTTGATGTTGCCGTCGAACGCGCTCATGTTCTTCGTGTACGTGCCGACCTGGTCGATGAGCCCTGTGATCGTGACCTTCGGGGCGGGCGCCTGTGCCATCGCGGGGGCGACCAGCCCGAGGACGGCCACGAGGGCGACTGCGAGTACCAACAGTCTCCTCATTACTGCCTCCTCAAAGAGAGTGAGTTGCAGCAACGAACCGCTGTGTGCCGCCTGGGCCGACAGCCACAACAGAAGCAGACTGCGAACGACGGCTGGTTATACGGTGGAAGGCCCGCAACGTCAAGTAGAAACTACACTTAGTTGTAGGGCGCTAACTTCCCTCCCCCAGGGCTCGGAGACGCTCGAGGGCCGCCTGGCCGAAGGGGGACTCGGGAGCGATCTGCCGCGCGCGCCGGAACAGGGCTTTGGCCTCCTCCGGACGCTTGTCGGCGGTCAGGACGAGCCCGAGGTTGTAATAGGCGGCCTGGAGCTGGGGCTCGAGGCTCAGGGCGAAGCGCAGCGCCTCCTCGGCCTCGCGGTAGCGGCCGAGGTGGAACAGCGCCAGGCCCAGGTTCTGATGCGCCAGGTCCATCAAGGTCAGCGAGGGCAGGGCGATCGCCTTGCGATAGGCGGCGACCGCGTCTTCCCAGCGTCGGGCTTCGGCAAGGGCCGTGCCGAGGTGGAAATGGGTGTCGCCGCGGCTCGGATCGAGCTCCACCGCCTTCGCCAGCTCGGCGAGCGCCTGATCGACGCGTCCGAAGTCGAGCAGCACGAGACCGAGGGTGTCGCGATAGAGCGCGGAGCGGGGGTTGAGGTTGGTGGCCTCCGTCAGCGAGGACAGCGCCAGCACCGACTGGCCCTGGTTGAGCTGGCTCAGGGCCCGCTCGTAGGAGTTCTGCGCCTGCAGCCGCTGCATCTCGGTCATGCGGCTGGCGCAGCCGGCGAGGAGCACCGACGCGGCAAGGATGAGGCCAAGCCTGCACTTCATTGACACCCTGGACCCTCCCATATACCTTTCATATCATCGTGCCGACGTACGAATACCAGTGTGAAAAATGTCAGCGGGTCTTCGAGATCCGCCAGCGGATCACCGAGCCCGCACTGACCACCTGCGAGGTCTGCGGCGGCCACGTCAAGCGCCTGCTGTTCCCGGCGCCGTTCATCCTCAAGGGCGAGGGCTGGTACGTCACCGACTACCCGTCCGAGTCCCGCAAGAAGGCGAAGGAAGCCGAGAAGCCCGCCGCCAATGGCTCGGGCAAGGGCTCCGACAAGGGCTCGGCGGACAAGGGCTCGGCGGACAAGGGCTCGGCGGACAAGAGCTCGAAGGACAAGAGCTCGAAGGACAAGAGCTCGAAGGACAAGAGCTCGGCGGACAAGCCCGCGGCGAAGAGCGGCGACGCCGCGTCGTCGACCTCGGGCGGCTCGAGCGCTACGGGCGCCGCCGCACCCTCCGCACCGGCGAAGAGCGACTGACGACCACGGGCGTGCCGCGCCGCGCGCGCAGCCGCGCGGCCGCGCTGTCCTCGCGCACCGCGATCTCGAGCCGGCCGCTGCCTCCGACCAGCGCGCCGGCCTGTCCCGGCGACAAGTCCCCGTAGGTCCCCACGAACGGCAGCGCGCGGCCCGCGAGCCGCACGCTGATCGTGCCGAACGACTCGAAGGCCTCCGCGCGGATCGAGGTCACGAGGTTGCCGAAGCGGTCGACGTGGAGCACGGTGCCCGCCACCGCGCCGTGCGCCTCGCGCACGGTCGACCAGTGCAGGCGCACGGGATCGTCGACGGCCGGCCCGAGCCGCTCCGGCGCCAGGCCGAGCGCCAGGTGCGCGGCTGCCGGCGCGAACACGTCGCGCCCGTGGAACGTGCGGCTGACCGCGCGCAGACGGTAGTCCGGGGCCGTCAGCTCGAACGCGCGCCAGTCGCGGCCCTCGAGGAACGGCGTGAAGAGCCCGTTGTCGGGGCCGACGAAGCGCGCGCCGTCGGTGACGACCGCGAGGCCGCGGCGGGTGGTCCCGACGCCGGGATCGACCACCGCGAGGTGCACGGTCCCGGCGGGGAAGAACGGGGCGGCCGCCTCCAGCGCGAGGGCGGCTTCGGTCACGTCGTGCGCGGCCACCTCGTGGCTCACGTCCACCAGCCGGGCCTCGCGCGCGATGCCGAGGATCACGCCCTTCATGGCGGCGACGTACGAGTCGCGCGTGCCGAAGTCGGTCGTCAGCGTGACGATGGGCGCCACGTCACCGATCGGGTCACCGGTCGCGGTCGACCACGAAGTCGGCGACGAGGGTGAGCAGCTCGCGCTCCTCCGAGGGCGGAAACACCTCCAGGTCGCGCTTGGCGTCGCGCGCGTAGCCGTGGGCGCGCTCCAGCGCGTACTCGACCCCGTCGTGCGCGAGGACGAGGCACCGGATCTGCTCGATCTCCGCGGGCTCCAGCGCCCGACGGCGCAGGAGCAGGCGCACGCGGTCGGCCTCCGCCTCGCCCACGCGCTCGAGCATGGCGATGAGCGGCAGCGTGCGCTTGCCCTCGCGGAGGTCGGCGGCGATGGCCTTGCCGAGGCGTCGCTCGTCGGCCACGAAATCCAGCGAGTCGTCGGACATCTGGAAGGCGATGCCGATGTCGAGGCCGTAGCGGGTGAGGGCGTCGAGCTGCGGTCCCTGGACGCCGCCGAGCAGCGCGCCGATGCGGCAGCACGCCGACATGAAGGAGGCCGTCTTCTGCGTGATGATCCGGACGTAGTCCGCCTCGGAGGTGAGCCCGCTGCGCTTGAGCTGCAGCTGGTAGACCTCGGCCTCCGTCATCGAGACGGTCGCGCGTGCCAGCGTCTCCATGATCGCGCGGTCGTTGTCGCGCACGAGCAGGGCGAAGGACTTCGAGTACAGGTGGTCGCCCACGAGCACGGAGGCGTCGTCACCCCACTGCGCGTTGGCCGAGGGCTGGCCGCGCCGCAGCGGCGCCTGGTCGACCACGTCGTCGTGAATGAGCGTCGCCGTGTGCAGGAGCTCGACGCCGCAGGCGAGGCGGACGGCGCGCGGGCCGCGGTAGCCGGCCAGACGCGCGGCCAGCAGCAGTAAGATCGGCCGGAGCCGCTTGCCGCCCGCGCCGGCGATGTATCCGCCCATCTCCTGGATGAGCGCCACCGGCGAGGCGATCTCGCGCCGGATCTCCGCCTCCACGGCGGCGAGGTCGTCGCCGACGAGGGCGGCGACGCGCTCCTTGAGGACCTGCTCGAGGGTCGGCGCCGACACGCCGGCTACTTCAGGACGACGCGGTCGCGCACCTGCACCTGAGCGCCGGGGGCGAGGCTCTGCACCTCCGCCACCGAGAACCGGTCGCGGATCTCCGTCACGCGTGCGGTTGCGACTTCCTCGTCGAGCTCGCCCAGCAGCTCGCCGGTGACGGGGTGCACGATCGGAATCCGGTCGCGGCGCAGGCTCAGCACGGTGCCGGGCCGGAGGCCGTCGAGATTGGTGAGATCGATCACGACACGCGCGCTGTCGACGTAGACGACGTAGCCGCGCTCGGGCGGCTTCGGCGCCGGCGCGGGGCTGACGGGTGTCGGCACGATGGACGCGGTGGCGCGCGTGGGAGCGGCGGCGAGCGCCGAGCCGCCGCGGTTGGCCTTCGGCGGCTCAGCGGTCTGGTACATCGTGCCCTGGCGCGGGCTGATCTTGCCGCCGCCGGGCGGCGTGCCGTACTTGGCGACGATCTCGGGC
>Ga0137403_10008803_pt1 | contig 11282 bp, 9 predicted proteins | sample CZOMad2_1_16fung_FD_122057 | JGI IMG/M metagenome (GOLD analysis project Ga0137403, IMG submission 122057) | Vadose zone soil fungal communities from Angelo Coast Range Reserve, California, USA - CZOMad2_1_16fungal (Hybrid Assembly) | ecosystem: Environmental > Terrestrial > Soil > Vadose zone...
TCGGAGCGCCTGGAATTAATCTCGTAAGCTCGTTGAGTGTCGATGACACCGACCATCTCGTCAACGTCATTGACATATCGACGGTGTGCCAGGGGTGGCATCGCCGGAGGCTGGGTGAAAGTGAAGAGGTTACGCCCAAGATTCTGGAGCCCGGCAGAACCCTTCCGGACTCGAATCTTGATTGTCCGGAGCATCCTCTCGCTGTCGCGAACGATCATCTCGCCCGCTCGGCTGGAATGCCAGCGAACACAGATCAGTGCCAGCGCATGCACAATGGCCAAGAGTTTTCGTTTAACTCGTCACGACCCTATCAATCCTTTGTGACTAGACCCGCACGGGCTTCTTAGCGCTTTGTTTGCGCGCTTCCTGCGTGCGTCTGGGGGATAGGTTCTTCGACGACTTGATGCCGAGAGCGTCGCGCAAGCGGGCAACGGCCTGGGCAAGGATTTGGCAGACGCGCCCCTCACTCAAATCAAGTATTTGTCCGATTTCCCTCAGCGTGAGCTCTTCATAGTAGTAAAGTGTGACCACCAACCGGTCCCGCTCCGGCAATGCGGCTACACCCGAGGCTAGCTTCTCCACGAGATCTTTGCTTTCAACAAAGCTGAGCGGATCAAGAAAGGGGCTCGTGCATCCTTCCTGGGCCTGCTCCCAGTCCGATTCAGACGCGATAGACAAATCCTCCAGGCTAAGCAGCGTCGCATCATTTACCTGCTGATCGATTCGGAAATAGCTCTCCAGAGGGATTTCCAGTTCTTTCGCCATTTCTTCCACCGTGGGCTCCCGGACGAACTTACCTGCGAGTTTCGTCTTCGCCGCTTCTATCTTGCGTCCCCAGGACCGCACCGAGCGCCTCACCCAATCTAGCGAGCGCAGACATTGCATGACTTCACCTTGGATGCGGTAACGGGCGTATATTTCGAAATCGACGCCGCGCTTGGGATCAAAGCGATCCAATGCTTGGAGAAGACCGACGACGCCGGAATGAATCAGTGACTCCAGATCGACTCCGGGGGGAAGGCGGCGATGGACCCGCTCTGCCACGAAGCGGACCAACGGGAGATATTGGGTCACCATCTCCTCTTTAACCGGGTGGGCCGTCTGGCCCAAAGCAAAGCAGCTTTTCTTCTGCTCTTTTTGCGACGCCTTCATCTCGCTTCTCTGCTCTCCTCGAGCATGCGGCGGAAGAAAAACTGCAGATTAGCTTTTACTCTGCTTCGGGTGCTGGTTATTTGAATCAAACGCTCCGCCATACAAGCGAAGGCTTTTGCCGATGGTGCATCAGCCGCGTCCGCTACCACCATCTGCGAGCGCGCCACGGCCCGGATCAACTGTGGGTCACGCGGCACCCAGCCGAAGAAATCCAGTGAAGCATTGAGAAACCGCAGTACCGTACCCGACAATGCGTCGAACAGCCGGCGCGCCTCCGCTTCGCCTGACACGTTGTTCGCCAGGATCCAAAATCGTTTTTCCTGGTACACGAACGCAAGGACTTTGATCAGGGCATACGCACCGGTTATGGACGAAGGTTCCGGTGTCACAACCACCACGATCTCTTGGGCCGAAGTAGCAAAATAAGTGACTGTGTCGGAGATGCCACTGCCGGTGTCCACCAGGACCAAGTCGACGTCGGGGCTCAAGGCGTCGAGTTCCGTCAGCAGCGCGGCCTTTTGATCGTGACGCAGAGCCGTGATCCCTTGCACGCCCCTGGCGCTGGGAAGCAAGAGAATGCCGTTACGGTTTGGGATGATAATTTCATCGAGGGTCGCTAGGCCGGCAAAGAAATCCGCCAGTGTGTAGGCGGGCCTGACGCCCAAAAAAAGATCGAGATTCGCCAATCCCAAATCGGCGTCGATCACCATCACTCGTTTCTTACGCAGCGCCAGTGCCGCAGCAAGGTTGGCAACGACATTGGTTTTCCCCACCCCTCCCTTACCGCTGGTTATGGCAACGACGAGTTTCGGCGTCACACGCTTTGATGCGGCGGAACGCTTGCGCGCCGGTCCAAGCTCTTGAGCAAACGTCGGCTTGATGGATTGGCTATCAAGCGAGGATTTCTCAATCATGCTGATCTATTCCCGTGAGAATAAGCTGGCAAACACCTCAGGTTTGGGATCTCCTTCTTCATTTTTCTTTGCCTCCTTGCCGTGAGCGGGATCTTTGGGTCTGGTGGACTCAGGCAGCCAGGCCAGCATTAAAAAGTAAACCCCAGCGGATGCGCCGCCTCAAACTACGATAGCTGCCAATTGGGAGAATGATGATCTTCACGGGATTCTGCCGACGAACCGTTGAGCAACCCATGTGCCAAGATTCCGAAGAATGAAATGCTGCGAATTCAAGCAGAAACCGTCGGCACGGGGGCCAGCGGCGTCAAAAAAACAATCGCGCCGTCAGCTTCTTGACACAAAGAAAGGGACTGACGCCAAACCCTGTAAGTTCCAATCCATAATAGGACGGGTGCCAAAATTATATGGCGGGCCGGGAAACCGAAAGGAAATTAAAGCAGATACTTTTCCACTGTCTGAATGCGTTCGAGGAGGCGCATGAGGTGAAACGGTTTGGGCATGTATTCATTGGCTCCCAACTCGAGAACTTTGTTGCGATCTCTTTCCGAAGCCCCGGCAGAGACAACGATGATATAGGGGGTGCTACCCTTTGGCTTCTCGCGTAGCTCTTTGAGGACCGCGAATCCATCGAGTCGAGGCAACATCAAATCCAACAGCACGAGATGGATCTCCTCGTTGGACAGAATTTCCAGGGCTGTTTCCCCGTTATCGGCGGTGCGTACATGGTAGCCGTAACGCATGAAGTACAGGCTCAACATCTCACACAGCGAACCGTGATCCTCCACTACGAGGATCGTCAGTTTTTTCGTTGATAGTTTTTTTTGCATTCCCACCTCACTCTTGTTTCGCGGCGGAAACGGAATCACTCGTCCTCGGGCGGCGTTCACCGCAGTCTTTTGCCGTTCGGGAATGAGCTCGCGTTCTCCCTTGGGCATAGGGTGACGAATCGGTTGCGTTCGTTTCACATTTTCCTTTGGGAAGCCAAAGATCTCTCGAGCCGCTTCGATTTCCTGCTTGATGGTTTCGAACTGATTCGACCAACCCTCTTCGCGAAGACGTAGAGCTCTCCACAACTCGCTCGAGACGATCCCTAGATCACCGCCCCGCCCGATAGCGCGACTTTCACAGACTAGATCGGCCAACTGCACGACGGCGATCATTGCGCGCATCTCCATATTCATCGATTCTGGTAACATGCAAGAGGGCTCGTGATGATAGCGCATCACCTGCTGAAAGCCGTGCGGCACTTCGCTCCGACCCGCCCAGATTTCACCCAGAGTCACATGATTCATTCCCACAGCCAAAGTCTCAGCCTCGGAGAGCGGAATGCTCTTAGCTGCGGCCACTGTGATGGCGGTGTAAAAACCCTCTGTCGAACAACGATACATTAGCAGTCTTCCCATATCGTGGAGAAATCCTGCTGCAAAGGCTTGGTGCGGGGAGACGTGATCAACTTGTGTAGCAATCCGGGCCGCCACGGCTGCGCAACCGATGGCATGCTCCCAAAGCTCGCGCAAAGTTATCGGGGAGTCATCGGGATCCGAACCATCGGTTTTTCCTGGGATAGACTGCAAAGGGAAGGTGGTTAACCCCAGGGCTAGAGACTTGATCGCATCCAAACCCATCACGGTTATGGCATGGGACACAGTGACTAGTCTTTGCGGCTGGCCAGCGGCAAAATTGGCGAGCTTTAGTACACGGCCTGCCAGTAGCGGATCCGTGGTAATGACATCCGCCAGACTTTGAACCGGCGCTCTCTCGCTTCTTAAGACTTCGAGAATATGCACCGCGACCGGCGCTGGAGCAAGAGCTGCGACCCGTTTGCAGATTTCATCGTGTAGAGTAAGTCGCTGAGTCATACATTGTGTTGATTCGGCCAAAGCGTCTGTCTCCTTTAATCTTCGCTAAAATTTTCGCCTGCTTGGACGATTCAAACACATAGGAAATTAACTCAAGGGCATTACTGCCCGCACACTAAGGGTTAGAAAAACCCCAAGTGTTTAACATCATCGGATATGCGATCGTTTTCGGGGCAGTGATTGGCGGGTTTGCTCTCGGTAATAACTCAACGGCAAAGACAATCGCAGGCTCGGATGAAGGAATTGCAAAGCAGAATTCCACAGAGACGCGGCCGCATTGCGTTTCACGCTTCCCCTAGGGATCTTCGCTACTCATTAATCTACTACTCCTCTCACTTCAGCCCTCCTAGCTCGCCTGCGATTCTTGAGGAGGATTCGATGCGCAGCCGTTGCCGGCTATGCCGCGCACCCAGCAGGAGGGCTCAAGTCAAAGGAGCAAGTATGACCCACATTAGGACCCTAGATATCTCGGACCGGGACTAAGAAAAGATCCGTTCATAATCTTGCCCATGTCTTGATATTGTCCAATGGCCGTGAAAAATTCGGTCCCGCAGCACCGCTCTCGCACGCTCTTCTGAGCGCCGGCATTTGTGATTTTAAATTCATTCAAAAGAACAATAGTCGTGCCGAAAAAATTCGAGCAAGCCATAATGCCAGCAGCGAGGGTGTGACTAAAATGACAGGTTACCGACTTTCACCGCATCCACAGGCGCAAGCCCGCTCGGGCTCGGTTGCTCGAACCTCGACTCCGTCAGAGGAGTGCCATCTGCCGTCACGTTATTGACGACTGCCGCAGGCAAAGAAGCGTGGCGCGTTGACTGGAGCATCCCTTTTTTGCGCAGGCGCTCGATAAAGGTCGTACGATTTAGGTTGAGTAGCTCCGCTGCCAATGTCTTATTTCCTCGCGAGCGCTCAAGGGCCTGCTGTATAAGGCCGTTCTCGATCTTCTCCAGGACGCCATCGAGATCCACTCCTTCGCTGGGCAACGAAACCTGCGCCATCGTTTGGTGTTGAGGCGTCGCATTATGGATGACGTAGTCGGGAAGATCCGTGGGCCGGACGATACCCTCCTCGTTCAGCACCACGAGGCGCTCAACGAGATTCTCCACCTCTCTGACGTTTCCTGGCCAGCAGTATCTCGCCATTATTGCCATGGCGTCGCCATCCACTTGAATAGCCGCTTTCCCTCTCCTACGCGCATGAAGGGACAAGAAATGACCAACAAGAAGCGCTATGTCCGAGTCGCGCTCACGCAAAGGTGGAAGTTCCAATGGAAGAACGTTCAAGCGATAAAAGAGATCCTCCCGAAATTTTCTCTCCCGCACCGCAACCCGAAGATCTCTATTAGTCGCCGCGACGACTCGAACATCGACCTGTACGGGGCTGTCGCTACCGACAGGTTCAAATTGTCGCTCTTGAAGTACCCGCAGTAACTTTACCTGCAGTTTCGCGCTCATCTCGGCGATCTCATCGAGAAAAAGCGTTCCGCCATGGGCGAATTGGAAACGGCCCTGGCGCGCATTCACTGCACCGGTGAAAGCGCCACGCACATGACCAAACAACTCGCTTTCCAAAAGTTCCTCTGGGATCGCGCCGCAATTGACTGGCACGAAACATCCATTTTGCCGCGGGCTCAGCTCATGGATTGCACGCGCCGCCAGCTCCTTTCCGGTACCGCTTTCACCCGTGATCAAGACAGTGGAACTACTATTCGCCAATCTGGCGATCAGCGCCCGTACGATACGCATTCTCGCGCTATTCCCGACTAAGGGGTTGCTGAGTGCATTATTTAATTGGGACACTTCGGACTGTTGGGTGATCTCCAGCTGCATCGTCTCTCCTTTTCCGATGGGATGACAATGATTTGAACGGGCAGTGTCTCGAGCAAACCCAATGCCACATCGTTTTCGATCTTCTTGATCTGGCCTAAGCCGCCGAAAGAACAAAGAATCTTACAAATAGGGAACGATAGAGGAAAAAATATTCTCGCTGGCGAAAAATTAACACTCCGACGTCAGCTGTTAAAAATTTGGCGCGCAACTGTTTCTGGAACTCATAGCCTGATTGCAAAACCTCCACGCTTAACTTAAACTTAGCTTCTTAAGTAGACTAATTTTGAACAATTTAGGTGTTCGCAAAGTCAAACCATCCCTACGCACCTGATCCCCGAAATGGCCAAAATCCCGCTTTGTAACGAATGCTTATGGAGGTCATAGACACCCAATTTTCCATGCTGTCCTCTTCTTCGGCCATGCTCGGCGAGCACCCCTCGATCAAAAAGATTTATGAAATTATTCAACGGGTAGCAGCCACCGATGTAACCATCCTCCTTACAGGTGAAAGCGGTACCGGTAAGGAGCTTGTGGCGCGGGCGATTCACAATTTTAGCCTCAGGGCTGATCGCCCGTTTGTTCCAGTAAATTGCGCCGCAATTCCGGAAAACCTGCTCGAGAGCGAGCTCTTTGGCCACGCCCGAGGCGCCTTTACGGGTGCGCACTCCTCCCGTGCCGGGCTCTTCCAACTCGCCAACCATGGAACGATTCTGCTTGACGAGGTCGGCGAGCTGCCGCTTCCTTTACAAGCAAAGCTCCTGCGCGTACTACAAGACGGAAAAGTAAGACCCATCGGGACGGATCATTCTGTCGAGGTTCAGGTACGAGTCATTGCCTCGACCAACAAAGACCTGGCTCACCAAGTGGAAAAAGGTTCCTTCCGTGAGGATCTTTTTTTTCGGCTTCAAGTTATTCCGCTTCATCTACCACCGCTTCGGGCTCGGCGTTCCGATATTCCCCTTCTCGTGAATCATTTCCTCGATAGGTCAACCCGAAAGCATGGCGTCTCAGTGAGCATCAGCAGAGAGGCAATGATTTATCTTTGGGAGTACGACTGGCCCGGGAATATCCGAGAGTTGGAGAACCTCATCGAACGGTTAGTCCTCCTAAGTGATAATGGCGTCACCGATCTCAAGGACTTGCCACCAAACATTCGCTCTTATGTTTCAGATAAGAAATGTCCTCAACCTACCTTGGGGAGCGGTCAGATCGATCTACGGGACGCGACAGAGCAGCTGCAGTATCGATTGATGGAAGAAGCATTGCGCCTTAGCAACGGTAACAAGAGCGCGGCCGCCAGAATGCTGGGATTGAAACGCACGACACTGGTCGCGAAACTCCGACGAAAACCGAGATCCCACGGCGAACCCTTCACGCTAGCTTCAGAGCCGGAACAGTCTTTATCGGTGTTCCTGGCAGCTTCCGATGCGGCTAAAGATAGGTAGATGTCCGGAATGACTAGAGAAAAATAATGAGTGCAGCGGATCCGATAGCACAGCAGGGACTGGAGCCCACAATCCTAGTCGTCGACGACAACAAGGGAGTTTTGGAGTTCCTTCTGCTGCTGCTTTCCAAACACGGGATGTCCGTAATCGGTGCGTCGAGCGGTAGCAAATGTCTGAATATCGTCAAGAGCCAGCCCGTTGACCTCATCATTTTAGATGTGATGATGCCTTTGATGGACGGACTTGAGGTCTGCCAGAAGCTCAAAAAGATTGCTCCCGCGATCCCAATTATTTTGCTCACGGCTAGAGACGATATGACAACCCGTGCTGCGGCCATGGATCTCGGGGTCAGCGAATTTGTCGCCAAACCCGTCAACAACCAGGACCTACTCAATCGGGTTCGGATGCAACTGCGAAATTTAGAATGGGATAAGACAGCAGACCAAGCATTCTCGAAAATCGACAAATCCTGCCTGGGTGCCGTTTCAAAAAAGTGATAGGATCTTCTTAAGGATTTCAATTCTCCGGAGCGCCACTTTGCCATGTCCCCCCTGCCATGGGCGACGCGAAGCGATGGACCCGTGTTCCGCAACTACTGAGTTTAGATACGAATTTAGTCGCGGACCGCGAGAGCGCCTCCGTCCACTGGCAGATCGACAGCGTAGATAAAGTCGGCCTCATCCGATGCGAGAAAAACCGCCGCCTTTGCGATGTCCATCGGTACTCCTCGCCGCCCGGCGAGGTTTCTGACGACACGGTTTTCCGGGACTGCTTCCTGACCGACCGGCGAGCCGATGCGGTTGGGAGAGATCGAGTTGACGCGGATACCCTCGGGCGCTAGCTGAACCGCCATAGAGCGAGTCAGATTCAAAACTCCAGCTTTGGCCGTCGTATACGCAGTTGCTTCTTTACGACCCCAATGGCCGGAGGTGGATGCAATGTTAATGATCTTGCCTCTTCGCTTTTGATCGATCATGGCTTGCGCTGCAGATCGGGTGCAATACCAGACGCTTCGAAGGCACACGTTCATCGTCCGATCCCACTCTTCTTCGGTGATATCAAAGATCGTCTTATGATCCGTCCAGGCTGCATTATTCACCAAGATATCGACGCCCCCGAACTCTTTCACCACTAGCTGAACCATCTTCTCCACGGAGCCTGCCGAGGACACATCGCAGACGATGGAAATTGCCTTTCCCGGCTGAGCGGCGTTGATCTCGCCTGCCACGCGCTTACCTCTGCCAGGGTCTAGATCGACCACCGCAACTTTGGCTCCTTCCTGGATAAAAAGCTTGCAAATATCCTCTCCGATATTGCGTCCTGCGCCGGTCACAATCGCAACTTGATCTTTGAGCCGCATATCTTCCTCCATAATAATTTTGTTTCGTTTGATAGTGATAGGAGCAGCCATCCTAGTATTCTACCGCGAATGACGCGTGAAGCAGTCGTCGCTTACTAGGAGTTAAAAACGGAGACTTGCAGACCGAGTTACAAGCTGACCTTTTCAGTGTAAAGGTCCTTAAGAAATTTGCTTCCTTTAAGCTCTTCGAGGAAGCGCGGCTCAGTGATATCGGTGGGCTTTAACGACTTCGTACGCTGATCCGCGACAGTTCCGACGTCGACGAGAGCCTGGATCGCTTCGACGGTCAGCTCCGGAAGCGGTCGGAGCTGGGCTGCAAAGCTATCGTACATAGCATCTACGGTTACCGATTGATTGCCAGGAAAATATTTCTTGAGGATTGCGAGACTATCGTCGCGTTTAGTTACAAAATGATGGATTGCGGCGGCGTAGCCCTTCATGAAGCGCCGTACGGTATCCTCTTCTCTCCTAATGAATGAGCGGGTCGTCATGATCAGATCCGTCACCACGGGGACGGGCTTTACTTCCAATATCTTAATGCCCAGTTTTTGTGCCTCAGCTGCGACGTCGGGACTCAAAGGCGCACCCTGGACAAGGTTCTTCGAAATTGCCAGCGCTCTCGATGGCGAAAGGCCTGCCGCAACGACTTCAACATCTTTGGCAGGGTCCAGGCCAGCGCGTCTCAAAATGACGCGGGCGATCAGGTCGGATCGCGTACCCAAGGCGGAAACGCCGACTTTCTTACCTTTTAAGTCTTTAATAGATGATATGGAGGAATTTACGCCCATGCCATAATGGTCGAAGCTGACGTGAGCACCGATCAAACTGATATCTGCTCCGCCGGCAACCGGTTGAAGGATCGCCAGCGGATTACCAAAGCCAATGAGAAGATCGACTCCCAGCAAAGACTGGACCCCCGCCGAGAGCGTGTCTCGGATCGGGAGCTCTTCAATGTCTACGTCGTGCTTTTTGAAAAGACCGGAATCCACGCCCACATAAGCCACCGCGGTTCCGATTTCCCAGCCCGAATAGGCCAACCTGAGTTTCTTTGATTTATCCGCGGCAGCGGAGAGACTGGGACTGAGTAGGAGTCCCAGGATAGCCAAAAAGGCGATGGCTTTAAGCAGAACTGTTGACTGTGAGATTCTCATGAATTCTTTATAACCCACATTCCCGTCCGCGCCAAGCGCAAAATAGTCTCCCGTTGGGGCGATTCAAATGATCGAGATGAAAGGCCGTTCGTAACCCTATGCAAACTCAACCGTTACTGTGGATTTAATCTCGCCAACGAATCGAGCTCGGCGCCGTTCAGCCGGTTCAGCCGGCCGTCGATTTGCAACCTCCGAGGATTTCGTCTAACATCGAGATGCTTTCACCCCATTCCAATTCCACCCAACCGTTAGGAGGATCGAGTCAATGGCAACGATGATTACCAACGATTGCATTAATTGCGGCGCCTGTGAACCCGAGTGTCCCAACAATGCGATCTCGCAAGGGGAAACGATCTTTGTCATCGATCCAATGCTCTGCACGGAATGCGTTGGTTTTCACGACTACGAGGCATGCGCCGCGGTCTGTCCGGTCGACTGCTGCGTAACTGATCCAAACAATATCGAGACGGAAGAGGCATTGATTGAACGTGCGCGGGCGTTACATCCGGATACGCGATTCGACGACAACTTTGAGTCCCGATTCCGAAAGGGCCAAGGCAAGTCAGCCGCTGGAGGAGCAAAGAACGATCTTCCGGCCAGAGCTGCATCTGCGGCCGGTAACACAGGACCCGAAGTTACAAGCGCAGCCATGCCAGCAAGTAATGCGGCTGCGTCGTCCTATGCGGAGCCCGAAGTCAACTTTGTCCCTCTACCTGACATCGACTCCTGGGACATTCCGGTTCGCTGCTTCAAGTGCAACCAGCCGCATGTCGAACCCGTACGGAACTTCATGATCGGCAACGTCATCTTCTGTCCACACTGCAACAAATCCATGGTGGTGCGCGACAATTTGAACTTTCATGTCCGAACCCTGCTGAGGGATTCCTACGAAAAATGGCAAAACGACCAAAACGAATTCCAGACTAAACGCGAACGGGAGCTTAAGGAGTTTGTCGAAGGCCGCACCAAGGAGGCAAAGGCCTTCGAGGCTCACCAGCAACGCGAGCTGCAAAAGATTCGTCAGCAACTCGACGCCATGGGTGAGACTTATGATGCGCCGGGCAAACCAATAAAAAAAGGATCGCGCTTCGGATGGGGATGAACTTTTTTTCTCATGCTCAACTCCTGGCTTCACCTTATAGCCCTCGCCGTATACTTAGGAGCCGTTGTCGGTCTCGGGACAATGTTGCTACCGGTAAACTCGACCCTCGAGAATCATAAAGACAAAGTCCAATTTCTCGCCCGCGCCCTCAAGCTTTACAATCCTATACAAATTGGCGCTTTAGGCGTTCTCCTTTTCACCGGCGCTTTCCAACTCACGGACCTCAAGGCCGCGTATCGCGAGCTGTTTGTCAAACAGCTCGGCTATAACCTGGGCATAAAGCTATTCGTTGTATTCTTCCTCGTGCTTTTTAGTGTCTACCAGTCCATGGGAATAGCGCACCGATTCGTGAAACGACAGGAGGGCGGGGATATGATCACATCTCAGGAATTCGGCTCAATCATCCGAAAACTTAAGACCTCGAACGGGCTTATTTTAATCCTTGCCTTGATTACGTTATGGTTTGG
>Ga0137403_10008804_pt1 | contig 11281 bp, 10 predicted proteins | sample CZOMad2_1_16fung_FD_122057 | JGI IMG/M metagenome (GOLD analysis project Ga0137403, IMG submission 122057) | Vadose zone soil fungal communities from Angelo Coast Range Reserve, California, USA - CZOMad2_1_16fungal (Hybrid Assembly) | ecosystem: Environmental > Terrestrial > Soil > Vadose zone...
CCCCCGGTTGCCCTCATTTGATGCTTGCGCCTTGCGCGGCGTAGGCGCGTTCGATGAAGCCGCTTTCGTCGAGTTTGCGCATAATGCGATTGTCAACGACGTCTTCCACTTTTAGCTCGCCAATTTTCGGATTGCGCGGTTTTAATAGCCGTTGGAGGTTTCGCATTCCCTCCAGCGAAGCAAAGGGTTTGCGATCGACACCACGCACAAGGTCCAGGTAACCATCCTCAGCGCCCGCGGCATCGGTTCTCATGCGGCGCATGAGTATTCTGATTACTGCCGGTTTGTTTTTTGGTGCGACGCCAAATGCCATCCCTTCGATTTCCGCTTTCAGATAGTTCTCAGCGACTTCCGGGTGTTGCTGCAGAAATGAGCGTTGGACGACCATGGATTGACTGACCAAGGGCTGTTTGAGCTCCGTGTAATCCGCGAGAACCGTCATCCCTTTTTGTTTCAGCAACTTGCTGTAGAAGCCATCCACAAACGCGACATCAACGACGCCGGACTCGAGAGACTGGGCCTGAACGCTTTGATCTCCGATGGATTGCAAAAGGATTTGATCGCGTTGTGGATCTAGACCGAAATGTTCAAGCCACAGCATGGCACCGATCCATGTTCCGCCACCGAGACTATTGATGGCGAGTTTTTTTCCGCGTATGTCTTCGGCTCTCTTGATATTTGGCCGAACCACCACGTCATAAGAATTGCGACTAGAAAAAGTCGCCAGCATTTTGAGGTCATGGCCGGCCCCCACGGCTGATAAAACGGCGGCGCCCGCCGTGCGGCCGATTTGAACGTCCCCGGAGGCCAAACCGGTGACGAGGGTAGTTCCGCCGCGGAGCATCACGGGTTCCGATTCGATTCCATATTTGGTGAAAAAGCCTTGATCCTGAGCGATCCAGAGCGGCATCAGACGAGCGGTCGTGGCGGCATAGCCGATGACTAGTTTTGCCGGCGCGGCAGCGGCGGATGAAAAACACCACGACAGTTGCAACACAAGCGACACAACTATGTTGACTATGAATCTGCGATCATAACGGTTCATGTGTTCGCATCCTTTGATTTGGCTGACAGTGAGCTACTATTTCAAACTCATCCCCTGGGCCGCGTAAGCACGGTCGATAAACCCGCTTTCGTCAAGCTTGCGGATGATGCGATTATCGACGACGTCTTCCACTTTGATTTCACCGACTTTCGGGCTGCGGATTTTCATCAGACGTTGCACGGTTCGGAGGCCTTCCGGCGAGGGATCCGGTTTCCGATCGATGGCGCGTTGCAGATCAGCGTAGCCTTCCTCGGCGCTCGTCGCGTCGATCTTCAAACGGCGCATGAAAGTTTTGATGATCGTCGGTTTGTTTTTCGGCGCGAGAGAGAAGGCGATGGCTTCGATCTCTGCCTTCAATAAATTCTCCACCGTGTCGGGGCGTTGTTGGAGGAATTTTTGCTGTACCACCAGGGCTTGGCTTATGTACAGTTGTTTCAGATCGGAATATTCGCCGATGATGCTGAATCCTTTTTGCTTGAGCCTGCGGCTGAAGACACCGTCGAGCACCGCGGCATCGATGATCCCGGTCTCCATCGCTTGCATCTGGATGGTTTGATCGCCGATGACTTGAAATTGGATCTGATCGCGTTGCACATCCAGCCCGAAATGCTCGAGCCAAAGCAGCGCGCCCATCCACACCGTGCCGCCGATGCTGGTAACGCCGAAGCGCTTGCCACGCAGATCCTCGGCGCGTTTGATGTTGGGACGCGCGACGAGATCATAAGTATTGCGGGTGGAAAATGCGGCAAGGATTTTCAGATCATGGCCGGCCGCAATCGCTGCAAGCATAGCGGTGCCGCCGGTGCTGGCGACGTGAATGTCTCCCGACGCCAAGCCGGAAACCAAAGTGGGGGCGCCGCGGATGAAGACCTGCTCGGAATCGATGCCGTATTTGCTGAGAATACCCTGTTCCTCAGCAATCCAGAGTGGCACGACGCGCGCGCTCATGGCGGCGTAGCCGATGATAAGTTTCGGCGACGCAGAGGCGGCATAGGCGGTAATGCCACAGGGCAGAAAGAGGCAAGCGGAAACGACAAATCCCAAAATCCAACTCATGGTATGACTTGGAAACATAATACGACGGATGTCAACTGTCGAACTGCGCCAGCCACTGATAGATGATCTCGACAATCTCTCCTGTATGTCTATTGTAAAAATGATTCCCTCCATCGACCAGCTTATAGGTTGAGTTGGCCCCCGCGGTAGCGACCAGCTCTTGCGCGTATTCATGAAAAAACTTGGGTTCGGCGCTGCCGACGATGGCGAGCAAGGGGCAGCCTATCCGTTTAGCGTAGGGACGGCAGTCGTTGCGATCGTCCCTGCCGTATTTGTCCAGGTGTGTACGCGCGCTAAAGATTCCCGGTGTGGCACCCACGGCGATGGACAATAACTCTTCACCCCTGCCTTCCCCGACCATGGTTTCAGCTTTTTCGATGGTTTCGCGAAACCCGGGCTGCCGAGAAACGCGCTCGGAGTAGAATTGTTTCGGCGCGGAGCAAGAAACGACGCTGACCACGTCCGCACGCTGCCGCGTGCCCTGGTAGATAATCGATTTGATGGCCCCTAAGCTATGCCCTACGAGAACGAAGCGGCGATAGCCTTGCTTATGGAGGTAATCTAAAGCTCCGTCAAAATCGAGTAAGCAGTCTTCAAGATTTTCGTAAGCCGACCCGCCGAATTTGGTCAGGTTGCCCACGCGAGCAATCCAGTCGTGACCGCGGGTATTAATCACAAAGCAATGGTAGCGGCGTTGCGCCAGCTCTTGCCCGAAAATCGCCAACGGCGGCAGATAAAAATTCATGGCTACGCCGTGAACGAAGACCAACGCAAGATCTGAGAGTTCACCTGGCGGCGTGAAGAGCAGACCGTGGAGTCTCTCGTTGTCGGCGGTTTTGAAAGTGCACAGTTGAGTGTGAATACCCATAAAATAATGGGCGGATTCTATAACGTGCCCGGCGAGTGTCAAGGTGAAAATGGGCTCTCGCAGGTTGCTGAAAAAAGGTTCGGAATGCTTCGACATACTCAGCAGAACGGAAAATCGTCAATGAAATCAATTCCCCTCCGTTCGTTCCTTCGATAGACTCAGGACGGGCTCTGAGCCATGTCGAGGACTCCGAGAAGATTTTTCAGCAGCCTACTACATAACCAGCGGTCATGATTCGTCGCCTGCGAAACAAAGATCTGTATGCCTTCTCAGCTTCAAAGTTGACACAGCAACGCAATCTCGACTAGTGTCCGAGCCAGGATAGACATCAGAGGCTGAGAAGCGGCAGGTCTGCTTGTAATCAAATCGCACTTTCGGTCCTCCTGCTTCCTGCCCTGCCGTGTGATTCTCCCGCTGCGACAAAGTAGATCAGTTCGCCTTACATTTCACCATTGCGAAAGGAGTGGAAAACCGCATGCTGAACCTTCGAGTGGTGCTCTTGCTTGTTTTCACGATTTTGACGGAGAGAATTCTGGTCGAGGCGGCGACCACACCCACCAAAGTAGTCGTCGCCTATGCATCGATCAGTCCTCGGGTTGCGCCGCTTTGGGCCGCGCAGGAGTTCGGATTCTTCAAAAAGAACGGCATTGAGGCGGAGTTGGTTTTCGTTCGAGGAGCCCCGACCCTCGTGGCTGCGTTGACCTCCGGCGACATGGACATCGGTTACACGGGAGGGACGGCGGTGCTGGGAGCCTCCGTTGCAGGAATCGATTTAAAAATCTTGGCCGTGCTGACCAACAGAGTCACTTACGATCTGGTTGCGCGGCCGGGCATAAAAAGCGCGGAAGAGCTGCGCGGCAAGCGGTTCGGAGTCACCAGCATCGGTGGGACGCTCTGGATGGGTGGTATCTTGGGCTTGGAACGGTTGGGAATCGACGCGAACCGAGATGATATTCGATTCCTGGTGATCGGTGATCAGGTGCTTCTCAGTCAGGCACTCGAGGATGGGAGAATCGACGCCACTGTCGTCGATATAGTTTTTAGCAAGAGGCTTGCCGAGAAAGGCTTTCCCATATTGGCCGAGTTCCACAAGACCAACCTGCCCATAACCAGTACAAGCCTCGTCGCCCGCAGCGTCTACATCCAGAAAAACCCCCGGCTCGTGGAGAACTTCATGAAAGCTATGTTGGAGGGGATGGCTTTCGTGCTCGGGCCAGGCACCAAAGCGGCGACCCTCAAGTTGCTGCAGCGCCGCCTTCGCGTGAGCGAAAAAGAAGCAGAAGAGGGCTTCACGGATATCGCGATCGGTATGGATAAGAAGCCTTATCCATCTATGGAAGGGTTACGGAATATCCAGAGGCTGATGAAGATCCGTAACCCGAAACTGGAGAAGGCGAAGGTTGAAGACCTGGTTGACGATCAGATCTTACGCAGGCTGGACGAAAGCGGATTCATCGATCGTCTCTATGCATCCTATGGAGTGAAATAATCCTGCGATTCGCAAGAATAGAAAGCCAAACTCCACTGACCACAAATCTTTGACGGCTGAATCTACTATTTGAGACTCACTCCTTGCGCCGCGTAGGCCCGGTCGATAAAACCGGATTCATCCAGCTTGCGCATGATGCGCGCGTCGATTACGTCCTCGGTTTTGATCTCGCCGATCTTTGGATTGCGCGTTTTTAGCATTCTTTGCACGTTGCGCAAACCGTCCAGGGATGGGAACGGTTTGCGGTCGACGCCTTTCAGTAGATCTTGATAGGCTTCCTCCGCGTTATTTGCGTTCGCTTTAAGCCTTCTCATGAGGGTTTTGATCACCGCGGGTTTGTTCTTTGGTGCTAAGGAGAAGGCTAACGCTTCGATTTCTGCCTTGAGATAGTTTTCCACGATGTCGGGCCGCTGGGTGAGAAAAGATTGGGGCACGACCATCGCCTGGCCTATGATCCGTTGGGTGAGGTCCGAGTATTCGCCGAGAAGGGTGAAGCCTTTCTGTCTCAAGTTCTTGCTGAACACCCCGTCGAGTGCGGCGGCATCGGCGATGCCGGTCTCGACTGCTTGCATCTGCACGGCTTGATCGCCGAGAACCTGCATGTGAATTTGATCGCGCTGTTGATCGAGGCCGAAATGCTCGAGCCAAAATAGTACCCCCATCCAGCCCGTGCCGCCGATGCTGATGAGGGCAATTTTTTTACCCCGCAAATCTTCCGGGCGCTTGATGTTTGGCCGGGCGATGAGGTCATAGGTGTTGCGGCTGGAAAATGTCGCGACAATTTTGAAATCATGGCCGGCGCCGACGGCCGCCAAGGTCGCGCTGCCGCCGCTGCGACCGAATTGAATGTCCCCCGATGCCAATCCGGCAACCAGCAGGGGCGCGCCGCGCACATACACTTGCTCGGCCTGGAGGCCGTATTTGGCGAGAAAGCCCTGCTCAGCCGCAATCCACAGTGGCGACACGCGGCCATTCATCGCCGCGTAGCCGACCACGACCTTGGTTGGCGCGGTGGCAGCGAAGGCGGGGCAGGCTGAAAATAACCAGAGGCAGACGGCATAAGTAAGAATTTTGCTACGCAACATAGGTTCCCTCACAGGCGATGCAAGCGTCGCTTTACGCCGCATTCGGCGAGCGGCGGCGGCGACAATGTCCTCGCGTGTTCATCATTCTCCGCGGGGTAAAATGCTCGGGGCCCGACCGGTTCTCTTCAGTTTTCGGACGTTATGATACGCGATCTTCAAATCACTCTTTCCGGAACGAGGCCAAATTTATTTCACCCCGTACTCCGCGTACAGGCGCTCGAAGAAGCCGCTCTCGTCCACTTTCTTCACAACGCTTGAGTCCACCAGATTCTCTACTTTGATGTCGCCGATGCGAGCATTCTGTGTCTTCATCAGGCGTTGTAAGATTCTGAGCCCGTCGATCGACACGTAGGGCTTGCGGTACTCTTCGAGCCGGACGAGGGTAAAGACATCTTGGTAGGCTCCCTCGGCGACCGCGGGGTCGGTGAGTTTGAATTGCTTTGTAATAGTATCCAGGACCGCGGGTTTGTTCTTTGCGACAGTAATAAAAACCATGCTTTCAGTCAGCGCTTTGACCACATCTTGAAGCGTGTCTGAGCTTTGTTGCAGGTAGTCTTTATCTACAACGATGGCCATGCCCACTGACGAGAGCCGCACCTGATCGCATTTGCCCAAAATCACAAAACCCTTTTCCGCCAGCCGCCGGCTCAGGAAGGTGGGCACGACAGTGGCGTCGATTCTTCCTGTTTCTAGAGCCTGGCTGAGCACCGTGACATCACCAATGACCATCATCTGGATGTTGTCGCGTTTTTCATCCATGCCGAAGTATTCAAGCCAAACCGTAGCCGTCTTCCATACGCCGCCACCGATGCTCTGAATGCCGAAGCGTTTACCGCGCAGGTCCTTTGGATTGTTGATGCCCGGCCGGGCCACCAAGTCCAAGTTTTCGCGGCTACTGAGACTGGCCAAGATCTTTAGCTCCTTGCCGCCCACGGCAGCGGCGAGTGCCGTCGTTGCGCCACCGTAGGCGATTTGCGTGTCCCCCGAAGCTAACGTGGCGATCTGCGTCGGATTACTGCGCACCCAGACGGATTTGGATTTGACGCCATACTTGCCGAAGAAGTTCTGTCGCTGCGCAACCCAGAGCGGGATCGCAGTGGTGCTCATGCTCGCGTGGGTGATGATGACTTCGCCCGGAGCGGCGAGCAGGTCAGTTTTAGTGGCAAAAATCAAAACGCTCAACAGCAAGCTTACAAGCGCCTTTTCGACAGCTCGCTTCATGCGTCACCTCCGACGTTTGCTAGGCCAAGTGACCGAACCGGTTAAGGTTTTGCCGGAATATAGCCGCAATCGATTCGCCCAGGCAACCCAAAAAAGAAGCTTGTGTCCCGCGCAGCTTACGGGGGTAGAAAGCATGCCGAGTCCGGGGCCGTATTGGCCGCGGTGAAGACAATCCCTGGGTTCTTGACATTTCTAACCAACTTACTTAGGATCGATTACCTTTCCAGGACGCGTCGACTTATGAAGGTCAGTTCAAAAGGCCATTATGGATTACTTGCTCTAGCCGAGCTCGTCGACAATTACAAACTTCGGCGGGCCGTGCAGGTGAAGGAAATCGCCAAGAACCAGCAAATACCCCCGGAGTACCTCGGGCAGATTATGGTGTTGTTGAAACGGGGGCGGCTCGTTCACGGCTCACGCGGACCCGCCGGCGGTTATATACTTGCCCGTCCTCCTGAGGCCATAACGGTCAGAGAGGTTTTACATGTGCTTGAGGGACCGTTGGTGGGGATTGATCTTAGGCCGGGCACACATGGCAGGGGAATGTCTCCCGTGACCCAACGGCTGGTCGAAACCTGGGCACGGGGCGTCAAGGCGATGGAGAACATTCTCGAAGAAATGACGCTGGCTGATTTGTGTAAACCTGAACCGGCGGCATTGATGTATTACATTTGAAAATTTTTTCCCCGTATTTCTGACTAAGTGTATTTAGAAAGTCAGGTTCAAGCAGTAAAGCTATGAGCCAAAGGAGATAGGCCGTGGAGAAAAGCCTTACGTGGAAAGAGAAGATCGCTGAAAAAATGCCGGCGGAATTAGCGAGGGAAATAGACATCTTCGAACAGCAGATGGAGCTCCGGAAACAGGGCAAGATCGACGAGAAGGTCTTTGCCGAGACGCGGCTGCGGCGCGGCATTTACGGGCAGCGTTACGATAACGGACAACGGCACGACGGCAACCGGATCCAAAAGCTCAAACTTCACGCGGACGTGATCAAAGGCCCCGACACGCTGTGGGACGCGCCCGGAATGATGCGCATCAAGATTCCGTTTGGCGGGCTCAATCCGGAACAGCTGGAGGTTCTCGCCGAACTGTCCGAAGAGTATGCGGACGGAGTCTCCCATGTGACCACGCGCCAGGACATTCAATACCATTTCGTCCACATCGACGATACGCCGTCTTTGATGCGCCGCCTCGCTGCCGTGGGAATCACGAGCCGCGAAGCCTGCGGCAACGTAGTCCGTAATGTGACGGCCTGTCCGTTGGCGGGCATCTGCCGCGACGAAACCTTTGACACGACGCCTTATGCCAAAGCTTGTTCGAGGTTTTTGCTGGGGCACCCCGATACGCAGGATTTTGGCCGCAAGTTCAAGATTGCTTTTTCAGGTTGCCAGCAGCATCCCTGCGGTCTGGTGACCATGCATGACATGGGCGCCATCGCCAAGACGAGAGTCGTCGACGGCAAGGAAAAGCGCGGATTCGCGCTTTACGTCGGCGGCGGTCTCGGCTCGGTCCCGTACAAGGCCAAGTTGTTCGATGAATTTCTGTCTGAAGAAGAGCTGTTGCCGATATCCCAGGCTATCTCGCGGGTGTTTGCGCGTCTGGGTGAAAAACGGAATCGCGCACGGGCGCGGGTGAAGTTTCTCATCGCGAATCTCGGCATCGATGAGTTTCGCAAGCTCGTTCTGGCAGAGCGTCAAAAGCTGGCCAATGATCCGCGCTGGACGGCTCACCTGGCATCGGTCAATGAGCAAACGGAAGAGCCGCTCAAACCCGGCGTGAGCTTGAACGGCAGCGAACGGCCGGATGGCTTCGATGCCTGGTACGCCACCAACATTTACAAACAGAGACAGCCGGGCTACGTGGCCGCGACGGTGACGCTACCCCTGGGAGATGCCAGCGCCGACCAATTGCGCGCCCTCGCCGACATCGCGCGTCGTTTCGTCAAGGATACGATACGCACCACAGTGGAGCAAAACATTCTCTTCCGTTGGGTAAGCGAGGCGGACCTGCCGGAGTTTTACCGAGCCATTAAAACCATCGGTCTCGGCGCGCCGGACGCTGCAACCATTGTGGATGTCACGGCCTGCCCAGGAACGGATACCTGCAAACTGGGAATCGCGTCGTCACGCGGGCTCGCCCGGGAACTGCGCTATCGGTTGGGCGAGAAAAGCTTACAGCTCGATGAGGCGGTGAAGAATCTGCGCATCAAAGTCAGCGGCTGCTTCAATTCCTGCGGCCAGCACCACATCGCCGACATCGGCTTTTACGGCATCAACCGCAACGTGAAAGGATTCCAGGTACCGCATTTTCAGGTGATTCTTGGCGGAAAATTTCATGACAATGCCGGGGAGTATGGTGTACCCATCGGCGCGGTTCCGTCCAAGCGGATACCGGAGGCGGTGCTGTCGATCACGGAGTACTACGTGCGCAAGCGCTTGAAGGACGAGCGCTTCCAGGATTTCGTCCGGCGCATCGGCAAAAAAGAGATCAAGGACCTGTTGGAGGATCTGACCAAGATTCCGGACCACGATGTGGATCGCGCCTATTACAGCGACTGGGGCGACCCCCGGGAGTTCACCCTAGCGGACATGGGAATCGGTGAGTGCGCCGGCGAGGTGGTGAGCCAGGCTGAGTTTACTCTGGCTGCCAGCGAACGCGAGTTGTTCGAGGCCCAGTTGCTGCTGGACGGCGGCCGCCCGCAAGACGCCGCGAAAACGGCTTATGCTTCGATGGTGCGCGCGGCGCAGGGGTTGCTCAAGGCGCAAAATCCCGGCATTTCGGAAGATGAAAATCAAATTCTCGCCGAGTTCACCAGCCGTTTTTACGAAACGCAGCTCTTCTGGGACAAGTATGCCGGTGGAAAATTCGCCGAGTACATGTTCAAGGCCAAGGAGTTTATCGGCGCAGGCAAGGCCGTCGATGCCGATCGCGCCGTGCAATTGGTGCAGGAAGCGCAGTTGTTCATCGACGCGGCGCATGATTGCCACAACAGGCTGCGGGTTGGCGTGGCGAACGGAGTGAAGTTGGATAATATCGCGCATCCGAGCGCCTAGTTCGTTCCCAAGACAATGGAACTGCAAAAGATCAACGTAAAGGTTTTTACCGCGGAGCCCAACAACATTCCGCTGACGGACTTTATCGACATTTTTCACGACTGGATCCAAGCGACCGACGGCGTCTACCTCGACGTCGCCGATTACAGCCATATGCAGGCCGGTCCGGGGATCGTCTTGGTCGCCGATGACGCCAACGTCAGTATCGATGAGACCGGCAATCGACGAGGTCTGCTCTATAGTCAAAAGGGTAAACTGAGCGGGTCGAACCTGGAGAAATTAAACACGGTATTGCGGTCCGCTTTGGAAAACTGCCAGCGGTTGGAGCAAGAACCGGCGCTGGACGGCAAATTGAGATTTGCGGGGAATCAAGTGGAGATTGTGGTGAATGATCGGCTGGTTGCGGCGAACACCGGTGAGGCCTTTGAGGAGATCAGGCCCGAAATCGATTTCTTGGCGCGTCGGCTCTATTCCACTACGAATTTTACGTTGTTACGGAATCAGCAAGATACAAGACAACGGTTTAACGTGACCATTAGCACGCCGTTGTCATTTGAAACAAAAACTCTTTTGAATAATCTGCAAGCAATTTAGCAGGGGAGAGATATAGCGTGACCTTGGTGGATGCTCAAACATTTAATGCAACGGAGAAGAGCCCAGAATTTGAAGACTTAACGACCGCTGAAATCGTTACGTGGGCCCTGGAACGATTTAATCCGCGGATTGGCCTGGCCTGTTCCTTTCAGGCCGAAGAGTCTGTTTTGATCGATCTCATGCACCGCGTGCGCGGCGCCGACTTTAGATTGTTCACCCTGGACACTGGGCGGCTAAATCAAGAAACCTATGATTGCATGGACGCCATAAGAGAACGTTACGGAGTTCAGGTCGAAGTCTTTTTCCCGGACGCAGAAGGCATCGAAAAAATGGTGCGAGAGCACGGGTTGAATCTTTTCTACAACTCAGTGGAACTCCGCAAGTTGTGCTGCGGCGTTCGCAAGGTGGAGCCGCTCAACCGCGCTTTGAAAGACCTTGACGCTTGGATGACGGGCCTGCGGCGTGAGCAGGCGGTGACGCGGACGGATGTCCGTAAGATCGAGTTGGATAAAGATCATGGCAACATCGTCAAAATCAATCCGTTAGTAGATTGGAGTTACGACGAAGTGTGGGACTACATCCGGAAGAATAACGTCCCCTACAATCGGCTGCACAAGCAGGGCTATCCCAGCATCGGCTGCGCTCCCTGCACGCGGGCGGTGAAACCAGAGGAGGATCTCCGTGCCGGCCGCTGGTGGTGGGAAAATCCGAACGCTAAAGAGTGCGGGCTGCACGTGAGCGCGGAAACCAAGGTTTGAAACGTGGGCTACTATCCGATTTTCCTCGAGATGAAAGACCGGCGGTGTGTCGTCATCGGCGGCGGTGCAGTTGCCGAAAGAAAAGTTGAAGGACTTGTGGCAGTGGGAGCGA
>Ga0137403_10008805_pt1 | contig 11280 bp, 11 predicted proteins | sample CZOMad2_1_16fung_FD_122057 | JGI IMG/M metagenome (GOLD analysis project Ga0137403, IMG submission 122057) | Vadose zone soil fungal communities from Angelo Coast Range Reserve, California, USA - CZOMad2_1_16fungal (Hybrid Assembly) | ecosystem: Environmental > Terrestrial > Soil > Vadose zone...
CACAGCGGATTACGGGTACCCGAACACCGATCTGGCGCGCATCTACGGAGTCGAGCCGCCCGCCAATGACTTCGATCGCGTGCCGTTTCCGGCGAACTCGGAGCGCGCAGGAGTGCTCGGCCAGGCGCTGTTCCTCACGCTGACCGCCAAGCCCGACGAGACGTCGCCCACCGCGCGCGGCCTCTTCGTCCGCGAGCAGTTCCTCTGCCAGCACGTGGCCGATCCGCCGCCGGGCGTGAACACGAATCTGCCGCCCGTGACCGAAGAAAAGCCCCTGACGAATCGCGACCGGATGGCGGTCCACGCCACCAATAAGGCCTGCGCGGGATGCCATACTCTGGTTGACCCGATCGGCTTCGGCTTCGAAAAATTCGACGCGATTGGGCAGCGGCGCGACAAGCTCAAGCTGACATTCGGCGTGACCGGGGGCGAGAGCAAAGGGCCGCAGCGCAAGATCACCACCGTGGAGCTGGATCTGGATACGAAGGGGCAGGTGGCGGGCATTCCGAACTCGGCCTTCACCTCGCCGAAGGAATTGGGTGCGGTGCTGGCGGCCAGCCCGCAGTGCCAGGAATGTATCGTGAAGCAGTATTTCCGCTACGTGACGGGACGGACGGAAACGCCCGCGGACCGGCCGCTGATCCGCAAGGTCTTCGAGGACTATCGCAAGGCAAACTTCCGGTTCAAAGAACTGATAATCTCGTTGATGCGGGAAGGAGGGCAGAACATTGTCGCAAGTAATCGTTAAGCGCGCGAGGGTATCGCGAAGGCGCTTCCTCAAGGGGCTCACTCTTGCAGGCGGCGCGATTCACGTTGGGTTGCCGCCGCTGGTGAGCATGTTCAACTCCACCGGCACCGCGTATGCGGCCGAGGGTGCGTCGAAGGCCATGCACATCCGGCGCTCGGTGCCGAACTGGTTGATCAGCAGCGGATGCGCGGAGCCCTTGACGTTTTCGAACAGGAGCGCCGGGCCGCCGGCCTTCACCGTGCGGTCGGTGATCTCTGTGATCTCGAGCTCGGGATCGACCTCGGCGGCGATGCGAACGAGCTCGCCTTCGCGCTCGAGGAGCGCGATCCACGCGCGCAGGTCAGACGGAGGCGCCATCGACGTCAGTCTAGGGCGCACATCCAGGTCGCAGCCTCCTCGAGCGAGAGCGAGCCACCTGCCTGGCGACCGGTTTCGAACGCAACGTCCGCGAACGCCAGCACTTCGCGCCGAAGCCGCTCCCTGTCACGCGGCCAGGGACCCCCTGGAATAAACGCGGTGGCCGTCTCGGCGGCGCCCAGATCCGCCGACTCGAGGCGAAGGTCTAGCGGCGTCGGTGGCGCAGCCAGTGCGTGGTCTCGCCGAGGACGATCACGCCGATGAAGATCAGGCCGACGATGAGCATGCCCGTGATGACCTTCTTGCCCTCGGTCGCGGCATCCTCGACTGCGAGCAGCTGGAGCAGCGCAAGCATTGGCGTGACTCTAACTCAGGCGCGCGCGATGGGTCGCCAGGGCTCTCTCGACGGCAGCGTCCCCGGCTTGCGCCCGGGCCAGCCGTTCGAGCGGATTGGGATCGTTGTCCAGCCTGAGGGAAGACCGTCCCTCCTCCAACTCGCCGCGGCCAAGCGCCGCGGCAGTCGCCGCCCAGACGGGCCCGTCCCCAACAATCTCTTCCGCACGCAGGTACGCGCAGAGCGCAATCAACTCGGCGAGGTCGCTGACGGCCTCGACCGTGCCCCCCTCCTCGACGCGCACGAGCCCGTGTGCATAGAGGTAGTCCCCGAGGAGCAGCGCCGCGTCCTGGTCGTCCGGTTCGAACAGCCGCGGACGGCCGTAGTGCAGGAGGTAGCCCTCGTAGATCGTCTCGATCCCGAGCGCGTACCGCGGTTCGCCGAGCGGGGAAAAGACCGGGTTTCGTTCCTGTTCCTCGTGCGGGCGCAGCGCCGCATTCCACAGGGCGCTCTCCTGCCCCGCGTCAGCGGCGATCGTGTCCCACAGGTCAGTCGTCGAAGTCGGCAACGGCCTGGATGGTCCGGTCGATCTCCTCGTCGCCGTGGGCGAGCGAGACGAACATGGCCTCGAACTGGCTCGGGGCGATGTAGATCCCACGTTCGAGGAGGTGCCGGAAGAGCGCGCCGTAGCGGTCGGTGTCCGAACGCTGAGCGTCGTCGAAGTTGCGCACGGGCTCGTCGGTCATGAAGAGCGTCGCCATCGCGCCGACTCGCTGAACGCGGCCGGACGGCGCCAGCCCGGACTCGAGTCGCGCGCCGCGTTGCTCGAGCTGCTCGTAGACGGACGGATCGCGAAGACGTCTGAGCACGGCGAGTCCCGCCGCAGTGGCGAGTGGATTTCCCGACAGGGTGCCGGCCTGGTAGACGTCACCGCTCGGCGCGAGGCGATCCATGATCTCGGCTCGGCCGCCGAAGGCGGCCAGCGGCAGACCACCGCCGACGATCTTTCCGAGGATGGTGAGATCGGGCATCACGCCGAACAGTTCCTGCGCGCCGCCACGCGCAATCCGGAAGCCCGTGATGACCTCGTCGAACACGAGCAACGCTCCCGAGGCGTCGCAAAGGCGGCGCAGCACTTCGAGGAAGCCCGGCTCCGGAGGAACGACGCCCATGTTCCCCGCAACGGGCTCGACGATGATCGCCGCGAGGCCCTCGCCGTACTCGGCGACGGTCGATGCGACCGCATCGACGTCGTTGTACTTGCACACGATCGTGTCCTTCGTCGTTGCCGGCGGCACGCCGGGGCTGGACGGCAAGCCGAGCGTCGCGACACCCGAGCCGGCACTCGCGAGCAGCGCATCGACGTGGCCGTGGTAGCAACCCGCGAACTTGAGGATTCTGTCGCGCGCGGTGAACGCGCGGGCCAGGCGGGCGGCGCTCATGGCCGCCTCGGTCCCGGACGAAACGAGGCGGACCTTCTCCACCGAGGGGACCGCGTCGACGATCTCCGCTGCAAGGTCGACCTCGGCCTCCGTCGGCGCGCCGAAGCTCGTCCCGCGCTCGGCCGCAGCGCGCACCGCTGCAACCGTCTCCGGATCGGCGTGACCGAAGATCAACGGGCCCCAGGACATGACCCAGTCGACGTAGCGATTGCCGTTGACGTCCTCGAGATATGCGCCCTCGCCGCGACCGACGAACAACGGCTCGTCGAGCCCGACCGCTCGCATCGCGCGGACGGGCGAGTTCACGCCGCCGGGAATGAGATCGAGCGCGCGGCGGAAGAGCTCGCTGCGCGTCTTCAGAGCCAGGAGGCCAGCTCCTTGGTCCAGTAGGAGAGGACGAAGTCCGCGCCGGCACGCCTGATCGCCGTCAGCGACTCGAGCGCGGCCTGCCGTTCGTCGACGAATCCCTTCGCCGCAGCAGCCTTCACCATCGCGTACTCACCGGAGACGTTGTAGGCCGCCAGCGGTAGGTCGAATCGCTCCCGGGCCGCCCGGATCACGTCGAGGTATGGAAGCGCCGGCTTGATCATCAGGACGTCTGCGCCCTCGGCCACGTCCTGCTCGCATTCCCGCAGCGCTTCGCGCACGTTTGCGGGGTCCATCTGGTAGCCATGCCGATCGCCGAACGCAGGCGCCGACTCCGCAGCCTCGCGGAACGGCCCGTAGAAAGCGGAGGCGTACTTCGCGGAGTACGCGATGATCGGTGTGTCCGGCAGCTCCTCACGGATCGCGCCGACACGGCCGTCCATCATGTCGCTTGGCGCGACGACGTGCGCACCAGCTTCGACGTGGCTCCGCGCCGTGCGCACGAGCAACTCGAGCGTCGCGTCGTTGTCGATCTCCTCGCCGTCGCCGATGACTCCGCAGTGGCCGTGGGACGTGTATTCGCAGAGACACACGTCTGTGATCAGCACGAGGTCGCGACCCTGAAGTTCTCGCAGTGCGCGCTGCACGATGCCGTCGTCGTCCCAGGCGCCCGAGCCTTCCTCGTCCTTCTCGTCAGGAATGCCGAAGAGGATCACGGCCTTGACGCCGAGGCGAACGAGCTCATCCGCTTCCGCGCTGAGCGAATCGACGGAGTGACGCGCCAGGCCGGGGAGATCCGAGTTCGCAAGCGGCTCGGGCCCGACGAAGAGCGGCATCACGAAGTCGTCGAGGTCGAGTCGCGTCTCGCGAACGAGCGCCCGCAGCCCACTCGTGCGCCGCAGCCGCCGCAACCGGGTGACCGGAAAGGTGCTCACTTCCTACAGCCTAGACCTGAACAGCTGGGGTCAGACCCTTGCTGTTCGAGACGTCTCCGTTCTTACAGCCTAGACCCGAACAGCTGGGGTCAGACCCTTGCTGTTCGAGACGTCTCCGTTCAGGCCAGGAGCCGCCGCGTCGCGAGCCGGGCCAGGCCGCCGAAGAGGAGGCCGAGGCCGAGGAGCCACAACAGCTCTCGGGCGACCGCGCCCCACGGGCTCGGGTCGTAGAGCGAGGCCGAGAAGTAACGCACCGCATGGGCGAACGGCAGCCCGTCGCTCAGCCACCCCGCAACGGGGACGACCTCTCGCGGGACGAGGCCGAGGAACACGATGGGCATCACGACGAGCACGGCGACGAGCGAGGCGGTGCGCGTCTCGCGGGCGAGGGCTCCGAGCAAGGTGCCGAGCGCCCCCAACGCAGCGCCGGCAACCAGGAGGCCGGCCGCAAGTAGAGGCAGGCGCTGCCACGGCTCGCCGCCCGCAACGCCGCCGGCCTCGACGATCACGCCGAAGACGAGGGCGATCGCCAGACCGAGCGCGAGCGCCACGACCGCGGCGAGTGCCACTTTCGCGGAGACCAATTCGCCCATGGAGATCAGTCCTCGTCTCAGCCGGCCGATCGCGTTCTCGTCCCGCTCGCTCGCGATCGCGCCGGCCGCAAGCAGCAGCGCCAGGAATGTGATCGTCAGCGCCAACGCGTAGGACTGCACCTGCGCGGAGAGGAGGGAGCTGCGCGAATCCTCGTGCGCCCGCTCGAGCCCGATCGGATTCGCAGTTGCTCCGAGCAGGCTGCCCGTCTGCGCCAGCGCGACACCTGCGATCCGAGCGAACTCGGCAATCCGATCGCGCTGCGGGCCGGGCGGCAACGTCTGCAGCAGTTTCTCCATGCGCGCCAAACCGAGGACGTCGTAGGTGCGGCCACCGAACTCCGCGCGGCCCCCGGTCACGATGAGCTGCACGTACTTCAGGTCGGTCTGGACGTACGCCGTCTGCAACTGGCGGTTGAGCCCGTAGACCAGCGCCTGCACCTGCTGGGTCACGCGCGAGGAGATCCCGCCACGCGTGACCTGGTAGACGAGGCTCGGGGAATGGAGGCCGCTCTTCAGGTCGGCGAGGAAGCCGGGCGGAACCGTCAGCGTCGCGACGACGCGGCCGGTCGCAAGCGCATGGCGCGCCTCGACCGGATCCATCCGGACGAGATGGACGTTCTTGCCGACCTCGTCGATCGCGTCCTGGATCCGGAACCGGTGCCCCCCGACCGAAACCACCTGCGGCAGGTGATCCTCGTCGACGAGCGCGACGCGCGGCTTCGAGCTCCCGTACCCGGCAACCAGGCCGACGAGCCCTGCGACGAGCAGCGGATAGGCGATCAGGACGCCGAGCAGGAGGGGCGAGCGTACGAGCACCCGCAAGTCCTTCTGCAAGACGAGTGCGGAGCGCCTCAGGTGAAGATCTCCTCGGCGTGGAGCTCGCGGTAATCAGCGGTCGGCCCCACGAACGTCAGCTGCCCTCGCTGCAGCACTGCGACGCGGTCGGCGTACAGCTCGAGCTCTTCGAGATTCTGCGTCGCAAAGACCACGGAGCCGCCTTCGTCGCGCAGCGCCGTCACGGTCTCCCACAGCCGGCGCCGCTGACCCGGGTCGAGCGCTGCGGTCGGCTCGTCGAGGAGCAGCACACGTGGCCTGCCGAGTAGCGCAAGCGCGACGTTGAGCCGTTGGCGGTTCCCGACGGAGAGCGTGTGCGCGGGCCGGTCCGCTGGGATCTCGAACCGGACGAGGAGTTCCTCCGCCACACCGACGTAATGGGGCTCGCCTTCGAGCCTCCCGAACAGCTCGAGGTTTTCGCGGGCCGTCAAGCGGTCGTAGAACGCCGCGCGCTGCGGCACCCAGCCGACCCGGACGCCGTCGACACGCTCGATCGTCCCGGCGCTCGGCTCGAGCGCGCCGGCGAGCAGCGCCAGCAAGGTCGACTTACCCGCGCCGTTCGGGCCGATCAGCGCGAGGGCCTCGCCTGCACGAACCTCGATGCCGGTCGGCTCGAGCGCAACCTGGGAGCCAAAATGGCGCGCGACCTGGCGCGCGCGCAGGACGGCGTCGCTCAACGTCCCTCAGCCGCGCTGTCCGTCGGGGGAACCTCCCGGTTCCCCCGAACCCCCTCCCCTGGTCCGCTGACGCGGACAGGCCGCTTCGCGGCCTCCAAACCGACTTCGACCGGGAGCGCCTCCGTGTCGTCCCAGGGCTCGAGCCCCAGGCGTTCGTGGAAGAACTCCCACATCGCGCGGGCGGCGGCAAGCAGCGGCAGCGCGATCAGCGCGCCCGGCAAGCCGTAGATCTCGCCGCCGGCGAGCAGGCCGAAGATGACGAGCAACGGATGCAGCCGCAGCGCGCTCCCCATCACGTTCGGAACGACAACGTGACCTTCCACCTGATGGATGGCGAGGAACAGCAGGCCGACCCAGATCGCAGAGACGGGATGGACGACGAGCGCGTAGAGGAACGGCGGGATCGAGCCGAGCCACGGCCCCAGGTACGGAATGAGCTCGGTGATCGCGACCCAGGCGCCGAAGAGCAGCGCGTACTTCTGCCCGTGCGGAAGCCAACCGAGCACGCCGAAGAGCCACAGTCCCACGCCCGCGCTCGTGCCGATGATCAGCGAGACGAGTGATTGTCCCTTCACGTAGCTCGTCAGCGACCGCTCCATGCGGAGCACCAGCGGCTCCGAGCCCGGCTCGGGTGGAAACCGCCTGTTGATCCGCCGTTCGAGCTTGGGAAAGTCGAGCAGCATGTAGATCGACACGACGAGGACGACGATCACGCTGAAGAGCAGCTTCCCGATCGAGATCGCCGCGCCCTCGAGGAAATTGACCACATCGTTCGTGTACTTGCCGATGTCGTGCTTGCGGATGTCGCGCACGAGCTTGTGGCCGCGATTCTCGACATTGATGCCGCCCAGGCGATGCGTGTCGAGCCAGTGCTGGAGACGGTTCACGTCGCGGTCGGCGTCGACGACGCCGGTTCGTCCGTTCACGTTCGTAAAGTAGGAATCCACCCGTTTCGCGGCCGTCTTCGTCTCACTGACGACCACGGTCCCGAGAGCCCCAATGGCGGCGATCAACGTAACCGCGAAGACGAGGTACACGAACGCGACTGCGAAGCCGCGAGGGATTCTGACCCTCTGCACCAGCCGGACGACCGGGCTCAGCAGCAGCGCGATCAGCAGCGCCACGAGGAAGAGAAAGACGACGTGACGGACCGCGCCCGCCATCACCCAGAGAAACAGCAACAGGACCGGGAACCCGGCCAGCTGGATCCAGCGCGGGATCTCGATCTTGGCCCTGCCGGGCATGCGGGTGATCGTACAGCCGACGTCCTACGGTTCCCGGTCCGGCGACCCCCTGCTTGGGACTGGGACTGGGTCGAGGACGGCAACCTCGCGCTCGACCGTCACGAAATGTGGGCAGAAACGCAGGTGGATCCGAAGGTTCGACTGTCACAAAGTCGGCCCCCTCAGCGGTTGAAGGAGGGGTCAGGGTCCGTTACGGTGCCGCGGATGCCGGCCCCCTCCCGCCGAGCCCCCGCGGCGCGCCAGCGTTCGCGGGGCGCGCCCATGCCTCACCGGGCGCGACGCCTCATCGTCCTGACCGTCGTCTGCGGCGTCCTCCTCGGGACGCTTTTGATCACGGCGTTTGGGCAAGGAGCGACGCGCGAGCCTTCTCAGGCGCTGCCGGGCCCGGCCAGCCGGCTGCTGCCGGTCGGACCGCCGACGCCGCTCACCGTCGCCCTGCACAGCGGGCTGCGCATCCAATTGCCGGTCGCACAAAGCCGCGTCACTGCGATCGGCTATCACTCCTCGGGCGACGGCGCGCTGCCGCTCAGCCCACTCGGGCGCCAGGGCAACGAAGGCGCGCTCTCGCGGCTCGCGCACAAGATCTTCGGCGGCGGCGGCGCCGGGTTCGTCTACTACCAGTTGAGCGGAGGCGAGACCGCGGTGCTGGACGTCGGCGCGTTGCCCGGCACGGATGTCTACGCGCCGGTCGACGGCACGATCGTCGGGATCTCGGACTACATCCTCAACGGCCGAGCCTACGGCTCGCTGATCGAGATCCAACCGTCGGCCGCGCCGTCACTCGTGGTCTCGCTCACGCACCTGAGCGCTGACCCGGCGCTGACCGTCGGTTCGATGATCGCAGCGTCGAGCACGAAGGTCGGCCGCGTGCTCGATCTGTCCGGAGTCGAGAAGCAGGTGCTCTCGAAGTACACGCAAGACGCGGGCAACCATGTGGCGATCGAGCTGCGCGCGGCTGCGACGTTGCTGCCCTGATCCGCGAAGAGTGCTTCGCACTTTCCGCGGTGACGAGTTAGACCTTCGCCTCGCTCGGTAAACCCGCAGAATCCCCCCGTGAGAATTCTCTTCATTGCTGATGCGGTTGGGGTGCCGGGCCGTCGCGCCATCGAGGAGCGTCTCCCTTCGCTGCGCGAAGAGCTGCGCGCGGATCTCTGCATCCTGAACGGCGAGAACCTTGCGGACGGCGTCGGCATCACGCCCAAGCTGGCCGACAAGATGCTCGCCTCCGGCGTCGATGCGATCACACTCGGCAATCACGTCTGGCGGCGCGGCGAGATCGTGCCGTACCTGAAGGAGAGCGACCGAGTGATCAGGCCCGCGAACCTGTCGAAGCGCGCCCCTGGCAAAGGAATGACGTTCGTTACCGCGGCCGACGGCACCGAGGTCGCTGTGATCAACCTGATCGGCGCGCTCTTTCTCGGGCCACCCGTCGGTCCATTCGAGGTGATCGACGAGCTGGTCGACGAGGCGCAGAAGCGCACGCCGGTGATCGTCGTCGACATGCACGCCGAGGCGACGAGCGAGAAGGTCGCTCTGGCGAAATGGCTCGACGGCAAGGTGACAGCCGTCCTGGGAACGCACACGCACATCCAGACGAACGACGCGCGGGTTCAACCCGGCGGCACGGCGGCGATCACGGACGCGGGAATGACGGGCCCGCACGACTCGGTGATCGGCGTCCAGGCCGAGCTCGCCATCAGGGCGATGCGCACCGGTATGCCCGTGCGCTTCGAGACGGCGTCCGGCGATGTGCGAATCGAGGGTGTCCTGATCGAATGCGGCCCGGACGGCCACGCGACGAGCTGCGAGACCGTGCGCGTGCGGGTGACGTGACCTAGCGGGCGGTCGCCGGACGCTTCAACCTGACCGCGAGCACGGCCACGAGGGCGACCAGCGCCAGGTCGCGGGCGAGCAGCAGCCACGAAAGCCCTGTTTCGAAGTCGAGCGCAAGCCTGAAGTACCGGGACGGGAACCAGATTTGAGTCAGGACGAGCGCAGCGCCGAAGAGCGCGCTCGCGACGAGCCCACGACGTCCACGCACGAGCGGCACGATCGGTATCAGCCAGATCAGGAACTGCGGCGAGAGGACCTTGCCGAACGCGACGAACGCACAAAGCGTGGCCGCCGTCGAGCGAACGAGCGCCTCCGCGTCGCTCCGCCCGCGGACGAAGGCCGCCCAGATCCAGATCAGCACGCCCGCCTGCAACACGGTCGAGACCACCGCCAGCCACTCGGCGGCGGTGCCCGCCACATTTTGCGAGCCGTGGCTCGTCTCTCCCGTCACGCCGAGCCCGAAGAGGTGGTGGCCGGCGAGCAGAAACGCGGAGCCCAGGCTCTCCACCTGCAACGGCCGGCTCAGCTGCACGCTCAGGCTGTGCCAGACACCCCCAGGCGACAGGATCACGAACGGAGCGAAGACGGCCGCGACGACGCCGAGCATCACTGCCAGACACACGAACGCCTCCCGCCGCCCCGCGCGCTTCCAGACGTACGCCACGCCGAGAGGAAGCAACACGGCGGGATAGAGCTTCGCGGTGACGCCGAGCCCGAGGAGCGCGTGTCCCACGCGCAGACGTCCCGAGACGAGCGCGGCCAGCGCCGCCGTCACGAGCGCTGCGGGCCACAGGTCGAAGCGGCTGAGAATCACCGAGCCGAGCAGCAACGGCGCGACCGCGGCAAAGCAGAGCGCCGCCCACACGCCGACATCGCTGCGCCGAAGCTTGCGCAGCACGACCGCCATAGATATGAGCGCTGCGGCGCCGCACAACCACATGAGCGTCTCGAACGTCCTGCGAAAGCTCCGGGAGACCTGCTGATCGTGCCCCGGCTCGGCCAGGCCGGGCAGGGCGAAGACGGGCAGCGCGCCGGGCGGATACTCGAGCTCGAAATCGCGGTACGGAACCTTTCCCTCCGCAATCGCGTTGCCGTAGCGCTGGTAGACGGGTGTGTCGATCAGCTGCCTGTGCTTGTAGAAGCCGACGTGCAGCAGCGTCCACGAGACGACGAAGAGCGCAATCGCCACGAACGCCGCGGCGACGACGGAGCGTTCAGACGCTTGCGTGTTGCTGCTCGCGGCCACTGAAGTCTTCACGAACGACCCCGGCAGGTACTTCAATCGAATGACCAGGCCCATTCGACAGCAGAGCAAACACGACGAAGGGGAAGAACCACGGGATGTAGAGCCAGGACCAGTGCGTGAGGACGAGCTCGAAGCCGATCAGGAGCGCACCCGTCAACGCGGCCAGCTGCAGCGGTGTCTTCGTACGCGGCACGAATGCCACCGCCACGGCCCCGAGCACGAGCAGCCCCTCGAGCACCCGCTGCACGATGTGGAGATCCGGAATTCCGCGCGCGTGATACTGCGCCCAGTCCCAGAGCGAGAACGGCGACTCCCGCGTGATCTGCGTCTTGAGCGTGCGTTCGTAGAACGTCTGCGCCGCCTGAACCGGGTGGCCGTCGAGCAACAGGATGGAGAACGCGACAACGGTGGCGACGACGAATCCGGCGGCAAACGCAAGCGCCGGCCGAGGTCGCCGGACCGGCCCCGGATACGTCAACCAGAGCGGCGCGACGATGAGCGGCGCAAACTTCGTCAAGCCGGAGAGAGCGACGGAGACCCCGCGCGACCAGGGAGAGCTCGCCAGCCAGAACCCGAAGATGAGAAAGACGGGCACGATCGTGTCGTTGGTGTTCGACATCGACGCGTATTGCGTGAACGGAAAAGCGGCCCACGCAAACACGAGTGCCGCG
>Ga0137403_10008806_pt1 | contig 11279 bp, 9 predicted proteins | sample CZOMad2_1_16fung_FD_122057 | JGI IMG/M metagenome (GOLD analysis project Ga0137403, IMG submission 122057) | Vadose zone soil fungal communities from Angelo Coast Range Reserve, California, USA - CZOMad2_1_16fungal (Hybrid Assembly) | ecosystem: Environmental > Terrestrial > Soil > Vadose zone...
TTCGGCGGCATCAACCTCGAGGACATCAAGGCGCCGGAGTGCTTCATCATCGAGCAGCGCCTGCGCGAGCTGATGGACATCCCGGTCTTCCACGACGATCAGCACGGCACGGCCATCATCGCGCTGGCGAGCCTGCTCAATGCGCTCGACCTCACGGGCCGCAAGCTCAAGGACACGCGCATTGTCATGAACGGCGCCGGTGCCGCCTCGATCGCCTGCATCGAACTGATCAAGGCCATGGGCCTGCCCCAAGACCACGCCATCCTCTGCGACACCCAGGGCGTCATCTATCAGGGCCGCGAGAAGGGCATGAACCAGTGGAAGTCGGGCCATGCCGCCAACACCAAGGCGCGCACGCTGGCCGAGGCGGTGAAGGGCGCCGACGTGTTCTTCGGCCTCTCGGCCAAGGGCGCCATGACCGCCGAGATGGTGAAGAGCATGGCCGGCAAGCCCATCATCTTCGCCATGGCCAATCCCGATCCGGAGATCACACCCGAGGAGGCGCGGAGCGTTCGCAAGGACGCCATCATCGCCACCGGCCGCTCGGATTATCCGAACCAGGTGAACAACGTCCTGGGGTTTCCCTACATCTTCCGCGGCGCGCTCGACGTGCGGGCCTCCACCATCAACGACACCATGAAGATCGCGGCGGCGCAGGCGCTGGCCGCGCTCGCCCGCGAGGATACGCCGGACGAGGTCGATGCCGCCTATGCCGGGCGGCGGCTGCGCTACGGCCCCGACTACATCATCCCCGTGCCGTTCGATCCGCGGCTGATCTCGACCATCCCGCTCGCGGTCGCCAAGGCGGCGATGGACAGCGGCGTCGCCCGCCGTCCCCTCATCGACATGGAGGGCTATCGCGTCGAGTTGGCCTCGCGTCTCGATCCGACGGCCAACAGCCTGCAACTGATCTTCGAACAGGTGCGCGACAATCCGAAGCGCGTCGTGTTCGCCGAGGGCGAGGAGGAGAAGGTCATCCGCGCCGCGCTGGCCTTCCGGAATGCCGGCTACGGCCAGCCCATCCTGATCGGCCGCGAGGAGCGCATTCACCATGCGATGAAGGACGCCGGGCTGGGCGAAATCGACGGCCTGGAGATCCACAACGCCCGCGTCTCCCAACACAACAAGCAATATACCGACTTCCTCTATCAGCGGCTGCAACGCAAGGGTTCGATCTACCGCGATTGCCAGCGCATGGTGAACCAGGACCGCAACGTGTTCGCTGCCTGCATGGTGGCGCAAGGCGACGCCGACGCCATGGTGAGCGGCGTGACGCGCAGCTTCGGCACCACCTTCGACGAAGTCACGCGCGTGCTCGATGCCAATCCGCGCGAGCGGGTGTTCGGCCTTTCTATCTTCCTGTCGCGTACTCGCACGGTGTTCATCGCCGACACGACGGTGCATGAGCTGCCGACGCCGGAGGAGCTGGCGGACATCGCCATACAAACCGCGCGTAAGGCCCGCCAGTTCGGCCACGAGCCGCGGGTGGCGCTGCTGTCGTTCTCCAATTTCGGCAATCCGCTGCGCGAGAAGGCCGAGCGCGTGCGGCTGGCGGTCAACGAGCTCGACGAGCGCAGAGTCTCGAGCCGGCGCGAGGTGGATTTCGAGTTCGACGGGGAGATGCAGGCGGATGTCGCCCTGAACTACGAGCTGATGCAGGCGCGCTATCCGTTCTGCCGCCTGTCGGGGCCGGCGAACGTGCTGATCATGCCGGCGCTGCATTCCGCCAACATATCCGCCAAGCTGCTGCAGCATCTGGGTGGCGGCACGGTGATCGGCCCGATCCTCATGGGTCTGGCCAAGCCGGCGCAGATCGTGCAGGTCGGCGCCACAGTCTCCGACCTGGTGACGGCGGCGGCCTTCGCGGCGTTCGATGCGATGAAATGAGAGACTGAGTCCGAGACCTTCGCCGTAACCCCCTCCCGCGATACGGGAGAGGGTTAGGGCGAGCGAGCGCGGCTCGGTGCCTACACCTTCCCGCCATCCACGGTGACGGAGCGGACCCAGTAGGTGCCGCCGCTGTTGATCATCAGGAAGCCGTCGAACGGCTTGTTGATGGTGCGGTCGGTGACCTGCATCGTGTTCTGGCCGTCGAGCACCACGTTCATCGCGCCGTTGCGGTCGCGCGTCCACTCCAGCACATGGCGACGGCCATCTTCGAGATTGAGTGCGCCCTTGTAGGTGGCGATGGCGACGGCGCCCTTGGGCGTGATGCGGATCAGGCGCAGGCTGTCCTGGGTCTGGCCGGGCAGATAGGCGACGCGATAGGCGGTGGCGCCGGAGGCGCCCAGATAGGGCCCGAAATCCATGCGCCCGAAGCGATCGGCCGAGGTGAACTCGATGCGCGTGGCGAACGCGTTGGTGATGCTCACCGGCGTGTAGATGGCGCTGTATTGGAACGAGGTCGCCTGCGGTTGTTTCTGGTTCGCAGCGTTCAGGATATCCATCATGACGTTGCCGGTGCTCTGCTGCGTGGGCGTGACGCCCTGCGGGATCACCGAGCTCTTCAACCCGACGTTGAAGCCCTCTTTTTTGACCTTGAAAACGCCGCCGCTGACGGTCCAGGCGGGTGCTGCCGTGTAGTTGCCGTCGCTGAAATCGTCGTAGAGCAGGCGCGTGGTCCAAGGATTCTGGTAGTCGGCCAGCACGCCGCGCAGATCGTCCAGGAACTGCGGATCGGCGGCCTTGTCTTTCTCGGCCTGGTCGATCAGCTTCTGGATGTCCTGGACCAATTTGCTGACATCTTCGGAGCCGGAGCCGCCTTCGGCGCCCGGCCACTGCTGGTATTTGTTGCTGTTGTCCTGGGCCGCGGCATCGCCCATGGCGAGGCTGAGGCCGAGCGCAGTCACCAAACAGAGACTCCGAAAGTTCATGGACATTCCCCTCCTATGCCTGCCGCTGACTTGCACTGGACGCGGTTAACCGAAGGTTAGCACGACGCCCGGAAACCGGATAGCGGCGGTTGCGGTTGACGAAATCCGGTCATGGTCCATGCTTAGCCGATTGCGGCTTAACCCAGCCTGAACGGTCCGTTCACGCCCGCCGATGCCTGATTCGAAGCCCTATCCATCGCGTCTGATCGCGGCCGCGGCAGTCGTCGCGGCGCCCGTCGCCGTCGCGTTCTTCGCCCTGGCGACCGCGGGATATGTAGCCGCGTTGCCGGCGGCATTGGCGGCGGCCGCTGCGATCGCCGTCATCGCCCTGGTGGTCGTTTCGCACCTGCGGCGGCTGGCGGCCATCAGCGACTATCTCGGCCACCTCACACGCGGCAGCGAGGGTGCGGTCACCGTGCCGCCGCCGAGCGGCGGGGCAGGCGGCGCCACCGCCGATCTCCATCGCGCTGCGGCCGAAGCCGGCCGCCATTGGTCGGCGCGCCGCCGCGAGCTGGAGGCCGTGGTCGCAGCCAACGAGGCCGTGATCGCCAGCCTGCCCGACCCGCTGATCATGCTGGACCGCGCGCGCCGGATCGTGCGCGCCAACCAGGCGGCCGAGACTGCGCTGAGTGTGCCGCTGGCCGGCCGCGACCTCATCGCGGTGCTGCGCAGCCCGCAGGTGATCGACGCCGTGGCTGGCGCGTTCGACAGCGGCGCGGGGCGCATCGTCGAGTTCTCGCTGCCGGTGCCGGTCGAGCGCAGCTTCCTCGCCCGCGTCGAGCCGCTGCCGCGCCCGATCGCCGACGGCACGGTCGCCCTCCTCACGCTCCACGACATCACCCAGGCCAGGCGCACCGATCGCATGCGCGTCGATTTCGTGGCCAATGCCAGCCACGAACTGCGCACGCCCTTGAGCACGCTCGTGGGATTCATCGAGACCCTGCGCGGGCCGGCCCGCGAGGATTCCGCCGCGCGCGAACGCTTCCTCACGATCATGCACGAGCAGGGGCAACGCATGTCGCGGCTGGTGGCCGACCTCTTGTCGCTGTCGCGCATCGAGCTCAACGAGCACACGCCGCCAACCGGCCAAGTTAGGGTCGGCGAGATCATCCGCACGATCGTCGACGGGCTGGAGCTCAAGGCGGCCGGCAGGCAGATGAAGATCGTCATCGACGCGCCGCCGCCGGATGGCCAGGCGCCGACCAGGCTCGACGACCTGCCCGCGATCAACGGCGACGACGACGAGCTGACCCAGGTGTTCCAGAACCTGATCGACAACGCGATCAAATATGGCCGGACCGGCGCCACCATCCGCGTCGCCGGCTGGACCGTCGCGCCCGCGGCGGCCGGCCCGGGGACACTGCAGCCCGCGCAGCGCCTCGACCGCCCGGCGGTGGCGGTGGCGGTGATGGACGAGGGCGACGGCATCGCGCGCGAGCACCTGCCGCGCCTGACCGAGCGCTTCTATCGCATCGAGACCGTGCGCTCGCGCGAGCTGGGCGGCACCGGCCTCGGCCTCGCCATCGTGAAACACATTCTCAACCGCCATCGCGGTGCCCTCGACGTCGACAGCACGGTCGGCGTGGGCAGCACCTTCACGGTCCACCTGCCGATCGCCGGCAGAGGCCGCCCGGCCGGCGAGGCGGCTTGATCCGCGCCGCCGTTCGCGGCGCCGCAGCAGGCGCCGATCAGGGCACGAAATCGCCCCGCGCGATCGCGAGATGGTGCAGCTGATGGTGGGTGCCCTCGGCCATGATGCCGATGAAGCCGAGCGCGCGGATCTTCGTCGCCTGCTTCGGGTCGGCAGCGGTGACCGTCAGCACGACCCCGTCGGCGCGCGACTCCACCCTGGTTTTCCAGCCGTTCATGCCAGCGATCTCATGCGCCTGTGCCGGAACCATGCGCCGGATGGCCGACAGGGTTCGGCCTTGGCCCGTGACATCGATCCGCAGGCCGCCATCGACGGTGCTCGCCGCCGCGTTGGCCTGGAGCGTGACCTCGTTCATGTCAATGAGATGCTCCCGCAGGGCGTCGATATTCACCTTCGACCAGTCGGTGCCGGGGTCGGCCTCCAGGATCTGCAGGATTTCCTGGATGGCGCCGAAGGCGTCCTGGCCGGGCTGCATCGGCGTGGCGCCGGCTTGCGCAGCTGTCATCGCGCCGTGATGGGTGCCGGCATCCATCGCCGGCATGTCGCTCTGCGCGGCGACGCTTTGGACCGTCAGGGCCAGGCCCAGGGCAACGCAAGCGGCGCTCGTTCCGTGCAGCATGGTCCGTCCTCCCGTCCTGTGGATGCGAGCGGATGGTAGCGGCGGCGGCGGCGCGGGCGTATGATCCGGATCATATGCCGGTCCGCGACCGACGTTCCCGGAGACGATGCGCTGGACACGAAATTCTGGCTGAGTCTGGTCGATCCCGCGAGAACGGGACGGCGCCGGCTGGCGGCGGGCGAAACGCTGTTCCGGCAGGGCGACGCGCCGGCCGCCATCTATGTCGTGCGCGAAGGCCGCGTCAGGCTCGTGCGCCATCTGAACGATGGCGCGGCGGTGGCGCTGCGTGTGGCCCAGGCGAATGAGACGGTCGCCGAGGCCGCGCTGTTCGCCGATGCCTATCACTGCGACGCGGTCGCTGAGGCGCCCTCGGACGTGACCGTCCTTCCCCAGGCCGACCTGCTGGCGGCGCTGGAGGCCGATCCGCAGGCGGCGCTGGCCCTTGCCAAGGGATTCGCAGCCCAGGTGCGGGACCTGCGGGCGCAACTGGAGCTGCGGAGCATCCGTTCGGCGCCCGAGCGCATACTATTCTGGCTTCGCCAGCGCGCGAACGGGGCTCCTCCCACGGCTCGCGTCGATCGCCCCTGGACCGAGATCGCGGCGGAGATCGGCCTGACCCATGAAGCCATCTACCGGGCGCTCGCCGCCCTGGAGGGCAGAGGGCTGATCAGGCGCCGGCCCGGGCTGATCGTGCTGCGACCGCCTGCCGGCGGCAGGCGGCGGCCCCCCTAACGCAAGGGCCGCTCCAGATACGAAACTGACCTCGATCCGTCACGGGAATCGGCCCGACAGGTCCTCTCTGTCATAAATGTGTCATTGATATGACATATGATCTTAGCGCTAGCCCCTTACGGTCGGCCTGCCGAGGAGCCAGTCGCGCTTCGAGAGAAGGAGTGCGATCGCCGCTCCCCAAACTGAAACCGGAGGAACATCTAAATGAAACAGTTTCTAGCAGCGGTCGCCCTGGCGACGCTCGCCTGGTCGAGCGCCCAGGCCGGCGACATCTCAGGGGCGGGTGCAACGTTCCCATACCCGATCTATGCGAAATGGGCGGACGCCTACAAGCAGAAGACCGGCATCGGCCTCAACTACCAGTCGATCGGCTCGGGCGGCGGCATCAAACAGATCAAGGCGAAGACCGTGACGTTCGGCGCCTCGGACATGCCGCTGAAGCCGGAGGACCTCGAGAAGTCCGGTCTGCTGCAGTTTCCGATGATCATGGGCGGTGTCGTTCCGGTCGTGAACCTCGAGGGCATCAAGCCGGGCGAATTGACGCTGGACGGCGCGACGCTCGCCGCCATCTTCATGGGCGAGATCACCAGCTGGGACGATGCGAAGATAAAGGCGCTGAACCCGAACGTGAACCTGCCGAGCAAGGCCGTCGCGGTCGTGCACCGCTCCGACGGCTCGGGCACGAGCTTCCTGTTCACCGACTATCTCTCGAAGACCAGTCCGGAGTGGAAGGACAAGGTCGGCGCCAACTCCTCGGTCGAGTGGCCGGTCGGACTCGGCGCCAAGGGCAACGAAGGCGTTGCCGGCCAGACCACGCAGACGGACGGCGCCATCGGCTATGTCGAATATGCCTACGCCAAGCAGAACAAGATGACCTACACCAAGATGGTCAACACCGACGGCAAGGTCGTCGAGCCGAAGACGGCGGCATTCCAGGCGGCGGCGGCTGGCGTCGATTGGGCGAAATCGCCGGGCTACTACGTGATCCTGACCAATCAGCCGGGCGCGGAGAGCTGGCCGATCACCGGCGCCAGCTTCATCCTGATCTACAAGCAGCCGGACGATCCGGAGGCCGTGAAGACCGCCCTCGAGTTCTTCGACTGGGCCTATCAGGACGGCGACAAGATGGCCGAGGATCTCGACTACGTGCCGATCCCGGACAAGCTCGTCGGTCTGGTCAAGACCACCTGGAAGAGCAGCGTCGTGGACGGCAGCGGCAAGGCGATCTACTGAGCGCGCTTCCGAGTTGACGTTTCTACCTGGACGGATGGGCCGCCCCTCGGGCTGCCCATCCGCCCCAATCAGACGGCCCGCCGATGACCCAGATCGCCATGAAGGACACCGCAGTACTGGGCACGTTTGCCGTGCACGGCCGCCGGCAGCGCCTGCAGGACCAGCTGTTTCGTGCGGCCACCCTGTTCTTCGCGCTGCTCGTGTTGGCGCTGCTCGGCGGCGTCATTCTCGCGCTGATCGTCGGCGCCTGGCCCGCGCTCGGGACGTTCGGCTTCGGCTTCCTCTACACCCAGGTGTGGAATCCGGTCACCGAGAAGTTCGGCGGCCTGGCGCCGATCTACGGGACCATCGTAACCTCGGCGCTCGCCATGCTGTTCGGCGTGCCCGTGAGTTTCGGCATCGCCATGTTCATCACGGAGCTGTGCCCACGCTGGCTGAAGCGGCCGCTCGGGATCGCCATCGAGCTCCTGGCGGGCATACCCAGCATCATCTACGGCATCTGGGGCCTCTTCGTGCTGGCGCCGTTCCTGCAGCACACCGTGCAGCCCTTCCTCATCGGCACGCTCGGGAACCTGCCGCTGCTCGGCAAGCTCTTCGCCGGCCCGCCCTACGGCATCGGCATCTTCACGGCCGCCATCATCCTGGGCATCATGGTGCTGCCGTTCATCACCTCGATCACCCGCGACGTCTTCGAGACCGTGCCGCCGATGCTGAAGGAATCGGCCTACGGGCTCGGCGCCACGACCTGGGAGGTCGTGTGGAAGGTGGTGCTGCCCTACTGCCGCGTCGGCGTCATCGGCGCCGTCATGCTGGGCCTCGGCCGCGCCCTCGGCGAGACCATGGCGGTGACGTTCGTCATCGGCAACGCGCACCGGATCACCAGCTCCATTCTGGCGCCGGGCACGACCATCTCGGCCGTCATCGCCAACGAGTTCACGGAGGCCGTCGGCGACCTCTACACCTCGTCGCTGATCGCCCTCGGCCTGATCCTGTTCGTGATCACCTTCATCATCCTGGCGCTCGCCAAGCTGATGCTCATGCGCATGCAGCGCCAGGCGGGGAGATAGATATGGATCTCTATCGCCGCCGCCGCGCCACGAACTACGCCGCGTTGGCGGTCGCCGTGGCGGCGGCCGCGTTCGGCCTGTTCTGGCTGGTCGCGATCCTGTGGACGCTGCTCTACAACGGAATCGGCGCCATCAACCTCGCGCTGTTCACGGAGATGACGCCGCCGCCGGGCAGCGCCGGCGGCCTGCTGAACGCCATCTTCGGCAGCCTGGTGCTGACGATCGGCGGGACGCTGATCGGCACGCCGATCGGCATGATGGCCGGCACCTACCTCGCCGAGTATGGGAAGACCAACGGCCTGGCCCAGACCGTGCGCTTCATCAACGACATCCTGCTGAGCGCCCCCTCGATCGTCATCGGCCTGTTCGTCTACATCATCGTGGTCGCAGAGATGGGGCATTTCTCGGCCTGGGCCGGCATCGTCGCCCTCGCCATCATCGGCCTGCCGGTGGTGGTGCGCACGACCGAGGACATGCTGAACCTGGTCCCGAACGGCCTGCGCGAGGCCGCGGCGGCGCTCGGCGCACCCATGTGGAAGGTGATCACCCTCATCTCCTATCGCGCGGCCCGCAGCGGCATCCTCACGGGCATCCTGCTGGCGGTCGCGCGGATGAGCGGCGAGACGGCGCCGCTGCTGTTCACCGCCCTCAACAATCAGTTCTGGTCGATCAACATGAACGCGCCGATGGCGAGCCTGCCAGTCACCATCTTCCAGTTCGCCCTCAGCCCCTACGAGGACTGGCAGCAGCTCGCCTGGGGCGGCGCCCTGCTGATCACCGTGACCATCCTGATGCTCAACATCGTGGCGCGGGCGCTGGCGACGATCGGCTCAACGAAGAGGTGAAAATGGCGTCCGTCACGGCCGAAAAAACAAGGGAGGCGCCGATGCGCACCGACGCCGACACGCAAGTCGGGCCGGCGGCCGCGTCGCAGGAGGAAATGGTGGAGAAGATCAGCATTCGCAATCTCGACTTCTACTACGACAAGAGCCACGCGCTGAAGAGCGTCAGCCTGCCGCTCTACGACAAGCGCGTCACCGCCTTCATCGGCCCGTCCGGCTGCGGGAAATCGACTCTGCTGCGCGTGCTCAACCGCATGTACGATCTCTATCCGAAGCAACGCGCAACCGGCGAGGTGCTGCTGGACGGAAAGAACATCCTGCTGCCGGGCCAGGATCTCAATCTGTTGCGCGCCCAGGTCGGCATGGTCTTCCAGAAGCCGACGCCGTTTCCGATGTCGATCTACGACAACATCGCGTTCGGCGTGCGGCTCTACGAGAGACTGAGCGCCGCCGAAATGGACGAGCGCGTCGAGGCGGCCCTGCGCCGCGCCGCGCTCTGGGGCGAAGTGAAGGACAAGCTGAAACACAGCGGCCTCAGCCTCTCCGGCGGCCAGCAGCAGCGCCTGTGCATCGCGCGCGGCATCGCCGTGAAATCGAACGTGCTGCTGCTCGACGAGCCCTGCTCGGCGCTCGATCCGATCTCGACCTCGAAAATCGAGGAATTGATGGACGAGTTGAAGAACGAATATTGCATCGTCATCGTCACCCATAACATGCAGCAGGCCGCGCGCTCGTCCGATTTCACGGCCTTCATGTTTTTGGGGCAGCTGATCGAATACGGCCCGACCGAGGTGATTTTCACCAACCCGAAGAACGAGCAGACTCAAGGCTACATCACCGGCCGCTTCGGATGACCGGGCAGTCGCGAATAGCATAAGGACCGATAGGACATGGTTGCCGATCATACCGTCAAATCATTCGACGAAGAGCTGAAGCGATTGACCCAGACGATCAGCCAGATGGGCGGTCTGGTCGAGGCACAGATCCAGGCCGCGGTCGATGCCCTGATGAAGCGCGACGCCGAGGCGGCCGCCAAGGTCGTGCGCGACGACGCCCGCATCGACGAGCTGGAGCTGCAGGCCAGCAACCTGACGATCCGCCTGCTGGCCCTGCGCCAGCCGATGGCGGTCGACCTCCGGCAGATCGTCTCCGCGCTCAAGATCTCGAGCGACCTCGAGCGCATCGGCGACTACGCCGCCAACGTCGCCAAGCGGGCGATCGCGCTGTCGCAGCAGCCGCATGTGCGACCGATGCACGCGATTCCGCGGATGGCGCGGCTGGTGCAGCAGATCATCAAGGACGTGCTCGACGCGTATGTCGACCTGAATGCGGCCAAGGCGGTGGCCGCCTGGCAGCGCGACGAGGAAGTCGACGAGATGTACACCAGCCTGTTCCGCGAGCTCCTGACCTACATGATGGAGGACCAGCGCAACATCGGTCCGAGCATCCACCTGCTGTTCATCGCCAAGAACATCGAGCGCATGGGCGACCACGCCACCAACGTGGCGGAGGACGTGCACTTCCTCGTCCACGGCCGCCCGCTCGACCAGGTTCGGCCGAAGGGCGACCAGACCAGCTTCACGGTCCTGGCGACGACGCCGGGCGCGGTTACGGGCAAGCCGGAGGAGGTGCAGTCTTGAGTCCACTGATCCTGGTGGTCGAGGACGAGTCGGCACTCGTCACGCTGCTGCGCTACAACCTGGAGCGCGAGGGCTTCCGCGTCGCCGAAGCGCGCGACGGCGAGGAAGCCCTGCTGATGGCGCGCGAGCAGAAACCGGATCTGGTGCTGCTCGACTGGATGCTGCCGCTGCTCTCGGGCCTCGAGGTCTGCCGGCAGATGCGGCGCATGGCGGAGACGCGCGGCGTGCCCATCATCATGCTGACCGCGCGCGGCGAGGAGGGCGACAAGCTGCGCGGCCTCGACAGCGGGGCCGACGACTACGTCACCAAGCCGTTCAGCCCGTCCGAACTGGTGGCGCGCATCCGCGCCGCGCTACGCCGCTCGCGCCCGACAGCCAACGGCGAATCGCTGCAGTTCGAGGATCTGACCATGGACCTGGCCGCCCACCGCGTGCGCCGGCGCGGGCGCGACATCCATCTCGGGCCGACCGAGTTCCGCCTGTTGCGCTACCTGCTGGAACACCAGGGCCGCGTCTTCAGCCGCGAGCAGCTCCTGGACATGGTGTGGGGCCAGGACGTCTATGTCGAGCCGCGCACCGTCGACGTCCACATCCGCCGCCTGCGCAAGGCCATCAACGCGAC
>Ga0137403_10008807_pt1 | contig 11279 bp, 6 predicted proteins | sample CZOMad2_1_16fung_FD_122057 | JGI IMG/M metagenome (GOLD analysis project Ga0137403, IMG submission 122057) | Vadose zone soil fungal communities from Angelo Coast Range Reserve, California, USA - CZOMad2_1_16fungal (Hybrid Assembly) | ecosystem: Environmental > Terrestrial > Soil > Vadose zone...
CCCAGCACATGCTCCACTTGCGTTTCGCGCAGCCGTGAAGCGTCGTACTCAAAGCACAATTCCGTTTTTGCATCGTTCAGTTTGAACTTCCGCAAACCATAGGTGTTCGCAAATTCGCCAAGCTGCTTCAGCTGCTCGAGCGTGAGTGGCGATGCCAATGCGTATTTGATCTCGAGGAGTGTCATGGCGGTAGTATAGCAGGCTCGCGCGGTTCCTCGAGTTTCACGCCGGCGCGCGCAGCACACGACAATTTGACATGATATAGGGGGTGGGGGTATAAATACCACTAGGGGGTATATATTTATATGGCTCGCAAAGCTACAGCCCATACGCACTCAGCCGAATGTGGCTGCGCAATCGGTCCGGGCCACAAGGCTATTGCCGTCGATCCCGAACTTAAGCAAAGCAACCAGAAGCGGCTTCGCAGAATTGAGGGCCAGGTCCGCGGCCTGCAAAAAATGGTCGGCGACGACCGATATTGCGCCGACATCATTGTTCAGATTGCTTCGGTTCAGGAAGCGCTGCGGGGCGTAGCGCGTAATTTGATGAAGAATCATCTTCACCACTGCGCTACAAAGACGTTGCGCTCAGCTAAGAAAGAAGAAGCGAACGCCATGTGCGACGAACTGCTGGGCCTGATTTACACGCACCTGCGATGACGGCGGCAGCATCGGAAGTTCGAGAGGAGCATAATGGAGCGCGATCCCGTCTGTGGAATGAAAGTTGAACCGGCGAACGCCGCGGCGACTCGCCAACTCGCTGACAAGACATATTACTTCTGTGCGCGCGGATGCGCGGAACGATTCGACCGCGCGCCTGAGCGATTCCTTGCGGTTCCTGGGGCGTCTCCAATGGGGGGTTCCGGCGCCCCGGTTTCCGAGAAATCGGTTGCATTCGCGCCTGCTCTTTCCGCCGAACAAAAAAAGATTCGCTTTACGTGCCCGATGCATCCCGAAGTGGTGCAATGGGGCCCCGGCACTTGTCCAAAATGCGGAATGGCCCTTGAGCCCATGGATATCGTCTCGGAAGAAACGCCGGATTCCGAGTACGCCTCGATGCGCAGGCGTTTTTGGCTGAGCGCACTTTTTACCGTTCCTGTGCTCGTTTTGGGCATGCTCGGCGAAAGGCTCGGATTGCATTTGTCCGGAGCTGTTCGGAACTGGGTCGAACTTCTGCTGGCTGCACCGGTTGTGCTCTGGGGAGGCCGTCCATTTTTCGAAAGGTTCTGGGCGTCGCTGGTCAATCGCAGTCCCAACATGTTCACGCTGATTGGGCTGGGGACCGGCGCGGCGTTTCTGGATAGCGTTGTCGCAACTCTTTTCCCGCAGTGGTTCCCCTCGTCGTTTCGCGAAATGGACGGCTCAGTTCCTGTGTATTTTGAAGCGGCTGCCGTCATCACGACGCTGGTGCTACTTGGGCAGGTGCTTGAACTTCGCGCACGCGCGAAGACATCGTCAGCCATTCGTGCGTTGCTGAAGCTTGCGCCACAGATCGCGCATCGTCTTAAGGACGACGGCAGCGAACAAGGTGTTGCGCTCGATCAAGTTCAACCGGGAGATCGTCTTCGTGTCCGTCCGGGCGATCGCGTTCCGGTGGACGGGGTGTTGCTCGAAGGCGCGAGCGCGGTTGACGAATCCATGATTACCGGCGAGCCGATGCCGGTCGAAAAATCTGCTAACCACGAACTCATCGGGGGCACGCTCAACACCAGCGGTAGTTTTGTGATGCGCGCCGAACGTGTCGGAAGCGAAACCACGCTTGCGCAAATCGTGAAACTGGTGAGTGAAGCGCAACGCAGCCGTGCGCCGATGCAGCGTCTTGCTGACAAGGTCGCCGCTGTCTTTGTTCCTGCCGTGGTGGTTACCGCGATTCTCACATTCGCTGCTTGGGCGCTGATTGGACCGGAGCCGCGGCTGGCGCACGGTCTTGTTAACGCCGTCGCGGTACTCATCATTGCGTGTCCTTGCGCGCTCGGCCTCGCGACGCCGATGTCCATCATGGTTGCGGTGGGCAAGGGCACGGGTGCTGGGGTGCTTGTGCGCAACGCTGAAGCGCTCGAAAAACTTGCTGCGGTAGACACTCTTGTAGTGGACAAAACTGGCACACTCACTGAAGGCAAGCCCGCCGTGGCCTCAGTCGCGGTGCTCGGAGGAAGCGGTTTTACGAAGGACGGACTGTTGTGCCTCGCGGCAAGCGTTGAGCGTTTCAGTGAGCATCCGCTTGCACGCGCAATCGTTCGCACCGCGGAAGAAAAGAAAATGCAACTGGCGGATGCCAAGGATTTTCGCGCCACGTTTGGAGGTGGCGTCGAAGGCCGGGTAAACGGCGACTTGATCTACGTCGGCACGGCAAGGTTTCTCCAGGAACACGGCGTGAAGGAGCCTGCCGCCTCCGAAGGGCGGCCTCGCAACCTCAGTATCGGGGTCGGTGGCTTGGCATCCTTAACTGCCGTCTTCGTCGCCGTAAACGACAAAATCGTGGGAGTGATCGGCCTAGCCGACCCGATGAAGGAAACGGCTGCGCAAGCCGTCTCCGAATTGCGTCAAGAGGGAATCCGGCTCGTCTTATTAACCGGTGACCGCGAAGGATCCGCGACACTCATTAAAAAGGAACTGCGGATCGATGAAGTCCACACGGACGTTTCGCCCGCACAAAAGGCCGAGATCGTGGGCAGAATCAAACGCGAAGGTCACATCGTTGCGATGGCCGGTGACGGAGTAAATGATGCACCCGCTCTCGCCGCCGCCGACGTCGGCATCGCGATGGGCACGGGCACCGACGTCGCGATCGAAAGCGCAGGGATCACTTTGATGAAAGGAGATTTGCGCGGAATCGTTCGGGCGCGCAGGCTGAGCCGGGCCACGATTCGCAATATCAAGCAGAATCTGCTCTTCGCATTTCTCTATAATGCACTCGGAATTCCCATCGCGGCCGGAGCACTGTATCCATTCTTCGGCTGGCTTTTGAGTCCAATGCTGGCCAGCGCCGCGATGAGCTTCAGCTCGGTCTCCGTCATCGCCAACGCACTGCGGCTTCGTTCGCTCAAGCTCTAACAGGGTATGTCCGTGCGCCGTAAAACTTCAGTCACTTTCCAGATTTCAGAAACGTGCCCTTCTCCAAATCCCGGAAGGCCTGCTGCAACTGTTCCTGCGTATTCATAACGATTGGGCCGTACCATGCCACCGGTTCTTCCAGCGGTTTGCCGGAGACGAGTAGAAAGCGAATGCCGTCGTCGCCCGCTTGCACGACCACTTCATCGCCGCGGTCGAATAGCACGAGCGAACGATTGTCCGCCGCTAACGGAGGAGTCGTATCGGCCCAGCCGACCGGCTCCGTCGGAACCGCCAACGGACCGGACGCGTTGCAAAATTTACCGCCGCCTGCAAATACGTATGCAAACGCGTGCCGCGTGGTTCCCACTGGCAACGCCTTCCTGCGGCCGGGTGCAATTGAAATATCGAGGTACACAGGATCGGCCGCGATGCCATCGACCGGACCGCTCTTGCCCCAGAAACTTCCGCAGATCACGCGAGCGTGGGTTCCGTCATCGTCGGTAATTTCGGGAATGTCGAGCGATTTCACTTCCTGGTATCGCGGCGGAGTCATTTTCAGCGACGATGGCAGATTCGCCCACAACTGAAAGCCGTGCATGCGTCCCGCTGCGTCGCCCTTCGGCATCTCCTGGTGAATGATTCCGCTGCCTGCCGTCATCCACTGCACATCGCCAGGGGAAATCGCGCCCTGATTGCCGATGCTGTCGCCGTGCTCCACTGTTCCTGCCAACACGTACGTGATCGTTTCGATGCCGCGGTGAGGGTGCCACGGAAATCCCGCGAGATAATCCTCTGGCACATCGTTGCGAAAATCGTCCAACAGCAGGAAGGGATCAAACTCCGTCGTATTTCCAAATCCAAACGCGCGTCGCAGATGAACTCCCGCGCCTTCCGTGGTTGGCTTCGCTTTGATCAGCCGCTTTACCGGTCGAATCGACATGTCCGCCTCCTTGGCCCCAGCCGCGCTGCCATCAGGAAAAGGTAACACCATGCGCCGAGCATTGCAGCTCGCAGCAGTATCTCGCGCCCGTGCCGTTCCGTTGTACAATCCCTCGGCTTCGCAAGAACTTCTTGCCGCAAGTGGAGGATCGCGCATGATCATCGCCATTAGCCGCCGAGCTGGCTATCAGCTTCTGGTTTGCTTATTCGTCTCGACTTTCGCGGTCGTCGCGCAGGAACTGCCTTCCGCCAAGCCGGAAAGTGTGGGCCTGTCTTCGGAGCGTCTCGAACGGATCGCTTCGAAGGTTCAGCAGGAGATCGACCATAAGCGAATTGCCGGAGCCGTGACACTGGTAGCACGCCACGGCAAAGTTGCATGGTTCAAGTCGCAAGGTGCGCTCGACCGCGAAGCGAATAAGCCCATGCGCGATGACGCGCTCTTCCGAATCTGCTCGATGACAAAGCCCATCACGAGTCTTGCGGTGATGATGTTGTATGAAGAAGGAAAATTTCTTTTAGAAGATCCTATTTCAAAATATCTGCCGGAGTTCAAGAATCCCAAGGTGCTCGTCAAACCAGCGACCGGCGAGCCTTACACAATTCCCGCCGCTCGTGAAATCACGATTCGAGACCTCCTGACGCATACTTCCGGTCTTACCTACAACTGGAATGAAGATCTGGGCGAACGCTATAAAGCAGCGAACGTGGCGCATGGCCTGCTGCCGTACGACGGCACGATCGAAGATAACGTCAAGCGACTGGCGGGAGTTCCACTGCTCTTCAGCCCCGGCACGCGGTGGGAATACAGTCTGAGCATCGACGTTCTTGGCCGTCTCGTGGAAGTCGTCTCTGGGATGCCGCTCGATCAGTTTTTCCGGACACGCATCTTTGAGCCGCTTGGAATGAAGGACACGTACTTCTTTCCACCGGAGAACAAACTGGACCGTCTTGCAGTCGCTTACACCTACTATCCGGAAAAAGGCCTCCAACGCTTTCCCGACAACCCCATTACGGAAGGCCCCACGAGTTATTCGGCTGATTATCCGTATCGCGGTGCGAAGAAGCTTTTTTCGGGTGGCGGTGGCCTGAGCTCGACCGCTGCTGATTACTTGCGCTTCTGCCAGCTGATGCTGCAGGGAGGGAAATTTGGCGACGTGCGTCTGCTGAGCCGCAAGTCCGTGGAGCTGATGAGTCACGACCAGTTGGGAAAAATCAGCGCAGATCAGGCGTTCGGCCTGGGGTTTGGCATTGAAGGCGTGAAGACGCCGCTCCACGAACTTGGCTCAAGCGGAGAGTTCAATTGGGGAGGCTTTTTCTATACAGCGTTCTCCATTGATCCGAACGAAGACATGATCGTGATCTTTATGGCGCAGCTTCACCCCACGGGTGGACTGATGCTTGACCGGCAGGTTCATGAGTTGGCCTACCAGGCGATTGTCGACTAGCGCGGGTCCATAGCAATTAGTACTGCTCGGATCGATGCCCATGCCCTTCACGTTCTGACCGCGAGATTCCGCATGTGAAGTCACCTATTGCATTCCCATAGGACATGTGGCACGGTGCTGTTGGATCCCCATAGGGACAAGGGAGACTTCACATCGTGGGCGATAAGAAAGATGTTTGGCAGGGCACTCTGGCGCTCATGGTTCTTAAAACGCTCGAAGCGCTCGGCCCGCTCCACGGCTACGGTATCGCTCGTCGCATTGAGCAAACCAGCGGCGATCTCCTCTCCGTTAACTACGGCACGCTCTATCCCGCGCTTTTGAAGCTCGAACAGGAAGGCTACATCGCTTCCGAGTGGGGCGTCTCGGACAATAATCGCAAGGCGAAGTATTACAAGCTCACGCGTGCGGGCCGCAAGCAACTCGAAAGGGAAGCACGCGATTGGCAGCAGACTACTGCGATCCTCGCTCGCTTTCTCTCCGGAAAGGAGCCCGCCTCATGAGTTGGCTGCGCGCTACATTCGTCAGGTTCCGCAGTTTGTTTCGCAAGAGACAACTCGATCGCGAACTGAATGCCGAATTGACCGGCCATCTCGAGCTGCACATCGCGGACAATCTCCGCGCGGGCATGACACCGGAAGCGGCCCGCCGCGACGCACTACTCAAACTTGGCGGTTTCGAACAGACGAAAGAAAATTATCGCGATCATCGAGGCATCGCGTGGCTCGAAGCGCTGTTGCGGGACCTCCGTTTCGCGTTGCGCATTCTGCGTAAGAGTCCTGGCTTCTGCGTTGTCGCGGTCCTTGCGCTGGCGCTGGGTATTGGTTTTTCCTCGGTTGTCTTCAGCATTTTTTACAACGGTATTCTGCACCCATTCACGTATCGCGACCCTGACCGGCTCGCATCTCCGATCATCTTCGACACGCGCGATGGTGACAGGCCGTTTCGCGGCGCGTTCCAACTCGATGAAGTGGTCGCATTTCGCAACCAGAATCACACTCTTGAGGACGTCAGCGCCCTTACCGGTTGGGACGCGCTCTATGCGCGACGAGGTGCCACCGAGCAGATCCACGGTTGCGTCGTGACTCCGAACGCCATTGATTTCTGGGGCGTTCGCCCCTTACTCGGCCGCGGTTTCCTCGACCACGACACGCAACCGGGAGCGGACCCCGTCATACTGCTCGGATACGTTTATTGGCAGAAAGAATTTCAAGGCAACAAGTCCGTTATCGGTTCCACGATGATCATTGACAATCGGGCGCACACCATCGTCGGCGTCATGCCGCGAAGGTTCTATCTTTGGGGAGCTGATTTTTATAAGCCGATCTCCTGGACCCGTCCGGAACCCGCGATCCGCGACGCGATGGCCAATAACGAGCCCTATTTTTTCTTCGTGACTGGCAGGGCGAAAAAGGATATCAGTGCAGAAACCGTCGGCGCGGACCTCAAGGCCGTCGCTGAAACGCTGGTCCTCCTTCATAAGGAAAACTATCCTGAAAAATTTCGCTTTGGAATGCGCCCGTTTCTGGAAGGCATCATCGGCGATCTCCGGCGCACACTGTATCTTCTGTTGGCGTCGGTCGGACTTCTGCTTTTCATTTCCTCCAGCAATGTTGCCAGCCTTCTGTTGGTGCACACGAGCGGACGCGCAAAGGAAATCGCACTCCGGACTGCGCTTGGTGCGAGTCGCGCCCGGCTGATTCGTCAATTGCTTTTGGAGAGTTTCATTCTCGGCGCTGTTGGCTGCCTTGCCGGTATTTTTGTCGCCTATTGGGGCGTTGAGGTCGCCAAGACCCTGGGGACCGCTCTGCAGACTCCAGGTGAAGCCGACCTCAGTTTGAATTGGCACATCGTCCTCTTCGCGATTGGGATTTCGTTCTTGACCACCCTTCTCTTCGGTTTGTCACCCGCACTCTTCGCAGTCAAGAAAGATCTGCGCGTAAATCTACAAGGTGCCAGCGTCAACGAAAGTTCTTCCCAGCGCGGCGGCAAAATTCGTGCCGGTCTGGTCGTCGGACAGGTTGCCTTGTCCATGCTCTTGCTCGTCTTTGCAGGACTCGTGGTTCGTAGTTTTATCGCCGTCACACGTTTCGATCCGGGCTTCAGTACAAAGAACGTCTTCATTGCCCGCATTCAGTTTCCAGGTCACCAGTATGATTCGGTCGAAAGTAAACACGCATTCGTTGAACAGTCCCTGACGCGTCTATCCGCTGTTCCCGGTATCGAAAATGCGGCAGTCGCATTCTCCACTCCGCTGGATGGTTCGCCGAGCAGCGACGATGTCACGATCCCGGGCAAACCCCACGACAAAGCATGGATGACCGCCTTCGAAGGGTGTAGCGAGGGATACTTTCGCACGGTCGGGTTGCGGTTGTTGCGTGGACGATTACTCTCGCCATCTGATGTGGCCTCTGGGCGCCGCGTCGCTGTGGTCAATCGCACGCTGGTCGACAAATACTTCCCCGACCAAGACCCAATCGGTCACCAAATAAAATTCAATGTCTTTGATCGAGTTCCTTTGGCGCCTCACGACGCCTACTTTGAAATCGTAGGTGTTGTCAGTGATTTCAGCAATTCTGGATCATTGAGCGAGCCAATTCTGCCGGAAGCGTTTTTTCCGTATACCTTTGCCAGTTTCGGTGGCCGCTCGCTCATAGTTCGCACGTCGAACGATCCAGGGTTTTTCGCCGACACGATTCGGCGTGTCCTCAACGAAGTCGACCCGAATCCCATCCTTTCACACTCCAGCACTTTGGACGTTTATTTGCATGAGCACGACTACCTCAGGCCGAGATTTCGCCTGATTTCCTTTGGCACTTGTGCCGCGATCGGTCTCACTCTCGCGCTGATCGGCTTGTTTGGCGTGATGTCTTACTCCGTTGCGTTGCAAACACAGGAGTTCGGTGTACGCATGGCGCTGGGAGCGCACTCTGGAGACATCCTCATGTTGGTGCTTCGCAAGGGACTTTGGTTAGTCGGTAGCGGGATTCTGCTCGGGCTGCTGGCTTCGTTTTTTTCCGTCCGCATCTTGCAATCGCAATTGTGGGGAGTCTCCGCTTTCGATGTAGGTGCGTTTGTGCTGGCTCCTCTTGCATTGCTCGCCGCTGGCTTGCTCGCCTGCTATCTTCCCGCCCGCCGCGCCACCCGCGTCGATCCCATGATTGCTTTGCGGTACGAGTGAAATGATGATGCCAGTTCTACGAGCATGGTCTCTCCGCGTGCGCAGCATGTTCCGCAAGGAACAGATGGATCGCGAATTGGATGCCGAGTTCGCGAGCCATCTGGAGCTGCACATCGCGGACAATCTCCGCGCTGGCATGACGCCCGAAGCGGCGCGTCGCGATGCCCTCCTCAAGCTGGGCGGAGTCGAACAAACCAAGGAATCTGTTCGCGATCGTCGCGGCATCTCGTTTCTTGAAACCTTCCTTCAGGATCTCCGTTACGCCCTGCGTTCACTTGTTAAGAATCGAGCTCTCTCTTTTGTCGCCGTTTTCGCGCTTGCATTGGGTATCGGCGCGACGACAGTGATGTTCAGCGTTGTCTACAATGTTTTCTTTGATCCGCTGCCGTATAAGAACTTCAACCGTTATGTAGTATTTGGAATTCAGAATCTCGCTAACGTCGGAGGATGGAAGGGACGTGGTTTTTTTTCGCTGGAGGAAGTTCGCGCTTTTCGTGAGCAAAATCATGTGTTTGAAGAGACCATAGCCCACAACGGCTACCGCCTCTTGTACGACAACGGCAAATACTCTCACCACTGGCCGAGGGGGGAGGAGGTAACGACCAACACGTTTGAATTCTTGGGAGTGCCTCCCCTGCTCGGCCGCACGTTTTCGGAAGAAGATAGCCGCCCAGCCGCTCCACCTGTGTTCATCATGAACTACCGCCTCTGGCAAAGTGAATTCGGAGGTGACCCAATGATCCTCAATACGGTCTTCATACTGGACGGTAAGCCTAAAACTCTTGTTGGCATCATGCCTCAGCGATTCAACTTTTTTGGTGCAAGCTTCTGGCTCCCAATGAATGACAGCAACGCTGCCGGCTCTATCGTGGGACGTCTCAAGACGGGCGTAAGCATGCAAACTGCCGCTGCTGACCTCGATGCAATTGCCCACCGCCTGCAGAAAGAGGATCCCCGAGGAATATTCCCCGATAAATTCTCGATCGTGCCCGAAACGCTGCTTGACAGTTTCATCGGAGGCTTCAGAAAGACGCTCTATGCTTTGCTGGCCGCTGTACTGTTATTGCTCCTAATTGCCTGCAGCAATGTTGCAAACCTGCTCTTGCTGCGCGCTACTGTGCGCGAACGGGAAATCGTTATGCGCGCAACGCTGGGTGCAAACCGCTTGCGACTCACACGGCAACTGCTTGCGGAGAGCTTTGTGCTCGCTGCAGTTGCCTCCTTCGCCGGCTGTGTGTTGGCATACTTTGCTTTGAAAGGCGTTGTGGCGCTGATTCCCGCAGGAACCCTTCCAGAGGAAGTCCTGATTCGCATGAACGTACCTATTCTTTTCGCAGCCTTGGGACTCACTCTCTTAACGACGGTCTTAAGTGGTCTTGCTCCGGTTCTTCATATTATGAGCGGTGATCTGCAGTCGCGGCTTACTGGGAGTGGTAAAAATATCGAAGGAAATTTTCGTCATGGCAAACTGCGTTCGAGCCTGGTGATCGGCGAAGTGGCGTTGTCTATCGTCCTGCTGATCGGTGCCGGCCTGCTGATGCGCAGCTTTTTCCTCCTCACGCATGCGAATTTGGGATTTGATCCTCAAAATGTTCTTTATTTTCGCCTCGCTCTACCCAAGGCTTATAACACCAATATCGACGTCACCAGAGAAAAGAAAAATGCGTTGACGCGTCAAGTCCTCGAGCGAATGCAAGGTCTTCCGGGCGTGACCTCCGTTTCCGAATCGATGCTTGAGCCGCCGCTGAGGTACGACTGGAGTGACACCATCATTCCCGGCAAGCCGCACACCGAACGCTGGGAAACTCGCTTTGAAGTTTGTAGCGAAGGTTACTTCCAAATACTCGGGCTTCCGTCAGTTCACGGCAGGCTCTTCTCGGAAGACGACGTGAACGCGAATCGGCACGTGATGGTGGTGAACGAAACGTTTTCTCGTCAATATTTTCCCAACGAAGACCCTATCGGCCACCAAGTCAAGCTCGAGGTCCTCGACCGCCCTTTCCTGGATGCGCCCCATGATACTTATTTCGAAATCGTGGGCATTGTCCCCGACTACAAGACACTCGACGACGATGGCAGGTCGTGGCGCGCTTTTCCCCAAACTTTCATCCCTTATAGCGTTCAGGGATTCAGCCATCGAACTTACATGGCCAGGACTTTCGCGGACCCTAAGGTGTTGTTGAAAAATATACAGCAAGAAGTACGGGCGATTGATCCCAGCGTGGAGATGGAGACATCCGGAACGCTCACAGCATCCTTACATGAATTTTACCGGCGGCCACAATTCGAACTGCTCACGCTGGGGATATTCGCCTTCATCGGTCTGGTGCTCGTTGTGATCGGAATCTTTGGTGTGATGGCTTATACCGTCTCGCGCCAGACTCACGAGATTGGAATTCGCATCGCCCTCGGCGCGCAGCGGACAGACATTCTGAGTATGGTCTTCGTGAAGAGCCTGCGAATGATCGCTGCGGGCGTGGCTATCGGCTTATTGGCCAGTTACGGATCTTCACGGTTCCTAGCCAGCGAAGTGTCTGGCGTCTCGATTTCGGATCCGTCGACATACGGTGTCGTCAGCTTCATTGTTGTTGCCGTCGGTCTATTGGCCTGCTATCTCCCCGCACGCCGGGCTACGCGGGTCGATCCCATGATCGCTTTGCGGTA
>Ga0137403_10008808_pt1 | contig 11278 bp, 8 predicted proteins | sample CZOMad2_1_16fung_FD_122057 | JGI IMG/M metagenome (GOLD analysis project Ga0137403, IMG submission 122057) | Vadose zone soil fungal communities from Angelo Coast Range Reserve, California, USA - CZOMad2_1_16fungal (Hybrid Assembly) | ecosystem: Environmental > Terrestrial > Soil > Vadose zone...
CGCTAGCTCAGCTGGTAGAGCACCGGCCTTTTAAGCCGAGGGTCGTGGGTTCGATCCCCACGCGGCTCACTCTGGAAAACACTGGTTTCGTTCGGAGAATCCTCGGGGCGCTTCGGCGCTGGAAGCGCTGGTGCCGGGTCCGTCAGCAAACTGTCAGCAAACGGAGCGGGATTTTTCGGTCCGATGCGCGCCACGGCCTCGCGCAGATCGTCCACCGCGAGGTGGCCGTACGTGCCGGTCGTGGTGGTCACGGACGCGTGCCGCAGGATGCGCTGCACGCGATGAGCGTCGACGCCGGCGCGCAGCATGAGCGTCGCGGCTGTGTGGCGCAGATCATGGAAGCGCATTGGCCGCGGGATGGCTTTCGGCCACAGCTTCGCCCGGCACGTTGGGCACCGGCGCACATCTGCGTCTTCGTGCTTCTCGATGTACGGCGTTCCCCGGCTCTTGCAGCGGCGACAGGAGTGCTCGTAGCGCTCCACGAAACCTGCTCGCGCCAAGGCGCGCCGCAGCACCTTCTCCGGGTCACATTCGGGTGACCGCATCGAACCATCGGGCCAGGGAAACACCAACTCCGAAGGGCTGGCGTCGATCGCATCCTGCAGATAGGGCGCGAGCGCTGGCGCGATGGGAATCACGTCTGCATGGCCGCCCTTGGTCGTCTCGCGGTCGTACGAGCACCGGACCGTGATCAGACGACCATCGAGGTCGACGTCGCACTTGCGCAGGCCGCACAGCTCGCCCTTGCGCAGGCCCGCATAGATGGCGGTTGCTGTGAAAGGGCGCCAGAGTGACGGAACGTGCTCCAGCACCCTCGGAATCTCCTCCATCCGGAGCGTCGGGTGCACGCGCTTGGGGACCCTCCGCGACTCCGTCTCGATGATCGGGTTCGTTCCGACCCAGAGTCCCGCCTTCCTTGCCTTGAAGAACACCGTCCGCAGTTTCGCGCGCACGTGGTTCACGGACGCCGGCGCTGCCCCGGCCTTCTCGAGCTCGTGGAGGTGGTCCTCGACCCTCGCCGCAGTGAGATGGCGCACGGGCACCCCACCGAGCGACGTCGAGATGACGTTCTTCCCCAGCCGACTCGCCTCACGGTCGTAGCTCGCCGCCGGACACCGCTCCCGCAGCCACCACTCGACGAGCTGGCCCAGGGTGTGCGTGCAGTCCGTGGGCAGCGGCTCCAGCCCGAGCCGCTGCCGCTCTGCCTTGCGCTCGAGGTCCGCCGCGAGCCGCCGAGCCTCCGTCTTGGTCTTCGCCCTGGACGCTATGTCCGCCCACCGCCCCGCCGCGCCCTTCACGCGCAAGTACCAGGTCCCGCGTCCCCGCTTCTGATAGACCGACGCCATCCTCAGCCTCCTTGCGCGTCCACCCGAGGAATCGACAGCCAAACGACTAGCGGGGAACGAGAAACTCGTCGCCGCGGACGCGAAGCACCTTGCGGATGGCAATCTGCTCCACCTCGCGCGCGGTCGCGTCGTCCCAGAAGTCGACCAATCGGGGCGGCCGGTCGCCATACATGACCTCGTCGGTGAGCGAGCCAGGCGGGCAGCCGACCTCGCCGAAGTTGCGCGCCTCGATGAAGATGCACGGCACTACGCGCACGCCACGGCGGAGCAGCCCGGTGGCGCGGTGGTAGCCATCGCGCACGAAGCAGCGGTCGCGATAACGCACCACCTGCAAGTAGCTGAGCCCGGTGAATGCGAGGATCGTGAACGCCTTCATCTTCATCGGGGGCATACCGATGGCGGGGCTCACGTCCGCGTCGCTCACCTGGGCGCCGACGATGCGGAGGTTGGGGTTGAGGGAACTGATCGTGAATCCCTTGTTGTCAGGATCGGAAGAGATTGCCGCCGGCGACGGCGCGGGAGCCTCGTCGGGAATGCAGAGCTTGAAAAGAGCGCTCGCGTCTCGATCCGCCGACCCGATTCGCTCGTCCGCCCCGTCGAGCACGATGCCTTTTTGGAAGCTCAGCACCTCGCCGAGATCGACCCATTCCGGTCGCCAGATCATGCCCGAGAAGTGCGCCGCCACATCGGCACGGTGCGCGACCGCGTCGAGCTGAGTCCGGTCCCAGGTATCCACTAGCACGGGGCGGGGGCTGTATGCCGGCCGCGCCTGGACAGCGTTGCGCGCCGCCTGCCAGAGCATACGCGGAGCGGTGACGTCCTCGGCGAGCATGGGCGGGCGGCCAAGCAGGACGGAAATGCCGTCCTGTTCGGTCATCCACCCCAGGAGCATGCGAACGCGCCGTCGTGAAACCTCCTCTGACGGTGGCTGTGGCGATGCCGAGGTGCTCGCGGTCGCAAGGTCCTTTGCCAGATTGCCTTCCGTGCTGTTCATAGGCTTCTCCTTTCATCTCGGCATTCCTGCGGGTGAACCAGTCACCGTTACGCAGTGTACGCCGCCAAGTGAACAGTACGCATTGTACGCCGGCATGTCAACACCGGTCGGATCTCACGTCGCCGAGTACTGGCTGGACTTAGAGGAGCCGTTGGCTCGCAGAAGGAAGGAGGGCAAGCGTTTCGAGGCGGATTCGAGCGGCCTGCCGCGATACCTCGAATCTCGCGGCGAGCTTGGCGGCGACGATCGCTTCGCTGCCGGCCGGGATTTGATTCGCGCGAGGGTAGGCTGCCGTGATCTCCGTGCGTGCTACCTGCAAAAAGAGCTTCCGCGGCATCAGCAAGGCAGCCATACCCTTATTTGCCTGCACTTCTCGCCAATCGGAAACAGTGCGGTAGGAGGCATCTCGCTTCAAACATCGATGGAGCTTCTTGGTCGCGGTCTGTCCGTCGCCGGCCGTGGCGAATAAGCTGAGACTGTTGGCTGCGAACTCGTACAGGAAACGATGAAGCACGACATGAGATGCTTCATGGGCCAGTGTCGCGCGCCACCGCCCCAGGATGCCGGGCGGCGACTCGTCTTCGTCTAGCGCCGAACCGGTCAGGACCTTGTTGATCGAGATCTTCGGCGGGCTACCGACAAAGAATTCGGTTGTGCCGAGTGTCGATGGATCCATCTCCGCGTATTGATCGAGGGCGACACGCAGATGGCGTTCGATGAATCTTTCGACGTCGACCGCTGGCGCGTTCACCGTCGGTAGCAAGCTGGCCTTGCGCAGTTCGCTTTCCATTATCTGGTCGATCTCGCCGTCGTCGTACCAGACTCGCTCGCTCCCGTCGGAGCCGCGGTAAGAGTTCATCACTCACCCTTCTTCTTCGGCTCCATGCCCTCGACCGTGCGCAGCAACTTCTGGAGCTGTTCCTCGGGTAGCCGCTTGTCCGAGATGCGCCGGAATAGAACGCCCGCTGTTGGATGATGCTTGAGGTACCGCTCTGCTTGATCGCCGACGCGGCCCGCACGGGCCATGAGATCATTGAAGTTCAGCTTGAGCGCGTCAGCCAACTGCACCATCACCCCTTCGGACGGCACTCTGCGGTCGTTCTCGATGTCGCTGATGTACGAGGGGGAGATCTCGAGTTTCTTGGCCAGGTCCCTCAGGCTGAGATCCGCTGCAAGGCGCGCGTCGCGGATCACCTCACCCATCGTCTTGTCGTTAGTGTTCGCCATGTTCGCCGCATAGCGTAGACGGCGTCAGGGCGCGCTGGCAAGAGTCTTATGGGCGTCCGGGGGAACTGAGCCCCCAAGGTTAGTCGGCTGGACTCGTACGCAGTGTCTAGCGCGCTTGACGGTTGGACCGCAGAGCGTCTATACAGCTAGACGTGAACGCGCGCACACTGCGACGGATCTTGCGCGCGCTTGGGTGCGTTGAAGTGAGACAGACCGGCTCTCATTTGCGGGTGCAGTGCGGCAGGTGCTTCTCGACGATCCCGCTTCACTCCGGCGAGGATCTCGGACCTGGACTTCTTCGCGCGATCGAACGCGATCTCGAGCCGTGCCTCGGAAGGAAGTGGCTGCGTCGAGCCGAGCGGATTGGAGGATAGCGAGTGGCGAAAAGGGCGAAGAAGTACACGGCGACGGTCGAGCGCGACGAGGCGGGATGGTGGGTTGCTACCGTCCACGGCATCGCTGGTGTGCACACGCAGGGTCGGACGCTCGAGCAGGTGCGCGAACGCGTCCGCGAAGCGCTGGCAGCAGCGAGGCCCGGTGCGGTCCTCGGCGAAGTGGTCATCAAACCGCCGGACCTGGGGGCCTTGCTGCGGAAGGTGCAGGCAGCGCGCCAGCGCGCCAAGAAGCAGGACGCGGAGGCACAGAAGCTGCTACGACTGGCAGCTCGCGAGCTCAAGGCCAAGGGCGTCGGGCGACGTGACGCCGGCGAGCTCCTGGGCGTGTCGTTCCAGCGCGTGCAGCAGCTCGTCGACGAATAGCGTGCATCCTTAGCGCGTCACCCGCGTCGAGCACGATCGGCGATCTTCGCCTTAACGGTGGATACCGCTGGCTACGATGGTTGCCGCGAACGTGTCTCGTCAGCTGCCGCCCAAAGACACGATCTCCGTTCGTTCTTTGCCGCTCGCTCCTGTTCCCCTTTCCCTAGTGAGCGACCTGACGAATACGATCCTTTTCAGTTCTCGGAGCGTGAGAAATCCCGCCGTCGCCACATGCCCCATCGGCTCGTTGTCCCTACCTGTGAGACGCACGATCGACGTCGGGCTTTCCTCTCTTCCTCTTTCTCTCTCGCTTTTTTCTTTCCGTCCCTCATCACTCACCTCAATTCCTTCGCCTCTTCTCTCTCCTCTCCCTCAACTGCTGACCTCCAGATCTCCCCTCTGACCCTCCTCCCAACTGGCCACCCCGCCCCCCGCCAATTGGACCAAGCTTCAAGGCTGCCTCCGACCCCTCGATCAGGTCGTTGGGAGCGAGGGGTCGGAGGCAGCCTCGCCCGCTACGTCGCCCCCATCGGCGGGGGGCGGGGTGGCCGCTCTTCCCCACAAAACCAAGGACTTCCGGGACGCAAACTCATCACTCATCTCGTCAGCAAGGTGGTTCGCCAACTCGTGCATGTGCTGACGACCTTTCTGATGAGGCAACTGATGAGGCGATTGACGACCCTGCGAACCACCCTCCGGACCACTTCCGTCGCCGGCGACGCCGCGTTCGTCACCGGGCATCGGCGATTCCTCGCTCTCGCCGAGCATGCTGGCGTTGAAATCGTGACGTCTCGTGTGTCCCTCGATCTACTCAGTCGTGAGCGCATGAGGGCGAGCAGCGCGCGGTCCAACTCGTATGCGGGTCGCGGAGCAGGAGCGACAATCTGCTACGGTTGGAGCAGGAAGGAACGGACACTCGTTCCGGAGACCAATCTGTCTGTCTCGGGAGATCGCGTTGAACGTGGGAGTAGCGCTCTTCGCTGTGCTGCAACTCGCCTCCGCGCAGGGAGATGTGCGGGACGGAAATGAACCTCTCTCGGAGCACGATCAGCGAACCCTTCGCGCGACCGCGGAGGAATTGAGAGCAGCAATTCTCAGAGAGGACGTCGAGGGGGTTCTCGCCAACATTAACCGAGAGCACGGGCTGACATGCACGGACACGCTAGTCCCGTATCAACAGGTCCGAAAGGACCTGCACAACAGGAGCAGCAACCTGTACCTGAGCCTTTTCGACACAGCGCGATTCTCTAGGCGGTGTGGGAGCGAATATCCCTCCGAGTACCCAGCGATCTCGGACAAGGAGTTCTTCTCGAAAGCGACGAACGGCACGATTGAGATTGCTCCGATCGAAAAGAACTGGGCAAAGGTAACCTTCAGATCGCGGGTGACGGGGCACTATCCTAGAGAATGGACGTTCCACAAGACCGCGCGTGGATGGAGGGTGACTGACGGTTTCATCGTCGGAAGATGCTCATGCGGATGAGACGTCGGCGCTGCCGCACGTTGAGCCCCCACGGACGCGATGCTCAACGCGTACTCTCTTGCTCCGCAACGAAAGCCGCCAAAGCCGCGGACTCCACGCGAATGGCGTTCATAACGCGCAGGTGAGCCAGCCGGCCCTGGCTGCAAAGCGTGTAGACCGTGCGCGTCGAGACACGCAGGAACGCCGCGACTTCGCGGGCCGTCAGCAAGGGAGCAGCAAACGGGAGCGGAAAACCTGCCAAACCTTGATGATCACTGGAATCGGCGCATCCAATTTGTCCAGCGTTGGCGAGAGCTTGCGAACCCTTGTTACCCCGTGCGACAAGCCGACCCGGCCTTTTAAGCCGAGGGTCGTGGGTTCGATCCCCGCGCGGCTCACTCTGCAAGATGTCGTTTGCACGCGCGGAATTCTCGGCACGCTTCGGCGCTGGGAACGCTCGGTGCGCGTCTGTCAGCAAACGGAGCCGATTTTTCAGGCCCGATCCGGCTCACGGCGATACTCCGCCGCGCCGTTGCGCGTCTCGAGCGACTGCTGCGCCGCTCGGCGACGGCCGCCAGATGTTGGTGCTGCAGCCCACCGAACTCCTGCGCCGCCTCGCCACACTGGTCCCGCCACCGCGCGCCCACCTCGTGCGCTACCACGGAGACGCCCCTTATCGGCCCCATGGCCTCGGCTGCGTACGAAGAAGCGCGAGCGAAGTGGGCACAACGTCGCCGCCAGGTCAACGATGTGGAACGGAAGGGGAGCAGAATCGTGCCGCGGTCAGTCAATTTCGCCATGCCGTAAGGAACCCGAATGGCAATGCCACGCGCCTATAGGAGTGATCGCCGGCACAGCGGTTGCTTGCCTGCCCGCCAATGCGCGTCCGCGTCATCTTCATTTCGAGTGTTCTGGCCTGTGCCTGCAGCCAGAGCGGCCTCCCGGAGCGGATCCCTGGTGGGGATGCGGGCTCGCCGGATCCTGCGGACAGCGGTTGGGGGTTCATACCTCCGCCGACTCCGGATGCCGGCCCTCCAGGCCGTGATGGTGGCGGGGATGCAGGCCCTCCAGGCCGTGATGGTGGCGGGGATGCCGGCCCTCCAGATCCGCTGGATGCAGGTGTCCTGCCGCTGCGCCACTCGCCAATCCTCGACGAGAACCAGCGGCCGGGCGGAAGTGGGTGGCGTCTGGGCAACGCAAGCACGCAGCTCGCGGCGTTTGCGGACCGCACCAGCGCCCTGCCGGGCGAGCAGGTCAGCATCCGCGCAGGCGCGGCCGTCGCGACGGACGTGACCTGGGAGCTGTGGCGCCTCGGCTATTACGGCGGGGCCGGGGGGCGTCGATTGGCCAGCGGAGGTCCCGTCAAGGTTGCCGTCTGGGCGAACTCCGTCTTTGACCCGACCACCGGCTCGGTGAGCGCTCCGTGGCCTGTTGCGTTCGCGGTCACGGTGCCAGCTGGCGCGACCACGGGCACGTACCTGGTGAAACTCACGTCGGCGCTGGGCGAAACGTATTCGACGTTCGTGGTGCGGGAGCCGACGCTCGGCGCGCCGATTCTCTATCCCGTCTCGACGAACACCTACCAGGCGTACAACACATGGGGCGGGACCAGCCTGTACAGGAACCAGCGGAGCGACTGGAAGCCGTGGCACGCTTATGCCGTCTCGTTCGACCGCCCGTACCAGAACAACGGCGCCGGCGAGTTGTTCTCGATGGATCGCGGCTTCATCACCTTCGCCGAGGCGCAAGGTTACGACATCGCCTACGTGACGGATACAGATCTGGACCGTGACCCCGGGCTGATTGAACGGCGGCGGATGCTGCTCCTGCAGGGGCATAGCGAGTACTGGACCGCAGCGATGCGGCGCGCCGTCGAGAAGGGCATTGCCCAAGGCGCGAATGTCGCGTTCCTGGCGTCCAATTCCGCATACTGGCAGGTGCGCTTCGCCGATTCGTCCCGGCGTCTTCTGATCGCGTACAAGGAGTTCGCAAGCCTGGATCCCGCGACCTCCACCGACCCCGCGCACGTCACGACCCGCTGGCGCGATCCGCCGCTGAATCGACCCGAGAACGCGATGGTCGGCGGCATGTTCGGGAGCTGGCTTTGGACGGCGGCCCCCTTGCGGGTCGTGGATCCCTCGACGTGGCTTTGGACGGGCGCAGGGGTGGAGCCTGGCACCATCATCGCCGGCGTCTACGGGGATGAGGTGGACAACCGGTTCGACAACGGCGTCGAGCCTTCCGGCGTCGAGGTGGTCGCCAACGGATTGGTCGAGAGCCACAATGCGCGGCTCGCCCCTGGCGAGACAACCATCTATCCCACGCCCGCCGGGGGCCTCGTCTTCAATGCAGGCAGCATCACCTTTTCGCGAGCGCTGTCGAACGTGGGCCGCTGGGACGCTCGGATCCAGCAGTTCGTGGCAAACCTCTTCTCGCGATTCGCCGGGGACGGCACACTTCCCGCACCCGTCCGACAAATGAGCCTGCCGCAGGGGCTTCCTGTCCCGGCCTATCGCCCCGGCGTGAAGGTCTCGACGGTAACGACGTCGCTGACCCTGCCCGCCGCGGTCACGGTCGCGGCAAACGGCGACGCCATCGTCGCGGACGGCGACCGCATCGTCCGCGTCGCGAGCACCGGCAGCGTGAGCGTGGTGGCAGGAAGCGATCCGGGTTGCGAGGACGGCCCGGTTGCTCAATCAAGATTCCGGGGTCCCCGAGGCGTGGCAGTCGGCAGCGATGGAACCATCTACGTCGCGGACACCCTGAATCATCGCATTCGCGCCATTTCAGGCGGCACCGTAAGGACCATCGCCGGGTCGGATCAGGGATTTGCGGATGGCGTGAACGCCATGTTCTCACAGCCGATGGGCATCGCATTGACCGCGAAGGGCACCATCCTGGTTGCGGATTCGTGGAACCACCGCCTTCGCGAGGTGACGCCGCAAGGGATGGCTTCCACCTGGGTGGGGACGGGAGAAGACGGAATCGTCGACGGCCCCTCTTCCAGGGCCCGGATCGTCTTTCCCATGGGGGTCACGATGCTCCCGAGCGGGGACGCGGTCATCGTAGAGCCATCCACGGGGGTGCTGCGCAAGGTGGCCGCCTCGGCTACCCACGACGTGACCACCCTCGTCGGCTATCCCGGTGACGAGGGATGGAACGACGGTACGATCGATGCGGCAACCGTCTTCGAGACCCTGGCGGCTGCCGCGCGCAGCGACGGTCAGTTGATCCTGATCGACGCGGCGACGACGCGAATCCGCGCCCTGCGGAACGGAGCCATCGACACGCTGGCTGGTGGCCAGCAAGGGGGCACGATCGACGGCTCCGGCCCGACCGCGGGGTTCGGCGCGCCGCGGGCCCTCGCCGTGGCTCCAGATGGAACGGTCCTCGTCGTCGATGCGCGGGAGCACGCCCTCCGCAGGATTACCTTGCCGCCCTGACCCGGCGCCGGCGCTCCGCCGCGAGCCCCAGCAGCGGAAGGGCGAGCCAACCCGACTGCGCGCTGGAGCCGGAGCACCCGCCCCCGAATCCTGAAACCGCCACGCGGGTTTCGTTCTGGGTGCCGGCGTCCGGCGACTCGTTGCCAGCGTCAGGAGCCGAGCCCGTGCCACCGTCCGAAGAGGGAGGCTCGCCCGCGTCAGCAGCCGAGCCCGTGCCACCGTCCGAAGGGGGAGGCTCGCTGCCCGCGTCAGGAGCCGAGCCTGTACCACCGTCCGAAGGAGGAGGCGGGGGAGGAGGAGGCGGCAGGTCCTTGCCGAGCGCGTGCAGGATGAGTCCGGCCAACTCCGCGCGCGCGGTCGCGATCAGCTCGGCGGTCGCGGTTGCCTGGTACGTCGTCGGGAATACGCTGCGTGCGATGGCAATGGCTTGGTTGCCCAATCCCAGCGTCTTGGCAAGGTTGAGCAATTCGTAGTCTTCCATGCCATCGCGGATGGCCTTGAGGCGGAGCGACTCCACCGGAATCTCCGTCTGTCCGCCGATCCTGGCCGTGGTTCCCGGATAGAACAGCGTACCGTCGCCGTTCCCGCCAAAGGCCGCCTGGGTCACCCAAGGATCGCCCAGGTAGTACGCCATCGTCGTCTCGAAGTAGAGCTCCCCCTGCAAGTCGTAGGTGAACGACATCCACTCCATGGCGCGGTTGCGAGTTGCGTCCGAGTCGATGGAGTAGGTCGGCCACCCTGTGACGTTGCTCGCAGGCTCACAGCCGAACGAATCGCAGCTCTGATACCACCAGGTCGTGGCCGGGTACTTCGAGCGCTGGTTGCCGGCCCACTGCGAGCCCGGCTTGCCCTCGATCTGGTTGACGACCGGAACGAAGAGGTCCACGCCCACGATGCCGTTCAGCTGCGCGTCCGTGGTGGTGGTGGTCACCAGCGTGAGCACCGACGGATCGCCCAGGTGGCTGCTGACGATGCGCGGGTTGATGTCCGACCACGCGCAGGTGATGGGTGGTTCATCGCAGATGTAATCGAACAACGCCGTCGACCATCCCTTGGCCTTGAAGTGGCTGCCCCAGCCGGCAACCACCGGCGTGGCGGACCCGTCGTTCACGCTGGCCGAGGTCAACCTGGCCCCCTGCAAGCGTGTATCCGCCGTGCCGTCGAGGAACGGGCCGGCGTACTGATCGAAATCACGCCAGTCCGCGCTGCCGTTCGCGTTCACGGGGGTGCTGTAGTACGGCTGGTGGATGGAAACGTGATTGTCCAGCGCTGCCTGTACGTAGCGGGCACGCAACGCCATCTCCGCCGCGGCATTGCTGCAGCTGTTGTCGCCGTGGCCGAGGCAGGGCCCGTTCCAGTTCAGGCCGAACGCGCTCCTCAGCGTCGAGGTGGAGGGGACCTCGAAGTCCCAAACCTGCAGCTCGATGGGGACCTGGGCGCTCACGCCCCCGGTCACGTTGACGACGCCCTTGTACAGGCCCGCGGGGGCGTCCCGCGGCACGTGAACGTCCACCAGCACGGCGCGGCTTTCGTTGGCGGGAACGGTGAAGGGGAAGGCGTTGCGCTTCTCTCCCATGATCGGATCCACGTCGGGCACCAGCGCGTCCGGCCACATCCCCGTGGCACCCTCGCCGCCGGTCCTGATCGCCACGTTGATGAGCGCCTCGCGATAGAGCACCACCTCCCTGCCGGAGATGGTGTGTCCCGCGCCGTCGCTCAGCCCCTCGAGGCCCATCGATACGTCAGTTGCCTCGCCGGTGACCACCAGGTGGAAGGACTCAAATTCGTTCTTGGCCGCGGCGAGTCGCGCGGTGGTGGGAGCGTCAGCCGCGGGCGTCGCTCCAGGACGGATTTTCTGCGCGGCAGGGGCCACCCAGACCTGCGCTGCGGACGCTGAACCGGCTGCGAGAAAGGCCATCGCGAGAAGGGAGACCATTTTCATGTAACGCCTCAAGGTTGGCTGCTTCTCGGAACGGCGAGCGCTGTTCCGCCAGCCTAACCCAGGGGGCGTGCCTCTTCTTCCACGGCCGGGATGCAGCACCGTGCCT
>Ga0137403_10000384_pt2 | contig 11276 bp, 9 predicted proteins | sample CZOMad2_1_16fung_FD_122057 | JGI IMG/M metagenome (GOLD analysis project Ga0137403, IMG submission 122057) | Vadose zone soil fungal communities from Angelo Coast Range Reserve, California, USA - CZOMad2_1_16fungal (Hybrid Assembly) | ecosystem: Environmental > Terrestrial > Soil > Vadose zone...
GACGTCCACGAGATCTTCTTCCAGGTCTTCGACAAGGGGTTCATGGAGGACAGCGACGGCCGCTACATCGACTTCAAGAACACGATCATCCTGCTCACCTCCAACACCGGGACCGATCGGATGATGGCGCTCTGCAAGGACCCGGAGCTCCTGCCGGATCCCGAGGCGCTGGCGAAGGCGGTGCGCGAGCCGTTGCTCAAGGTGTTCCCGCCGGCGCTCCTGGGCCGCCTCGTGGTCGTGCCGTACTACCCGCTGCCGGACAAGATCCTGGGCGACATCGTCCGTCTGCAGCTCAACCGGATCGCCCGGCGCATCGGCGAGCAGCACAAGGTGCCGTTCACGTACGACGACGCCGTGGTGAAGCTGGTCGTCTCCCGGTGCACGGAAGTCGAGAGCGGCGGCCGCATGATCGACGCGATTCTCACCAACACCATATTGCCGCGGATCAGCGAGGAGTACCTGACCCGGATGGTGAGCGGGCACCCGCTGGGCGCCATCACCCTGTCCGTCCGGAACGGCGACTTCGCGTTCGATCTCGCATGAGTACGACCATGGCCCGCATGATGGAGCTGAACACCCCCCTCGGGAAGGACTTGCTCTTTCGCGAGCTGCGCGGACGCGAGGAGCTCGGGCGTCCGTCGGCGTTCGAGCTCTCGGCCCTGTCGACCCGGGCCGACATCAAGCCGAGCGATCTGCTCGGCAAGAGCGTCACGGTGAAGCTCGAGCTCGTGAAGGGCGGCTTCCGCTACTTCAACGGCTACGTCACCCGGTTCTCCCAGGGGACCATCCTCGGGCAGTACTACGAGTATCAGATGACCGTGAGCGCGTGGCTCTGGTTCCTCACGCGCACCGCCGACTGCAAGATCTTCCAGGAGAAGACGGCGCCCGAGATCATCAAAGAAGTTTTCGGTGATCACTCCATGGCCATCTTCGAGGACGCGCTCACCGCGACCTACGTCAAGCGCGACTACTGCGTGCAGTATCGGGAGACCGACTTCGCGTTCGTCAGCCGCATCATGGAAGAGGAAGGCATCTACTACTACTTCGAGCACAAGGACGGCAAGCACACGCTCAAGCTGGTTGACTCCGAGTCCGGGCACAAGAAGCTCGAGAACAAGGCGAGCATCGCTTACTATCCCCCGGGCCGGGCGATCCACGGCGAAGAGGAACACATCCAGTCGTTCCGGCAGGTCCAGCGCATCGAGCCCGGTACCGTGGCGACCCGCTCGTTCGACTTTACCAAGCCCAAGGCCGACCTGGGGGTGAAGGCCCAGAACGTCCAGCAGCATCAGAGCGCGGACTACGAGATCTACGACTACCAGGGGGACTACGTCCTGGCGGACAACGGCGAGCATTTCGCCAAGGTCCGCGTCGACGAGTTCCACACGGAGTTCGAGGTGGCCGAGGCCGAGACCGACGTGCGCGACATCGCGGTCGGCCGGCTCTTCGGCCTCACCAACGCCCCGCGCAAGGACCAGGAGAAGGACTATCTCATCGTCAGCGCCGACTGGGACGTGCGCAACCACGCCTACGAGGCGTCGATCAACGAGGACGCGGCCTACAGCTGCACGATGACGGTGCTCCAGAGCAAGCAGCAGTTCCGGCCGGCGCGGTCGACGCCCCGTCCCACGATGGGCGGGCCGCAGACCGCGGTGGTGGTCGGGCCGAGCGGCGAGGAGATCTACACCGACAAGTACGGTCGGGTGAAGGTCCAGTTCCACTGGGACCGCTACGGCAAGAAGAACGAGAACTCGAGCTGCTGGATGCGCGTCTCCAGCCCGTGGGCGGGCGCCAACTGGGGCGGCGTCGCGATCCCGCGCATGGGCCAGGAGGTCGTCGTCGACTTCCTGGAAGGCGACCCCGATCAGCCCCTCATCGTCGGCCGCCTCTACAACGCCGACCAGATGCCGCCCTACGCCTTGCCGGGCAGCATGACCCAGACCGGCATCAAGACCCGCTCCAGCAAGGGCGGCGGCGCCGCCAACTTCAACGAGATCCGCTTCGAGGACAAGAAGGGCTCCGAGCAGGTCTTCCTGCATGCCGAGAAGAACCAAGATATCGAGGTCGAGAAGGACGAGACGCACTGGGTCGGCAACGACCGGAAGAAGAACATCGACCACGACGAGACCACCGTGGTCAAGAACAACCGTACCGAGACGGTCGGTGTGAACGAGAAGATCGACATCGGGGCGAACCGGACGGAGACGGTCGGCGCCAACGAGACGATCACGGTCAGCGGCAACCGGACCCGCACGGTGCAGCAGAACGAGATTATCACCGTGCTCCTGACTCGCACACACACGGTCGGCGTGAACGAGATGATCAACGTCGGGGCGGCCCGCGAGGTGACGGTCGGCGGCGCGCAGGCGGTGACCGTTGGCGCGGCCCAGCAAGAGACGGTCGGTCTGAGCCAGACGGAGACCTACGGCAAGAGTCAGACGACGAGCGTGGGGACGGATCGGACGACGACGATCGGCGACAACTGCTCCACGGACATCGGCAAGGATCAAAGTCTGAAGGTCGGCAAGAACCTCACGGCCGATGTCGGTGAGAACGAGACGCGTAAGGTCGGCAAGAATCTTGTAATCGACGCGGGCGATGAAGTTGTCATCAAATGCGGCAGCGCAAGCATCACGATGAAGAAGGACGGCACCATTAACATCCGGGGTAAGGACATCACCGTTAATGGGTCGGGCGACATCACGGAGAAGGCGACTGGAAACATGACACTGAAGGCGTCAAAGATCTTGCAGAACTGATCGGAGTAAATCTGAATGATCACGGCACAAGCCGCGACTGGGCGCAGCTTAACGGAGGTCTTGCCTGAAGGCTCAGTTCGCCGAGAACAGCGCGTTTGAGATCCCATGCAGAGCGGACGGCAGCAGGCAGCCAAACGCTGACTCAGGCGCCCGCAACCACAGAGTCATCGGAGAGCCACAGGTCTGGCGACCGCTTCGTTGTTCAGTCGACGCAGGGAGCCTCTGCCCTTGTGCAGGAACCTGGCCTACAATGAGGCTATCAGGGAGGTGAGCCGAGCTGCCCGGAGGCGTGAACCCTGGTTCTGGAGCATGCCGAAAGGAAGACGAGATATTTGTATCCTCGAAGGAGGGCGTCACCATGGGTGATGACACGCAGTTCGAGCCGTTAGGGGAACTGATCGGCGTCACGCGTCGACTGGATGGCGTGGTGATCGGCGCCCTTGTCGGCTTCGCCGAAGATGGCGCGCCACTTGTGGACTTCCCCGGGAATCCACACGACGATCCGATTCCGGCCCGGACGGTCACGATGCTCCGTGCTGAGGATGTCGGGCGAGAAGTGGCGCTGCTCTTCGAAGGTACCGACTCGACTAAACCTGTCTTAGTAGGGCCAATCCTCAACCCGAGTGCGGCGGATACGCTGAAACTCGCCGTTCGGCACAATGAGGATCGGATCGAACTGGCGGCGGACCGCGAGATCGTCCTGAAATGTGGTAGCGCTTCGATCACGCTGACCCGAGCGGGCAAGGTGCTGATCCGGGGGGCCTACGTCTCGAGCCACTCGAACGGCGTGAACAAGATCAAGGGCGGGGCCGTGCACATCAACTAGGTCATAGCGGTGCCTGACGAGTTCTCTGTACCTTCCGCCCCTGGGGTCATCCAAGAGATCGTTGAGCAGCACGCAGAGGAGGCGGCGTTCCTCTGGTGTCTACGCGACAGCGCGACCGATCAGCCTCATTTCACGGTTCGCCAGCTCGCTGAGCTTGACGACCGCGTGGAGGCGCATCTCGATGGCCTACGAGTTGCGGGTGAGGTTGGTCTCAAGATCGCCTCGGCCCACCTCGAGCAGTATGGTGGGTCCGGCGAGTTGTTTTCGATGAGCACCCTTGCGCTCGAAGACCGCAGGGAGCCTGTAGTCGAGAGCGTCCTCGACCTCGCGGAGCATGCGCCTGAGTCCTGGCGAGGTCTATTTGGTGCCATCGGCTGGGTCTCGGCCGATGCCCTTCGCGGGCGGGCGGCGACCTGGCTCGATGCCCGCGCCGGCTTCCGACGGTTGCTTGGCGTGGTGGCCTGTTCGCTCCACCGCGTTGACCCACGCTCGAAACTCGATGCGCTTTTGAATGACGAGCCTCTCGTCCGGAGGCGGGCTCTGAGGCTCGCGGGTGAGCTAGGCCGAGTCGATCTCCGAGATCGCCTTGCGCCGGCGCTGAATTCCGAGGACGATGGCTGCCGCTTTTGGGCGTCGTGGTCGGCGGGACTTCTCGGCGAGCGGCGGGCGACCGTCCCAGTACTGCAGGCGTTCGCCATCCGTGAGGGCCCGTTCAAGTGGCTCGCCCTCGATCTCGTAGTCAGACTGATGGATCGGGAATCCGTCATTGCCTGGCTCAGGGAGCTGGCGAAGGATGCCACTCAGGCGAGGCTTGTCGTGGTCGGGGCGGGCGTGCTTGGGGACCCTGTTGCGGTGTCATGGCTGATCGAGAAGATGGGTCAGCCTGCGCTAGCCCGAGTCGCCGGAGAAAGTTTCTCGATGATTACGGGCATGGACGTCTCGGAGCACAGCCTCGAAGGCGCGCCGCCCGAGGAATTCACGGCCAATCCCACCGATGAGTCCAGCGACGAGAAGGTTACGATCGATCGAGATGAGAACCTCTCCTGGCCTGACCTAGCAAAAGTGCGAGCGTGGTGGGGCAGTGAGGAGCGCCGTTTCGCTGTCGGTGTGCGGCATCTAAGAGGTGTTCCCTTGACCCGGGAGAGCTGTGAGGCGGTCTTGCGAGAGGGCCGCCAACGCCAGCGTCGCGCTGCCGCTTACGAGCTCGCCCTGATGAGGGCGGCTGGTCATCTATGGAACTGGCGCGCCAGATCGCGTCGCTGAGTCCGTTGAGATTGAAAGTGAGTTACTACGCTATCGCCTCACCGCGTGGATCGCTTTCAATCAGCGGCTTAGGGGTTCCGCCCTCCGGCCGCCATGTGTATTTGTGAGGGGCTGCGCAGCGCCGATCACGAGCTTCGTTCAGCAGCACACAGAGAAAACCACCGCGATGATGGTGCACATGATTTCGCGCATCCTTGGCTTATGGGCGACCTCGCCGCTTCGCGACTTTCTCGGGACGGCATGCCTCAATTTCTATGTGATCTCGAGCCGCTGAATGGGCTGGCACCGCACGTGAAACGAGGCGAGCGCATTGATCACCGCGTGAACACAGGCTATGTCAGCCCTCACCTTGAAGACAGCCCATTCAACCGACGTATCGTAGGATACGACTTCGTCTGTATCTGGCTCGACGTAGCTCTTTGCAGGGTGAAGAGGAGCCAGACCGAACCCGCCACCCAGAACACATTCAGCCCAATCCGTGAGCATCACGTTGAGCTGCCGCTCGTGCATAGGGTGAAGGGGAGTCTCTAGTTCCGCATAGAATGAAAACGAGCCGCCCTCAGGATCCGTGTTCAGGACCTCGAACGGGAGCGGCGCAAAGAGTGAGGGATAGGTGGAGGGAACATTCGGATCACACATTAGCGGCCTGAGGGGTGATACGTCCGACAGAATGTCAACCCGCCTGACGGGGAACTCGTCGTGACACGCAAATAGCATGTGGCCGAGCACGACGGCGGTTTCATCGGCGACGCGGGTTCGCGCGAGAACGCGCAGGCGCCCCGGTACGTCGTCGTTAACACCTTCCACTACGCAGGTCGACTCCCAGGGCCGGATGCGATCACCCGATAGAGCTCCAGAAGTGCACAACGAAAGCAGCCGAAGCAACCGAGCTTGGAGCTCCGCTGTGTGCTCGGGGTGCACGGTGTACACTCCGATTTCAACGGCGCGACCGATGGAAAGCGCATTCTCAGAATGCCAGACTTCGAAAGGAAGCTGGTATGCCGTCGCGATCATGGCTTCTATAGGTGCTCCAGCCGGCTAGTCGAGGAAACGCCGTTCCCAGCGGCGAAGCACCTCTTCGTCTCTCAACGCCAGATAGATAAGCATCGGTACTTCTTCAAAGACGGTCACTGGTTCGATAGCTTGAGCTACGTGCCGGAGCAGGGGCGTGTCCGCACGTCGGTTTATATCGCCGATCTCCGGAGACGTTCCGGCGCGAATCATGAGCCCGGTTGGCAACTCGATCAGCATGATCGGCGCGGGTAGTCGGCGCTTGAGTGCAGGAAGGCCCCCCAGCTTCTTCACTAGACCCGGCCCAAGTAACGTGAGCCATCGAGCGCCCCGCGATTTCCCGTCGAGCGTTAAAGCCGAATCGCGGCTGTACTGCACGTCGTAGCCTGGATGTCGAAGCGCGAGCCCGCGGATTTCGCCCCATGCCTTGCTCTTGTGCAGATCCGAAAACAGGAACGTCGGTGAGCAGTAACCTGAAGTGAACGGAAGAAGGCCGGCGATCGTCTTGACGTTCGCGACGAATTGCTCGAGTTGTGTGTTCTTGAGCACGTCAAGTCCGAACGTCATTTGGACCAGCGTCATCTCTTCATCTACGTCTTCGTCCGTTGCCTTGCCCACAATGGAGAAGCTGTACATCGGCGCGCTTGCGCCGGCGTCGTTGAGATGGATGGAAGTCATGGGGCGTTTGCGTGAACCCGGCGGCGCCAGCGATGCCTTGCACCGCGCGAGCGTCTTGTCATTGAGTTCCTTCCATTCTTCCGCCGTAGCGCTCGGTACCACGTATGTGAGGGCGCCAGCTGGAATAAGTCCCAGATAGCGGTCAAGGACTAATGATAACGCGTCCGATATCTCGTGAACATATCGCGCGAGGAAAAACGACAAAACAACTCCGTTTCGTAAGTAAACACGCTCACTCTCAGAATCGATGCGCTCAATGCTTTTCAGCTGTTCCATCTTATGTCACCGTTCGATGGACTATCGACCAGCAGATCGGGCGCCATTCGGTTAGCATTGACTGGCCTTTTTGGCCGTTCCGCAACCCTTTGGCGGCGGTTTCTTCGTGCCCTTAGCCCCAACGACCACGATGTCGGCAGATCGGAATCTGCGTCGGTATTTCCGAAACTGACGATCTGACATGTACGGCTCCTTTGAGCAATTGAACTTGAAGTCGTAGACGTTGGTCACCGCGGCGCCCTTTGCGCCCGCCGGGATCTGAACGTCGAGTCGACACGTCTGTTTGCCCTTGTGGGTCACCTCCGTACCAACGTTGCTCCAACCCTTCCGATTGATCGCGTCCTCACAGCACGAATGCTTAAATGTGCCGCGATTCGTGCAGTTCGACTTGTTCTTCGAGCTGTCGCAATCGACAGCCATATTGCAGCACTTGGCGATGTCTTCGAGTTCCGGTGGCTTATCGCCCGGTAGTGGCACCTGAAGAACACCGAAGAGGTTTACGGTGTTTTCGTGATTGTGGAACTTCTTGTCGGTTAGCCGGCACGCGTTCTTCCCATCCATCTTCACGTCGAAGGAGTAAAGAATCCAGGTAGACTCTTTCATGAACGTGCTTGACTTCACACCACCGACCACTCCTGCATTGTCCCCGTTGGAAAGCGAGAACTCTGATCCCTTAATGGCGATCATCATGCCATCGGCCTTGACCGTCGTGGTGCCATTCGCGAGCGTCGCCGACTGCGAAATGTTGGGATACGGGATGGGGACGGGGCCTCCCGGTGTTGGGGTTTTGCACACATCGGGAATCGTGGCCGCAGAAATTCCATTGCTGCCCTTGTGAACCAAAGAATTAGCAACGCCGTTGACTTTAACGGTGACTGGCATCTAGCGTCTTTGCCTCGTCTCGATCAAGACGGCGGCGCGATCGCCGGCCTCCGAACTCGCCCACACAAAGCTATAAGGTCCTTTTGCATAGCCCTTAACGCCCGCGACCGCTGCGAGCATAGCGGAGAGGGGGCCTGAGGCGGCGCCAACATCGCCCCAACAGTCGGCAGGTGCGATAAAGTCTGACGCAAACTCGAACGACTCGCGCGTTCGAAGGCATGCAAAGCCAAACTCGTCCGCACGATAGCGTTCGCCGTTCATATCGCAGTACACGTCTGTGACTCGAGCTCCGTCTGGGATTGCTCTCAATGCGACCCGGAACGCCTCGGTCAAGCCCTCTCCGATGCAAACGGCCTCGGTTTTGATCCGTTTAGGCTCAAAGGCCGAACCTGCGCCAAGAATCCGCGCAAGGGTCGCCATGCCGAGGCGATCCGCGAGTTGGCTGCGAATCAGCAGCACAGCGCCGCAGCCTTCGCCAGGCACGAACCCCCAGGGGTTGTTCAGCGGTCCGACGCCATGCAACTGTTCGCATTCCTCAAGCCACTCGAGGGTTTCCGGCTCCATATAGGAATCCACGCCGGCTACCACGCAGGCGTCAAAAGCACCGTCCGAGAGCTTCTTCGCCGCCGCCATCAGCGCCGTCAAACCAGCCGCGTGACCATTCGGAAACGCGGCGACGGCAGCGAACCCAAACCGGCCTTCGGATCCAATCCTTTTCAGGAGCTCGGGTTGGAGGTCGGCTGGTAGCCCTGGCCTCGGCGCCGGGAGACCGAGCGAGAGCGCCACGCGCAGACCATTCGACGCGACGGGTTCGAGAGGCTCCAAGGCCTGATCAATTGCCGGTGACAGCAGGGCAATGAATCGGTCGACCCCGCCCAGCTCTATGTCCAGCCAGGGGGCAATGGCTGCTCGCATAGGCTCGCCGGTTGCATCCAACATGAATGGGTGCTGAACGAGGCCGCTTATGCCGGCGCGAACCGCCGCAGCTGTCGGCCATGCTGCACGCCCCACCGATGTCGAAGCGCCGAGTCCGGCGACAAAAGCGGCCTGGGCCGTCATGTCACCAAGTCGCGCGTCTCAATGTCTTCTGTGACGCTGCGCCCGATGTGGGTCTTGAGTGAGACGATTGTGCGCTCCAGCTTCTCCATCTTCACGTGACATTGCAGTGCCGTGTGCCATACGAGCGACACTCTCGGATAATCCGGCTCGAGGATCACGGTGTGTAACTTCCGGTTGCGGTGCAACTCGCCCGTGCCGTCGTAGTACCGGGTTTCGAAGCCGAGAAACACCCTCGGCAACAGGAAATGCAGCTTGTCCCTCCCTGCCGTGAGCCGATATAGGACGACTTGCTCGCCACCGCGCATAAAGGCTGGAGCCTGCTGATCTTGCGGTGCAGATTGCCAGAACCGGTCGTCGAAGTCGGTCGGCAGTAACGGTTGGCGGTTCTTCATCCACGCCTCGTCGTACGTACCCGCAAACACGGCCCTTGGCTGCCAATGACCCTCGATGGCACCAAATCCGGCCGGGCGGGGCCGATCTTTCCACGAGCGTACTGACTCATTGGCGTACTCGATGTTCGGAAGCGGTGTGCCAGTCAAGTGATCGCGGGCTATTGAGAATCCAGTGCCCACAGGATTACGCCAGTCCCAGTCGCGGTCTGGATGAGACGATTTCTGGTCGATACCTCCGAAGGCCCTTTCATACACGAGCGGCATCTTGAGGAACGGTTCAGGCGATGATGGACCGTTCGATTGCCAGACTCGATTTCCGGCAACCTGAAGTACTTTCTGGATTGACCCTACGCGGAATCCGACCTGCATCTGCGTCACCGGCTGACCACCGGGAGCATACGCGTGCCCAACCACTAGAACGTCGGTTGTGGTCTTCGTGAGAACTAGGTCTGACTCGTACTTTAGGCTGCTCTGGCCCGGCGCACCGTGATACTCAGACGCGCGTAAGACTGGAGGCTGAGCCTCCGATACTTCGGTGGAGCCGTCTGGCCTTATGTCGAACGTGCATTTGACCGCAACCAGCCATGTCTCTGTTCCATCCCGATCGCGAACCCATCCGCGATCAGATGCAAACGGCGTGGTGTTCTCAACCTGCCACATAGGTTATCGAAAGCCGCGAGTTGTCCACGGCCGAACGGTTCACTACGTACGTGCCTCCGATGGGCACCTTGCCTCGGCTGCGTGAGCGTAGTGCCGACAATAAGTACGCTCTCACGCTCGCCCGACCCTGACAGTTGTTGTTCGACCCCACAGCGATCGGATCTCCTTGCGTTCGGACACTACTTCGGGATGCGCACGCTCATTCGCCGGCAAAGTGGTGAGCGTCACCCCTCCGGGCGTCACCGGAACGCGGCCATAGTTGGCGCTCCGCTCCGGTAGGTACGAGCACGAGCCTATCAAGGGCATTTCTGTCATGCAAGGGAGCGTATTGCGCCGTATAGAAACCAGACAAAACTCTCTGCTCGCCCCGCGAAATCGCTTAAGCTGAGCCCTCCATTCGGATCCTGGTGCGGAGGGAGTCAATGACGCCTCGTCATTCGCATATCGCCATTTTCGCCCTCCTGGCGGTCCTGCTGAGCGGTTGCGGGCAGAAGACCGCAAAGACCGACGAGCCGACAGCAATGCCGGCCGCATCCGCGCCCATGGCCGAGCCGGCATCCCAGCAGCAGCGCCCGCCGGCCGAGTCAGCCTCGGCGCCCGCGCCGCGAGCGGTCGCCGCGAGCCCGCGCATGGCCCAGCCTGGGCCCGCGCCGGCGCCACCGACCATCGCGGACTTCACTGACGAGCCGGCCCTCAAGGACGTCTTCTTCGACCCCGGACACGCCGACATCGGCCGGATGGGCGCCAGGCTCATGAGGGGCAACGCGCGCTGGTTGGTCGAGAATCCGGGCTACCTGATCCTCATCGAGGGGCACAACGACTACAAGGGAACGCGCGAGAGCAACCTCGCGATGGGGGAGCGCCGGGCGAAGGCTGCCGCGAGCGCTCTCGTCAAAGGAGGCGTGCCCGGAACACGCCAGTGGACCGTCAGCTACGGGTCGGATCGCCAGGTATGCGCCGAGAAGACCGAGGCCTGCGCGGCGAAGAACCGCCGCGTGCATTTCCGCGTGATGAAGCAGTAAGACGACGCGCCTAGCGGACGACCTCCTGCAATCGCGTCTTGAGCGGATCCGGCAGCCGCGCAGCGGCCTCCGTGTCGATCAGCTCGATGAACGCGGGAATCCCCGAGAAACCTGTCGCGGCCATGATGAGATCGTCCGGCGGCCGAAAGGAGGGCAGCCCGAACGTGATCGTCGTCAGCGGCAGCTTGGGCAGGTCCGGCGAATGCTCGGTCTGGAGCTGATACCGGAGATCGCCGAACAGCGCGCCGAGGCCGCTGGCGTGGCTGATCGCCGCCTGGGTGACCAGCGCGTTGACGACGAACTGGCGAATGTGCTCGACGCGGCGCTCGCCCTTGCCGGCGAGCCCTAGCCGCATCTGCGAGAGCCCGTACGTCGACGTGAAGGTCACGACCCAGCGAACGGGCGAGGCCATCGTGATCGTCTTGGTCTCGCGCTCGGTCTTGATCTC
>Ga0137403_10008811_pt1 | contig 11276 bp, 12 predicted proteins | sample CZOMad2_1_16fung_FD_122057 | JGI IMG/M metagenome (GOLD analysis project Ga0137403, IMG submission 122057) | Vadose zone soil fungal communities from Angelo Coast Range Reserve, California, USA - CZOMad2_1_16fungal (Hybrid Assembly) | ecosystem: Environmental > Terrestrial > Soil > Vadose zone...
TGGCGGCTGGGGCTACAGCCTGAATCCGTTCAATCGTCAGATAGAGAGCCTGCGCCACGGCTTCAGGATTATCTGTCCCGATCGCTCCGGCTATGGTCGCTCGACTCACCTCGACGAGTTCGACGATCTTCCGACGGACTTCCATTACCGCGCCGCTGCGGAGACGTTGAGCTTCCTGGATTCGCTTGGTACCGAACGTGCTCTTCTCTGGGGTCATAGCGATGGCGCGGTCATCGCGGCAATTATCGGCTTCACTGCACCCGAGCGCGTCGGCGGCTTGATTCTCGAAGCCTTTCACTATTACCGAATGAAGCCAGGTTCCCGAGAGTTTTTTGAAACACTGGCATATCAGCCCGAAGCATTAGGCGCCGAACTTAGCGAGAGATTTGTGCTCGAATTCGGCGTTGAGGATTGGCGCAAATTCATCACTAGCCATGCAAAGGCGTGGTTGCAAATAGCAGCGGAAAGCAGCAGCCTACGGAATGATCTCTACGATGGTAGACTCCACGAGATCAGGGTTCCCACATTATTCATCCATGGCCGCCTCGATCCTCGCACCGAGCCTGGCGAACTTGAGGCAGTCTCCGCGCAACTGCCGCACGCCGAAATGCGGATACTCGACAGTGCGGCTCATAGCCCTCACAGTGAAAGTGCGTCGGCGGATCTGGTAACGAAGATCGCGAGCGAGTTTTTGACAAGGCATGCTCATTGACGGTGAAGCAGGGGCTTTCCCACTTCTGAGGCGCACCCTCAAAAGGTTAAGGTATAGGCTGCCCGGAAAGGCAGAGCCTTTCCGCACTTGCTGTGGCTAAGCCGCTTTTCGAAAGGGCATCCTGCAATCTATTTTTCGAGAGATCCGGCATAGCCGCTCTTTCCTGGAGGAATGAACCGCGATGGCGCTGATTACAGCCAACGAACTAAAACGCAAACTACTGATAACTGTCGACGGGCAGCCTTACGTGGTCCTCGAAGTTTTCTTTGCTTCGCCTACGGCGCGGGGAGCGGCGACGATGGTGCGCACGCGCTTGCGCCAGTTACTTACCGGCGCGGTTATGGAAAAGAGTTTCCGTTCGAGCGAGAAGTTTGCGGAGCCCGATATTGAGCTATCGCCTGCATCTTTTCTTTATAGCGATGCACACGGTTTTCATTTCATGGACGAGAAGAGCTACGAACAGTTTACCTTTGCCCAAGAATCTGTGGAGAGTGATCGCGGCTATCTCAAGGAGGGGGTTTCGCTACAGGTTTTGAAATACAACGGCGCTCCTGTTTCGCTGCAACTGCCGCAGTATGTCGAACTCGCCGTAACTGCAACCGAGCTGGGCCTGCGTGGCGACACCGCCGCCGGTGGCACAACCAAGCAGGCGACACTGGAGACTGGCCTCGCGGTACGCGTGCCGCTCTTCATCAAGGAAGGCGAACTGGTTCGCGTCAACACGCAAACCGGTGAGGTCGCCGGCCGAGCTTGAGGACCCTGCCCGAAGCCCTGTGAAAGAAGGAATCCAGTCTCAACCAACCCGCACTACAACGAATGGAATCCGGGGAAGATAGTGATGAAAAATTCTTTCAAGATGAACGATCCTCTGTACCCCTCCGCAACAAAACGCGGCTCGTTTAAGTACGTCACATCGACGAGCTTAAATAAGAAGAAAACAGCAACCATCGTAACTAAATCTCCATCTTAATTACGGTCTCGATTTCAAGTGCTTTACGGTTCTTTGAAAATCGTTCGGCCATGCGTAGCGATAAAAAGCCAGGGACAAAAAAGTGTGGACATGATGTCCACGCTCCCAGGTTAAAGATTTAATTTGGTGGCCCCCGGCCATCGCTCACATGGAGAATCACAGATGAAGTTTCCCCAAGAGTTCCCCCGTGTGCGTTCTGTCAGACGCCTTCGAAATTTACATTTCCGCTCGGCGAAGTTCGCACCGTTTGCCATCATTTCTCTTTTCTTTTTTTTCAATTTCACCGGACTCGCCTTCAGTCCCGGAATGTCGCCCGTCGTTGATGCCGCCACTCGAGTAGAGACGATACCCGAGGACATTCCCTTATCCGGCGATTGTGACCTCGATTGGATTATCTTTCGCGCGGGTGAAAACGCCGGTGTTGATCCGCGCTTCATTCACGCCGTCATCAAGCAGGAATCGAAATACAATCCCAAAGCGGTTTCACACGTCGGCGCGCAGGGCCTCATGCAAATGATGCCGGCGACAGCGAAGAGGTTTGGTCTCAAGGATCCGTTCGACGCAACTGCAAACGTCACAGCCGGTACAAAATATTTAAAGTGGTTATTGAAAAGATTTGACGGCGACGTCTCACTCGCACTCGCCGGCTACAACGCCGGTGAAGGAGCAGTAGACAAATACAAGGGCGTGCCGCCTTATAGCGAGACCCAGGACTACGTGAAGAAGATCGTCTCCAACTACGGAAAAACCTATCACCCGGTTTTGCCACCGGACGACGCTAAGTTCGCATTCCATTTGGTCTCGTATGAGGGCCAGACAAGTTCCGACGGCCTCTAGAGTCGGGATCTAACGGCAGAGAGTAAGACCACAATACAGATTCTTCACGCGCCGGCTAATGCTCGTCATTACCGGCGCGCAACTGTTTTACTAATCCAATCTAACCTTTACAGCGTGGGAGCCTATTTAATGTCATCGAGTCGCGCCTTCGCTTCCACGATGTGTGCTTTAAGTCTATCCAGCTCATCGAGCGTCAGCAGGCCCGTAACACGATCACATATGCCGCTGGACAACGATGCCGCCGTGCCGCTACGGCCCTGCCGGAAGACAACTATCTCCAAATCACCCAGGGTGCGATAACGGGCCTCGAAGCTGGCGAGCTTGGTAACCGTTTCGTTTACCCGAGCGATCGAATCCATTGCCCTCAGCAGCCGCTCAATCTCGTCGTAATCGATGAACGCTCTGTTTTCGCGAGGCGGGTCAGTCGTTTCTCTGAGCGCGATAACGATCCCGAGAGCACGTGTCGAAGCAGCGGCATCTTTCAATTCGACGGCATCAACGCGTTGCCGTCGTACACTCGACTCGCTCATTACAGTGGCATCAAGTCCTAACGCTCAATGGCCTTAAGCAACCAATTAGCTAACAATCAGTTCGTAATCAACCTCAGCGACAACAAATCGGCCATCGAGTCAGCGACGGTTTCGCAATCCTTTCACGCAGCCAGGGAAGAACAGACTCATTTTTGACAACTACGACCGTGTTCGCTTACCTGCGCCACCTCCGGGTCAGGGGGCAGCCGGGGTTAGGCGGCCAACTGGCTCAGTCATTTGGAGTTTGCTTTGAATGGAACGGGCCGGGCTGTGCGGTCGTATTTGACTAGTGCTAAGATATTCAGGCCGTAGGAATCAACCGCGGTTTTAGGTGTTGGGAGGAATTAGTCATGCCGGAAACAACGGAATCGGAATCTCAGTCGGAAACTCAGGCGGAACCGGGAAGCAACGTTATTAACGAACTCTGCGACGCCGTGCGTTATATGGGCGACGTTTCTTACGCAATTCTGCCCGAGGACCTGGCGCATAATCTGGGCGACCTGAAAAAGTCGTTCTTAAGTACGATTCGCTCGCTAATCGATAAGGACATCGAGTGGGTGGACGCGCGCGTTGCCGGGGGCGATCGGCTGCGCCAGGAGTGGCAGCAGAAGTGGAACTGTGACAAATCGGAAGGGGCGCCTGAGCCGGTAAACTGATTGGGCTTTACGTAGAATATGGAAGTCTTATTAGCTGACGAATACGGGTTTTGTTTTGGCGTCGAACGCGCGGTCGAAATGGTCGAAGACGCGTTGGACGAGGGCGTTCGTCCTATTCGCTCGCTTGGGCCATTGATTCACAACGCCCAGGAGATGGAGCGCCTCGGTGCCCTGGGGGTATCGACGATCGACGAACCGACGGAAGCCGACGCCGACACGATAGCTGTGATTCGCGCACATGGCGTCACGCCGCAGGTGCAACGTGATCTGGAAGGGCGAGCTGCAAAAGTGATCGATGCCACCTGCCCGTTCGTCACCAGGGTTCAACATCTTGCGGAGCGGGCGGCGAAAGATGGCCGTGACGTGGTAGTCGCCGGTAATCCGGACCATCCGGAAATGATCGGCGTCGTTGGCTATGCGCCGAGCAATACTTACGTGGTTCGCGACGCCAGCGAAGTGGCTTCGCTTCCGCAATTGCGATCGCCCCTGGTTGTTTCCCAAACAACAATCAAGCTGAAGACTTTTCTCGAAGTCGCAGAAGCGGTGCGTGCGAAAGCTGATGCCGAGCCGCAAGTGGTGAATACAATCTGTTCAGCCACGCGGGATCGCCAGGACGCGGCGCGCGGACTCGCAGGACAGGTCGACGTTTTCTATGTAATTGGCGGACGCCACTCCTCAAACAGCGTCAAGCTGCTGGCGGTTTGCCAGGAACAGTGCGAAAAGAGTTATTTGATTGAAACGCCTGCGGAGATCAATCCCACCGACCTCGAAGACGTGAAACGCGTCGGCGTAACTGCGGGAGCCTCAACGCCGAATTGGTTGATCAATCAAGTGGTTCAGCGTTTACATGAGATTGGTAAGAAAGCGGCCGCTTAGAACCTTCAACCCGGCGTTAGAGCAAAAGACAGATTTTCCATTTCTCATTTCACATTTTTCATTTGTCATCTCACTGCCTCGGCTACTCAAAGTCGACACCTGTAACGTACCAGCTCGTTCTGCAATGACAAATGAAAAATGTGAAATGAGATATGGAAAATCTTCGGACTTTTGACTTTGAGGGGAATCAAAAATCGTCGTTGGAGGCATCCACTTGCGCCAGGGCATTCACGATCTGCCGCGCCTCTTCTGAGCCATAGTCCTGAGCCTGACGACGAAGGGCGTCGCGGGCTATCTCCGAATCAACCGGGTCACTCAGCAATCCAATCAGCACTGAAGTGGGAAACTGGGCCAGGGCTTCATTGGCCAAAGCCCTGACAACCACATCCTGCGATCGAGCCAACTCGCAGATTTCGCTGGGCGCAAAGCCCGTCAACGCATCCGCCAGCGCATCGATACGCGCATAGTCGCGCTGACCGTCGGCCCGGCGCACGAGTTGAGCGAAGACTTCCGCCGAGCGCGTCTTTTCCTGTAAGACGGCAGCGCACGTATCAGCCATGTGCCGGAGCTGATTTTCTTTCTCTACCTCCAGCGAGGCGTCACGCTCCAGCGCCCGTTCGTCCAGAGCCGCCAACAGGCGGCTCAATTCGTGATCTGCGCGAGCGTCGTAAGGGGCGTTAGCAGTATTGGTATTACGAGCCGGCGCGGGCGCCGCAGTGGGAGTTTGCAGCGCGCGTTCCACCAGACCGCGAGTCGTCGGGCGAAGTTCCGACCAAACACTTGCGAGCCGGCCACCAAAATCTTCCATCGTTAAGGTCAACTCTCTAAAGTCTCCTAAATAAGCCCACGCGGGCGAAAACTAAAACGGCGTACTATACGCGAAGTGAGACTCAAAAAACAGTAGCAGGAGCAGCAGGAATGAGTGCTACTGATCTGTGAGATGCTCCGAGGCTAAATCACCTGTCCGCTGCAGCAGACGAGTACTGAGATCTGCTCCTGCCGTCTGCCTACTGCCCGGTTTCCGGATTGTGATCCTTGATCTCAGCAATTGTCGGAAACGGTATCTTCACGATTTCACCGTTCGCGCATTCCATTTTGACGCTCGGAGTCGTGAGTGCTTGAGTTGTCTTCATGCTGCGAACGATGCCCCGCACGCGTTGGCCATCAACCGTTACAATCTCAACGTTGGCTTTGCCGTAGAGCGGTTGCAGCGCCGCCAGGGCTTTAGTTACTTCCACGTTACCATCTCCTCGGAGGTCCACCCATTTTGGCAAGTGAACTCTTCTAAAGTCTAAAAGATATTGCACTGAAGCAGGGCGGTTGTCTATGCGGCACCCGAAACTGTTCAAATCCGGCCTGACCTTCACAAGGCATTCCCCATGCCAACAGCGACCAGTCAGCGCCGCGCCCATTAGGGACTGCGCGGGAAAGACCTCGGAATCACAACAAAGCGAGGCTCCGGCCCACCTTAGGCTAGTACTCGGAGAAACCTTGAATGCAACCGGAAAGCTCCGTTTGGCGTATAGACATCTGGTGTTATCCTTTCGCGTTAGAAGCGCCATTGACCGTTTTGATGTCCCGGTGAAATGTCTATGAATCCCGAAATGGATGCCGCAGTGACCACCTGCGGAAACTGCCGCTCGCCAATGCCGAGAGAGTTGCGATTTTGCCGCAACTGCGGTTTTCGCTTGGGAGAGGGATCGGCTGAGTACACAGAGACAGTTCGATTTCAAAACGTTCCTCCGGGAGCTTTTGCCGGCAACAGTTCACCAAATTCGTTCCCTCACGGTATCGGAGGTCCGATGGCCATCCCGCCCGGCCAGATCAGTAAGCGGCGCCGTCGTCGCATGAGCGGAATGACCTGGATGTTTCTCGGGCTGTTGATTTTCTTTATTGCCGGTGGGGTCTTCACCTCCATAATCAACTCCATTCGCGATCACGTTCCCGCTCAAATCATGCAGCAGGCCGCCCCACGCTCATACGCCGGGGTTGACAATTTTGACACGACTGATGGCGGCGTCACCTTTGCTAACGTCGAGCCGCCGGACGGCCCCGCCGACGAAGCGGGACTGGTCGGCGGTGACATCATTACCACTGTCGATGGTCAGCCAGTGCATTCAGACGACGAGATGACGGAGATCCTTCGCCGCATTCCCATCGGCAAGACTGTCGACGTTATTTACGTACGCGATGGTGAAACAAAGAACACGAAATTGACAACCATCTCTAGAGAAGAGATGAAGCGTTTGGAGGATGTGTTTGGCAATAGACCGCAGGGTCGTGGACAGTTTGGTTATGAAGACGGCGAAGCCGAACGCGTAGAGATTCCGAATACGAAGATGTTTGGCGTTCAACTAGGCGAGATATTGCCGAACCGTCCGGCGGACCTGGCGGGCGTCAAACAAGGTGACATCGTGGTTGAGTTCGATGGCGTCCCTATTCGCACGTCGGAAGAATTCCTCTCTCGTGTGAGGCGAGCCTTACCGTACTCAACCGTTAAAGTTGTGGTGATGCGCAATGGCGAACGTGTGGAGATTCCGGTAAAGATGGGTAAACAGTGAAGAGTCAATAACTCTGTGATTTTCCATTTCTCATTTCTCACTTGCCATCTCAGTCAGACGTGACGCGTCTAATTCTCGCTCCCGGCTCAGAGAATGCTCGCCAGGCTCAGGAAATGAAAGTGAAAGATCTGAAATGGAAAATGGAAAATCAAAACCGAGTGCGGCTACATACTTTATTACTCATCACTTATTGACGTAGTTCCTGAGGCGGGCTTCCATTTCACGGCGCATCTCTTCCCGTTGTTCTTCCGTTTCATCTTTCTCAAACGTTTCAAACAGCGCAAAGGGGTTTTCGGCGAGCAGCCTCAATTCCCAGGCCTCGCGCTCCCCATGAGACGGGCGCGAAAACCACAGGCCGTCAACCGACCCTGCTTGTATTTTTATGCCATCCAAGGGTAGAGAACTGGAGGCAGGTTCGGCTTGAAGTTCAGCGAGAGTTTCCGGCTGCAACAGCAGCCGCCGCAGTTGCCAACCATGCTTCTGGTAAGTGCCAATGATTTCTTTTATCAGGTCGCGATGGTTCATTCGCATTTACTACTCGAATAGTTATTTTCCCCGTGGACAGTATATAGCGACTCGGGAAGCGATCACTCAAGCTCAGCTGGGTTTCGGGCCCTTTGTTGACCAGTGCGCGCGTGCACTACTATCATCCATTCCGTCACCCAGTTTAATCAACAGGCTATGCGAAAGACGTGGTGAAAGCTTGGTTAGACGCGCGCGATGCCCTAAGTCTTTATTAGGTTCTGTACTCTGCATTTTGTTCTCGACTTTCCCAGCGCCAGCGCGCGGCAAGCAAATTCCGATAATGAGCGTGATGACCGGAAACAATTTCGAAGCAACGGCCAGGTTAACCGAAACTAATGATGGCGAGGCACCGGCTTCGTTTTATGAAGTGTTGCGCAAGGCGCTCAAGAAGCGGAAGACAAAGCTCGAGAGCATTTGTCCGTCGTCCGACCCCGTAGCGCGCCGCGTACTTGAAGACTACGGCGCGATATTTATAGCGAAGCAAGTGATGCCGCCGCCGGTTTGTGTATTCACCAGCGAAGAGGAAGTAACCAGGTTTCAGGAGCGCGCCGGTTATGAGTCGGAAATGTTTGGCTTCGATGAGGTAGTGTTGCAACCTGAAGCGATGAAGCAGTTGCTCAAGGCACGCGCGGATGCACAAAAGGAAGACCTCGACATAACGCCGCGGGATGGGGCCGAAGCGGCCCGTCGCAGTTTTGAAGACAGCTTGCACTTATGGCACACGCGCTTCCAGCCGGCTCTGGACTATTGGCTCGCGCAGGGTAGGCTAACCGAAGCACAAGTGGCCAACTTGAAGAACCTGCCGTTGCGCGGTCAGATTGCTGAGGTGTTGGAACTTGAAAAGAGCGGCATATACTTCAGCAAAGATCTTTCCAAGTCGATCCTCTACTCCATCGCTGCACCCGGCACGTCCCAACACATTGCCATGCTCGCTTTTGACGTGAACGAGTTTGACAACCCGCGCGTGCGCGAAATCCTGGCCAAACACGGCTGGTTTCAAACTGTGCTCAGCGACTTGCCACACTTCACCTATCTCGGTTTGAAAGAGAAAGATTTGCCCAAATATGGGCTGAAGTCAGTTGAAGTGGACGGGCAAGTTTTCTGGATTCCCAACGTTACTTCCGACACCGCTCCCAATGCCACCGGTCAGCCACGCTAAACATGAAGCGAGCAAAATTCGATGACGCCGCACGCGCGGCGATCGACGCGCGCTGCGAGGCCTCGTCCTTCGCGTCGCGCGCCAGCTGGAGAACGCCGCAGCGGTCCCAGCGGACGCTTTCGAGCTTTCTCCAGCGGGACAATCCATACAGAAAACCGGATCTCGTCAGGCGCGCGAAAATGCTGTCGTCGGGCGTAACGAGCGGATGGAAGCTCCCGGCGTGGTTGCCCGAGGCCTCCTGCGCCGGTATTGCGTGGCGCTCCATGAGCCGCACTTGCCAGCCGCGCGCGCACAGCCGCTCGCAGATCGCGGCGCCGGCCAGGCCGGCGCCGATGACGACCGCATTTCGTCTGGGGGTTGAAGGGGACTGTGCTTTTCGAATGTAGCGCGCGAGAAGCATTTCCTTCTTGTTGCCGAAGCCGGCGGCTTTCTCCACTGCGAAGCCGGCGGATTCGAGCGCCGCGCGCACGGGCGCGGCGACGCTCCACGTGGCCGCCGTGGCGCCGGGCGCGGCGAGGCGCGAGACCGCGCGCAGCAGCGCGTGCGACCACATGTCGGGATTGCGGGCCGGCGAGAAGCCGTCCAGGTAGATCGCATCGGCCGCGAGGCGCAGCTCGCGCAGCAGCCTGATGTCCGAGAAGAACAGCGTCAGCACGACCCGGCCGGCGTCGAGCTCGAGGCGATGCGCGCCCGGCACCAACATCGGCCAGCAGGCGTGAAGTTGCGCTGCCTCGTTCTCGAATTCGGGATAACGAGAATGTAAAACCCTGAGGTTGGAAAGCGTGAAAGGGTGCTTTTCCAGCGAGACGAAATGCAGCCTGCCGCAGCGCGCCGGGTCGCGCCGCCAGGCCTGCCAGGTGGCGAGGAAATTGAGGCCGAAGCCGAAGCCGGTCTCGAGGATCACGAAGCGCTCGCGGCCGGCCCAGCGCTCCGGCAGGCGATTGCCGGCGAGGAACACGTGCCGGGCCTGCGCCGGCCCCCCGGCGGCGCTGTGATACACGTCGCCGAACTCCTCCGACCAGGGCGTGCCGTCGGCGGCGAACTCGAGCCGTGCCGGAATCAGCGGCATTGGATTACATTATGCAGTCGCACGCCGGAGCCGCCGATGAACAAGCCCGCTGAATTCAATCCCCAGGTCAAGCTCGAAACCGTCCCGGTATGGATCAACGGCAAGGCCCTCGCGCCTGCCGGCCGCCATGGCGAGGTCTTCAACCCCGCGACCGGCCAGGTGACGAAGAAGGTCGTTTTTTCAGACGCCAAGCTGGTCGATGCGGCGGTCCAGGCCGCCGCCGCCGCGTTCCCGGCGTGGCGCGACACGCCGGTGCTGAGGCGCGCGCGCGTCATGCAGAAGTTCCTGCAACTGCTGCAGGCGGAGCAGAAGGCGCTGGCGCGCATCGCCTCCGAGGAGCACGGCAAGACGCTCGACGATGCGATGGGCTCGGTACAAAGAGGCATCGAGGTGGTGGAGTTCGCCTGCGGCATCCCGCACCTGCTGAAGGGCGAGTACTCGGAGAACGTCGGCACGCAGGTCGATACGCACACGCTGCGCCAGCCGGTGGGCGTCTGCGCCGGCATCACGCCGTTCAACTTCCCGGTGATGGTGCCGCTGTGGATGTTCCCGCTGGCGATCGCCTGCGGCAACACGTTCATCCTCAAGCCCTCGGAGAAGGTGCCCTCCGCATCGATCCGCATGGCGGAGCTGTTCAAGCAGGCCGGGCTGCCCGACGGCGTCTTCAACGTGGTGCACGGCGACAAGGCCGCGGTAGATGCTCTTCTTCTTCATGAAGGGGTAAAGGCGATTTCCTTCGTGGGATCCACGCCCATCGCCAGGTACATCTACGAGACCGGCGCGAAAGCCGGCAAGCGCGTGCAGGCGCTGGGCGGCGCGAAGAACCATGCGGTGGTGCTGCCCGACGCGGACCTCGAGTTCGCCGCCGACGCGCTGATCGGCGCGGCCTACGGCTCGGCGGGCGAGCGCTGCATGGCGATCTCGGCGGTGGTCGCCGTCGGCGCGGCAGGCGATCCGCTGGTGAAGCTGCTGGAGAAAAAGGCGAAGCAGATAAAGCTCGGCGTCGACATGGGTCCGCTGGTCACCCGCCAGCACCGCGACAAGGTCGCTGCCTATCTCGACATCGGCGTGAAAGAGGGCGCGAGGCTGGTGGTCGATGCGCGCAAGCAGCAGACGCCGCAGGAAGGCTTCTACCTCGGCACCTCGCTCTTCGACCACGTGACGCCCGGGATGGAAATCTACAAGAACGAGATCTTCGGGCCGATCCTGATCGTATTGCGCGCCGGCACGATCGACGAAGCGATCTCGATCATCAACAAGAATCCGTATGCGAACGGAACGGCGATATTCACCGAGTCCGGTGGCGCGGCGCGTCGCTTCCAAAGCGAAGTGCAGGTCGGCATGGTCGGGATCAACGTGCCGATCCCGGTGCCGGTGGCGT
>Ga0137403_10008812_pt1 | contig 11276 bp, 8 predicted proteins | sample CZOMad2_1_16fung_FD_122057 | JGI IMG/M metagenome (GOLD analysis project Ga0137403, IMG submission 122057) | Vadose zone soil fungal communities from Angelo Coast Range Reserve, California, USA - CZOMad2_1_16fungal (Hybrid Assembly) | ecosystem: Environmental > Terrestrial > Soil > Vadose zone...
GGACGCACGTCGACCAGGGAGCCGGGCAGAAAGGCGCGGACATTGTCGATCTCGACGGTGAAGCCGCCCTTGACGCGGCCCGTGATGATGCCGATCACGATCTCCTGCTTTTCGAACGCTGTCTCGAGCCGCGTCCATGTTCGTGCGCGTTTTGCCTTCTCGCGGGACAGGCGGGTTTCCCCCGAGCCGTCCTCCACGCTGTCCAAGGCGACTTCCACCGTCTCCCCGACGGTGACCTCGATCTCACCCTTTTCGTTCTTGAATTGATCGGCCGGTATGACGGCTTCCGACTTCAATCCAACATTGACGATGACGTAGTCCTGACCGACTTCGACGATCAGGCCGTTGAGGATGGTGCCAGGACGAATGCGCTGGCTCGCGATGCTTTGTTCGAACAGTTCCGCAAAACTTTCAGTCATGTTTTCTCTTAAAAAATTACTCTTCCCTGGCACGGGTCCCGTGTGCCACTGGGGTTACCAAAAAACAACGGCAGTCAATCCTTGCGCCGCGGCCTATCAACCAAACTCAAAGCGACAGACGATTTCGAACGATTCCTAGGACGCGTTCGACCACCGCATCGACGGGCATACCGGTTGTATCCAGCAAGACGGCGTCTGCGCTTGCGACAAGAGGCGAAACGGCGCGTGTAATGTCGCGCTGATCACGTTCCGCTATCTCCTTCGAAAGGGCGGCAAGGGTAGCAGCAACCCCCTTTTCTTTCAACTGCTTATAGCGCCTGGCCGCACGCTCGTCGGCGCTTGCCGTGAGAAAAATCTTCACCCGGGCGTCCGGAAATACGACGGTGCCCATGTCGCGCCCGTCGGCCACCAAACCGGGGGCCACCGCAAAGCGCCGCTGCCGGTCCAGCAGGGCCTCGCGCACCGACGGCAGCGCAGCAACCCTGGACGCATCGCTGCCCGCGGACTCGGTGCGAATGTCCCGGGTCACTTCCTGTCCGCCCAAATAAACTATTTCCTCTCCCCCAGCCGTGGAATCGAAACGAATGTCCAGCCCCCGGGCGAGTTGCGAAAGGCCACGAGCGTCGTTCAGATCGATTCCCGCCCGCCGGCCGGCCAGCGCCACCAGCCGGTATAGCGCGCCGCTGTCGAGCAGGGCCCACCCCAGGCTCTTTGCTGCAGCGCGGCTGACGGTACCCTTACCCGACCCGGAAGGGCCGTCGATGGTCATGACCGGCGCGTCGAGCATGGGGTCCTGCTAGGCTTCGAGTTCAGCGACGTCAAGCCCGACGGCCCGCGCCATGCCGACAAAGCCCGGAAATGAGGTGGCCACGTTGGCCACGTCGCGGATCAAGATGGGTTTGGCAGCCCGGAGACTGGCGACGCTAAAGGACATCGCCACGCGGTGATCGCCGTGACTGTCGATCTCGCCGCCGCCGAACGCCGGGCCCCCAGGGCGACCCTGAACGCGCATACCGTCCGGCAGAACCTGGTGAATCACGCCCAGACTTTCGAGTCCGGCGCTCATGGCCGCGATTCGATCGCTTTCCTTGACGCGCAGCTCCTCCGCGCCCGTGACCACGGTCTCGCCCCGCGCGCAGGCTGCGGCAATGAACAGGACCGGAAGTTCGTCGATGGCGAGCGGCACCATCGCGGCGGGCACCTCCAGCCCCTCGAGCGCCGATGCGTGGACCCGAAGGTCCGCCACCGGCTCGGCTCCGCTTTCATGCGAATTCACGATGTCTATTTGCCCGCCCATGCTGCGCAAAATATCGAGCAGTCCGGTGCGCGTCGGATTCAACCCGACGTTTTGAATCAATAAGCCGTCATTCGCCGCGCCCAGCAAGCCGGCCACGATGAAGAACGCGGCCGACGAGAAATCACCCGGCACGTTCAGGCGCTGACTCTCGAGCCGCTGCGGCGGGTAGACCGTGCTCGAGAGGCCCGCGCTCGTCAACCGCACACCGCAACTCAACAGCATGCGTTCGCTGTGATCGCGGCAAATCGCGGGCGCGGTCACGGTGGTGGGCCCATCGGCATACAGACCCGCCAGTAAAATCGCCGATTTCACCTGCGCGCTCGCCACGGGCATGGTGTAGTCGACGCCGCGCAACCGCCGCCCTCCGCGGATGTCCACGGGCGGCCTGCCTTCCTGGGTGCGCACGTCGGCACCCATTTCCCGCAGCGGTTTGGCGACGCGCTCCATGGGCCGCTTCATCAGCGAGGCGTCGCCGATCAAGGTCGACGAGAACTCTTGTGCCGCCAGCAGGCCCGTGAACAGGCGCATCGCCGTGCCGGCGTTGCCCATGTCGAGTGCGTGGCGAGCTCCCTTGAGGCCACGCAATCCGGAACCGTGAATGATCACGTGAGTGGCGCTTAGGCGTTCGATGGACACGCCCAAGGCACGCATCGCGTTCAACGTCGCCAGGCAATCCTCGCTCGCCAGGAAACCCGTGACCTCGCTCGTGCCCGCCGCGAGTCCGGACAGCATCAGCGATCGATGCGAAATGGACTTGTCTCCGGGAACCCTCATCGCTCCGGACACCCGGAGCGCCGGCTGAGCCGCGAAATTGCGCATCAGAGCACGGCTCTCGGATAGGATCCGAGGATTTTGAACAATGACGCGCGTTCCTCCAAGGCGGCCAGCGCCTTCGCGACCTTAGGGTCGCTCACGTGGCCCTCGATATCGATGAAGAATACGTAGTCCCACTTGCGCTTGTGCGAAGGCCGCGACTCGATGCGTGTCATGTTCACGCGGTGTTGAGACAAGGGCTCCAGCAGCCGGAACAGCGCGCCGGCATCGTCGGTGTCGCTCGCCGACACCAAGAGCGTGGTCCGATCGGCTCCGCTCGAGCTGAAGAGCTTGCGGCCCACCACCAGGAATCGCGTCGTATTGTCGTGCCGGTCTTCGATTTCATTGGCGAGCAAGCTGAGGCCGTAAATCTCGGCCGCGGCGCGGCTGGCAATTGCCGCAGTACCGCTCTCGTCGCGCGCGCGACGCGCGCCTTCCGCATTGCTCGCGACGGCCACCCTCTCGACATCGGGCAATTGATCGTCCAGCCAACCTCGGCACTGCGCCAAGGCCTGGGGATGCGCGCACACGCGTTTGATGGCGGCAAGTCCGGCCATTCGGCCCATCAAGCAATGGTGGATGCGAATTTCCACCTCGCCGCAGATCTTGAGCGAGGAACTCAAGAACATATCGAGGGTGTGATTGACCGTCCCCTCGCTGGAGTTTTCGATGGGTACCACGCCGAAATCGGCGATGCCACCCTCCACTTCGTGAAACACTTCGTCGATCGCGGCCAGCGGCAGGGCGCGCACCGACGATCCGAAATGTTTGATGACCGCGGCCTGCGTGAAAGTGCCCTCGGGACCCAGAAACGCCACCTTGAGGGGCTCTTGCTGGGCGAGGCACGCGGACATGATCTCGCGAAACAGGCGCGCGATTTCCTCGTCGCGAAGCGGTCCCGCATTGCGCTTCAGCGCCTTGCGCAGCACGTCCGCCTCCCGCTCCGGCCGATAGAAATCGACGGCCTTGCCGGACGCCGTTTTCGAGATGCCGACGAGTTGTGCGAAGCGGGCACGCTCGTTGAGCAACGCATGAATACGGGCATCGACATCGTCGATGCGATCGCGGATGCTCGAAAGCTCCAACGCGCGGTCTCCCGACGTGCCCGGCACCCCGGTGGTTCGCGTTCGCGCCTTGCCGCCCGTCGGTGGTGTGGATTTTCGTCTCGCCATGTCGCTCACGCGTGCCTGCGCTCGAACTCGCGCATGAATGAGATCAATGCCTCGACCCCGGCCAGCGGCATGGCGTTGTACAGGCTCGCGCGCATCCCGCCGTGCACTCGGTGACCCTTCAGATTCTTCAAACCCGATGCGGAGGCATGCTCGAGGAAGAGCACGTCCAATTCGGGCTTGGCGAGCGTGAAGGTGACATTCATCCAGGAACGCGAATCCTTGGCTACCGAATTGCGATAGAACTGCGATCCGTCGATCGCCGTGTACAGTCTCTCGGCCTTCGCGCGATTGCGCTCGCCGATGGCGGCAACACCGCCGTTGCGCTTCAGCCATTTGAAGACCAGACCTGCCATGTACCAGGCGAACGTGGGCGGCGTATTGAGCATCGAATGATCGTCGGCCACCGCCTTGTAATCGAACACCAGCGGCGTGCCGGGCCGTGCGCGACCGACGAGATCTTCACGCACGATCACGACCGCCAATCCGGACGGACCGATGTTCTTTTGTGCGCCGGCATAGATGAGACCGAATCTCGCCACATCGATCGGCCGGGACAGGATGCTCGACGACATGTCGGCGACCAGGGGTATGCCGCCGGTTTGAGGTATGTAGCCGAACTCCACCCCGCCGATGGTCTCGTTTGGCGTGTAGTGAACATACGCGGCATCACCGCTCAAGGCGAGTTCGCTCTGCGGCGGCACGCGCAGATACCCTCCGCCGGCGTCGGCGGCAATGTGTACCCTGCAATAGCGCCGCGCCTCGACGATGGCCCTGTTGGACCAATGGCCCGTGTTCACGTAGTCGGCGACGGAATCCGCGCCGGTGAGATTCATGGGCACGAGAGCGAACTGAGCCGAGGCGCCGCCTTGCAGGAACAATACCTTGTAGTTTCGCGGCACGCCCATCAACTCGCGCAGATCCGCCTCGGCCTCGGTCGCGACTTCCATGAAGGCCTTGCCGCGGTGACTGATTTCCATGACCGACATGCCGTCCTGGTTCCAGTCCAGCATTTCATCGCGCGCCTGTTCCAGGACTTCAGTCGGCAGCGCCGCCGGGCCGGGCGAGAAGTTGAACACGCGCACGGCAGCCTCGACGCTCAGGTCTCGGACGGCGGGTCGCCCGCCGGCGCATCATCTGCACCCGACGGATCTTCTGCCCCCGGCGCATCATCCGTCCCCGACGGATCCTCGCCCGGGGCGGCGACCCCTTCGGCAATTCCATCGATGCGCTCCAGGCCCGACAATTGATCGCCCTCTTCCAGCCGAATCAGCCGCACGCCTTGAGTGTTGCGGCCGACCACGGAAATGTCCTTGACCGGCGTGCGCACCAGGACGCCGGCCTGGCTCATCAGCATGATCTCGTCGTCCACGCTCACGAGAAGGGCGCCGATCATCCCGCCGTTGCGGTCCGTGACCTGCAAGGCGATCACGCCTTGGCCGCCGCGGCCATGCGTCGGAAATTCCGGGAGCGGCGTGAGCTTGCCGAATCCGTTGGCGGACGCGGTGAGGATGTAGCCCTGCTCGGCCACGATCAACGCGTTCACCCGATGATCGTCGCTCAATTTGACGCCGCGCACGCCGGCGGCCTCGCGACCCATGGGTCGCACCTCGTCCTCGAGGAACCGGATCGCCTTCCCGCCCGTCGTGAACAGCAGGATGTCCTTGGTACCGTCCGTGATCGCCACGCCCACCAGTTTATCGCCCTCATCGAGGGCAACCGCGATGATCCCGCTCGTCCGAGGCCTCGAGAACAGCGCCAGTGAAGTTTTCTTCACAGTACCCTGGCTGGTCGCCATGAAGACGTACTTGCCTTCCTCGAACTCCTTGATCGCCAGCATGGCGCTGATGCGCTCGCCCGCTTGCAGCGGCAAGAGGTTCACGATGGGTTTGCCGCGCGACCCTCGGCTGGCCTGCGGCAGCTGATACACCTTGAGCCAATAGAGCTTGCCGTGATCCGAGAAACACAGCAGCGTATCGTGGGTGTTCGCCACGAACAGCTTATCGACGAAATCCTCGTCCTTGACGCTGGTCGCGGCCTTGCCGCGCCCGCCGCGCCGCTGCGCCTGATAGTCGGACACCGGCTGCGCCTTGGCATAGCCGCCGTGGGACAACGTGACCACCACATCCTCGGGCGTAATGAGATCTTCGATGCTGAGATCTTCGTGGTTTGTGATGATCTCGGTGCGCCGCTTGTCGGCGAAGGTGTCGCGGATGTAGTCGAGTTCCTTGCGGATCACGTCGAGCAGCCGCGCGGGCCGGGCCAGGATGTCGGAGAGGTCCCTGATCTGCACCAGCAGCTCCTGGAACTCGGCGATGACTTTATCCTGCTCGAGCCCCGTCAATCGATTGAGGCGCATGTCCAGGATTGCCTGAGCTTGGGACTCGGTCAGCAGATAGCCGCCTGGGACGATGCCGAGCGCGGAGGTCTCGGCTTCCGGGCGAGTGCTGATCTCGCCGGCGCGGGCCAGCATTTCGGGAACGGCGCCGGAAGCCCACGGCCTCGACATCAAGGCGACCTTCGCTTCCGCCGGCGAGGGCGACGCCTTGATTGCCGCGATGATAGCGTCGATATTGGCAAGGGCGATTGCGAGCCCCTCCAGGATATGGCCGCGTTCGCGCGCCTTGCGCAGTTCGAATACGGTGCGCCGCGTGACGATTTCCCGGCGGTGCCGCAGGAACGCATCCAGCATTTCCTTGAGCGACAGCAGCCGCGGCTGACCGTCGACCAGGGCCACCATGTTGATGCCGAACACGGTTTCCATCGTGGTCTGTGCGAAGAGGTTGTTGAGCAGAATTTCCGGCACTTCGCCACGTTTCAATTCGATGACGACCCGCATGCCGTCCTTGTCCGACTCGTCGCGCAAGCCGTCCGAAGCGATGCCGTCGATGAGCTTGTCGCGGACCAGGTCGGCGATGCGCTCGATCAGCTTCGCCTTATTCACCTGGTAGGGTAGCTCGGTGATGATGATGGCTTGCCGGTCGCCCTTTCCCACGTCCTCGAAGTGAGTGCGCGCGCGCACGTGCAGCCGGCCGCGGCCGGTCTTGTACGCCGCTACGATTTCCTGCGCGCCGTTGATGATGCCGGCCGTCGGAAAATCCGGACCGGGCACGATCTGCATCAGCTCCGCGAGCGTGATGTCCGGCTTCTCGATGAGGGCGATGCACGCGGTGACGATTTCGGTTAGGTTGTGCGGCGGTATGTTCGTCGCCATGCCGACCGCGATGCCGGAGGAGCCGTTGATCAGGAGATTGGGGATACGCGTCGGCAATACGGCCGGTTCGCTCTCCGACTCGTCGTAGTTCGGGTTGAAATCGACGGTCTCTTTGTCGATGTCGGCCAGCAGCTCCGCGGCGAGCTTCGACATGCGCACTTCGGTGTAGCGCATCGCCGCCGGCGGGTCGCCGTCGACCGAGCCGAAATTGCCCTGGCCGTCGACCAGCAGATAGCGCATGGAAAAGTGCTGCGCCATGCGCACGATGGCATCGTAGACCGAGGCATCGCCATGCGGATGGTACTTGCCGATGACATCGCCTACGACGCGTGCGCTTTTCTTATAGGCCTTGTTCCAGTCGTTGCCCAGTTCGCGCATGGCATACAGCACTCGCCGGTGCACCGGCTTCAGGCCGTCGCGAACATCGGGCAAGGCCCTTCCCACGATCACGCTCATCGCGTAATCGAGGTAAGACTTCCGCATCTCGTCCTCGAGATTTACGGGCAATATTTCGCGAGCGATCTCGGCCATTTGCGAGAGTCCGGGTTAGCCTAGTTCATTGGAAAAAGTCGCCTGCGGCGCTTTTTCGGACATCAGCTTCGTTTCCGCTGGCAAAAAACGTGGTTTTTGCCAGCTGCATAGCAGGAGGAAATGCAAGTCCGAGTGGTTCCTAGGGGGCTCAATTTATGCGGTTTTATTGAAGGGGAGACATGGTCTCGACATCCGCTAATTCTAGCACACTTCCCCATCGGTGCCTCCAATTGTGCATTAGCCGATATACTCGCCGTATGTCCGCCGTCGCCGCCGATCTGACCGTCAGCTCCCGCTGGATTTTGCCCATGACCTCGCCCGACGAGGTCCTCGAGAATCACACCTTGGTGATTCGCGACGGGCGTATTCTGGACCTGCTGCCGACCACCCTTGCGGCCCTGCGCTACGCCGCCACGGCGCATGTGGACCGATCCGAACATCTGCTGCTGCCGGGTCTGGTGAACGCTCATACGCGGATCGCGCCGCCCCCCGGCCTTGCAATCGCCCCGGACCGCCTGCACGAGGGCGCACAACTGTGCATGGCCGAGATGCTCGAGGCGGGAACCACGTGTTTTTGCAGCCTGGGATATTTTCCGCAGGAATCGGCGCGCGCGGCTGCGGAACAGGGCATGCGTGCGGTCATCGGAATCCCGATCGCGGAGGCGGCGAGTCCTTGGGCCGCGAGCCCCGGCGAATACCTGACTCGCGCCTTGAGCTTCCGCGACGAATATCGCGGGCATCCGACCATCGCCACCGCCTTCGCGCCCCAGTCGCCAATCGCCGTCAGCGACGCGACCTTCACCCGCATTGCCACGTTGGCGGATGAACTCGACGCCGGTATCGTGACGACGCTCCACGAGTCGCGCGCGGACGTGGACGAGTCCGTGATACGGCACGGCGCGCGGCCCATCGCGCGGCTACATGCCCTGGGACTGCTGACGCCGGCCTTGACCGCGGTACACATGGCGGTGGCGAATGCAGCGGACTTGGAGCTGGCGCAGCGCAGCGGAATCGCCGTTGCGCTTTGTCCGGAGTCGAGTTTGCGAACCGGCAACGGACCGCCGCCGGTGGCGTCCTGGGCGGCGACCGGGTTGCGTCTGGGTCTGGGCAGCGGCATCGCCAACCCTGCCGGCAGCGTGGACCTCTGGACCGCCATGAGATTCCTGGCGCTGTTATCGATGGCGCCGGATGGCGATCTTAAGAGTGTTGCGCACCATGATCTCAACGCCTGGGACGCGCTCGCCATCGCCACCCGCGGCGGTGCGGCGGCTCTCGGACTCGATGCAGAGATCGGCACGTTGGAGAAGGGTAAATGGGCGGACCTGTGCTGCATCGATTTGCAACGCCCGGCGACGCAATGGGCCTCGGTCGCCGCCCCTCTTTCGTCGCGGGCGGCGCGATTGGTGTTCAACGGCGGGCGTGACCTCGTCAGCGACGTCTGGGTGTCCGGACGTCACCTGGTCAATTCGAGAGCGTTCACCCGGCTCGACTGGCCGCACGCGGCGCGTCGTGTGGCCGCGCGGCGTATTTCGCCGAGCATCGGAGATTCAATTTGAATACAACGCCCGGAAATGTCGATCCCGCGGAACTCTCCAAATTCGCCGCCCTGGCACAGAGCTGGTGGGATCCCAAGGGTCCCTCCAAACCGCTGCACGACCTGAATCCCCTGCGCCTGAATTACCTGCAGCGGATCGTCCCACTCGAGCATAAACAGGTGCTCGACGTCGGTTGCGGGGGCGGAATCCTCTCGGAGTCGATGGCGCGTGCCGGCGCGCGTGTCCTCGGAATCGATCTGGCGCAGGCGGTTCTCGACGTGGCCGAACTGCACGCCCTCGACGCGAAAGTCGATGTCTCTTATCGTGCCGTGTCGGCCGAGGACCTGGCCCTCGAGCGGCCGGCCGCGTTCGACGTCGTCACGTGCATGGAGATGCTGGAGCATGTGCCGGACCCCGCCGCCACGTTGGCGGCCTTGAGGAAACTCGCGAAGCCCGGCGGCCATGTCATCGTCTCGACGTTGAACCGCAGTCTCAAGGCGTTCGCCGTAGCCATCATCGGTGCGGAATACATTGCCCGCGTCCTGCCACGCGGCACCCACGACTATCTGAAATTCATCCGCCCGTCGGAACTTGCGCGGTGGGGCCGCGATGCGGGTCTCGACCTTACGGACCTGACCGGAATTGCATACAACCCGCTGACTCGCGCATTCCGTCTGTCGCCGGATACCGGCGTCAACTACCTCGCGCATTTCCGCGCGGCCGGCGTAGGCGGAGCCGCCGAGCACAGCCGGCGCCCGTGAGCGGCGACGACGCCCTATGGACCGTCGCGCTGAGCCTGGGGGCAGGCGTGTGCATCGGCGGCCTGCTCGGGGTGCTGGCGGCGCTGCTGTGGCGTGCCGGACGGGAATCGGCGCTGCGCGTCGAGGTGGAAACCCTGCGGGCGCGACTCAAGACGGATGACGTCGTGACCGTCGAGCGCGAACAGTCGCTCGATCGCGCGCACGCCCAATTGCAGGGAATTTTCGGTGAACTCGCACGCGAGTCGCTGGTGCAACCCATTCGCGAAGCCCTGGCCAAAACCGAGACCCAGATCCATAACTTCGAACGCGATCGCATCGATGCCTTCGCCACCATCAGGTCGCAGATGGAAGTCCTTGCGACCGGCCAAACCCTGTTGTCGCGCGAGACCCGGAATCTGGTGACGGCGCTGCGCCGCCCCGACGTCCGCGGCCAATGGGGCGAAATCACCTTGAAGCGGCTGGTAGAACTGTCGGGCATGACCGCCCATGTCGACTTCACCGAGCAGCATCATCAGACGACGGAGTCCGGCGCGATCCGGCCCGACATGATCGTGCACATGCCTGAGCGGCGCGATATCGTCATTGACGTCAAGACTCCGTTGGATGCGTATCTAGCGGCCGTCGAAGCACGGGACGACGAGGAGCGCTCCGTCCAGCTGCGGCGCCACGCGCAGATCGTCGGCGCCCGCGTGCGGGAGTTGTCGTCCAAGCAGTACTGGTCGCAGTTCGAAGACAGCCCCGAATTCGTCGTGCTGTTCCTGCCCGGCGATCAATTCCTGACCGCGGCGCTGCAGGAGAACCATGACCTCATCGAGGAATCTCTGCGGCAGAACGTCATGCTCGCGACACCCACGAGCCTCGTCGCTCTGTTGAAGGCGGTCGCGTACGGCTGGAAACAGACGGTGCTGGCGGACAACGCGGCGGAGATACGGCGGCTGGGGGAGGACCTGTACAAGCGCCTCGCGGTTTTCGGCGAGCACTTGGGCAAGCTGGGAAAATCGTTGGGCTCGAGCGTCGATTCGTTCAACAAGGCGGTCGGATCGTTGGAGCAACAGGTGTTGCCCGCCGCACGGCGGTTTCCCGAGCTTGGACTGCGCGTCCAGCGCGACCTCGAGATCATCGAACCCGTCGGCAGCCTGACTCGCGCGCCGCGCGACGAGACGCACTCTGAGAACACTTGAAGAACCGTATCGCAGCCGCGCGGTTTCGCCCGGAACCATGCGCTACTGGAGTTGGCTGTTCGCCGCACGTGAGGCCCGGGAGCCGCTTCTCGGCATCTATGCACTGATGACCGAATGGCATGCGCTGTTGGAGCCCGCCACCGAGGCGGATGTCGCGCGGATCAAACTCGCCTGGTGGCGGGACGAGATGAGCCGGCTCGCCGCCGGGTCTCCTCTGCATCCCATCTCCCGCTACCTCGCGGATCTCGAGGGCGCGGCAGCGATCGACTGGTCGCCGCTGGCGCACCCGGTGTCGGCTGCCGCGGCGCAAGTCGCCGGTGCGCCTCTGGAGCGTGCCGCCGAATTGCAATCACATG
>Ga0137403_10008813_pt1 | contig 11275 bp, 10 predicted proteins | sample CZOMad2_1_16fung_FD_122057 | JGI IMG/M metagenome (GOLD analysis project Ga0137403, IMG submission 122057) | Vadose zone soil fungal communities from Angelo Coast Range Reserve, California, USA - CZOMad2_1_16fungal (Hybrid Assembly) | ecosystem: Environmental > Terrestrial > Soil > Vadose zone...
TGCGCCACATTGGGATTCTCCTCCGCGAAGTGTTTGAAATCACGGGAAACAAAACGAGGAGCACTTGAGAAAGTATGTCGGCGGCGAACTGCCAAGTCAACGCGGAAAATTGTTGCTCAACCAGGCTTCGAGGGCGAAGTCCGGACCGAACTGATGAATCTGGACATTTTGCAAATGCAGAGGCGTGAGTTTGGGCGCGAGAGCGAAGGGAACACGATTTTCGCCCGCGATTTTGGCTGCGTAGAAGAGGAAAAGTTTGTTGACGACGCCTGCTGTGAGCGAGGCGCCGTTGAGCGTTGGGCCGGCTTCTAGGAGAACGCTTAGGATTTCGCGGCGGCCGAGTTCTTTGAGGACGGCAGTAAGATCGATGCAGCCATTTTTTGCCTTCGCGCGAACGACCTCGACGCCGGCATTTTGCAGCTTGCGTGCCCTGGCCGAGGTCAGCGGCGCGGCGGTGAAGACGAGGAGATCGTCGTCGGAAGTCTTGACGATGCGGGATGTGGGTGAGAGGCGCAGTTTCGAATCGAGAATGACGCGAAGGAGGGGTTTGCGGCGCGAGAGGCCGCTGCGGTCGGTGAGCAGGGGATCGTCAGGGAGAATCGTGCCGATGCCGGTCAGCAACGCGTCCGAGGCGTGACGCATGCGGTGAACCTCAGCGCGGGATTCTTCCGAGGAGATCCAATCGCGGTTGCTGCGCTTGCCCGATTTCTTCGCGTGCTTTGGAAGAGCAAGCTGGCCGTCGAGCGTCAGCGCGGACTTCAGCGTGACGAAAGGTTTTTTCGTTCGAATCCAGCAGGCAAAGGCCTCGTTGAGGCGGCGCGCTTCTTCTTCGCAAACGCCGGTGAACACCTCGATGCCGGCGGCGCGAAGGCGTTCGAACCCACGGCCGGAATTGACTGGATTTGGATCCTCCATCGCCGCTACGACGCGCTGAATACCAGCAGCGATGATCGCTTCCGTGCAGGGGCCTGTGCGGCCCGCGTGGTTGCAGGGTTCGAGCGTGACATAGAGCGTCGCGCCGCGCGCTTTTTCGCCTGCGGATTTCAGCGCGACGATTTCCGCGTGATCGCGCCATTCGTATTGATGAAAACCTTCGCCGACGATCTTGCCTTCGCGAACGATGACGCAGCCCACCATGGGATTCGGGCTGGCCAGGCCAACGCCTTTGCGCGCCAGCGTCAGCGCGTGTTGCATAAAGCGAATGGCATGTGCGTCCACGGTTTAGTCGAACAGGGAATTGGCGTACGTTTCGGCGTCGAAGGGTACCATGTCGTTGATTTGTTCACCGGTGCCAACGAAACGGATGGGCAGGCCCAGTTCGCGCGAGATCGCGACAACAATGCCGCCTTTTGCCGTACCGTCAAGCTTCGTGAGGATAATTCCCGTGACGCCCACGGTCGAAGTAAATTCGCGCGCCTGCGCAAGACCGTTTTGTCCGGTGGTTGCGTCGAGGACCAGCAAAACATCATGCGGCGCGCCGGGAATGACTTTTGCGGCGGTGCGCTTCATTTTTTCAAGCTCGGCCATCAAGTTGGATTTCGTGTGCAGGCGCCCTGCGGTATCGACGATGACGACATCGGAGGACCGCGCCTTGGCGGCGGCAACCGCATCGTAAACAACCGCTGCCGGATCAGCGCCGGATTTCTGCTTAATGACCTCGATGCCATTGCGCTGCGCCCAGATTTCCAGTTGCTCGACCGCGGCGGCGCGAAACGTGTCTGCGGCGCAGAGCACCACGCTGCGGCCTTCCTGGCGAAGGCGGCTAGCGAGCTTCCCAATGCTGGTGGTCTTGCCCGCCCCGTTCACGCCAACGATGAAAATCACGCGCGGACCGCTGCCATTCTGCGACGTGGCAATGCCGCTGGCGGCTGCAATATCCGGCCGGACGGGCGCGTTCAGTATTCGAATGATGTGCGACTTGATTTCGTGCTTGAGCTGCGCGGCATCGGAAAGCGCGTTGCGGTCCATCTTCTCGCGGACGGCATCCAGAATCTCGCGCGTCGGCTTCACGCCCAGGTCGGCGGAGAGGAGCGCCGTCTCCAAATCCTTGAGAATCGAAGGATCGATCTTGCGCTCGCCGAGAAAGATCGTGTCAACAGTCTCGGAAAGCGCCGCCTTGGTCTTGCTGACGGACTTCTTTAGCCGCTCAAGAAGCGTCGGCTCCGGCTCGTTCTTGCCAAAAAGTGAAATCATACGGTCGCGCGCCTCAATGCAACAGCAAACCAAAATTGTAGCAGATACCCACTCCTGAGCCATTAGCCCTAGGGCGCTTGGCAAAACTGAGGCGAGATGAAGCTCTAGACGTGCACTTCAACGGCGGAGAGTCGGAGTTTGCCGGCGGTGACCGCGGAATCGAGAGCGGTTACGACAACCGCATCGAATTTTGATCCCGTAAGTGCACGGATGCGGTCCAACGCGTATTCGAGGTCCATCGCCGACTGGTAAGGGCGATTCGTGGTCATGGCATCGAGAGTGTCAGCCACGCCGATAATGCGCGCCATCAGCGGGATCTGCTGCCCCTGCAGGCCGTAGGGATAGCCGCGGCCGTCCATGTGTTCGTGGTGCAGCTCGATACCGGGGAGCATCTCTTTGAGCTGCGAAACCGGGCGCATGATATTCGCGCCTTTGACGGTATGCTGCTTCATCAATCCAAATTCTTCGGGCGTCAACGAGCCAGGCTTTTTGAGCACGCGGTCTTCGACGCCGATTTTTCCGACGTCGTGCAGTAAGGCCGCGATGCGCAGTTTGTCCAGCTCTGCCGTGGAAAGTCCCAATTCCTGGCCGATCAGCATCGAGTATTTGGCCACGCGGCCGGAGTGACCGCGCGTGTACGGATCCTTTTCGTCGATGGCCGCGGCCAGCATTCGAATCGAGCCGATGAACAGCTCGCGGTTCTCTTCGGCAGCTTCTTTCAGCCGCTCGATGTACTCCTCGATGTCGCCGGCCATTTTGTTGAAATTTTCAGCCAGCTCACTGATTTCCGAAGCGCCGCGCACCGGCGAGCGTTGATGAAATTCGCCTCGGCTGATCGCCCGCGTCGAAGCAGCCAGTCCGCGAATCGGCCCGCTGATGCCCACCGCAAAAAAGTAGCCGACGAGGATTGCCGACAGAATTACCACGCTGACGAACGCCAGAGCCTGCCGGTTGAGGTCGGTGACCCCGGTGTCGGTTTGCGCCTGATCGAGACTCCGCTGCGCGATGACCGCCCAATTCACTTCGGGGAAAGTGCTGTAGGTGCCGATCATTTCGATTGGATGCTTCTTGTCCGTCTCGGCAAACCGGACCGTCTCCGTACTGCGCAGCTCCTGTGGCAGCGCCTTCACCTGAGCGACCAGAGTGTTGCTTGCGGCATCTGCGCCGGGGACGAAATTTTTCGTGTCCGGATGCACCACGATGTGGCCGCTGTGATCCACGAGGAAAACGGTACGTCCCTTAACGCTGGCTTCCTGCAGACGGTGAAGAATCGAATCCAGCGAAACTACCGCGGCCAGCATGCCCGTGAAGTTATCGTTCACATCTTTCAGGGGAACGGCGACCACGAAGCCCGGCCGGTTTTCCGGTGCAAGCGCCAGAGGATCACTGCGGTACTTGGGGACCTGTGACTGCTGGCAAGTCTCAAACGCGCGCCGCAACGCCTTTGCGACGAAAGGATCCTGCTCCGCCCGGAAATTTCCCTGCGACGCGCTGGTGCCCTTGCCGGATTTGCCCACCGCGGTCAGGTAGATGAAGGTGTTGCGATTGCTGCCGACAAATTCCTCCAGCAAACGGGTTACTTTCGGCTCGGCCACCGGGTCCTCGACGTTTTCGATGAGGCCGGTGAGCGCGAGGATCTGCCGCTCGCTGATGAGCTGCTGCGTCAGGTTGGATTCGAACAGCTGGATTTCCTGCGCCAGCGAGCGCGTGAGATCGGTCTGCTGAACACGCTCGGTATCCACAAGCTTGTCCTGGCTCAACTGCAGCACTTGGCGGTGATAAAGCCCTATAGGCAGCGCGCTGACCAGCAAAAGCGCACCCAGAACGAGCCACAAAATACGCACGCGTCCTGCGCGCACACGCTCCCACTGAGATTGAAAGCTGGACGACATTTCTACTCTCAATTCTAGGGGAACCTGGGCGTCTCAGGGGGCCGGGCAGGAGAAGGCGTCGCGCATCTACAACTGGCACTTTAGTACTAGCGGGACAGGAATTGGGCAGCACGCGATTGTCACTAAGCAGCGAACGCTTGATCCGATTTCTCCACTGTTCACTGACAACTGAAAACTTATGACTGACGACTGCGGTCTGCGTTCATTCCCGCTTCAACGGCCTTTCCATGATGTCTCGGATAGCGTCCTTTGGCGACTTCCCCGAATGGAGGATCGCGTCCACCTGTTCGGTGATGGGCATCTCGATTTCGTGCTCGCGCGCCAGCGCGAGCAGTGGCGCAGCGGTCTCCACGCCTTCGGCCACCATGCGCATTTTTGCGCGGATCTCGGCAAGCGTTCGGCCCTTCCCAAGCTCGACACCCACATGACGGTTACGGCTGAGCGATCCGGTGCAAGTAAGCACGAGGTCGCCCAAGCCCGCGAGTCCACTGAGAGTTTCAGTACGCGCACCCAGCGCCACTGCCAGACGCGTCATTTCGGCAAGCCCGCGGGTGATCAGCGCTGCAAGTGCGTTCGAACCCAGACCTAGTCCCTGGCATGCCCCGGCGGCAATGGCCATCACGTTTTTCATCGCGCCCGCTAGCTCGACCCCAAGGACGTCGTCGTTCGTGTAGAGCCGGAACGACGGCGCGGCGAACTCCTCTTGCAGTCCCATCGCGACGGTGACGTCGCGTGAGGCCAACACGACCGCGGTGGGTTCGCCACGCGCCGCTTCCGCCGCGAACGATGGTCCGGAAAGCACGGCAATGCGCGGAGAAAACTTGGGGGAGGTTGTTTGCTGGAGGACCTGCGCGAGAACAGTGCTCATCCGCAGGTGCGTCGCGGGCTCGAGTCCTTTCGTCGCGCTGACATAAATCTTTTCGTGCGAAAAGCGAGGAAGTGCCTCCATGTAGACTTCTCTTGCGTGCGCCGAGGGCATCGCACCGATGACGATCGTTGCTCCGGAAACAGCCTCTTTGAGGTTGTTCGTGACGCTCACGTTCACCGGAAGGGAGTGGTGAGGCAAATAGGCATCGTTTTCGCGGGTACGGCGCATGTTGGTAGCGAGCGCCGCGTCATGCACCCACAGCGAGATGTCGTGTTTTCGTTCGCCGCGCGAAAAAACAATCGCCAGCGCCGTGCCCCAGCTTCCCGCTCCGAGGATGGCGATCTTCGTCACTCAGCGCCCTTGCTCTTGGTGAAAGAAAATTTTGGTTCTGTGCCCCGCACGAGCCGCTGAAGATTTCCGTCGTGCTTGTAGACGATGAGTATCGCCACGGCAAGCGCTCCAAACGTGATGACCAGAGGCGGAGCATGATGCGGCGCCCAAAGAAAATACATGAGCAGCGGCATGGCCACAGCGGCTGCAACCGAGCCGAGCGAAACGTAGCGCGAGAAGCCGACGATCAATAAAAATAGGATGAGCCCGCCGAGAAACGCTGGCGCGCACAGCGCGAGATACACTCCTGCGGCGGTTGCCACTCCTTTGCCGCCTTTGAACTTGAGCCAAACCGGAAAGCAATGCCCCAAGAGCGCCGCCAGCCCCGCGATCACCATCCACGTCGCGCTGTCATTCGAATAGCGCCCGGCGATCAGCACCGCTACGGCTCCTTTCGCGCCATCCAAGAGCAGCGTCAAGATTCCCGCCAGCGGTCCGGCTACGCGCGAGACGTTGGTTGCGCCGATATTTCCGCTGCCCCCCTTGCGCACGTCTCCGCGTCCAAAAAGCCTTGCCAGGATCAGCCCGAAAGGAATCGAGCCAAGCAGATAGGCAACGACAGGGGTCAGCAGAATGGTAATCGGAATGGATCGCATGCGCGCTCAATCCCCCGCCACCACGAAGGGAAAAGTTTCGAGCGTAGTGTACTCCGCGCCGCTCGGTTTTAGCTTGCTTTCGATCAGGTGGAATTCCCCGGTCGCAACGGAACCAAACTCGCGCGTGGCATTTTCCTGGATGGCCGCGGGCAATTTTTCCGGCAGACCGGGCGGTTCGAATCGCGCGAGCGTCAGATGCGCTGAAAACGGCCGCTTCTCGCTCGGAATACCAAGTTTTTCCAAGGCGCGGTCGATGTTGCTTGCAAGTACCTCAAGATTCTCGGACGCTTGAATACCGGCCCAGAAAACGCGAGGACGCTTTTCATTTGGGAAAAAACCCAGCCCCCGAAAATCGAGCGTAACCAATCGATCGGAATGCACGGCGGAGAGCGCCGCGCGAAGGGCTCCGAGTTTCTCGGCAGGCAGTTCTCCGATGAATTTCAGCGTTATGTGAAGATTCTCGGCGCGTACCCACCGAGGTTGCGAGGAAAGCGCGCGAAGCTCCACAAGAAGTTCAGCAAGATTCTTTCGCACCATCGAGGGAATCTGGAGTGCTACGAACAGACGCACCGTTCAAGACCTTTTGGTGCCGCGCGCTGGCGGCTCCCCGCCATTGTAGAGAAAATGGATCCGCACCATGTCCAGCGCCAGTTGCGCCGCGTGCCAGCGAATGGCTTCGCGGTCCCCGGGGAAGCGCACGCCGCGCTCTTTCACTCCGCCCGCATGTGCAATCGCGACGTGCACCGTGCCGACGGGTTTTTCTTCGCTTCCGCCGCTGGGGCCGGCGATGCCGGTGATGCCCACGCCGAGCGTGCTGCCGACGCGGCGGCGAATGCCGTCGGCCAGCGCCAGCGCCACTTCGCTGCTCACCGCGCCTTTCGCTTTGATGATTTCCGGCGGCACGTCGGCCCATGCCGTTTTCAGCTCGTTGCTGTAGCACACCACTCCGCCAAGAAAATACGATGAGCTTCCGGCAATGCTCGTTAGGCGCTGCGCGAGCAGCCCGCCCGTGCAGCTTTCCGCTGCGGAAATGGTGGCGTTGTTCATCGTAAGAATATTCGCCACGATTTCTTCGAGCGAAGAACCGTCCTGCGAAAAAATCCGGTCCGTCAGCGCCAGCTCAAAACTCTGCGAAATCTCATCGAGCGTTTTTTGCGCATGCGCCGCGTCGTCGGTCCAAACGCGCAAATGAATTTGAATTTCGCCGGGAGCGGCGAGGATGGTCGTGTTCACGTCGGCGTAGCGCGTGTAGATTGGCTTGATGCGCTGCTCGAGCGCCGATTCACCCATGCCCGCAACGCGCAGCTCGCGGTGAAACATTCGAATGCCAGACCCGCGCCGCTCCAGCCGCGGCAGAATCTGTTCCTGGAACATGGGCTTCAATTCGCGCGGCGGCCCGGGCAGCAAGGCAATCATCCGGCCGGAGTCCTCGATCCATAGCCCCGGCGCGGAACCGCGCGGATTTTCCAGCACTTCCGCTCCTTCCGGTACCATCGCCTGGCGCACGTTGACCGCCGGCATCTCGCGGCCAAGCTGCCGGAAGCGTCCCTGGATGTATTGGAGAATCGCGTCGTTGAGTTGCAGCTTCCGGCCAAGAAGCTCGGCGACGGTCTCGCGCGTCAGGTCGTCTTCCGTCGGCCCAAGGCCGCCCGAAGCGATGACCAGTTCCACCCGCTCCAGCGCTTCGTGGAACGCAGCGCTCAAATAGTCGCGATTGTCCCCGACAATGGATTTGCGCACCACCTCGATGCCGAGTTTGTTCAACTCCTCGGTGAGGAAGAGCGAGTTGGTGTCCAGGCGGTCCGGGGTAAGCAGCTCCGAACCCACTGCGATAATTTCGGCTTTCATTTGATTTATTATGCAACGAGTGGCAAGCCGCGAACGTCCCAATCCAACGTGAAGACTGCGCCAGTGGTGGCTAAAATGGCGCGGCCGGAAGGCTGCAGCGCAAGGCCGACGAGCCCCGAACCGCTCAGCACGACGTCCGCGTGAGCTTGGGGAGTAATCCGCACGATGCCGCGGCGGCCACCGTACGACGCCGCAACATACAGATTCGCGTCGCGGTCAAAAGCCAATCCCTGCGGACGTCCGAGTCCGCGAAAGAAAACGCTGACGTCGCCACCTTGCGTGATGCGGTGCACGCGGTCAAAACTCGAAGTGGTCGGGCCGGTCACGTAGAGATCGCCGCCCGGGTGAAACGCCAGGTGGTATGCCGCGATAGACGGCTCCAGCGTCGCAAACACAAAAATCTCGCGGCTCGGGCTGATTTTGAAAATCGTTCCGCTGCGGTCTCCGACGTAAAGATTGCCCGCCTGGTCGAACGCAATGCCAGTCGCAACTCCCATTCCTTCCATCCACTCCTCGGCGCGACCGTCCGGTGTAATGCGGTGGATGGTGCCGTCGTTGCGGCAGGAAACAAAAAGATTTCCCTCGCGATCGAGCGCCAGGCCGCTGGGATTCATCAACGACGTGACGAATGGCTTCACGCTGTAGTTCGCCGTGATCTTGTAAAGCGAAACGGGAACACGCTGGCCCCGCGGGCCGGAAAACGTTACATAAATATTTCCGTCGTGATCGACCGCAGGATTCGCGACGGGATGCAAATTGTCCGCGATTTGCAGCCCGATGTGCACCGGATGCGGCTGGCTCTCGTGGCCGGCCGTGGCGACGCGCACCACGCCCCCGTTCGCGCCTTCCGGCACGCGCGCGATCAAGCGGTTCTCGGCCGCGAGCGCCAGGCTGGCTTCCGCTTCGCCAAAGCGCACCACCGGCCGCGCCTGCGCGCGCGAAACAAAGCCGCTGCCGAGAATGGCAATCTCTCCGCCGGGGATGGCCGCCGCGGGCGCAACTCTCTCAATGTGGGGATTGCCGTTCTTTTCCGCCGAGGACCCGAACCCGAATTTCATACCCAGCCAATGTGCAGCGTGAGAAGTCCAAAGTGTAACGCGACGCGCAATAGAATTGCAGCATAGATGCCCGCCATCCAGTCATCCGCCATGATTCCCCAGCCGCGGGGAAGCTTTTCCAGTTGGCGCACCGGCCACGGCTTCCAGATGTCGAACACGCGAAAAAGTATAAAACCCAGCAGCAGGTATTTCCAGTTGAGCAGGCTCAGCGCGAAGAAAATCGCGAACGTGGAGAAGTCCATGTGCGCGGTGAGATTCGGGAGCGCGATGGGAATCAACAGGAGCAAGAGCGCGAGGTGCTGCCCCGCGACTTCGTCAACCACGACGAATTGCGGATCTTTGGTCCCCGCGTAGATGGCCGCACGGGAAGCACTCCAGACGCCGATCGCCCCGAGCAGGACCAGCAGCGCCAGCGCGCAGAAAATAGGCAGGGCCAGCACAGCGTCGTGAACGTCGCTGCCGGGAACGAGAAAGTGCTTGTCCATCAAGACCGCGTCGTGACTCGGGTCAAACGAGAGGAATCCTCCAAGCGAGCCGGGCCGCAGGAAAAAGACGGCCGAGAGAAATGCGGTCGCAACTCCCACCAGCGAGCCGAAGGTACCCGGCGCCTTCGGGAGGTACCCGACGCCGAGAACGGTAGCGATGACGAGCGCGAGGCGCGGTTTCTCGATCCGCGCCTCGGGCGCAGGTGTTGCGTCAATTTTCGCTGTCATTCGGTTTGTCCAAATCAAGAATGATGGTTTTGCGGCCGCTCTCGATGATGTCTTCTTCATCGAAAGCCGGATCAGAAATGACGTATTTTTCGCTGGCCCAGTTGCCCAGGTCGCGCTCCCGGCAGCGCTCGCTGCAAAACGGAAAGTCCGCATGGATCGCGGAGTCCGTCTCAGCTTTGCAAATGGGGCATTTGTGTTTCATGGACCAGGTAGCCTCTTCGGACTGAGAGTATAGCTCAGCCGAGGACGCGGAGAGGAGCGCCGGTAACGATTCGATGGAGTTTTTCCGCGGGGGGAACTGCCGGGGCCGGCGTCGCGAAGTCATTGTCGCGCGCGGCGGGGCGAGGCAGGATTTCGACGACGCGGCCAATCAAGTCGTATGCGTCCGCCTTCATGATTTCAACTCGCGCAACATCTCCAGCGGCGGCTACATCTCCATTGGGAAGCTCGATATCGGTGAGGTACAGCTTGCCATCAATCTCGGGAGCCATGCACTCGAGGCGCGCTTCCCACACCAGCGGATTGTCCTTCGACGGGCCTTCGATCAGCGCCGTGAACGCGTGCTCTTCTGACCCGCGCGATTTTGCACGCAAGAATTTCGCGCGCAAATTCTCTCGCGAAATTTTCTTCTGGATGGCCATTAAGCGGTTGCGGCGATCCGTAATCGTCTTCGCGTCGACTTTTTCGTCGAGCGCGTAGCTTTCCGCATTGTCCACATCCGAATACTCGAACACGCCCATCCAATCCAGCTTCGCCGCTTTCACGAAATCGCAAAGCTCCTCGAAATCGTTTTCCGTTTCGCCGGGGAACCCCACGATGAACGAAGTGCGCAGTGCAATGCCGGGAATCGTCGCGCGCATGCGCTCCAGCAATTTCAAGAACGCATCGCCGTTCGAACCGCGCTTCATCCGCGCCAGAACATTTCGGCCGGCGTGCTGCAGCGGCATGTCCATGTATTTCGCAAGCTTTGGATACGCCGCAAGGGTGTCCAGCAATTTCTGCGTCACGCGATTGGGATACGCGTACAGGAAACGCACCCAGAGAAGGTCGTCCACCCGCGCCAGCTTTTCGAGCAGTTGCGCAAGCCCGTCACGCAAACCCAGGTCTTCGCCGTACGAAGTCGTGTCCTGCCCGATCAGCGTGATTTCCCGCGCTCCCGCCCTCGCCAGATTCTCCGCTTCCCGGACCACCGATTCGAACCGGCGGCTGCGGAACTTTCCGCGAAGCTCAGGAATAATGCAAAACGTGCAAGGATGGTCGCAGCCCTCGGCTATTTTGATGTAAGCCGCATGCTTCGGCGTGGTGACAATCCGCGGCGTTAGGTCGTGATAGAGAAACGCCGGCGGCTGCGCGGGCAACACGCGCAAATCGCCTTCGACGGCTTCCATGATGCGCTCGACTTCCCCAGTGCCCACGACGGCATCCACTTCCGGCACCTGCTCGAGAATTTGTGCGCGGAAGCGCTCGACGAGACATCCCGCCACGATCAGTTTTTTCGCCGCGCCGAATTTTTTGTGTTCCGCCATCTCCAGGATGGCATCAACGGATTCTTTCTGCGCCGCCTCGATGAAGCTGCACGTGTTGACCACCAGCACTTCGGCTTCGTCCGCGCGCGGCGTAAGTTCATAGCCTCCGCGCGCAAGAATACCCATCATCACCTCGCTGTCCACGAGGTTCTTCGGGCATCCCAGGCTGACGAATCCGACCTTAGTCATAG
>Ga0137403_10008814_pt1 | contig 11273 bp, 8 predicted proteins | sample CZOMad2_1_16fung_FD_122057 | JGI IMG/M metagenome (GOLD analysis project Ga0137403, IMG submission 122057) | Vadose zone soil fungal communities from Angelo Coast Range Reserve, California, USA - CZOMad2_1_16fungal (Hybrid Assembly) | ecosystem: Environmental > Terrestrial > Soil > Vadose zone...
GCTCGCCGACGGCCTGCGCGACTTGCTCGACCCGCAGCAGGGGGCGGGTCGCTGAGGGCGGTTACTCCTTGTAATCTAGGCCCGCCGCCGCGAGCTTGGGCTTGAAGGCCGGCCGGGCGAGGAAGGCGACGAACACGCGCGAGGTCGGCGGCGACGCGCTGGCGACCGTGACACCCGCGGCGTAGACCGTGATCTTCTGCAGCTCCTTCGGCAGCGGGCCGACGAGCGTCACGCCCTTCACCGGGATGATCTCGCTGATCTGGTGGACGACCATTTCCACGTCGCCCTTGGCGACCAGCTCGGCCGGATAGCCGCCCGGCACGAGCGTGGTCTTCGACTTCACCGCGTCGGCGATGCCGAGCTTCTGCAGCACGCTCGCGAAGTGAATGCCGCTGGTCCCGCCTTGCGCGGGATCGATGTAGACGAGCGACTTCGTCGACAGGAGCGTCTGCTTCAGCGCCTCCGGGCTGCCGATGTCGGGCTTGGGCGCGCCGTCGCGCACGGCCACGCCGATGCCGGTGCGACCGATCGCGGTCCACGAGCCCTCGACCACGGCGCCCTGGCGGGCCATCTCCTTCATCGCCTCGTCCGTCATGATCACGACGTCGGCGGGCGCCCCGTCCGCCAGCTTCGCCTTGATCGCGCCGACCGTGCCGAAGGTCAGCTTCACCGGGTTGCCCGTTTCCTTCTCGAACGCCGCGGCGAGCTCGGTCACGATCGAGCGCATGGCCCCCGCGCTCAGCACCTGAAGCTCGGCCGCCTCGCCGCGTCCCGCCCAGAGCGAGAGCACCACGGCCAGCAGGAGAGCGCGGAACCCCATCGTTCTCGTTAGACTCATCACGATCGGTCTCCTTGATTGAGCCTCACATCAGCCCGTAGAACTTGCCCGCGTTCTCGCAGGTGATCTTGTGCGTGACGTCGGCCGGCAGGTGGCCGAACTGCTCCTCGATGTATTTCGACGACTCCGGCCACACGCCGTCGCCGTGCGGATAGTCGGAGCCCCACATGAGCGTCTCGACGCCCATGTCCTCGATGAGCTTGGTGCCGATACGATCGAACTGGAACGTGCCCTTGCACTGGCGACGCCAGTAGTCGCTCGGCTTCATCGTGAGGCCGAGATCGCGGAAGCGGTCCTCCCACTCGAAGTCCATGCGATCGAGCGCGTAGGGGATCCAGCCGATCCCGCTCTCGCCGAACGAGATGCGGACGTTCGGATAGCGCTCGAGGACGGCGGCACCGATCACCGCGGCCAAAATGTTGACGAGGTTCATCTGGAAGCCGGACACCACCGTGAAGAACGCGGCGCGCCGTGTGAGCCCCTTCTGCACGTCGAGCTTGCCCGGCGGGAGCGCCGGAAACGTGTGAAAGTGGAGCGGCAGGTTCACGTCGTTCACGGCCTTCCAGAGCGGCTCCCAGACCGGGTGCCACATCGGCTCCATGTCCCAGGAGCAGGAGAGCTCCATCCCGCGCAGACCGAGCTTGGCCACCCGGTAGATCTCCTTCACGGCGGCGTCGATGTCGCCGTAGGGCAGGCACGCCAGGCCGATGTAGCGGTCGGGATGGTGATTGCAGAAGTTCTTCAGCCAGTCGTTGTAGATCCGGAACATCTCGTTGGCGGCCTCGGCATCGTTGAGCCGCGTGGCGGCCCCGAGGATGCCGAAGATGACCTCGGCCTGCACGCCGTCGCGATCCATGTCCTTCACGCGCAGCGCCGGATCGGTGGGCCGCCGGATGCCTTTCTTGCCGTCCTCGTAGAGCCCGGTCGAGGCCATGACGTCGACGCGGTAGTGCGAGCCCGGGACGAACTTCTGTCCGGCTGGGCCGACGCCGTTCATGAGGCCGAACGACTGGCCGTTCCGGCACGTCCAGTGGGGACCGTCCGGCCCGTCCGCGACGTACGGCATGCGCTCTTTCATCCCCGCCGACGCGTTCGAGGTGAAAAGGTCGGGCGGAATCCAGGGCAGGTCGATGTGGCAGTCGGCCGAGATGCGCGTATATTTCATGGCGCTCCTCACTCTCTTATTGCTTCTTGAGCCGGACTATTGCTTCTTGAGCCGGACTTCTTCGTACGGCGCCGAATACGGAAAGGCGGGGATCAGGGTGAGGGCCGGCTCCTCTACCCGTGGACCCACGCCTCGAATGAATCCATTCTCCCAGATCGGGACGAAGACCACGCGATCGCTGAGGATCTTCTGGATCTGGTGGAGCATCTCCTCGCGCTTCTTCCGGTCGATCTCTCTGGCCTGGCGCTGGAAGAGATCCTCGACCTCCGGCAGGACGCCGTACGCGTAGCGTCCTTCCCTGGTGGCGAGCCCTTCGATGCGCGTGGCCGCGTTGCCGCCCGCGCCCTGCGCGCCCATCACGATGCCGCGGATCTTCTTCTCGGCCCAGGTCGCCAGGAACGCGGCGCGCTCCATCGTTCTCACGCGCGTCCGGATACCGACGGCGCCGAGATTGCCGGCGATCGCCTCCGCCATCGAGAAGTAGGGCGGGTTCGGCGTGAGGTCGCCGGCGTCGAAGCCGTTCGGATAGCCGGCCTCCACCAGGAGCTGCTTGGCGCGCTTGGGATCGTAGGGATGCGGGTCGATCGCGAGCGCGAACTCCATGTGTCGAGGCACGATGTTGCCGGTGATGCCGGCGAAGCCGAGCTGTTCGGCCTCGTTCAAGGTCTTCCGGTCGATCGCGTGGCTCGCCGCGAGGCGAACCCGCCGGTCGTGCCAGGGAGACTTCGGATCCCACTGCTCGGTGAAGTCGAGGAAGATGACGGTATTGGTCCGGACGGCGGTGAGCTTGAGACCGGGTGTCCGCTGGACGTCCTCGGCGACGGGGCCGCCCAGGAAGTAGACGATGTCGGCGTCACGACGCTTGAGGGCGGCCGCCCGCGTCGTCTCGTCGGGCACGCTCTTGAAGACCAGCCGCTTGACGCTGGGCACCTTGCGCCAGTAGCCCTCGAAGGCCTCGACGACGATCTCGACACCCGGCGTCGAGCTGACGAACTTGTAGGGCCCTGCGCCGATCGGCGCCTTTTTGAAGCCCTCGTCGCCGACTTTCTCGACGTACTTCTTGGGCACGATCCAGCCCGCGCCGGTCGCGGTGGTCCCGTAGAACGTCATGAAGTCGGGCCACGGCTCCCGGAGCACGAACTTGACCCGGCGCGGGTCGACCGCCTGGACGTCCTTGACCTTGTCCTTGAGCAGCTTCGCCGCGCCGCCCTTGTAGCGCTCGAACGAGAACTTGACGTCCTCCGCGGTGACCGGGTCACCGTTGTGGAATTTGGCGTTCTGGCGCAGGACGAAGGTGTAGCTGGTGCCGTCGGGCGACGTCGACCACGATTCGGCGAGGCTCGGCGTGGTCTGCCCGGTGGGCATCGGCTTCACCAGCGCGTCGTGGATCGCATAGAGGACCTTGAACGGCGTGATGGCCGATTCGGTCTCGCCCGGATCGAGCCAGCGCGGCGCCAGGGTGACGTGGAAGGCGTAGGTCACCTGGCCTTCCGGAGCCGCTTCGAGCTCCGCGAGCGGCGTGACGAGTGTGATGACGGACGTGCCGAGCGCACAGGACAGGACAAGCGGCCACGCGGCCGCAATCGATCGAATCCACCGACTCACGACGAGCCTCCCCGTTGGAACACGCAGGCGCCCAGAGTCCGCCCGCGCGAATGTTCTTCGTCAAGCCAAGCGACGGCGCGAAAACCTTACGCGCGGGCTAGACCCCCGCGCGCTTCAGGACGAGGCCGATGTTCTGCGCCTCCGGCTTGCGCGTACCGGCGTCGACCTCGCGGACGATGTCGACCGTCGCAACGGAAACCGGCGTGGGCACGCCGCGCTCGCGGCCCTGCGCCACCACGTAGCCGTTCATGTAGTCGATCTCGGTCGGGCGGCCCTTGGTCACGTCCTGCCCCATCGAAGAGCGCCAGTTGCGTCCTCCGGCCGAGGTCGGCGTGAGCATCCGGTCCAGGGCGTCGTAGACCTCGCGGCGGTCGGCAGCAGCCCACTGCTCGGCCGTGGTGCCGCCGAATTTCGGCACACGATGCCCGAGCGCCAACCCAACCCGCGCGGACTCGGCGCCAAGGTGGATCGTGATCGCTCGGCCCACCTCGCTAGAGGCGATCTCGGCCGAACCGAGCCCCGACATGGCCTGCACGGGGTTGCCCGTGGCGTTCGCGCAGAGCTTGGCCCAGCGCTCGCCCCAGAGGTTCTCGGTCACTTGGGACCCGTCGACGACCTTGAGCATCTCGGCCACCTCGGTGGCGCGAGGGGTGACCTTGCCGTCGTGCTCGCCGACCCGGAACACGTCGTGTCCGGTGCCCTGGCCCTTCTCGGCGCCGCGCTCCACCTGGCCCGGCTTCCACACCGCGACACCGATCTTCGACATGACCAGCCCGAGCGATCGCGAGGCGCCCGCCACCGAGGCCACGATCGGATCGGGCCAGCAGTTCTCGGACGCGACGATATAGCCCTGGGGCTTCAGATGCCGGAGCGCGAGCTGTGCCGCCCACGCCGTGTCGTAGACCTTCATCGCGACGAACGCCAGGTCGAAGTCGCGGGGCATGCGCTGTGACTCGTTGAGGTGACACGCCTTCGGACGGGCCTCGAACGGATCGTGCGGCCCCGTGACCGAGATGCCCTTCTTGCGGATGGTCTCGACCTGCTCCGCCCAGGGATCGACGAGCGTCACGTCGTGGCCGGCCCGCGACAGGAATGCCCCGATATAGCTCCCAATGGCTCCGGCTCCGACGAACAGGATCTTCTTGGCCATGCGGTCCTCCCGTGTGGTTCGCGCTGCAGGCCGTCGCGGGGCTGGGGCCCCGCCGGTCGAGGCGCGACGACAATTCTGGTTCGAGTGTCGGGCATTATCGCGCGTCAGGGCGTCCGAGGCGACCCGGTATTTGCCCCCGCCGGCGCGTCGCTAAAATCGCCCCGGACGACCGCGGATCTCGTAGCGGTGCGCGCCTATCAATCGAAGATGAGGCTCACGGGCCCGATCGCCAATCCCACCCAGCGGCCTCGAGCTCGAGGAGGGCTGCGAATCGGCCGGCGCGGCGCGCGAGCTCGCTGGGGGTGCCTTCCTCGACGATCGAGCCGTGCTCGAACACGATGATCCGGTCGGCTTCGACCGCGGTCGAGAGCCGATGCGCCACCGTCAGGACGGCGCACCCGGCCGGCAAGACCGACCGTCGCAGCGCGGCGCGAAACGCCGCGTCGCTGACGCTGTCGATCGCGGCGGTCGCCTCGTCGAGCAAGAGGACCGCCGGCCGGTGCACCAGCGCGCGCGCGAGCGCGAGCAGCTGTTGCTGGCCGGCCGATAGCTGCGTTCCCCGGCCATCACTACGGTGGCCGAGGAACGTCTGGTAGCCCATCGGAAGCGAGCGCACGAAGGCGTCAACCCCGGCGATCGTCGCCGCCTCGAACACGGCCGCTTCGGGTACCGACGAATCGCCGAGCGTGAGATTCTCGAACACCGTCCCCGAGAACAGCTGGACGCTCTGCGGCACCACGCCCAGGAGCTTTCTCCGTTCCGTTTCCCCCAGGCGCGCCGGATCATGCCCGACGACGCGGACCGTTCCAGTCCACGGTGCGTAGAGCCCCGCGAGGAGCTGAAGCGCACTGCTCTTTCCCGCGCCGGTCCGCCCGACTAGCGCGACGTGCTCACCGGCGTCGACTCTCAAGGTGATCCGGTGGAGCACCGGCTGCCCGGCGGTGTAGCCGAACACGACGTCCTCGAGAAGAATCGGAGCCTGCTCGGTTCCGGTGGCGACGTCTCTCGCGACGGGTGCCGCTTCGTCGAGGGGCGTGGCCAGTGTCGCGAAGATACGCTCGGCGCCGGCCATGGCGCCCTGAACGGTCTGCCACTCTTCGCCGAGCGCGGTGATGGGTTGGAAGACGCGCTGAAGGAGAATCAGAAACGCCGCCAAGGTGCCGAGCGAGACGCCGAACGCGGCGAACGTCTCGCGCGTCCCGGCCCACAGGAGCGCGGCGACCGCCAGGGCCGACAGCATCGCGGTCACCGGCGTGTAGAGAGCCGAATAGCGCGTCGCGCGATTCGAGGCCGCCAGCGCGCCGCTGAGCACCCGCCGGAATCCGCCGACCGCCTCGCGCTCCCGGCCGAAGGCGCGAATGACCTCGATACCTCTGAGATTCTCTTGCAGGCGAGAGGTGAGCGCGCCGACCGCGATCCGCGTCGCCCGCTCCGATTGGCGGACGCGGATCTGCAGGAACCGGAGCGTGATCACCAGCGGAGGCGCGACGAGAGCCGCCACCAGGGTGAGTGGCGGGCTGAGCACGGCCATCCCCGCGGTCAAGGTCAGCAGCCGCACGAGATTCGCTATCAAGATTGCGATGCCCGACGAGAACACGGTGTCGAGCGCCTCGACGTCGGACGTGCATCGACTGACGATGTCACCGATCGGCGACCGATCGATCGCGCTGACCGGCCGTCGCTGAACGTGCGCGTAGAGGCGGACTCGCAGATGGCTGAGCACCCCCTGAGCCACCGTCGCGGCGAGGTAGCCGTAGAGGAACGTCATCGCCTGGACCGCGGCGCTGGCGCCCAGGTAGAGGGCCGCGAGAAGGAGGAGTCCCGACGACCGGCCGACGACCAGATGATCGTCGACGATCGTCCGCACGATGAACGGGGGCGCCAGCTCGAACGTGGCCGCGGCGAGCACGAACAGGACCACGACGACGACCCGACCCCGCCAGGGCGCGAGCAGGCCCGCCAGATGCGTGACGAGCGAGCGATTCGCCGCGGCGTGGCCGTCGCCGATGACGGTGCTCCCGTTCATCGCCGCACCCCGGTGTCGGACGCCACCTCGGCGTTCAGCTGAGCCTGGAAGATGCGCGCGTACAGCGCGGATTCGGTCAGCAGCCCGGCATGCGTGCCCGATGCCACGATCCGGCCGGCTTGCAGCACCACGACGAGATCGGCGTACGGGAACGCCGCCAGCCGGTGCGAGCACACGATGACGGTGACGCGGTCTCGCGGGGGGGCGTCCGGGCCGAACGACGCTTTCAGAGACGCGACGATGCGCGCCTCGGTCGCGACGTCGACCGCCGAGAACGGGTCGTCCAGCACGAGGAGCCCCGGCAAGCCCGGCGCGCCGGCGGCGATCGCGCGAGCCAGGCCCACTCGCTGACGCTGCCCACCCGAGACGCGGACTCCGAGCTCGCCGACCTCGGTGCCGAGCCCGCTCGGGAAGCCGAGCACGTCTTCCTCGAGGGCCGCCAACCGGAGAGCGTTCATCATCAGCCGGTCGTCGCAGGGCTCGCGCTCGTCGCTCAGGGTGAGGTTCTGCCGCAGCGAGCCCGAGAACAGCAGCGTGTCCTGCGGCAGATATCCGATCAGCCCCGCGCGCTCCTCGGGCGTGAGCCGGGAAGGGGGACGGCCGTCGATGAGCACGGTTCCCGACTCGATGGGGTGCAGACCGAGGATCGCGCGCGCGAGCGCGCTCTTGCCGGAGCCCACGGGGCCGGTGATCCCCACCAGAAACCCGGCGGGGATGTCGAGGTCGAGCGCCCTCAGCGCCGGCGCTTCGGCTCCCGGGTATCGGAACGTCAGGCCGCGCAACGCCACGGCGACCGGACCGGGAGTGCGTGCGGTGGCTCTGACCGCGCTCCGCGCGATTCCAGTAACGTGCCCGGGCTGAAACGACGCGAAACGAGGCTCACCCTCGACCTTCAACGCTGGGGCGAGCAGCGGCCTCAGGCGAGCGTAGGCGGCCGCCCCACTCTGGATCGAGTTCACGAGCTGTGGAATCCGGTGACCGCGGTTCACGAAACGGAGAAACAGCTCGAGATACGCGACGAACGCGCCCACGGTCATCGCGCCGGCCACGACGCGCTCGCTTCCCTTCCAGACGATCAGGAGCACGCCCGAGATCATCAGTGTCGTGTAGATCGGCTGGAGGCCGCCTCTGAGGCGGGTGAGGCTCAAGTTTCGCGCGGCCACGCCGTCGGACAGGCCGGCGATCCGATCGACCGACGCGCTGACGCGCCCGAAGAGACGCAGCACGCGGACTCCCGCGAGGTACTCCTGGATCGCCGACGTGAGGTCCGCGTTCGCTTCGCGCGCCTTCGTCGTTCGCCGCGCGACCCAGCGGCCGGTGGCGTGGGCGAGGACCATCGCGAACGGCGCGGGGAGCAGCGCCAGCAGCGTGAGACCGGGGTCGAAGACGAGCATCGCCACGACGAACGAGAGCGAGAAGAGCACGGTGTCCCAGATCTCGATGGTGAACTCGCGCACGCCCACACCGAGCACCTCGACGTCGCCGACGATCCGGGCCATCAGGTCGCCCGCCGGCGTCCGCTGCACGTCGGCCATGGGCCACCCCAGGACGCCCCGGAACGCGTCGGCCCTGACGTTGGCGCGGATCCGCGCGTTGGCCGTCATGAGCCACCACCGCTTGGCGATGCGCGGGACCTCGGTCAGCAGTGTGCCGGCGACGAAGGCGAGGGCGGCCCAGCCGACGTCGGCGGCGGTGGCGCCCCCGCGCTCCCAGGCGAGCGCCCGATCGATCGCGCGACCCAGGAGGATCGCCGGCAGAACGACGGCGGTATTCATGATGATGCCGGCGACGGATCCCAGCGTGAGCTGGCCGGCGACCTGCCGGAAGTACGGCCGCATCTCCCAGAGAAAGCCCAACATGCGACAGCCCTATGGGGCGGGCGTCATCGTCCCAACGCGGGGTCCTCGAGGAGCCCGGCGACGCGCGCGACGATGACGTCACGGGCACGCGTGAAGTCCTCGCTGACTGCCGGCACGTCGTCCCAGCGCTCGATCCGCGGCGCCCGCGACGCAAGCTCGCCGAGGTCGCAGGCAAAGGTCACGACGGCCGCCGCGCCCTCGACGTCGGCCGGCGTGGGGCGTCGTGGTCGGCGACCCTCGACATCGATGCCGTCCGCCCGCAGTCCCTGGATGACACGCGGCGGGATCACGTCATCGGGCTCGGTCCCGACGGACGTCGCCCTCGCGCCGAGACCGCGCGCGGCCGCGAGGCGGTTGAAGTATTCGGCGGCGATCAGGCTCTTGGCCGAGCCGTGCAAACAGACGAACAGGACTTTCCCCTGGGTGGCCATGGTTCCCTCCGTACGTTCACGCGCGCGTGACGGTGGATAGTACTGCCTTTGCGCCTGGAAGCGAGAAGAGGCAGCTCCGCGCGATCCCGAGCACGGCTCCCAGGAGCATGATTTTGAGCGTCGCCACCCGCCAGACCATCAGGACGACCACGGTCGCCCCCAAGGTGGCGATGGCAAAGAGATCGAGCAGGGCGTAGGGGGCCAGCCGCACGAGCGAGACGGCGAGTATCCCGATCACGGCCGGCGCGATACCCCGCAGCGCCGCTCTCGTCCACAGCAATTTCCTGACCCGATCGAGCGCCGGGAGAATCGCCAGCATCATGACGAACGACGGCAAGAACGCGGCCGCGCCACCGACCACGGCGCCGGCGACGCCCGCGATCTTGTACCCGACGTACGCGGCGACCATCAGGATCGGTCCCGGCGTGAACTGGCCGAGCGCGAGGCCGTCGATGAACTCTTGAGGCGTGAGCCAGTGGACTTGACTCACCACTTGCTCCTGCATGAACGCGATCATCGTGAGACCGCCGCCGAACGTCAGGGTTCCTACCTTGAGAAGGAACGCGGCAAGCGACAAGAGGCCGGCGGGAGGGTCGCCGGGAGCGGTAACGACGCCGGGAACGGACGCCGAGCGCGCGACGATGTGTACGATGGCAAGACATGCCGCGAGTGACACGAGAACCGCCGCGCCGAGCTTCTTGGAGTGAAAGAGCCAGAGCCCGACACCGCCCGCCAGGAGCAGGATCCCGGCCACGCCGATTGGACTGGCGAGAGCGGCCACCGCGGCCGCGACAGCGATCAACACTTGCGAGCGCGTGCTCATGGCGGCCTTGCCGAGGCGATAGACGGCGACGAGATAGATGCCCATGACGACCGGTCCCAGCCCGTAGAGCGCGCCCCGGAGAACGGGCGTGACGCCGAGGGCGGCGTAGCCCATCGTCAACGCGAGCAAGACGAAGAATCCCGGCAATACGAAACAGAGCCCACCCAGCAACCCGCCCCACCATCCGCCGCGCGCGTAGCCCAGAAAGATGCTGAGCTGCGCCGCGGTCGCGCCGGGCAACATGTTGACGAGCGAGACTCCTTCGACGAATCGTTCCTTGGAAACCCACTGGCGCTTTTCCTGAAGCTCGACCTGCATGATGCCCATGATGGCGGGACCCCCGTAGGCCGTGGCCCCGATCTTCAGGAGCTGACCCACGATGTCCTTCCAGTTTGCGACGATCTTGCGAGCACTCATGCTGGCTCCTATTTCACGAAGACCCACGTCGGTTGGAGCAGCGGGAACGCGATCAGCCCGATCACGGCCGCGGCGGCGATGAGCAGGGGGTTGCTGACTTTCCAGCGGAACAGCACGACGAGGCTCACGAGCGTGACGAGCGCCGTGAGCCAGTCGCCGATGGCGATCCGGCCGAGGAGGACACAGGCGCCCAGGATCGTCCCGATCGCAGCGCCGTACGCGCCCTTGATGAAGCCCTGCACGTTGAGGTTCGTGCGGTAGCGCACCAGCACCGGAGCCACGATGAGGACCAGCAGAAAGGACGGCAGGAAGATACCGACCGTCGCGACCAGCGCGCCCGGGAATCCCGCGACGAGGTACCCCACGAACGTGGCGGTGATGACGACCGGCCCCGGGCTCATCATGCCCATGGCGACGGCGACGAGGAACTCGCGCTCGTTGAGCCACCCGGTCTGCTGGACCAGTCCCTTCTCGAGAAAGGGTACGATCACGAGCCCGCTCCCGAAGGTCAGAGAGCCGGCCTTCAGGAAGAACGTGAAGAGCTTGCCCAGCATCGCGCCCAGGGGAACGTCTCCGCCGACTCCGGCGACCAGCGGGACGCCGAGCAGCAGCGAGGACGTCGTGGAGGTGGACGCCCGCGCGCGGAACAGCGAGCCGTAGTAGAGAATGCCGACGACGCCCGAGGCGAGGAAGATCCACGCCACCTCGGCGCGAACGGCGAGCGTGACGGCGAAGGCGACGGCGGCGAGCGCCCACTGGAGCCAGTCCTCCATGCCGAGCCTGGCCAGGCGATAGCAGGAGTGCAGGATCAGCGCGATGACGGCGGGGCTCACGCCGTAGAAGATCGCGGTGACCCACGGCAGGCCGCCGAAGTGGACGTAGAGCGCGCCCAGCGCGGCCACGATGACGAAGTTGGGGAGGATGAACGCCCAGCCGCCCGCCCACGCCCCCCAGAAGCC
>Ga0137403_10008815_pt1 | contig 11272 bp, 10 predicted proteins | sample CZOMad2_1_16fung_FD_122057 | JGI IMG/M metagenome (GOLD analysis project Ga0137403, IMG submission 122057) | Vadose zone soil fungal communities from Angelo Coast Range Reserve, California, USA - CZOMad2_1_16fungal (Hybrid Assembly) | ecosystem: Environmental > Terrestrial > Soil > Vadose zone...
GTTTGCGCGGGCGAGAGCGAGGTTCGCGATATACACGCCACCAATGAGCAGCACGAAGGCTGCGCCTGCCCATAACAGGTAGAGCGGGCTCTTAACATCGCGCACCAGGACATCTTGAAGCCAACGGACTTGTGTATGGAATCCGGCATTGATCAAGAATGGTTTGGACTTTGGAAATCTTTCGAGATTGGCGGCGTTCATCGCGTCCACCTGTGCCTGCGCCTGCTGAATGGTGGCGCCGGGCCTCAAGCGCGCGATTTCTGACGAATTGTTGCTGTGACGCGAATCGTCGGATTTTTCTCTTTCGGTGAAAGCGTACGGCAGCCATAGCCGGACCTTGGCATCAAAGGTGAAATCACGAGGCATGATTCCGACGATGGTTTTCGGCCGGCCATTGATACGGAGATCCTTTCCCACGACATCCTTGTTGCCGCCATACAGCTGTTGCCACAAGCCATAACTCAAAATGACTTTTTGTTCATTGCCAGGCTCTCCGTCGGCTTCGCTGAATGCATGACCAATCGCAGGTGAAATCCTTAATAATGGCAACATTGAAGGAGTGATCCGCATGCCTTTCACACGTTCCGGAGTCCCATTCACATCTACAGTCTGGTCTTCCGAACGAAACATTGCTTCCTCTTCGAACACGTTCGTCATTTGCCGCCGTCGATCGAGGTAATCCGGGATACCTACGGACCAGATTTCGGGGACGCCTGCACCGGGATATTGATTGGAGATGAACACGATTCGCTCCGATTCCGGCACCGGCAAAGGCCTCAGCAAAACCGAATTCACGATGGTGAAAATCGCAACGTTCGCGCCGAGGCACACCGCAAGCGTCAGGATGGCAGTCGTGGAGAAACCACGGTCTTTCCATAACGCCTTCATTGAAATTGCTGCCTCTCGAAGTACGCCTTCCATATGCTGACCGGAAACTAGTTCACCTTGATAGTCTGCCGCCAGTACTCCCAGGCGCGTTCGCCGCCGCGGCGGCCGCCACCCGACCCGTCGGGCGCCAGCAAACCGGGACCGGCATTGCCGGACCGGGGCGCCGGCTGCTTAAGATAATTGATGCGTCCGCCGAGCAGGATGGCCTGCATCTGGATCTCGGCGTTGATGCGCAGATCATGGACATCGCTGACGAGGTCATAGAGCGACGGCGACGCGAGGGCGATGCCGTGTCCCGCAAGAAGAACAACAGTGTCGTTGCCGAGAGTTTCCGCGAGCGCATGGCCGAGGGTCGGATTACTGACGACGTTCTTGTCGGGATCGTAATTTCCGACAACCCATGACTTGATCCCATTCCCGATGAAATTCGCTCCGTTGTACACAAGCCGCAACGGCACCGAGCTTTGGCTGAAAGCGACAAGCTCCGGCGTGTGCGAATGAACGACTGCCATGACATCCGGCCGCGCCTTATATATCTCGCCATGGATATAGATTTCCTGGAACTCGTCATCGCGCGGGCCGCCCACAGCGTTGCTGTCGAGATCATTCTCGATAATGTCCGCTGCGGTCACGCTGCCGGGCGCAACCGCGCGTGAGATGAAGTAGTGGTTCGGATTTTTCGGATTGCGAACGCTTACGTGTCCCAGCGCGTTCAGGACTCCGAGTTCCTGTGAAGCCAGCATGCGGCTGGCAAGGACGAGATCCTCGATGATGGTTTCGGCCGAGCGCGGCGCGGTCTTCTGGTCGGCCGGCGGAGCAGCCGGAACGCGGCCGCCGTTCTCCGTAAGGATCATGCGTTTCTGGTAATCCCATGAGCGATTGCGGCCGCTTCGCCCACTGGCTCCCTCGACAGGTGCCGGGGGCGGCGCATCTTGCGGCTGGGGCCGCCTCCCCCGCGGATTCGAAATCACTGTGCCGCCGAGCGCAATCGTCTGCGTGATCAGCCGCGCGCTCGATCGCAGGCCGCTGGCGCCGCCCACAACTCCGGCTAACGAGGTGCCCACGACGACGGCGCCGTGGCCCTGGGCCAGAATCGAGTTTCTCTTCCCGAGTTGCTCGATGAGAGCTTTTACAATCTCCGGAGTATTAAGGACGCCGCTGCGCGGGAAGATCGGCGGCGGATTATTGCCCAGCGGAACCGAGCTCACAGAGAAAGCGACGACTTCAGGTGTGTGCAGGTGCACGACCGCCATCACATCCGGCCGCGCCTTATAGATTTCGCCGTGCAGGATGTTCTCCGGATACTGGTCGGTCCGCTCGCCGGAAACGGATTTGCTGTCGAGGTCGTTTTCTATAATGTCGCTCAACGTTACGAGCGCGGGGGCAACCCATCGCGCGATGTAATAGTGGTTGGGATTTGCCTTGCTGCGAACACTGACGTGGCCGTAACTGTCCAGGACGCCCAGTTCCTTCGAAGCAAGAATCCGGTTCGCAAGTACGAGCTCTTCCACCAGTGCCTGTTCGGCAAAAGCGGGGGCGGCAGGACGGCTGTTTACGTCCGCGGCCGCCGGCGGAGCTGAAGAGTTGCAGCCGGCCAGCAGCGCGACAACGATCGCAAAGAGAAATGTTCGAGCTTTCATATGACCTCCGGGGCAAAGGCGGATTCTATAGCGTTGAGCAGTGCCAGGAACAACTATTCTCACAAGGTGCGTCAGCAACTTCATCATTTCCTGCAACCTGTGTAGTTTCCTGATGGGTTGGCTGTTGCATAATATCGACCTTAGCAGGGCGCGGAATAACTCGGATCGAGCGACTGTAGCGGCGCTCTATGAGCGCCGGCTTTTTCCTGGAATCAACGAAATGCCGGCGGTCATAGACCGCCGCTACAGGTCGGATTGTCCGGCACATTCGCGGGAGGAGGCTGGAGAACGTTAGCCCACCATTGAACCTTCACCAATACAACGCTGCGAAGCTGCTCTTCATCACATTTCCGAAGCTATTTTTGGACGACAGTGTGATGTTGATGGATACAATGTCGCACGATGAACAAACGCCTGATTCTGGGCTCGCCGATTGATGAACTCCTTGATCGGCTCTATGCAAAGAGCGCCGGCCAAAGCCAGGAGCTGACATCTTATTTCTCAGCCTGGGCTGAAGAGCCTTCATTCAATAGGGACCGGCGGTTCGACGCGCGAACGAATCAATTTCTGAGCGACAAGCTCGTCGCAATCGATCGCGACAAAGGGGAGTTCTGTTATCAGATTTGCCGCGCTCTGGGCGCCAGACGCATCGTCGAAGCAGGAACATCGTTCGGCGTGTCCACTCTCTTTCTCGCAGCGGCCGTCCGCGATAACCGGCGGCAGAACTGCGGAGATGGCGTGGTGATTGGCACGGAATATGAACCACAGAAGGCGCGGATGGCACGCGCCACTTTTGCTGAAGCCAGCCTATCCGAGCTCATCGACTTGCGCGAGGGCGATATACGCGACACATTAGTCGATATGGCCTTTCCAGTCGATTTTATGCTGGTCGATATCTGGGCGCCGATGGCCCGCCCCGCGCTTGAAATGGTGGCGCCTCGGTTGCGAACCGGCGCAGTCGTGATCTGCGACAACACGGAACAATTTCGGGAGGCTTATCGCGAGTATTTTGAGTTCGTCGATGACCCTGCAAACCATTTTCGTACAATGACGCTGCCGTTCGAAGGAGGCTTGGAATTCACGGTGCGCACCGATTGAAGACAACTATGCGGTTTCCGGCGGCAGATTCATCGTCTTTGCGAGGGCCGGCCAGTGCGGAGTGGAGCGCAGCGGCTTCAAGAAATCGCAGGCAGCAAACCACATCAATGGTTGCACCTCCCCTTGAGCAATCGCTTTCGCAAACGAATCGGCGGCCGCGTCGATTTCCGAACAGACCATGTAATAGATAAACATGCCACTCGGCCCTCTGAGCCTGGATAAGAGCTCGTCCGCGCGACCGTTCTCCCCCAGTCGCCGGAAAAGCCCCGCCAGCAGCCCGGCCGGTAATGGTATGGAGGCCATCGCCTGGACGCTCCGTTCCGCAAACGGGAGCGCCTGCGGCAGTTCTCCGCGACGGAAGTGGTTCATACTCATCGCGTAGTATGGCAGCCAATGTCTCTCATCGATCTCTATCGCCTTTCGTGCCTCGACCGCGGCACGATCAGGCGATTCCGAGCCCAGGATCAGCGCAAACATCCCGCGGAACAGAACATTAAGCGGGTCCTGTTTGACTGCACTCTCGATGTGGTCCAATGCTTCCCGGAGACGGCCTAAAGGAAGGAGATAAAACAGTGCACAACGAAACCGGACTTCGGGCGGCACCTGCTCGGCTGCGAGCGCGAGTTGGAACCGCTCAGCCGCTTTATTCCAATCGCGCTCATACAGCGCCGCCACCGCACCCAGCACCGCATTGGCCCGCGGCTCAGCCGGAGTGAGCTCCAGGGCTTGCTGCGCATATCTGCGCGCCATCGGCATTGCTTCTACAGGCCGGCGGAGGCCGGCCGCCACTTGAACGAAATGCCATGTCGCGAGCTCGGCATAAGCTTCTGCATATCCCGGGTCCAGCGCAATCGCCTGCTCGAAGGCTTCTTTCGCAAGAACGATGGATTCGGCTGTGTTAACGAAGACCAGGTGACGTCCCCGCAAGAACGCCTCGTACGCTTGAAGATTCGGCTGATGTGCCCGTCGATCGGCTGGTTTTCCAACCAGCTTCAGCTGTAGAGCGGAGGCAATAGCAGCGGCGATCTCATCCTGCATCGCAAACACCTCCGCCAGCTCCCGATCATAGCGTTGTGACCACAGGTGATAGCCGTCGGCGGCGTTTATCAGTTGCGCCGTCACGCGAAGCCGGTTGCCGGACTTGCGGACACTGCCCTCCAGGACGGAGCTCACGTGCAGTGCCTCCGCGATTTTCGTGATGTCCTGTTCCTTTCCACGAAATGCAAATGCGGACGTACGCGCGGTGACCTTAAGCCCCGGAATTTGGGCCAGTGCATTGATGATCTCCTCCGCCAGGCCATCGCTGAAATACTCCTGTTCTTTGTCATCACTCATGTTGGCAAAAGGCAAAACAGCAATGGAGGGAGCAGGCTCGCCCAATTTGACCGCGGCAAGTGACGCCTTTACTTCGGTCATAGTCTGGAAACGATCAGCGGGAGATTTACTGAGGCAGCGTCTAACGATCTGCACGAGTTCGAGGGGCGAATGAAGCGGGTGCGGTTCGTCACGTAATACGGCCGCCATCATCGCAATGTTGCTATTCCCGTTGAATGCGCGCTGCCCACACAGCATTTCGTACAGTACGGCTCCGAAAGAGAAGATGTCGGAGCGCGCGTCCACCGTTTTTCCCGACACCTGTTCCGGCGACATGTAAGCAGCCGTGCCGAGCACTGCTCCAAGCTGGGTGTGGTTGACCGTGGGATCCGACTCACCGACGGGCACGTCGCGCTTGGCCAGTCCGAAGTCGAGCAGCTTGGCACCGGACGAGCCTATCAGAATGTTCGCGGGTTTGAGGTCTCGATGGACAATGCCGTGTGCATGGGCTGCTTCAAGGGCCGCCGCGATCTGCAACGCTATGGGCACCGCCTTGTCGGCCGCGACTGGTCCCCTGAGCGATGCGCCATCGATGTACTCCATGACCAGATAATCAGGACCGACATCATAAAGATGACAGATGTTGGGGTGATTCAAAGCCGCGACGGCGCGCGCTTCGCGCTCGAACCTTTCGGAGAATTTCTCGCGGGAGATCTTGATGGCGACCACTCGGTCCAGGCGCGTGTCGCGTGCCTTATAGACCTCGCCCATACCCCCGGCGCCAATCAGGGAGAGGATCTCGTAAGGACCTAAACGATCGCCGGCTGTCATTCCGCCTCACTGGTGAGAAATACCCTGCAGCCGCGGGGGTTCATACGAATGGATTTGTTACCGGGGAATAAGACACTTGCAACACGTGCTCCACCTCAACACTCAGTCCGGCGCCGGCGCCAAAGGTGATTCCATGCGAAACGATGCCGGCGGTGCCCATTATGACTCATTGCAAAGCAATTCAGCCAGTGCTCGGGCGTCTTCGCGCGCCGGCGCCGAGAGTCGCCGCGCCACAAAAAAGTGGGAACGACGCTGGGACGCACGGTCGGTGGTTGCCGGAGTGGACGAATCCATCATCGATTTGTGGTTTGGTGTGGGCCGGAAGGATGGAGCGTAAAAGAGGGAACCTTACGCACTCCAGGCCCTGTCATGGGTGGCGAGGAAGCTGCTCGACGAAGCAGGCGCTCGAGTGCTCGTGGCACACTGTAGTCGGCAAACCGGACTGTTGAAACTGGCATTGTTCCCCGTCGGTCAGAATACGACATATTGGTTATACGTCCACTTCGAATCGGAGATGTTGCGAAGTATCTCCTTGACCTCTAATCCAAATTACGACATGACGGTTTCACGAGGCTTAATGGAGGCAATGACTATGCCGGTACTTTGCGATAGCTGTGTCGGCTTGTTTGACACATTGAAAGGTAGCCGGCCGTCCTACTCCGAGGCACTGCCCTTGCGACTGTCCGGAGTCTTTGCCATGATTCGCACAGGAAGGCGGATGCGTGGACGTTGAGCGAAGAGAAGAAAGAAACGCAGGTTGAGAGGTCACCAGAAATACCGGCTGACTGAGGAGACTTTTTGTGGAAGAGCAGAGCTACGCAAAACATGCCAAGTTCGTCCCGATGTACCATCTCGCGACATTCGGATTGATCGTTGTAACGCTGATTGGTTCGCTTGTTAATCTTTACTATTCGATCGGTGATCATTCGCGACTCTACAATGCGTCGCTTGTGATGGCGCTCGCGGTCGCGATGCTGCTACTGTTTTTCTTCGTCCGCGTCTTCCCCCTCAAAGCTCAGGATCGCGCAATTCGCGCGGAGGAGAATCTTCGGCACTTTGCACTTACCGGAAAGTTGCTGGATTCTCGGCTGACGATCAAGCAGATCATCGGTCTCCGTTTTGCATCTGATGCCGAGTTTGTCGAATTGGCGAGGAAAGCGGCCTATGAAGGCCTTTCTCAGGACGCCATCAAACGGGCCGTCAAGAACTGGCGCGCCGATCACAACCGCCTGTAAAGGATAAAATACAGCTCCACGCCGGACGCGGCACTAGATCGAGATTCACGGAAGCTCGATCTCTTCTCTGTCCGCGATGCCGCCAGTTATCGTATTGTGAACTAACCACCATCTGGGACCAGGCTTGCTGCGTAGCGACTCGGAGGATGGCCCACGTGCCCGGCTGAACGCCGTGCTCGCTCTCCCAGATCTTGAACAGGCGAAATCCGCTGTTCTGAACACTCTCACCTCCGGAAGCGGCCAGCGCACGTATGATCACGCGATCACCGAATTCGTAGAGTGGTATTGCTCGGAGCCACGACTGGCATTCAACAGGACCGTCGTGCTCCGTTACAGAATCAGCTAATCCGGCACGTCACGACGACATCATTCTCACTTTTCCGTATAGCCGTTTAACTAGGCACGTGACTGCCATCGGCTGCGAGTGCCCCGTCGCCTTCCTGTGCCTCTGTGTGTCTGTAGTGCGACATGTAAGCAGCCTCAAAGCCTTCGCCCGCAGCGGACAAAAATCGGCAGACACGCGACAATCGCGACCGCGTAGTCGCTTTTCAAGCGGATTTATCGCTTCGCGCCTGTAATCCCAGAGCAACGCACGACCCGGTAGGATTCATTGGTCTTTTCGAAGCGACGATCTGCCGCGCATTACGGCTGCCAGCTGCGGAGTCACGTCTTCCCATGCCCAAGGCTTAGGCAGGGCCCCTCCGCACTCGGATGCCGCGTCATCCACTTCAAATGGCAATTGGTTTAGATCCGCAAACAGCAGACTGTAGATCTCAGGGTCTCTCGTTTGAAGAAACACGATGAGGACCGGACGTACGGGGCCTATGACTTTATTGCGACGCCGCACACCGCCAGGCATGATCGATGAACAGTGAGGGCATTTGTGCCAATGCCAGTTTCCATCGTCTGGAATCAAGCTCATCGGCTGATATCGCGGGGGCGCACATGCGTAACCTTCCGATAATCCTGTCCGTACATTGGAACCTTCTGGCACATCTCGTATAGGCGCGATCGCAAACGCTCGCCGATTTGGTCCTCGAGCGTTTCGGGTTCATCGCGCGGGGCATTAAAACGGATCCCGCATTGTTCCAACCGGGTCTTCTGAAAGTTGTCGATCTCGCCCTGGTGGTTCATCACGCCGAGTTTTTTCATTACGGCAATGCGCTGCGCGTTGTGGTCGGCAGACGGTATGTCGGTGAGATTCGTGGTGATGATCGTCGCGCGGTCGGCGTTGTAGCGGTTACTAATAACGTTCGACATTTGGTCCTGCACCCAGGCGGACCAGCGCTGCGCCCCGAAATCATCAAGAACCAGGACGTCCGCGTCGTACACGAGCCGCGGCAATACTAACGAGGACCGGTCGGTGCTCATTGAGTCCCGAATCTTCTGCAGTTCAGCGGCAAAGTTACAGAAGGAGCACGATACGGAACCCCTTTCGATCAGGTCGCGGATAATGCCAATGGCAAGATGCGTTTTGCCGAGTCCGGGACTCCCCTGAAATAAGAGGCCTTTCGGTGAAGGATGTTTCAGATAATGCTCAACGTAACCAAGAGCGTCACTCAGCGCAATAACAAGATGCGGACTGTCCTCTGACGGAGAATAGTTTGTGAGACGGCAGTCGGCATACTTCCTGGGGATCTCAGCACGAGCCAGCAGGCGAGCCACGCGTCCGGGATGGGTCTCCACCTTGCAGCCGCATTTCTGCACGCCCGCCTGGCCTTCAACATATCGAAAACCCCGGCCCCCGCAGTCGGGGCATGGTTGTGTTTGCGTTTCTGAAACATTCTCGGACATTTCAACGTCTCCTATACGTTTTTGAAGGGAAAGGTGGATCCCGGAAATAGGAGATCCGGGGCTCGGTCGGCCGACCTACCCACCAGCGCAGCAGTATAGCAGCCCGCTAATGAAGGCGCAGCCAATCGAGGAAAAACGTATTCGGTACTGACATACAGCGCGTCCGGCTTACGCCAGAGCCCCCGGGTCGGCTCTTGAATCCACGCCGATTTGATCTTGAATCGCGGCCCCCGTGGGCAAGTCAACATAAGATCCGGACTGCGGCATTGCTGCCGCTCGTCTTGGCAACCTTCAACACGATCAACCCCGCTTGCTTTACTTATCGACTTGGGGCGTTATCGCGGAAATCTACTCGAAGTTTGGTCAGAACCACCGCGTGAAAAGCTGGAGGCGGTACAAGAGCAGTCGATATGCAGTCAGCCTATGCTCGCATAACCGGAGCTTCCCTATCGTCACTGCCGAGATTGAATGGCCTTCTCATCTCGCTGCCCGCTCTTTGTCTGTGGGTTCCCATAGCCTTGGTGTTCGCGAACTGCGTCTTATTCGCAGTGCCACCTCTAAGAAGAATTGCTGACACGTATACCACTCAGGCAAACCGACCCGGTTTCATCGAGTCACAGCGCCAACTTGGAAGAATGGCTCTTATCATGGCATTGATTTGTGTACCACTGATCATCCTGGGTTTCATGTTGTGATGTCTTAATTCCCGCCGCTGAGCTTGAGTTCTTTTCCATTCGATAAGACGATCCTGGTAATCCGCATGGCATGTGCCCCGTTCTTGGCGGGATAGCCGGTAATCGTTACTTCGTCCCGGTCTTCGAGCGAAGTCGCGGTCCATCCTCGGGGGGCCAGATTACTGCGACTCGTCAATTCGCCTTCCCACACTTGCACCTGGCCCTTGTCGTCTTTCACCGCGAACTCCACCACGGAATGAGGATTAACGAAGTGAAAATCCATTACTGTTCCCTTGAGCGTTATCTGTGACCCCGACGGAAATGCAGCCCATCCGTGGTGCCCGCGCGCGGAACTCGGATTCAAGAGAAGCGCTGTTGCGATTATAAGAAAGCTCAAAACCGTGTTTTTCATTGTTCTCCTATTGCTGAACCGGCCGCGCGGGTCCGTCGTCGACCCAGCGGTCGAGATCCCGAACATATCGGCGTCCATTGAACGTGTACACCGGAACGGTGACGACCAGATAAGACTTGCCGACCAGCGGTTTGCCATCGCTATCCTTCTCGGTCCTGGCATCCGCGATCACCCACACATCAAAGTTGTTCTCAGGGCTGTCGGCCGCGGGGATAAACAAACCCGTGGGGCCCACGGTACCCACCGAATCCGTGCGACTGCCTTCGCTTTCGTAAAACACTCTCATCGACCATGTGACGTCGACCGGGCCAAGTTCCACGTCATCGGCTGTACGCCGTTTGCCGTCCGGGCCGTTTTGATATCCGATCGCCTCGAACTGCTGATATCCCCGGCTGCGGGTCTGGTTTCCGAAGGATGCCGTGGCTGAGTCCGGCGTTACTTTGATGTAGTCGACGCGATCGTAAACGGCGAGAGCCCCCGGCATCACGGAGCGGCGGAAAGCAACCTGGCGTTTACCGAGTGGTGCATCGAGCGCGACGTCCACTTCAGCAATGACCTCGCTCGCGTTGTGGGAAACAATGCGGCGCACGGTTACGCCGGGACCGAAATCCATGTCAGCCTGGGCAATTTGCGCCGGAAAATGGTCGCCGATCAGGCGAATGCGTTGCGATCGGGAACCTGTCTTCAGCAATGGCCGATCAATACCGAGCAGGGTTGCATTGGAAGTGGCTCGCTGCATCCTTATATCAAAGCCAAGCTCCTGATACTGTCCCCAGAACCAACGGCCCTCGGCATTTGATTCATCAGGCGCGCTCGTCATGACCTCCTGGGCATCGTTTGAGAGATCATTAGGAGCGGAACTCGTGACATTACCGCTCCTGGAAAACCCGCGCCAAGCGTAGCCCCCATACATCAGGCCGCGGCCGGAGCGGACGACAGTAGAACCATCCGTGGCCGAATGAAGCGTGGCGCGCGTGTTGAACTCGCCGTCGGCGCCACTGGACTCCATTTGCATCTCGCCGAAGTACCTGATGCGACCCAATACATATGCCGTGACCAGCCAGCGGCCAGCCGGGCTTTTGTCGAGGACCCGGGTCCTCCACGCGGCCCATTCGGGGGTGTGGAGCGGCGCCATTTTCGTGAGAAATGCGATGGCTTCCTCGCTGAGGCGTGCGTTGTAGCGGACGGCATGTGCCCGGGAGAGTTCCTTCCAGTCATCAACGGATCGCCGCCACGAAAGGACGCGGGCGAAGTTGTGGCACCTGCCGCACGCACTCATCACCGTATTCGGAATGGCGGTTTCCTCGTGAATCCGGCGCTCTACGTCGTATGTCACTTTCTTTGCTTCTTCGGGCGCGAGGCCATGATACGTGCTGAGGTATTGCA
>Ga0137403_10008816_pt1 | contig 11272 bp, 5 predicted proteins | sample CZOMad2_1_16fung_FD_122057 | JGI IMG/M metagenome (GOLD analysis project Ga0137403, IMG submission 122057) | Vadose zone soil fungal communities from Angelo Coast Range Reserve, California, USA - CZOMad2_1_16fungal (Hybrid Assembly) | ecosystem: Environmental > Terrestrial > Soil > Vadose zone...
CGCCGATTACGACGAAACCCGACTTCGCGGTCGACGATAGTTCCTATTGAGAACTCTTTGTCTTGTACTTGTTTACAATTTCTTCCAACTTGGCCACATCACGAAGGAAATCCTGGTAACGGAACTCACGGAATTCCTTGTTGCGGGCATCCTCCAGCGCGAAAAGCTCCGCACGATCTTTGGCATCGGGCTTGACGTCACCATTCCCATCTCCGTCAGAGATTTCCTGCCTGAGGGTAGCCTCTTTCTCCAATGCTTCCGCGACGCCCTCCGGCCACTGCGGCAGGCGTTCCTTGGCCTCTGGCATTCGTGGAAAGGATTTGTGTGGATCCTTCTGATACCAGAAGGCCGTGGTGGTGTAATCGTTCTCGAAATTGTTGTTGTGTCCGTGTTCCAGGGTTACGCGGATCGATTTTTGGAAGCGGATCGGATCGTTGATCATGAAGCGATACATCTGATTCTTCCCGCCAAAGGGACCGTTTCTGTTTTCGATCAGATAGTATCCCGTATTTAAGCCGGAGTACTCGGCGTTCGGACAACACCCTCCATTGATTGTCTCTTCGGTTCCGGTACCGGCATACCTGGGCGGCCACTTCCATCCATCGTCCACGAAAATCATGTCGTCGCCTTCGCCGTACCACCCTCCGGCAATGTTGTCGATGGTCAGAAAATGACCCACATAGCTGCCTTGCCCGGTGGTGTCGAGGATCACATAGTTATTTTGCGGCTCGGTGTTGGGGTCTTTGGCATTGGCCAGGGTATTGTTCTTGTGTTTTTCTTCCGGCTTGACCGGCGTTTTCGCCACACGGTTCCACTGGGCGTGAAACCGCCCGGCATTGGAGGGAAGTCCTCCCGGCGAATATTGTTCGTAGTCAAACTGGTACCAGATCCGGAAGTTGCCTACGTCTCCATCATTCTCCAGCGTGATGCGCGCGCCCTTGGCAAAGGGCATGGGAAAATAGGAGACCATTCCGTCGAAATCCCAGCTACGGAACCCGAAGTTAACATCCACGACACTCGAGTGAAAATAGCGCAAAGCCCCAATGCCGACCCCAAATAAATCTCCAATGGGCACCTCGACACAAGGTTCCGTTCGCCCGTCCCAATACATGCGCAAAATCAGCTTCCGATAGCGCATGCGGTCAAGCGCGAATGGCGAAAGATAAAAACGGCGGATTACGCCGGCGCCTGGAATTTCCGCCAAGGTCACAGTTTTTCCCGGGGGGACAACCACCCAGTCCATGTTGCCGCCCGATTTGTCGTAGGAGGAGACACGAGCGGTCTCCCTATTTTGCAGGAGGTAGAGATTGTCAAACGTCCGGCCATCGCTGGCGGGCGCTGTCTGAGCCGCAGCCGAATGCTGTCCCAGACAGAGAACTAGCGAAAGGAACACAGTAACCCGTATCTTCATTTGTCAGCCCTGCTCATCCCACATAAAAGAAGCGCGCACGTTGAGCGCGCTTCGGTTTGACATGATTGGCTCGTATTGATCAGTTGATGAGCGAGAACCCTACCAATAGCCCTTGACTCCGAACTGAATAGATCTCATTGGTCCGGCGTTTTGTATAGTCCCGAAGGTCGGGCCTCCGAAAAATGTGTCGGGCGCAAACAAGTACACATGATTGAAAGCATTAAAGAATTCCGTCCGGACTTGGATGCGCACTCTTTCCCCGATCGTGAACCACTTTTGCGCAGCCAAATCCCAATTGTTGATGCCTGCGCCTCGCAGGTTGGGCATAGTTCGAGGCGCATTGCCATATGTGTACGGAGAGGGTTGAGCGAAGGCAGAGGTGTTGAACCAGCAATTGAGGGTATGAACGGGAATCGGTGGTCCTCCGTTTACCCCAGGACAGGAGCCGGTCCGAGGATCTCCTACAATGTTCGGCCGCTGTCCACCACCGAAGACGGCGGCGTTGTTGTTGAGGACGTCTTCAATAGCCAGGGGAAATCCGCTCTTGAAGGTGGAAATTCCGGAGACCTGCCACCCACCTAAGATCGCATTCAATCCCTTGTTCATGTCACCGCCGAACTTCTTCCCCCGTCCGACAGGAAGCTCATAGATATAGCTCAACACCAGACTCTTAGGTATGTCGTTAGTGTCGAGCGACTTTTCCCCGGCCAGATTGTAGTTGTTAAGAATCGTCGTGCCTCCGCGCGTGGCCCAAGATTCCGGTCCAGAGGACTGATCCAGAAACTTTGAAACCGTAAACGAAGCCAGAACTTGCAGGCCATCACTCAAACGATGGGTGTAGTTGATCCTCGCAGCGTCATACCAGGAGGAGCCTGATGGTTGCTGCACGGCGGTGATCCCGCAATACTGTGGGAATGGCCGCAGCAATTGAGCGGCGATAACGGTCGGCTGGTCCAGTCCACAAGCGCTGTTCGTAATGTGCCCGGCGAAGGGGTTCGTAACCGGATTCAACAAGGCAGCCCCCATGGCGAGATCCACGGGAGGCAACTGATTGGCCTGGACTCCGCCGGAGAAGGCGCCATAGATAAGCTTCACCCCATGGTTGCCAATGTAGGTGATGTCAAAATTGTCATTGTGGGTGGGAGCATACTGAAAGCCCGCCGTCCACTGTTCGACGTATGGGGTTGGGCGATTGCGGTAGATGGCCTCGACGGATTGTCCAACGTTGGTCAAAGCGCCATTGGCTTTCTTTACCGGTGAAATTAAGCCATTCGGAAAGGGGTTGCTCAACAAGTTATTGGGGGTGATACCGTCCAAGGTGGCAACCCAACCTGTCGCTTGAGAAAAGCCATACAAGTCCAGACCTTGATAGTCTCCCTGTTCGATCGCCGGAACAAAATAGATGCCGAATCCTCCCCGCAGGACCAATTTGTCGCTTAGCTGATAGGCCAGGCCTAGGCGCGGGGCTATATTGTTGTGCGGCGTGTCGTAGACTCCGCGCGGGTTTCCGCCTCCCACATAGTTCAACTGCCCTGGAACCGTAATGCCCGCTGCCTGACTGATTGGATTCGTAGCGTTTGGGTCGAACGAACTGAGACGGTCAAAGCGATCGGTTGGCGCGGTTTGTATTTCGTAGCGAACGCCCAGATTGACGGTTAATTTTCGCGTGGCCTTCCAATCATCCTGAAAATACCACCCTAGATATTTCTTTGAGATGGCCGTGGCCGCATTATAAGAAAACGTTCCACCATTGGCCCCAGTACCCAGGAGGAAGGACGCAAAGCTATTCCCCGTATCCGTGCTACCTGCGGTTGGGTCTGGCCCGGAGGTCATGTCGGAGCTGAAAGGGAAGGTGGTGGCAGGTGTCGCTCCATCGTTCGTCGTGAGCAGCACACCCATGAATCCGGCGCTGAAAACGTGGTTTCCGCGAACTTTTGTTAAGTCTAGTCCAACGGTTCGATCTTCACGGGGATTTCTGGATGCGCCGCCACCGCCGAGGCCAAAAGTAGAGAGGTCTGTGAAAGAAATGGTCGGAAATACTTTGTTGGCATCCAAGGCGCTGGGCAATCCGAGCGACGAGGGCACAAAACCGTTCCCTTGCGGATCGAAGATTTCAATCCAGCGATTCCATCCCCCAGTTATGCTCATCACCAGGGTGGGGCTGAAAGTCCTCGTGTAGTTGAACCCTGCGTCCCAGCGGTCGTTAGGTGTCGTCGTCCCGGGGCCGCCAGGATCGTCGGCGCCAAAAAACTCACCGCTCTGGTGGCGCACTAGCCACTCTCGTGAATAGCGTGCGAAGAAATGAGACTTGTCACTGATATTTTGATCAATCTTAACTGTGTAGCGTGTGCTGCGGACTGGCAAGGCTGCAAAGGCAGCGTAATTATTGGACACAGCGCCGTTGGTCGGCGTAGGCCAGTATTGAATCAAATTCTGAGACACGGGATCGATCATTCCCGAGGGAATGATGTTGCCGGCAAAAGGATCACGGATCGATCCGCTTTGCGTCGCCGTCAGACCAGTGCTTGGGTCTATTTGGCCCGCTGTGACTGTGCGGGTGGTAAAGGGGTTGTAGATGGCACCACTCAGAATAGGACGGCCCAGAGCGTCGTTGCCGAGCGACGAACCTAGCAACGCCGAAAAGTCGCCGGTGCGGAACGCGCTTGTCGGAATGGTGGTTTGCAGGGTAAACGGATTTGCCTGACGGAGAATCTCGAAGGCCCCAAAAAAGTAAGTCTTGTCTCTCCCGTTGTAAACGTGGGGAATGTTTACCGGCCCACCCACGGTGAAGCCATATTGATTACGGCGGAAATCTGACTTTGGAATACCATTCACTCCGTTAAAGAAGCCATTGGAATCGAGCGAGCTGTCGCGCACAAACTCGTAACCGCTGCCATGAAATTTGTTCGTCCCGGACTTCGTAATGGCGTTGACGAAGTTGCCGGTGGCCCAGCCGTATTGCGCAGTAAAGGCGTAAGACTGGACCTTGAACTCCTGCACTTCATCCACCGAGGGGGCATAAATGAGCCCGTCCCAGTCTCCAGCCGAATCCCAGTGACCGTCCAGAAGAAACGCCGTGGTACCGAATCGTCCTCCGCCAAAGTTGATCAAACCACCATCCTGCTCGGCGTTGCCGGAGTTCGTGCCCACGCCCGCCACCTGATGGACGTTGCTATCTTGAACGCTCGAGTCCAAAGTAGTGAGTTGGTACACGTTTCGCCAGTTGAGGGGAAGTTCTACAACCTGGTGGGCGGTGATATCGGAATCCACGTTTGCGTTCGTGGTATTCAGTAGAGGGGCGACCTCGTCCACCGTTACAGTCTCCGAAAGGGCCCCGACCTCCAAGGTCACATCCTGATTCGCCGACTCTGCGAGGCCAAGCACGATGCCCCGTTGCTCATAGTGCTTGAACCCTTCCTTTTCCACCGTCAACACGTACTGACCAGCGGGAACCAGCGTGAAAACGAATCGTCCATCGGTTTGCGTGGTGAAGACTCGGGTGAACTGCGTGTCGGCGCCTTTCAAGATGGCTGTTGCTCCAGCGATGTCGGCGCCTGTTTTGTCCAGCACGGTTCCGCTCAGTCTGGCGCTGGTGGCTTGTCCCTGGGCGCGCAATTCTACAGCAAAGCGTGGCGCCATTATGCCGAAGGCGATTAGGCAGGTTGCTAGAAGAGCTTCTGCAATTCTCACGACCATGGAACATTTGTGTTTCATTAGCTCATCCTCCAAGGAGCTGTGTTAAGTTCTACATTACACAACTCAGTTCCTCAATTGTGAAGGAACTTTATAGCTGCATAAAACTGCTTGTCAAGTTAAAACCGTTCTTGCTTAGCCCCCTCGCGACCAAGCTTGGAGAGGGGCAATACTGAGACTTGGGATAAATCTACGGCGGTGGAACAGTAGCGCCACCCGTCAAGGCCTCGGTGTGGCTGCGGATTTGTTGCCGCGCCAAGGCCCTTAATCTTTCGGATTCTGTCAGCGCCTCGTGGGCTTCCTGTGTCTTGCCTTGTTTGGTGTATAGGCGGAACAGACTGTAATGCAATTCACCTTGGAGATCGGAAGGCAAGGCGAGCAAGAGTTCATCTATGGCTTCAGAGACCCTGTCCAGATGGGCATATACCTTTCCTAGATTGGCGTGCGTCAACAGCAGCGCCGGATCGCGGTCTGCGACTTTCAATAAATACGGCAGGGCATCGCCGAAATGGTGTTGGCGGACAAGGATGTCGGCAAACTCCGACATGGCCTGGATGTTGTCAGGGTCAAGGTGGAGAACCGTTTGCAGTTCGGGTTGAGCTTTTTCGAACTGCCCGTTCTCCCAGTAAATGGCGGCCAGTCCCAGATGGGGTGCCGGACTGTCTGGCTTGATCTGTAGCGCACTGGAATAATGCGAGATTGCAAGATCCCATTTCTTGTGCTGGCGGTATAAGTCGCCCAGCAGGAGTTGTCCTTGCCATGAGCCTGGGCTCAGAGTTAGGACTTTCACGAATGCGGCTTTCGCGAGCTCACGAGCGGATTCTGCCCGCCAGTACAAGAGCCCAGGGGTCGATAAGTCTTGCCGCCTTGCCGCTTGCGTAGCCTCGAAAGCGGCCACGAAGTACCCTGCAAGGGACGCGCAGCGCGACAAAAGAACTGCGTCTTCAGGGGAAGTTAGTGGGATTGTGTCGAGATCCCGAAAGCATTCTGTGTATCTACCGTTCTCGCTGGCAACTCTGCCTCGGCTCAAAATCATTTTCGACGGCGATACGTTCGTGGTCTTCGGCAACGGCTCAAAGCTTTCGTCGCCGGTGGCAGCTGAAGGCTCGCCACTGAGTTGTGCGACAACGAGGTTCGTGGTGGAAGAGCATTCAGTCACATTCTCGGGTTGGTGCAGGTGTTCGGTCATGCCCGCTTTTACAGCATCCGGCACCGAATTCAACAACAAGGGAAGGTGCGTTGCAAAAAAGCCGGCATCATTTCGATGGAGAGCACACACTTTCTGTAGTGCTTCTCGAAATTTCGCATTACTGAAATCGACTCCCGCCAGGCCAAGCAATGCCGTCTGGTTATGGGGGTGAAGAGAAAGTTCGTTGCGAAACTCGCGATCTGCGCTTTCGATCTGACTTGCGCGTAAAAGCGCAAACCCCATCTCGGCGCGGAGGTCCTCTTCATTCGTGGAGGCGTTTGCCAAAGCTTGACGAAACGCCGCTTCGGCATCGAGCGGAAGATCCTGTTCGAGGAGCGATCTAGCGACCAAGCGATGGAAATAGGCGCTGCCTTTGGAGGCTACAGAGAGGCTTCGTGAAGATTCCTCCGCAATGTGTTCGAATGACGTACCCATGCCGTACCAGGCATCGGCGTCCTGCGGCCGGAACTTGATTGCGCGGCGGAAATAGTCTGCCGCGGCGGTAAATTCCTGCATCGCAAAATGGGCTGTCGCCAGATCGATCAAGGCATCGCGGTTGTCGGGTTGCTTGTCGAGAACAGCGTTAAACAGCGAAACGGCGTCGGAAGGCCGCCCTGACTTTACGTATTCAATGCCGAGAATCAAGTTTGCCGGCACGAGACCAGGATCGAGCCGTACAGCTTTTTCAAGGGCATGGATAGCGTCTTGAGTCTGGCCGGCTAGCTGACAGGAGACTCCATAGTTGCTCCAGGAAGAAGCCGAAGAATCCTGTTCGGCGAACCGCTTAAAATCGCGGCAAGCTTCCGCATAGGCGCCAGTCTTAAATTCCTGCTCCGCCTGCTGATAGAGTCCGGGGACGCCGCTTTGCTGTCCTGGACTTCCTTGGGCTGCCCCCGCGGCGAATAGACCCGCCATGAGAAGTGGCAGTCCGAGAGCGCTGTGTTTCCGACTGCGAGAATTCATGGGGTTACCGGGATTCTTGAAACCCTCCGCTCCCTCCCCGACCAGCTAGATTCCCCCCCGGGCTCTTGGCTAGCGATCGTTCCTTTTCCGCAGCTCCTCCGATTGGTGTAGCGCCTTGGAGGCAGCGTTTTCATCTCCTAACTTTCTATAGAGCTGAGCTATTTGATAGTGAAATGAACCATCGTCATCCGCCCCGAGCGCCTGCTGCAGTTCTGCTATGGCGGCGTCCGTTCGTCCCTGAGAGGCATAAACCTTGCCGAACAAAGCATGCGTCTTGGCGAGGACTTCCGGCCTTCCTGCAAGTGCCTTACGCAGATGAGACAAAGCCTCGTCGAATTGATGCCTCTGCACCAGGATCGCAGCAAGCATGTAATTGGCCTCAGGATCATCGGGCATGCTTCCGAGGGCGTCCTGCAGAGCAGGAAGTGCTTTGTCAAACTGGCTGGTGTCCCAGTAGAGGGCGGCCAATCCCAAGCGCGCAGGAGGGAAGCCCGGCTCCAGGGCGAGAGCTCTCGAGTACTCCGCTTCGGCGCGAGAAAAATCCTGCTTCTCCCGCAAAGTCTCGGCAAGTAAGAGGTGCTCGCGAGCCGAGTCCGGATTAAGCTTGACCGCCTGGGCCAATGCAGCGATTCCAAGCCGGGAACTGCTCCTTACCCTCCAATAAAGCGCCGGCAACGATCCTCCGTTTTGCGCCAAGAGAGCCGACGTCGCAACAAAGGTGGCGCGGTAATCCCCGACATTGAAAGCGCATTCAGCGAGCGTTAATTGGTCAGTCGTTCCAAGCTTTGCTGTATTTTGAAGCGCCGATTCACACTCCCAGAATTGACCTTGAGCCAGGAGTTCCGCTGCCCGGGCAAGACGCACTCTACTTTTAGTTCGGGGGAGCGAACTTTCACTCGAGAGATAGTAATCCGTATCCCCGTCCAACCAACTCTTCAGAGAGGCAGTCGCCGGCACCTCGTTGCCAGGACCCGTTATCGCTGCGGTCTCGGTCAGCGCGTGAAGCGCCCCAGTCAATTCCTCCGGGTTGAGTTGTTGCCATACCACTGTCAGATTGGCCTGCAAGAAGGCGGGATCGGTTCGCGAGATCTTGTCGAACTCGGCTAAGGCTCCGCTGCCATTTTGTTCGCGCAGTCGAAGTGCCGCTATTCCAAGATGCGCGCCAAGGCAACCGGGGCGCCGGCTGAGTGCCTTCTGAAATTCCTTCTCGGCGGCAAAAGAATCACCTCCCTTCACGTGGGCAAGCCCGAGAAACCAACACATGGAGTTGGGGAGAGAGTCAGAAGTTAATAGCGCTTGATAAATTGCGATTGCATCTTTCACCCTTCCCTGATTCAAGAAGGCTTCTGCAATCAGGCTCCGGGCGAGGGGAGCCTTCGGATCGATTTTCGCTATACGATTCGCGGCACCTTGAGAGAGGCTGAGATAAGTGATTCCCAGCCCATAGTAAGCCTCGGCGTTTTTCGGGTCATTAATCGAGGCTCGATAGTAGGCTGCGTTAGCCTTATCAAACTCTAGCAGCGCCGCATAGGCTTGGCCCAATCCCAAAGCAGGTTGAGGGTCCTTGCGATTGAGTTGCTGGGCGCGAAGAAGATAGCGCAGAGCCGCTTGCGGTCGACCCAGTTTCAATAAATCAAAGCCCGCGAGCAGGTTCGGAACATAGAGCTGGGGAGACGACTTCAGCACCAGCTCGAAATCTTTGAGCGCCGCCGCGTGATCTCCGCTGAGATGCTCCAGTAATCCCAATTTCGTCCGTTCATCGGCTAGGCCTGGTCGCACTCTCAATATGTCTTGGTACTGACGGATCGCTGCCTGATAGTCACCCCGTTGTTGCGCTGCTTGCGCTTGGTCTTGCGAATCTTGCAGTCGTTGCTCATCCGACTGAGGATTGCTGGCTGCGTGGGCGGAGCAGATTATGGAGATAAACCCCAGGGCAGCTACTCTCGCAAGTAGGCGGCATTGCACGGAGGGGATAGCACCTATCATGTCAACCGGATCAAATCCTGCCTCGGGGTGTGAAGGGTCGTCGGTCAGTGTCTCGCATCTGGTAAACCGAACGCGAACAAGGCGCTTCCAGCTGGGATAACGACGTACTGTTCTCCGTCGAGCCAATAGCTCATGGGCGCGGCAAAGATCGGCGAGCCCGTTTGGAAGTGCCACAAGTTTTCGCCGCTGGCGGCATTAAAGGACATTAAATTTCCTTCATTGTCACCTAAAAAGAGCAGGCCGCCAGCGGTGGAAAGTACGCCCCCCCAACCAGCCGAATACATCTTGAACTCCCACTTGACATTGCCTGTCGAAGGATCGATTGCCCGAAGTGCACCCCAGTCTTTCTGGTTGGCAGGCGGAGCAAAAGTGCTGCCGTAAAAGTAACGGCCCGGGATTGGCATCTCGGCGTTGCCGCCAAAAATGGTACAGAAATCCTCGCGCGCATTAACGTAGAAAAGATTTGTCTGCGGACTGTAGGAAGACGGATTCCAATTCACGCCACCCGCCCACCCCGGACAGACTTTGACTCCTTCTTTCGTCGGAATTGTCTCTGGGTTGGGCACAGGACGGCCCTTCGAGTCCATTCCCTTGGCCCAGTTCAGTCCTGCAAACGGTTTACCCAGCAAAAATTCTCCCGTCTCCCGGTCCAGCACATAAAAGAAAGCGTTCCGGTTCGCCTGCAACAGTAGCTTCCTCGGTTTCCCCTGCCACTCTCTGTCTATCAATATTGGAGTTTGGGTGGCATCGTAGTCCCACAAGTCGTGAGGCGTGAATTGGAAATTCCACTTGAGCTTCCCGGTATCGGCATCGAGAGCCAACATGGAATTGCTGTAGCGGTTGTCGCCCTGGCGCTGCCCCCCATAGTTGCTGGGAGCGGGATTGCCGGTCCCCCAATAGATAAGGTTGAGCTCCGGATCATAGCTGCCGGTTACCCAAGCCGGAGCACCGCCGTATTTCCACGAGTCGCCAGTCCACGAGTCGTGGCCCGGTTCGCCGGGACCCGGAATCGTGTAAAAGCGCCACACCCGTTTCCCGGTTTCAATGTCGTATGCGTCCACGAATCCGCGGATGGGGAATTCTCCACCGGAGACCCCGACGATCACCTTGTCCTTTACGACCAGTGGGGCCACAGTGAAGCTATAGCCGAGCTTGTAGTCAATCGCTTGCGTGTCCCAAAGGATGTTTCCGGTTCTGGCGTCCAGAGCGACGACGTGCGCGTCAAGAGTTGCCATAAGGAGGCGGTTTCCCTGAATCGCGAATCCGCGATTGACGTTGCCGCAACAGGCCCGCACATCCGCCGGGAGGCTGGGAGCGTAGCGCCAAATGGCCTTTCCGGTCCGGGCATCCAAAGCAAAGGCTCGTCCGTTCTGGCCGGTGCCGTACATCACTCCATTCTTCACCAGCGGAGTCGTTTCGAATTTACCCAGATCGCCGATTTGAAAAACCCATTTCGGCGCAAGGCCGCTGATATTCGAAGTGTTTACCTGGTCCAACTTGCTGTAACGCCAGCCTGCATCGTTGCCCGAATAGGTGAGCCAGTCTGGTTCATCCGGGGAAACCTCCTTTGGCTGGTGTGGAGAACACCCAGCCAGCGCCAGCAGAAGAACGGCGAGGACCTTGCGTGTCATTGCCCACCTCGGTGGAGACTGGTCAGGTAGGCGAGCAGGTCGTTCACCGCCACATCGTTGAGGTCACTATCCGTAAACGCTGGCATGAGTGACTTTTGTTCGTGGGTAATGCCTTTAAGGTCGCTCTTTATGAAGTTATAAATCTCATTGTCTGTGCCAATCATCTGAATGGAGAACGTATCTTCATTCTTGGGCACGCCGGTGATACGCTTGCCGAGCTTGGTGGTTACAGTCACGGTTGAATTGGAAATCGGCACCACATAGTCGGCGTTGGGCTCATGAAATCCCATAGTCAATTTTTGGTTGGGATCGCGAATCTTTTGCCTGAGGTATTGCGTGGTGCGCGCCTGCCCAACTTGCGTTAGATCGGGCCCCAGCACCCCGCCGCGGCCATTCACC
>Ga0137403_10008818_pt1 | contig 11269 bp, 10 predicted proteins | sample CZOMad2_1_16fung_FD_122057 | JGI IMG/M metagenome (GOLD analysis project Ga0137403, IMG submission 122057) | Vadose zone soil fungal communities from Angelo Coast Range Reserve, California, USA - CZOMad2_1_16fungal (Hybrid Assembly) | ecosystem: Environmental > Terrestrial > Soil > Vadose zone...
CATAGCCTTGCGCTCCCGTCTCAGCCCAGGTCGTCGTCTCCGCTGATAGACTCCGCGCCAAAGAAGATGCGCGTCACATCAGGGTGTTGCGCCCGAATCTCTTGCTTTATGCGTCCGACTGATTCTCTCACCTCGAGCGCCGAGATAGTGCTGCGAAAGCGGAGTTCAATTGCGAGCAGCACCTCGTGCGCGCCGAGATACAGCGTATGAAGGTGTTGGACCCGCTCAACCGCAGGGTCTGCTTCTACCAGGGCGCGCGCGGACCTTAGCGTCTCACGGTCAAGCCCCTCACCAATGAGCAGCCCCTTGCTCTCGTAGACCATCAAGACCGCGACCACACACAACAGCAGACCGATGACAATTGAGGCTGCGCCGTCGAGATAAGGAAGACCCAGTTGCCTACCCAGAAAGATGCCGAGAAAAGCGATCAACAGTCCGAGCAATGCCGCGGAATCTTCGAGCAGCACGGAGAAACTCGTCGGGTCTTTAGTATCATGAATCGTTTCCAGAATACCTTTACTTCCCTTCTCGACGCTGAACGCCTTCCAGCCGAAAAGCCATGAGCTGCCCTCGAAGAGAAAGGCCAACCCGAGCACCGCATAGCTCCACGCAGGATTGCCTGGGATGGTTGGGTGAGAGAGGTGCGTAATTCCCTCGTAGGCGGACATGCCGCCACCAACAGCGAAGACAAGAATGGCGACGATGAGCGTCCAGAAGTAGAGTTCACGCCCATGACCGAAGGGGTGATCGGCGTCGGGCGGCTCGCGACTTTTGTGCACGCCAAGAAGCATCAATCCCCCGTTACCCGTATCAACGAGCGAGTGGATCGCTTCCGAAAGCATGGCAGAGCTGCCGGTGAAGGCGGCTGCAAAGAACTTAATCACCGCGATAGCCAGATTGCCAACGATCGCCGCGACGATTGCCGTCGTTGACTTCGAAGTCGATGACTCTTTCTCGATATCTTTCACGCCACCACTCATGATGAAATTCGGTGAATTTGATCAGATGAACGTTACCTCATCTCCAGAGAACGTACTTGCCCCCATCGGTACAGGCGATGACAAGGTTCATCAAAACCAACATCAGATCGTAATGCCATCCGGACGCGTTCTTTCCCCAAAAACCAGTATGCCAAACAAAGACCTTCCTCTGGATTGCTCCCAGCATGATCAGAATCAGACCAATTGCTGCGAGTTGCGTGAGTACACCAAGCGCGACTCCCAAACCACCGGCGACCTCCGCGACACCGAGAAATATCGTAACCGAAGGAGGCATACCGATACTCTTGGCCCGCTCCTTTGGATATTTAACGTGGATCCAGCCGCTGGTCACAAACACCGCCGCTACCATCAGTCGCAGCAGCAGCAAGCTGAGGTCGATGAACTGGGCGAGTTGTGGAAACATCCGTTATCCTCCCCTATCAAAAACACTCTACGAATCGCTGAAAACAACAGCCATAACGATCGCCTGGTATTGATTGGACTTTCACGGACTGACAGAACTTGCTCAATATTCCGCAAACTAGTCATCGGGATAGCAGTACAGCCAACGCTCTCCGGGTTCTGCTGAGGCGATGACGGGATGTCCGCTCGCGCGTGCATGCCTGGTGGCGTGTCGATTTGGCGAATCGTCACAGCACAGCGTCACCCCACACGTTTGACACGTCCGCAGGTGTACCCAACGAGAGCCAATCTTCACGCACTCTTCGCATTCGCGCCGCCGAGGATGTTTGACGCTTGTAATCTCCGTTATGTGTAAGCAACTTTCTTCAGCCATGATCCCTCTATTCGTTCAGCACTCGGTGCACGAAGGATACGACAATCGATCCTTCACCCACGGCTGACGCCACGCGTTTTACGTTGCCTCCCCGAACGTCGCCAACTGCGAAGACTCCGGGCAGACTTGTTTCAAGCAAATGAGGCTCTCTTGTAAGCGGCCAGTGTGCATGAGCCAAATCCTCCTGTGACAGATCCGATCCGGTCTTAATGAACCCTCCAGCGTCGCAAGCGACACAACCTTCCAGCCAACTCGAATTAGGCACCGCGCCTATCATTGAAAAGAGGGCGCTGACATGGTGGGTCTCGACACTCCCATTTTTGTTATCGCGCCACTGCACCTGCTCTAAGTAATCGGTACCCTGAAGGGAAGTGACTTCGCTGTTTGTGCGCAAGTCGATTGTGGGACTCTCTTCAATGCGCCGAATCAAATACCGCGACATTTTGTCGGCGAGTCCAGCAGCGCGGACGAGCATGTATACCCGCCGGGCCGTTTGCGCGAGAAAGACGGCTGCCTGACCGGCGGAATTTCCGCCACCAACCACTATCACTTCTTCACCGCCACACAACTGTGCCTCAAGATGCGTAGCGCCATAGTAAACACCTGCGCCCTCGAAGCGCGACAAGTTCTCCAACCGCAGTTTTCGATATTGCGCGCCGCTGGCAATAACGATGGTGCGAGCCGCCACTCGCTCACCGTTATCAATCTGTACAGCGTATGGCCGGCGATCACAGGCCAGGCCTTTCGCGTTTTTCGCGACCAGCATTTGCGCGCCAAATTTCTGCGCCTGCGTGTAAGCCCGGCCCGCGAGTTCCTGCCCCGAGATGCCTGTCGGAAAACCAAGATAGTTTTCAATCTTGGAACTCGTGCCAGCCTGCCCACCTGGCGAGTCTGCCTCCAGCACCAGCACGTCGAGCCCCTCCGACGCTCCGTATACTGCTGCCGCCAAACCAGCCGGCCCGGCGCCTACGACGACCATGTCGCGAACATGCGCTCGATCGATTCCTTCATTGAAACCGAGGCAAGCAGCGATTTCCTGGTTGGTCGGGTTTCGCAGGACTACCCTTCCCCGGCAAATCAAGACCGGCAAGTCTGCAATCGCAACCTTAAAACGATCCAGCAGCTCCTGGACATCGGCGTCTCGCTCCAGATCAATGTAAGAGTATGGCTGGTAATTACGAGTCAGGAACTCCTTAATGCGCAGGGTGTCGAGGGAATGACTGGAACCAATCAAAACCAGATCGCTGATGCCTCGCGCGATTAGCTCCAGTCTTCGCAGGATGAAAGCGCGGAGAAAAATATCGCTGAGTTCGCTGTCGGTTTGGACCAGCGCCAGCAGCGCTTCGCGATCGATCTCGATGAGTTCGCTGGCTTCGGCTGCCTGTATGCGGACCAGTCCACGCCGTCCGGAAAGCACGTTCAGTTCGCCTGTGAACATGCCGGGACGACAGACGGCTACAACTTCTTCCAGATCGTCAGACACTCTAAGCAGATTCAGTTGACCGGTAACGACGAAGAAGAACTTATTCGGTTCAGCGTTCGCTTCAACCACCGTTTCGCTCCCCTCAACCTGCCGCACTCGTCCATGCGCAGCAACTCGCGCTTGTTGCTCCGGCGTTAGAGCTGGAAACATGTCATCAGACTTGGCGCCGGGTAGCGGTGGTATGGTTTGCTCGTTGTCGCTCATCGATCTTCGTTTGCCGTATCAGAACCGGAAGCGGACCGGGGTTTCTGATACAGTGAATACGGAATGAAATTCTAAAGGGCAACGTGATTATCGTCACGGCGTGGCGAGCTGCATCACCTTTTTTTCGAAGCTGGGTTTTTGATTTTTGAGATTTTTTGAGATCTCTACGCTGTCATTGCGTCGTGCGTGGTCTTCGCCGCTGAAATGATTCGAGAGACACGGTGAGGTAAGCAAAGCCGGCGTGATCTCAAGGCGGCCAATCAGCGATGAGTTCCTTATCGCGACCAGCCTGCCAAAACTCACTATCGGCCAGGCAAGCAATCTTTAAGCGATGCGAAAAAAGCGTGAAAGCCCCGGGTTTGTTCGGGTCCAGGATGATAATATTGGAGAACACCGCTTTTAAAACTACGTTGGAAAGGAACCCGAAATGAAAATCGTAACCTTGATCGCGCGTCTTCTACTTGGCCTAGTCTTCGTCGTGTTTGGGCTAAATGGCTTTTTGAACTTCCTCAACATGGGGCCTATGCCCTCAGGATTGGCAGGCCAGTTTATCGGCGCGCTGGCACAGTCTCATTACTTTCAGTTTGTGGCTGCGATACAAGTCATAGGTGGTGCTCTGCTGCTCGTGAATAGGTTCGTACCCCTTGCGCTTATGCTTCTTGGACCTGTAATCGTGAACATCATTTCCTATCACGTGTTCTTGAATCCAAGTGGTATAGCGTTGGCGATCGTTGTGGTAATCCTGTGGTTGATTGTCTTCTATGGGCATCGTCAATACTTCTCCGGAATATTTGTACAACGGACGTGATACGCAATGAAGCCGGGATTGCTGAATCAGTCGATGCCCAATCGAAAATCGGTGTGGTAATCCTTGCGGCCGGTGCGTCACTCCGCATGGGTAGGCCAAAACAAGTACTGTCTTACCGGGGCCAAACACTCATCAGGCGGGCTGTGGGAACCGCACTAGCCTCGGCGTGTCATCCGGTCGTGGTGGTTATCGGAGCCCACGCTGAGCTAATGAAGAAGGAACTTGAATGCCTGCCGGTATCGGTGGTGGACAATAGCAAGTGGAATAAGGGAATAAGTTCGTCAATCCGAATCGGTGTTCAAACCCTTGCAGCGAGCGGGGGCGAGGTGGACGGGGCAGTGATCATGCTTTGCGATCAACCGTTTGTCACTGTCGGCGTCGTCAATGCGCTTGTCGAGACTGGACGTAAGACGGGCAAAATGATCGTCGCTTCCGCCTACGGAGAAGCTCGTGGTGTGCCGGCTCTTTTTAGCAAAGAGTTGTTCGGAGACATAACAGCATTGAAAGGTAATGAGGGAGCGAAACAAGTCATCGCAAATCATGATGATGACGTCGCTACCGTTTGCTTTCCGGAAGGTGCAGTTGATGTGGATACGCCAGAGGAATACGAAACGCTCGAAAAGATATTGAGCGGCCAGGGAAGGCGGTGAGTGACGTTTTAGGGCCCAGCCGCGCGCCGAGAAATAAGTCAAACTTTTGACAAAAAAGAGCTATAGCGTAACCTCACACAATGGTAAGAAAAACGAGAACCCTGGTATCGCGAGGGAAACGCGTAGGTAGAGACGTGTCGGACATTCGACTTTTCTCAGGTCGCGTAACGGCGGTGATCGCGTTCCTCTTGCTGGTGTTAGCTAATGGGCCAACCGTGGGCGCCCCTGTACAAACCGGTCAGGTTGGTGGTCAACCCTCACAGCGCCCGACTCAATCAACGGGCAGAGTTGGACCACAAACAGTTCCGGGAGCTGCGAAGGTTAGCCCCGCGCCGGCTACCTTGAGTTTGGCGGATGCAATTAATTTGGCAATGCAGAACAATCTGGAGACACTGCTTGCCCAGGAGCGGAAGCTCGAGGCGCGCGGGCTCGAGAAGGAGTCGCTAGCGGGTTTGCTGCCAAATGTCTCCGGTGTTGCTTACCAGGCAAACCTCACGGTGAATTTGGCGGCGCTCGGTTTTCAGCCGGGAACGTTCCCCGGAATCATTTCACCTTTCATCGGCCCTTTCAATAACTTTGATGCGCGCGTGCGCTTGCAGCAGACTATCTTTAGCCTGAGTGCAATCAGAACTTACCAGGCGGGGCGAGCTGGCGTTCATGTAGCTGAGATGCAGGAAGACCTCGCCCGCGAGCAAGTGGCGATCTTCACTGCCCTTACTTACCTGGAAGTGCTGCGTTCTGATCGCGCATTGCTGGCGGCGCAGGCTGATGTCGACCTGGCCCAGGCACTACTTGTCCTCGCACAGGATCAGCGGACCGCCGGCATAGCCACGGGTGTCGACGTGACGCGCGCGGAGACGCGAGTGGCCCAGCAGCAAGTCCGCCTGGCCCAGGCGCAAACAGCATTGGAGGAAGCGCGTCTGCAATTTCAGCGAGTGGTCGGCCTGCCGCTGGGAAGCCAGCTAACGCTTACCGACCCGCTGCGATTCAGTAATGAAACTCTGCCTGCGATTGACTCTGCCGTTGCCCAGGCGGAGCAGGATCGCCCCGAGGTGCGGATCGCCGCGGCGCAAGTAACACAGACTGACTATCAAAAACGGGCCGCGCGCGCCGAATTGCTGCCGAATGTCGAATTTCTTGGCGACTACGGAGTCAGTGGTATCACTGCTACCAACACAGATTTGCCGACGCGCCGTGCAGCAGTGCAGTTGAATGTGCCGATCTTCAACGGTGGCTTGACGCGCGGGCGGATACAGGTAGCGGCAAGTCAGCAACGCCAGAGTGAACTCGAACTAAGCAGCACGCGAGGGCAGGTCGAAGAAGATGTGAGGCTGGCTGTCGCGACTTTGCGTACGACGGCCGAAGGGGTGCGGGCAGCGGACAAATCAGTCGAGTTGGCGCAACGGGAATTGGAGATGGCGCGCGATCGTTTTCGCGCGGGTGTGGCCGACAATTTGGAAGTCACGACCGCGCAAACAGCTTTGGCGGAAGCCAGGGCAGCGCAGGTTACGGCCCTGGCGCAATACAATGCAACGCGCCTGAATCTGGCTGCGGCCCGCGGACACGCGCAGGCGTTTCGGTGGTGACTACTCGACTCAGGTTTATCTCAACCTGGGCGTGGAGCAAGAAGAGATTTAGCTATGGCGGAAACGTTGGACATTGGTGGAGGACCGGGCGGAACTGACGGCGACGCCGAGAAGACGGCCAAAAAGGATCCGGGTGCCGGAGAGCAAGACGCGGCAGAGACGTCCGCGCTTGTTGATGAGAATGCCCGGCCGTTGAGCGCTGACGACGAGGGCAATGGACATCAACACTTCAGAGCACGACCTGTCTATAAGCGTCCGGTATTCTTGATCGGCGCGATCGTCGTGCTGCTGATCGTGGCTATCTTTGGCATTCGCTATTGGCTTTATGCGCGCTCCCACGAAACTACGGACGACGCGTTTATTGACGGACACATCATTCAAGTAAGCCCCAAAGCCTCGGGCTACGTAGCCAAGCTTTATGTTACCGACAATCAACAGGTGAAGGCAGGTGACCTGCTTGTCGAGTTAGACGCGCGCGACTATGAGGCAAAGGTGGCTCAGGCAAAGGCTGCCCTGGATGCTGGTCTGGCGCAACAGCATCAGGCCCAAACCCAGGTCACCCTCACTCGTGCGAACACGAGCTCCAATGTGCAACAGGCAGCGGCTGGTGTGCGCCAGGCACGCTCAGGGGTGCAAGGAGCACAGGCCAACGCCGCCGCCGAACACAGCCGGATCAGCCAGGCAGCCGCCGCCGTATCAAGCGCGCGGGCAAATGTCGATCAATCTCGGGCCGAACTTAACGCTGCCCTGGCGCAAGCGGCGCGTGCCAACGCCGACGTGCGCCGTTATCAAGAGCTTTACAGCAAAGAGGAGATCTCGCGACAACAACTCGATGCTGCTGTCGCCGCCGCACATACGGGCGATGCCCAGGTAGAAGCTGCGCGGCAAAGAGTCGCGGTGTCTGAAGCCCAGGTCAACGAAGCGCGTTCGGCGGAATCAGCTCAGGCACATACCACCCTGCGGGCGCAGACGCAAATCACCGGGGCGCAGGCTCAGGTAAATGAGGCTCAAGGACGACTAGCCCAGGCAAATACAGCCCCGCAGCAAATCGCCGTTAGCGAAGCGCAAGCGCAAACCGCGGGTGCCAACCTCGAGAGCTTGAGAGCAGCATTGGACGAGGCTGAACTGGAACTTTCATACACAAAGATCTATGCGCCGGAGGCAGGTCGCGTCACGCGCAAGGCGGTGGAAGTGGGCGCGCTGGTCCAGGTGGGACAGCCCCTGATGGCGATAGTACCGGGCGAGGTTTGGGTGACGGCAAATTTCAAGGAGAGTCAGATAGGGAACATCAGACGTGGACAGTCGGTCGAAGTAACAGTCGATGCCTACTCCGACAAGACGTTCAAGGGGCACGTGGACAGCATTCAAGCCGGCACTGGCGCGCGCTTCAGTCTGCTACCCGCGGAGAACGCTACTGGCAATTACGTAAAAGTGGTCCAACGTATTCCGGTCAAGATAGTCTTCGATGAGCCTCCCGATCCTCAACACTTGCTGGCGCCTGGTATGTCGGTTGTGCCACAGGTCAAAGTGAGATGAGCGATCGCGGAAGGTTTGTAGACTAACTTCCGTTTAGATTTGGGCACTTGTGCCCCGCGTCGCCGAGGCGGACAAGTCCGCTTTCTAAACGGGCGTATTGGGCAGATTCACAATCCGTTTAGATTGGGCACTTGTGCCCCGCGTCGTCGAGGCGGACAAGTGCTTTCTAAACTGGCGTATTGGTTACTGGTTTACCCGGATGGATTCTCATTCCCTCTCAGCACAGGCGAAGGTTAAGAGACATGAGTAGTCTGGCAGAGCGATTTCGTGTTGCGGCGAGAACGCGGCCTGCCGTGGCGACGGGAGAATGGACGCCGAGTTTTAATCCCTGGCTGATTGCGATCTCGGTGATGCTGGCGACCTTCATGGAAGTGCTGGATACGTCAGTCGCAAACGTTGCCCTGCCCCACATCGCCGGCAATCTTTCCGCAACCCCGGAAGAATCGACCTGGGTACTGACCAGTTATCTTGTTTCGAATGCCATTATCTTACCCACAACCAATTGGCTGGGGCGCTATTTCGGTCGCAGGAACTTCTTGATCGTTTGCATTTTGATCTTCACTGCTTCGTCGGCCCTGTGTGGGGCGGCTGCGAGCCTGGGCATGTTGATCGTTGCGCGCATCCTTCAAGGCGCCGGTGGAGGTGCGCTGCAACCTATTGCACAGGCTGTGCTCCTGGAAAGTTTTCCGACCGAAAAGCGGGGTTCGGCAATGGCGGTATTCGGCATGGGTATTGTCGTGGCGCCGATCATTGGGCCAACCCTCGGTGGCTGGATTACCGACAATTACTCCTGGCGCTGGATCTTCTACATTAATGTGCCGGTCGGAATAGTTGCAGTCTTGATGGCCAGGGCCTTTATCGAAGACCCGCCCTATATCAAACAACAGCGTCCGGGCCGCATCGACTATATTGGTTTCAGCCTGATGGCACTCGCGCTGGGAACACTGCAGTTGGTTTTAGATAAAGGACAGGAGGAAGACTGGTTTTCATCGTCCCTGATTACCTTTGGCGCCGTGTTTGCGGGCGTAATGTTCATTTCGTTCATAGTCTGGGAGCTCCGTTCAAAAGAGCCGATTGTCAACTTACGTATTTTGGCTAATCGAAATTTTGCGGTCGGGACCGCGCTGATGACTGTGCTAGGGATAGTGCTGTATGGAACTATCGCCCTGTTGCCGCTCTTCTTACAAACGTTGCTGGGTTATCCGGCGCTGCAAAGTGGACTGGCGGTTAGCCCACGTGGGATTGGCTCAATCGCTTCGATGATTATTGTCGGCAGACTGATCGGTAAGATAAACGGCCGTTATCTGCTCTTGTTTGGCTTTAGCCTGCTGGCGTTCTCGACTTACTTATTCAGCGATATTAATCTGCAGATCTCCATGGGCAGCATTGTCTGGCCGGGTCTCATTAGTGGGTTTGCCATGGGTTTTGTTTTTGTCCCGTTGACGACTATCGCGCTGGGTACGCTGGCGAATGATCAGATGGGCAACGCGTCGGGCGTGTTCAATCTAATGCGCAACACCGGCGGTAGTCTTGGTATTGCGGCGGTTACCACCATGCTTGCCCGCGGCGTTCAAATTCATCAGGCGGCGATGGTTTCGCACCTTACGCCTTACGATCCTGGATTTCAGCAACGCGTGCATGACCTAACCGGGACGCTGTCAAGCCAGGCCGGTTCGGCCGCAGCGCAGCAGGCCTACGGCTCCATTTATGGAACGCTCGTACGACAGGCCAGCGTAATGTCTTATATTGATAATTTCCGGTTGCTGGCGTTTTTGTGCGTGATCTGCATTCCCCTGGTGTTTCTATTTAAGAGCGTGAAGCGCAGCAAGGCTCCGGTGTCAATGCATTGACTTGCGTGTCTGAATGCATCCAGAAATAAGCAGTCCCGAGGGACGACTGCGGTAGAATCTGAATCGAAGCGATGAAAACCACCATCACCATTTCACGACAAATGGGAAGCGGCGCCTCGTATATCGGGCAGGTCATGGCCACGCACCTGGGGTTCAAGTATGTTGACCGCGAAGTGCTGCATCTGGCGGCGGAGGAGTTTGGGTGCGACCAAGACACCATAGCGTCGCGCACGGAGCGGATCTCATCATTCTGGGACAGGATTCTCGGGGGGTTGACGTTTGGCACTCCTGATTCGCCTTACAACCCGCCGCCACTCAGAACATTTTCCGACAAGGAGCTATTTGAAAAACAGACTGAGATACTGCGACGCATTGCGAGCAAGTACGACTGTATCGTAATTGGCTGGGCCGGGGTGTATGTGCTGCCGAAACATCCGGCGATGTTCAATATCTACTGCCATGCGCCGCTGAGATTTCGCATCATGCGAGTGATGGAAGTCTACAAGGATTTGGACCGAGTAAGGGTTGGCACGCTAATCAAAGAGTCGGACGAGATGCGAGAGAGATATTTTGCAGAGATGACTAACCACGAATGGACCTGCGCAAACAACTACCATCTTTCAATTGATACCAGTCTCTTGCCACTCGACGATATGGCGCAGACGATCATCACGATTATGAAACGGAAAGGATTGATCGGTTAAATTGGACATCATCAGCTGAAGGAACTGGTTTTCTTTTCCGTGCTCTTCAGTTTCTCGCCTTGCAGCCATTCCTGAAAGTGCTTGAGAAACAGGAACCCCTCCGAAAAGATAAATAGCCCCCGAAACGAACCTGAATACGCTGACGCCACGTCTGGGGCTAAAAGCGAAAAGGCGCAACAGTTTTTGGACTGTCGCGCCTAATCTTATGTGGTTACTGTCCTCACCCCAGCAACCACTTGGATGGAAGGATTCACCAACCATCTAGTTGGGGACACTATATCTTGCAATTCTGGCGTTGGCAACACTCCAGGAGGTTGCCTCGCCTCGGTTGGCTAAAATTTATCGCTGCCCGATCGCGGCGCACGCTGATAGGTTCAATTAGATCTACTTATGAACAACAATTCTGGACAACTTAAAACTTACCTTGAAAGACACCAGGCACAAGATTTCTTACATCGGGTGATTTGATTCGGCTTTGAAAGTTTTCAAGTGCCGGACAGCGCTAAAAGTTCCAGAGCATGTCCATCCGGATCATCAAAGTAAAGTGAAACTGAATTCATCCACTCGTGATACACCGGTTCTGAAACGGCAACGCCTTTCTCTTTCAATATTTCTGCAGCCCGCTTGATATCGGCTGCCAGGACCGTGAAGGCGAAGTGTTGCGTGGGCCAC
>Ga0137403_10008819_pt1 | contig 11269 bp, 3 predicted proteins | sample CZOMad2_1_16fung_FD_122057 | JGI IMG/M metagenome (GOLD analysis project Ga0137403, IMG submission 122057) | Vadose zone soil fungal communities from Angelo Coast Range Reserve, California, USA - CZOMad2_1_16fungal (Hybrid Assembly) | ecosystem: Environmental > Terrestrial > Soil > Vadose zone...
GAGAAATTACGAGCATGCAATTGCTTCAAGAAAGATGGATTCTTGTCCACAAATTCAACCATGGCTGCTCGCTGATCCTTGTAATCATCCTCCAGAATGTGTAACGACGACTCGTTCTCCATTTTTGCACACCCCCGTGATCACGAGAACACAACGAATACGATTATCGATAAATTTAACGTAAAAGATTAAAATTGACGGATTAATCAGCGATTAACTTAGACAAAAATTAGGATTACGCAACACATGGAAACTTTTCCTAGAAAAAGAAAGTTCCACAGCTGATCACATTGCGGCGCTGCTGTCAAATTTTAAGCGCTACCAAAAACAATATTCGTAATCGCAAAAATAAATCGCGGACTTTTCAAATCAGTGAATCTAAAACATTATTTACAATAAAATACAATTCACGCAATTGACGAGGACATCAATTACGTTACATACCAACAAAATTGTTAGTGATTAATAATCAAAATATAACTTTAAAACATGAAATTAAATATTATTTACAATTCCGAAAACATTACGAAAAACAATAACAATGCTACAAAAACGTCATAGACAAAATGTGAACGTTACAACAAACACAAGAACGAATAGCGTAACGAGAAAAGAAAAATAAACTGCAAAATAATGCAGAATGTGAAGAAAATCAACAAGTGTCTCGAAAACGTTGTATTTTCAAGAACGCAAGTCAAAAAGATAAACAACGATCGACGTAAACGAGGGATTAACGTAAAAGTATGAATTAGACGGTAAAACGGTAGATTTTAACGGCTAAAGGAACATCAATATCGTAAAACGAAGACCAAGGAATAAGCTGACGTAAACGTTATGTAAGTAGAACATCAATTTCGTAAACTTTCCTGTAAAACAATTTCAAAGCAATAAATTACAAACTTCTGCAAATTCCTGCAAAAATTAATACATAGCAAATACAATACAATTTCAATTCATATTATACATTTTAACGACCTCGAAGTCAAATTTTAAATTCAGTAGACTCCAATCTACCTATAAATACATTAATTAATTAATTAAACATCTCAACAATTCAACGGAATTATCAAGAAAAACGAAAACTTATCGTAATTCAAATATAAAATCATCCCTGCTTTATCAACGGACAAAGCCAAGACATTTGGAAATAAACCTACACTCCTCAATACAAAGTTAATTTTACGCCAAGTTAAATAGAATATAGCCCTCATATGTTTTTTACAAACATCCGTGAAATATTAAACTCCTCATTTTCGTAAATTATAATTCTATTGCATTATCTTGGACAGAATTCCTAATAAATTCATTTGATTAATACAATTGTACAACTATTTACTAGTGTTTAATTATAAATTTACTAACCTTTTCTGTTTCGTTACACAGGCAATCAAGACGCAGTCCTGGCAGTGTTGCCCATCCGAGCGGCCCTATTTCGACTCGTCCGATTAGGTACTTCAACATGGGTCACTCCCTCACGTATGTGATAAGACTCCAGTTGACTGACATGCGCAACACCGTACGTAGCTCCAGTGTCGACTACTGCTAGACGGTAAACATTTTCTCCCATTGCACCCGCAATTCTAAATGGTCCTTCTTGTCTTCTGAACATACTAGAGGCTTCTCCTGTAGCAGCACAGCTCAGAGGATGAATTTTCACTAGAACAAGATCTCCTACTTCGTACTTCGCGTATCTCCGAAAATGGTCGTAACCTTTCCGGTTCTGCTCTCTACTAATCTGTAGATTCTCTTTTGCGTCACTATAAATTGACTCTAATTTCAGCTTCACCTTATCACGATACTTCCTATAGTCCTCATTAATAGGAGGAGTGATGTTTTGAATTTTGACAGCAAATGGGTCATTGAGATTACGCCCCATCAGCATCTCAGCAGCTGTATAAGTAGTAGTACCTACACAGTTTGTTCTCAAGTTGTAGGCCATTAACGGTAGATTAATGTCCCATTGTCGGTGTACTTTACAGTATCTGCGTAAATAATCCTTAATGTTTCTGTTTTGTCTTTCAGTTGGATTCGCCTGTGGCCAATACGTCGGACAAAACTTCTGCGAAATGTTAAACGAATCACAAACTGCAGCAAATTCATCACCTGCAAAGCTGGCTCCATTATCAGAAATAAGTATCCGTGGAAATCCAAATCGACAGCAGGTTTCCATGAGCTTTTCTGCAACAAACTCACCTTTGTCTGTCTTCATAGGAAATACTTCAACCCACTTCGTGAATGTATCGACTAAAACCAACAAGTAAGAATTACCTTTTTGGGTTGTAGGTAATGGACCGACAAAATCTATAGCTATAACTTCAAATGGATAGCTAGCACGATTAGGCTGTAATAAACCAGCTGGCTTTCTGTTTGTTGCTTTACATTTCTGACAGTCTACGCACGTTTTGCAATGCTCCTTAACCATTTTTATCATTTTATACCAGGTCCACTTCTGAGCTAGGAGTTTTACAGTCCTGTTAACGCCTTGGTGGCCTGATAAAGGATGGTCATGGTAAATTCGCATCAACAAGTGTTGCAAACTATCAGGTGCAACAATTTTGAAATTAGCATCAAAACTGTCTTCTTCTACTCGCCAATTCGGTACGTATTTTACAAGTAATTCATTATCGAATATGCAGCAATCTTCAGCTAAAGTGCGAATTCTAGCTTGTAAATTCGGATCTTTACTTACTATTTTCCCCGTGTTGAGAAAATCAATGACTTTAGACAAAAATTTATCTGCCTTCTGCGCATACTTAACAGCTTGTAACTCTAATTCAGGATACGGTCCAATGACATTGTCTTCTGTTGTTAGGTAGTTGGTGTACATTATGCCAGCGTTATTTTCTACGAATTCGCGGTTCTCCTGCTTCGCGCGCCATCTTGCGTCAGCCAACTGCTTAGCGTCAAGTTTACTAGCAGGATTATCCATGTCTTCGTACTCGGGAATTCCAACAGGTTCACGAGATAACAGGTCTGCTAATTCGTTGTTCTTACCAGGTATGTGAATGATTTTCATATCATACTCCATTAGTTCAATTGCCCATCGAGCTAACTTACCAGATGGATCCTTCAAATTCATAAGCCATTGAAGTGACTTGTGATCAGTTTCCACTGTAAAGCTAGTATACTCAACATAGCCCTTAAACTTTTTAAGCGCCCACCGTATAGCCAAACATTCCTTATGAGTTGTTGAATAATTTTTCTCTGTTTTACTTAGAGAACGGGAAGCATACGCAATTGGGACTAACACACCAGGTTTAGTTGGACATTCTTGCAATAACACAGCGCCTAAACCAACGTCTGACGCATCTGTTCGTATCGTGAATGGTAAGTTCATATCTGGAAAGAATAACTTGTTATGATCCAGAATCAGCTGTTTTATGGCATTAAAAGCAGCTTTGCATTTGTCATCAAATTTCCAAACTGTCGCGGTTTTTAATAAGTTGTGTAAAGGTGCAGCAACATCTGACACCTTCGGTAAAAAATTGTGATAGAAATTGCAGCAACCGAGAAAGCTTAACAATTTCTTTTTGTTTGTAGGCTCCGGCATGTCTTGTATAGCAGCGACTTTGGCCGGATCTGGCGAATAACCTTCTGGATTGACGATCATTCCCAGGTACTTAATCTCTTGTAAGCATAATTGGGTCTTCTTTGGGTTAATAGTAAGACCAGCAGCTTTCAACTTTTGAACTACTAAATCGATATGCTCTAAATGTTCTTCTAGAGTTTTGCTATAGATTATTACATCATCAATGTAACATAAGCAGTAGTCTCTCCTATTGTTTCCTAAAACCATATCCATTAATCTCTGAAACGCAGCAGGTGCATTTTTAAGTCCAAATGGCAACACTTTGTATTGCCAAAGTCCTCTATGATTTACAAATGCAGTAGCCCATCTGTCCTCTTCTCGAATTTTAATTTGATAAAAGCCTTTAGCCATATCAAATACCGTGTAGTATTTTGCTCCCTCTAGTGACGCGAAAATCTCTTTCAGAGTAGGCTGCGGGTAGCAATCTTGTTTTGTTCCATCATTGACTTTTTGATAAGCTTGAACCATTCTGTGATCATTACCAGGTTTAGGTACCAAAAAGCAAGGTGAACTACACGACGAGTGACTAGGCTCGATCCAATCATGCGCAATTTGTTCGTCCATAATGCGGTCGATTATCTGCCGTTTCATGGGATTCGCTGGAAAAGGCATCTGTTTAGGTAAAACTGCTCCAGGTTTTAATTCAATTGTGAATTCATATCTGTCTGTCTGTCCTGGATTTGTGTTAAAGGCAGACGCATGTTTACGTAGTATCTTGTTTAAATGTTGCTTAGCTTCTTCAGGGCAATTGTCCATTTTGACCAATTTTCCCTCTTTAATCAGGTCCAAGTTGAGCTTTTGAATATTTGTTCGATTAACATTCAAAACTTTCTTCACTTTCTTTTTCGGATCTAGAAACGGTCGTTTAACTCCTTTAAACATCCAATAGGGGTCGTCATTCAAAACGCTAAAAGTGATGTGAAAGTGATTCATAAAATCTCTCCCTAGTAGGATCATGGGCAGGTCATCAATAATATAGAACCTGTGAGTAACGTATTTGTCTTGTTTCTGCAATCGAACAGGAATGTGCATAACACCACTCGCTGTTGTAACACCATTCGCAGTGACAAACAACTTATCCGTCTCCTTTGGAAAGTAATTGACTTCCCTCAACTTGTTCGCTAATTCGAGATTAATCAAACTGAAATCTGCACCTGTATCAAGTACTGACATGTAATCAACACCTGCAATCTCTGCATAAATTAATGGATTAGAACTGTTGTTAAGATCATACAATTTCCTCCTATGCAAAGCAGTTAATTGACTTTTCACTCCTTCCACTTGAAAAGCAGAAAAGTGATCAGCAACTCGTTGCTTAGCATCAGCGAAAATGTTAGACCCTAATTTGTTAAATCTGTCTAAATAATTGAAATTTTTAGCGTGGGAATATGCGGCATAAGACAATAAAGCAGAACTCAACCTTAACCGCTTGGTTGAGCCGCTTCCGGGTTTTCCGACTGACTTTCGGATCCGTTTTCGTAATCGCACTCGTCTTCACTTTCAACGAGTACCTCTTCAACCTCATCACCGCCCAAGTTTAACAACATGACCTTGGGAATCTTCTCCGTATTCGTATTCGACGATTGAGGTTTGTTACCAGTGTTTTGCGAATTTGTGTTATTTTGCTTGTAGTTAGGTTTTTGAAAATTCGCATTTCTTTGTGGATTAGCATTTTGCTGATTCGTTGTGTTTCCTCCTTTAAAACCCGTATTAGACTGTTGGCCGTAATTTGGATTTTGAGACTTCCATGGTGGTTTATTGTAGCCACCTCGTGGCGCAAACTGAAACGTAGACTGTGGCGACACCTTGTAGTTCTTTCCACTCAAACGAGACTTAAAAGTATTCGTTACGTTAGGTACTTGACTTGGAAACTTCTTTCCTGCTTTCGTTTCCGATGCTAATGGCATTTCATAGAATAAATGCTCATCCTTCTTCATAGTAGCCTTAGACAACTCATGACTCTTATAAACCGGATCAATACGTAATCGCCGATTTCGTTCTTTATTTTCAGGATCACCTGGTACAATGGGAGCACCAAGCGAACCAAGAACACGCTGTCGAGACTTATCGGTAACTTTCGGCTTATCACGGTGCGCCATAGCTGAATCAACCTGCTGAGCAGCATCAACGAGTTGATATTCTGTATCGAAGACATAAACGGCCATTCTATCAAAGTACACTCCAGTAAAATTATTCTTAATCAAGTGTAACTTCTCAGCCACACTCGCTTCAGGTTTATATAACTCATAGGCCTTAAGCATGATAGCTACAAACTCTGTTGCGCTTTCATCCTCCCCAAGAAAACGATCTCGGATTTCCTCATCGAATTGAAGCTTATAGTCTTTTGACACGTACTGACAGAAAAACTCGTCAATAAACTCTTCCTCAGTGTTGATTCTATTGGCATTTAGCACCACCTTATACCAAGTCAAAGCCGGACCTTCTAGCATAATTTCCATTTCCGTAATTAACAGTCGCTTCCAATTAAGCCCCCGTAACAAACGATACTTTCTCATCTTTTCAATGAAAACTGTCGCCTCCAACTTTGAAATCAAACCACCATAGTAAGGTCTAGGATACTTAGAACCTCTATAGTCTCTCTGACTGCTATTTACACTGTCTAAATGCTCAGCATCATCCAAATCATCATTTTCGTCATTTCCAGCCAAATTATCTACACTAGGTGGCGCTTCAACCTTGCCTTCAAGAACCTGTGTAGATGTAGACGGAGCCACACTCGTCCTACGCCTACCAGCGCCAGCATCTTTCGTCTTGCTACCTGAAGCAAAATGCAAAGCAGCAGCTGACATACAAGACGTATTCGAACGAGCAGAACTTCTAGACGCATTCGTATTGGTAACTGACATCTTAGAAGCCGACGTAAACGATGAAAAAGCCCCTGACTTCGCCGGAGTGAAAAACTCAGACGCCAACTTATCAGGTATAACCTTTTCTTGGATTCCAATGTTAACTGTAGCAGCCTCAGATTCATTTTTAGCTTTTTGTTTCCTTTCAAAATGAACCCTCTCCAACACATCAACTGGAACTGATAAACCAGTTACAGCAACCTTAACCATCTGAGTAGGCCTGTCAGCAATATAACCAAACCCCTCAGGCATACACAAAACACCATTAAATGCTGGATTCTCCAAATCAGCATCAATTCCAACTACTTGAAAGTAGCCAACTCCTGGGTGATAATACAGTTTATCTTCCTTATACGCAGGTACTAGACGTTCCACTTCCTTCAATTCTACAAATCTCCCTGTAGTTTCATTCTTGTAAATCAAACAATGGTCAGGTGTGTCAGCAACATGACAATTAACACACCAATCGTTGTGATCAGGATTAACACCACTCTTTTTCGTAATAGGCTTAGTATACACGCTGTTTTGAACATCAAGACCAGGGACCTTGTCATAACTAGCAGCCATAGGATTAACCGTTTTCGTTTTCTCCACTGTAGCGCTAGCTGTGTTGTCTAAGCAATCCGACTTTGGTTCAAAAACGGGAGCATCAGGATTAAAAATTTCTTTCTTACCCTGTCCAGATTTAGGCGACTGCAAATCAGGTAATTTCACTTTCGTTTTCCTTTTGCCAATTACGGAAGTGTCACCCTTAGCAATTTCGTCTTCTGTCGGAATGTAAATCTCTGGCTTCCCTTGAATGTCTATCCATTCACCACCAAACTCTGCTGGCATGCTGTCCATACGATGTATAACCAACGCAAGTGCTGTCTCCCAAGTGATAACGTATTCCATCATACGAGCATACAACATTGGACAAATTATAACATCCTTCTGCTGTATTTCCTGCACCCAAGCTAAGGTGTAACAGGCTTCTGCTAATGGAAATTTTAAACTGTTCACCAAGTGAAACAAACTTATCCATTTTCCACGTATAGGATAAAGTTTCTCCAACCAAATTTGAGCTTCTTGCTCGGAAGTCAATTCTTCTGACTCCCCTTCCACTTTTCCACTTTCTGTGCTAACAAATGACTCCTCTTGTTCAAATGTATCTGTTTTATCTGTAGATTTCGGACTGATATGGATATCTACGCCTGGAATACCACTCGCAATAACCACAGCTTCAGGCGACTGCTTAGACGATGACTTATTCGAATCGGAACTACTACTACGAGGTGAGTTTTCAATTTCATCACTTACCCGCTCTGGTGTAACCTCAGCCGACTTCTTACCATCTCGTGTTAATGTAGATGGCGTTCGTGTCCTAGGTACCCCGAACAAGGTTTGCGTCCCGTACAAATGATGTAAACTGGACGGCGAAATTGTAGGCGACGAAACAGGCAACGTTTTGTGTGGCGTAGCCGGCGAAACTTGAGCGTTTGCAACAACCGGCGAAATCTTCGCTGTACTTGGGCCAGACTTCACTAAATTCACGTCCACCAAACGATGTTTCTTCTTCGCCTTCGCTTCTTCTCGAGCAGCTTGATTCTGCTCCGCAAGTAACGTCTTAGCTTTAGTACTAGCACGAACATTGTGTCCACTACCAGTACTTTCATCACTATCAGCCATAGCTAACGTTTACGATATTTCAGGTAGGAAAAATGTGATTAAATTAGCCAATAAACTAACCAATAAATAAAACTATAACTAAACCTTTCTAAAAGGTTGCTATCACGTATAATTATAAAATTACACGTGTTGGCAGAAATCTTTATTTTTAGATTTCTCTCTTATCTCAACGTAGGTTCGAAATAATGATCAATTAAACCAAGTTAATTATAAAATATCATTAAAACCCGTTGGGCGCCAATTTATATAGCAGTCTTTTATCCAAGTATATATAAAACTATATGTAACTAGAATTAAGTGCTATATCTCAGGGTAATCAGTGTCTGGATCTACGCTTATAAGCAATTAAGCTAGCTCAGATATCCTAGAGACTCTTAGGGAGCGTAGATATCTTAATGGGCGCCAGACACTGCAAATACGAAGTAATTGAAAGTAGGACAAATCACTGTAAACATAATTATACATGTATTAGGCCTAGTTAATTACTCTAAGTCAATAAAAGTATTTGTAAACAATAACCCCAGTGCTAATAATAAATACACTAAGAGAATTCACCTCAACCACTATCTGCTATACTGTACTGTGGCAACACTCAGTTGACACAGTCTGTGAATTAGCCAGTTTACTAGAAGACTTGAATAGTAGACTAATGTTCAGGCCTAACTTGAAATAAGTATAGGACATAGAATTAGAATATTAAACCAAATCTTTATTCAATAGACAAACCAAATAAATACACAATCAAAGTTATCTTCTCTTAAGACTAACTTTGATCAGCTTTCTTTTAACCAGGGCAACTTCGTATACGTAAGTGAGTATCTCGGTAAACTTCAAATAAGAACTATTAATACTAAAAGAGATATGAACGACTACGAAATAGAAGTAAAACGGTGGGAAGAAAGATAACTAAACAATCTAAACTAAACTAGCTACGCTAACGATATAGACATACAAACAACTATAATAGACAGAACGATAGGGATGGCTAATTATAACAAATACAATAAACGATTAAATATATACGCAAGTCACGAATAAGATATATATAAAGCCTACCTATAATATTGCTATAAAGCCATAGAGTATATAGGTGTGTGCTGTACAGCACTACAATAGCCTGTATATAATACGGGTATTGTAGTGAAGCAAACTAAGGCAGCACTAGCACGCACCAAATACCGCTATAGCCCCCCGCCAAACTCCACTTATTTGAAACAAAGAAATAAGTTGAGTTTAAAAGTTAGAGCAATACTATCAGGTATGCACAAACAATCAACATCAAAAGATTAAATATTTTTTTTTACATTCAAATAACCAATTAAACACAAAAGTCCAATAATGTCCATAAACACAAAACAAAATCATCCGAAAACATGATTTTAAACGAAATATAACGAAATCGAAACGCGAATCTAACTACTCGACTGACTAACGAAATCGTATACGTAATCTACTGCTCAAGCTGAAACTTGGTCTTCCTCGCCTTCTGACTCGCCGATGTCAAGCACTTCGTTGCTGTGAACGCTTTCGTCATCAGCTGAACACTCGTCAACAACGTCGAAAACCCCGTCTTGACCATCGCCTTCAACGCCTTCTCCGTTTTCTACCAAATTAACAACGACAAAGTTCAGTAAATCAGCCCAAACATCATCCTCCAAATCATAACGTTCCAACTGTCTCTGGTAGGCCGCCTCATCATCGCGCCACCAGACAGTCACACCACGAGTGTTATACAATCTAGCAATGTCAAACGGTATAAAATGACCAAAACGATTACGCAAAGCTCTACGATTAGCCGAAAGCATACGACGAACATCTACAAACAAAACGTTCTTAGGCAAGTTCTTTTCATATACGTCACGAGATATCAAAGGATTAGGGCGCCTCCAACCAGGAAAAGTGAGAAACATGCGACTGCAAATTGAGTTGAACACTGCCATCTGTTGAGTACGAATCGAATAAGCAGCTAACAAAGAACTCAGCTGCAAAATATCTCTGTCAATGGCACGCAACTGATCAGCCTCTGTAAACTGTGCACGTTGTAGCGCCACCTGTTGAGCCTCCTCAGGATCAAGTAAATGAGGATATTCAAACTCATGAGTGCCAACAGTTGATCTTGACACCCAATTACGCCTACACATGGTGAACAACCCTTCTTCGAAAACGTCAAGCCATTGCAAATCAACCATTTCTACCCCAACTGGCAACACGTCAACATCGTTGTTTGAAACTCTGGTGGCAATGGCACGAATCAGTAATTGTTGAGCAGCTTGAATTTCACGAATACCCCTGAAAGTGGAATGATAAACAGCAGGCATCTGAGTTGAATTTGAAAAACGCTCAACCACTGATCTAACATCTAGCTGACTAGCCACCCATCTGGCCATGGCATGATAATACTCCACTTCTAGATCCCACAGATCTTTGTAGTATTCAGGCACCTTGTCATCATCTATGCCTTGAGCCCTGTTTGTAACTGCCAAGTCCAAGTAATGCGGGCAAGCACCACCTGACCTGTAAATCATTCTCGTAGCGTAAGCGTTTTCTTTATAAACTTCATTGCTGGCTTTGTGAAGTTTCTCAAGTGAACGACATGAACGAATCCCTGACTCAAACGGCAACTTGAACTCATCAGACGACCATGGAATAGCAACATCTAGATGTTTGATGTTGTTATCATTACTCAAACGCGTACGCCAATCATGTGACCCCTTTTCGTTAACCCGATTATCATTCAGCTGATCGTGAGAAGCCGCATGCCATCTAGCGTTGAAAACTTGCTTCTCAAACTCCTCTTTGGACTTGTAACGCTGCTGGAACCCCCTGTTCAACTTGAAATGGTCTCTCATGCAATAAGCGTTAACCGGTATCTTCGTAACTGAGCAAGGATCTGTACGCTGTTGATCAAACGGAATCGTATTACGCCAATGCCAATCTTTATCGTAATTGTGCCCCTTCCCGTAAAAGTACTCCTCTTCAACGCTTAAGAAACCCCAAAGACTAATTAAACGAAAGAAACGGCGATCACGAAAACGAGACGGTAAATAAAACAACGGCTCGGGGAAATATCCGACTAAACGCGCTGGTGGATTGCGAACGAGCACCCGTACGGACAATGGCTCGAGGATAATCTGATTACCCTCGA
>Ga0137403_10008820_pt1 | contig 11266 bp, 9 predicted proteins | sample CZOMad2_1_16fung_FD_122057 | JGI IMG/M metagenome (GOLD analysis project Ga0137403, IMG submission 122057) | Vadose zone soil fungal communities from Angelo Coast Range Reserve, California, USA - CZOMad2_1_16fungal (Hybrid Assembly) | ecosystem: Environmental > Terrestrial > Soil > Vadose zone...
TTCGGCGTGCTCGGCCAGTGCTGCGAACTCCTCGGCAAGGAGGTCGGCGTCCCCGCCTGAGAGCTGGGCGATCCGGTTGTCGGCGATGATGTAGGCGCGCTTCTGCTCGTCGCTAAGATCGCCGATCAGAATGGTGGGCACCGCCTGGAGGCCCATCGTCCGAGCGGCCGCGACGCGGCCATGGCCAGCGAGGATGACACCCTGGTCGTCGATCAGGACCGGTACCGTGAAGCCAAAACTCTCGATGCTCTTGGCGATCTGATGCAGCTGCCGGTCGGAGTGGGTCCGGGCATTCTTCGGATGCGGCTTGAGGTCGGCGACCGCGCGCTCCGTGACTTGGAGGTTCCGGAGAGCAGGTAGCGGGGAGGAGTGCGGTTTCATGGCGGCTCCGAAAAGAAAGGGCCAGCCCTAGTACAGCTCAAGACGTTGTCGCTTAGTTAAGATTTCACACTGGGATCGCTGCCGCCGTCGTTACGCTTTGGCTTGTGACGGGACCGGCGCTTCGGGGCCTCTGGCATCAGATCGCCGGAATTAGCCCGCAGCGCGTTCAGCCGATGTATTTCCGCCTCCGTATATTCCCGCTTCTCCTCTTTGACACGGAAGACCAGCTCGTGGAAGTCCGCCCAGGCTTTGGCCATATCTTCCGCGTGCTGCCTGAAGCGGCGGGACAGATAAATCTGCGCGTGGACGTTGCCCTGCATGGCAGACTGGTAGAGGCGGTGCTGTATGGCTGCCTCACGCGTCATCATTATCCGACCTTCCGGGGTAGTCACCTCGCGGACGGTGTTCTTAAATCTTAAGAAAGCACCGGCATCGACGTTCGCGTACTTGTCGGGTCGCCCTTTGGGGTTGCCGCTAACCCCCTTCACCCATCGTCCATGACTATCGCGCGACGACTTCGCATCCTCTGCCATCCTTCATTCCTCCCGAAAAAGCTCGCATGTCGGCCCGATGCCCGATCAGCCGACTGACGGCGGCCGCGCGGGGCTTTTCCACGAAGCACGTCGTGATTGCCGCGTGAATGCACGCTGCTTGGCCCCTAATTGCCCACTGAATGCCACCTGTTTGGCTCCTGGTAGCCACCTGTTATTTCCGGTCAACTTTCGGTCGTGAGATCAGCGTAAGGCACTGATGTTACCAAAGAATTGAGATTCTCCGGGCGAAGAGGTGGTGCAGAGAACCGTTGCCGGCCCGAATTTCTGGAACGAAACCGGAATTGCCGGTATAGTCCGCGGGCAACGGAGAATGCGCGTGGTGGAGAAGGGTTCGCTGATGACTAGGCCCTCCGCCATTCGGGTGGGTGCCCGCCGGAGCGCGGATGGGGATTCTCTACGTTGCCACCAGCAAGAATCTGGCGAGTTGGGCCGCCGACGTCGGTCTGACCAAGCACGTCTACAAATTGGGCGTTGCCGAGGGCACCGCCGACGACGCCATCAAGGCGCTCAATGATGATGGCTTTGCGGGCGAGAGCGACTGGCGTCTCCTGAATCAGCAGGAAGTCGACGACCTGCAGGAGGCGGACGCCGTCGAGCGCCTGGCCAGGAAGGAAAAGATGGTCGATCCGAACTACTACCCGAAGATCCGCGGCGCGGTCGGCATCTTCAAGGTCAAGATCGGCAACGTGGCGAATCACCTGCTGGTCAAGCGGGCGCTCGCCGGCGACGAGCAGAAGCTCGACAAGGTGAAGACCGCCGATATCGCGGCCTATCTCATCCAGAGTGCGCTGCAGTAAAAGATCACCGCACCCGACGGTGGGACCGATGTCCTATGCACAGCTGAATGAATGGAGCCTCTCCATCCGCCGGCTGGTCGCCGAGATCGACAGCCCGCAGGTGCTGCGCACGCTGATCGATGAGTTGGCGGGCGAGGTTATCTTCGATACCTGGTTCATGGCCGTCTTCTATAGGGATGGGCCGCCGTTCATCCTTGACTATTTCGGCGTGGGCGAGCGCCAGGAGACATATGCCGAGGGGCCGTATCTGCTCGATCCCTACTACAACGCCTACCTGGCAGGCGTCGGACACGGATGCTTTTCCTTGCGTCAGCTCGCCCCCGACGATTTTGCCAAGACCCAATACTACCGCACCTACTATCGCCACATCGGCGTCAGCGACGAGATCGGCTATATTCTACCGTTCGACCAGCGATCGGCAGGTCACGTCTCGCTCTGCCGGACGGCAGCGCTGCCGCGCTTTTCCGTCCGCGAGCTGCGCTGGCTTCAGGCCGTAGAGCCGGTCGTCGAGTCGGTGATGCTCCGCCGTTGGGAAGGCCTGCAGAAGCAGGCGCCGATGCAAGCGTCGACCGAGGGTGATTTCCGCGATCGCCTGAATCGCACGCTGCGCGGCTTCGCCACCGCGATCCTTACCGAGCGCGAGGGTGAAATCGCCGGGCTTCTGCTCAAGGGCCATTCGGCGAAGTCGGTGGCCAAAGTGCTCCGCATCTCACCCGGTACGGTGCGCAATCACATGAAGAAGATCTATGCGAAATTTGGCGTCTCCTCCCAAACCGAGCTTTTCGCACGATTTCTAGAGGCCTTGGCGCGCACCGAGGGCGATGGCGCCAGCGGTTCCGCTCCTCTGCCGCGGGCTGTCGAGAGCCGCGGATCGTAGCCACAGGTGATCGGCACCGCTTTCCGCCTGTCCTATCTGGGACATATACAGGGCGGCGGCCGGCGCACAGGATAGTGGCCTCAAGAGCGGTCATCGGCGCATAGCAGAACGGAGACGGATCATGGGCATCGTGGCGCAGGCGAAGCCGGCCAAGGACAATGGCGGCCGGATCTGGCGGCAGGACAAGGACCATTTCCTGCACCCGTGGACGCACTTCGACTCCTTCCAGGCCGAAGGCTCGCTCGTCATTGCCGAAGGCAAGGGCGCCTACGTCTATGACTCCGCGGGCAAGCGCTATCTCGACGGCATCGGCGGCCTGTGGTGCGTCAACATCGGCTACGGCAACGAGGAGATGGTCGAGGCGATCGCCGATCAAGCGCGCCGGCTGGCCTTCTTCTCATCGTTCGTCGATACCACCAATCCGCCGGCGGCGGCGTTGGCCGCCAAGCTCGCCAAGCTCGCGCCCGGCGATCTCAACCACGTCTGCTACACCTGCACCGGCTCGGATGCCAACGACACGGCCGTCCGGCTCGCGCACTACTATCACGCGCGCCGCGGCCGGCCGTCGAAGAAGCACATCATCGCCCGCCTCGATGGCTATCACGGCAGCACCTATCTCGGCATGTCCCTGACGGGACGCAAAGGCGACCGCTCGCCCAACTTCCACTACCTGACCGACTTCGTGCACCACGTCTCATCGCCGAATTCCTATCGCCGCCCGGCCGGCATGACCGTGGAGGAATTCTGCGATCATCTGGTGAGCGAGCTGGAGCAGACCATCCAATCGATCGGCCCGGATAACGTCGCCGCCTTCATTGCCGAGCCGGTGATGGGCGCCGGCGGCGTCATCGTGCCGCCGCCGGGCTATCACCGCCGTACGGCCGAGCTGTGCCGGCGCTACGACGTGCTGTACATCGCGGACGAGGTCGTCACCGCCTTCGGGCGGCTCGGCCACTTCTTCGCCTCCAAGGCCGTGTTCGACAGCCAGCCCGACATCATCGTCACCGCCAAGGGCATCTCATCGGGCTATGTCCCGCTCGGCGCCGCGATCTTTTCCGATGCTATCCATGACGTGATCAGCGCACCCGATCCCGACGCCTGGTTCACCCACGGCTTCACCTACTCCGGCCATCCCGTGGCCTGCGCCGCCGGCCTCAAGAACATCGAGATCATGGAGCGCGAGAAGATCTGCGAGCATGTGCGCGCGGTCGGCCCCTATTTCGAACAGGAGCTGGCAAAGCTGAAGGCACTGCCGCTCGTGGGCGACGTCCGCGGCAGCCATTTCATGCTGTGCGTCGAGAACGTCGCCAACCGCGAGACAAGGGAGACCCTGCCGGACGAGGCCAAGGTGGGCAAGCGCATCTCGACTCACTGCGAAGCGCGCGGCCTCATCGTGCGGCCGATCGGCCATCTCAACGTGATGTCGCCGCCGCTCATCTTGACCAGGGCGCAGATCGACGAACTGGTCGGGATCCTGCGCGAGAGCATCATCCTGACGGCTGACGAACTGACGCGCGAAGGCCACCGCCTCAGCTGAGCGGTGGCCGCCGCTTGTGCCACTCGGTGGCGTTCTCGAATGCCCAGCCGATGCGGAGGATGCGCGCCTCGTCGTAGCCGCGCCCGGCGATCTGCAGCGAGATCGGCAGCCCGCCCTTCGTGAAGCCGCAGGGCAGCGCCAGCGCGCAGAGGTCGAGCAGATTGATCGGCCGCGTCAGCCGGCTCATCGGCGCCTTGCTCTGGTCGATCTCGGTCAGCGGGATGGCCGGCAGCGGCGTTGTCGGCATGATCAGCGCATCGAAATCGCTCAGCAGCCGATCGACCTCGCGGCAGAGCTTTCGCCGCTCCGCGGTCAGGCGAATATAGTCGGCCGCCGATGTGGCCTTGCCGCCGCGCATGCGGCCGCGGACGTCGGGGTCGAAAGGCAGGTCGTCGCGATCGATCCAATTGCGATGCAGCTCGTAACCTTCGGCGGCAATGATTTTTCCGGTCAGGTCGGCCAGCGGCCCATAGGCGACCGGCAGCTTCAGGTTGTCGACGCGGGCGCCGAGGTTGCGGAACACGTCGAGCGCGCTCGCGAATGCGCCGGCTACGTCACGATCGACTTCGCCGAGTTCGTCATCGGGCAACACCGCCAGCCGCAGCCCGGCCACGCCGTTCTTCAGGGTGGGCAGCACATCGATGGGAGGGTGGGTCAGGGTCTGCGTGTCCACGGGATCGGGACCGTGCATGGCCGCGAACAGGAGCGCCGCATCTTCCACATCGCGAGTCATCGGTCCGAGCGTGTCGAGCATGTTGCTCAGCATGAGCACGCCGTGATTGCTGACGCGACCGACCGTCGTCTTGAGCCCGACGATGCCGCACAGGCTGGCGGGGATGCGTACGGAGCCGCCGGTATCGCTGCCGATGGCGGCGGGGGCCAGCGCCGCCGCGACAGCCACGCCGGAACCGCTGCTCGAGCCGCCGGGCGCCCGTTGCGTGCCCAAGTCCCACGGATTCCACGGCGCGCCCATGGTCGTGTTCGTGCCCCAGCTGCCGAAGGCGAACTCCACCATGTGGGTCTTGCCGAGCGGGATCATGCCGGCCGCGGCCAGGCGGCGCACCGCCGTCGCGGTCACGGGCGATACCCGTTCGCGCCAATGGAGCGAGCCCCCGGTCGTCACGCGCCCCTCGATCTCCAGCAGGTCCTTGAGCGCTATGGGGATGCCGTGCAGCGGCCCCAGGCGCTGACCGGCGCGCAACGAGCGATCGACGGTTTCGGCGGCGATGCGGGCGTCGCTTTCATACACAGTGACGAACGCATGCAGCTTGCCGTCGTGCTTCCGTATGCGCTGCAAATAGAGATCGAGCAGCGCGCTCGCGCTCACGCTCCCGGCCCGCAGCCGATCCGCCAGCACATGGATCGGCGCGAACGCAAGTTCGTCGCCGCTTGCGTCCGCGCCGCGTGGCGCCGGTGTCTTGTCGCTGTCCAACATCGTCTCGATCCTCATGCCTCGCGTTTCGGAATGACCCAACCCTGGGAGTCCTTGCGCTCGATGAACGCCACCAGGTGCTCGACGAGCGCAGCCTTGAAGCGGTCGCCCTTCTCGCGCGTCGCCGCTGTCGCAAGGCCGGTTGCACCGTAGTCGGTCAGCTCCTGGTAGTTCCAGAACTCCTTCACATGAACGTCCTTCTGATCGACCATGCCGCGCGCCCGGCTGGGATCGACTAGGCGCGGCACGACGGCCATGGCCACGGATGTCTCGGCTTCCCCGCCATGGCCGTAGCCCTCGTAGTGCTGCCAGGTATCTTTGGGCAGCATCGACAATCCGGCGGTCCACCAGGCGCCAAGCACGGCGATGCCGATCTCCGGATGACGGATTTTGATGTCCTGCGCCGCCACGTCGATGCAGGGTATGTTGCCGTCATGACCATTGATCATCAGGATCTTCTTGAAGCCCCAGTGGATGATGGACTCCAGCACGTCGCGGTAGACCGCGATATTCGTGTCGTTCGAAACCGACACTTCCATCGGCTGGTGGCGATAGTGCCGGCTCATGCCGTACCAGATCGGCGGCAACACCATTGTCCGCTCGACGCGCGCGGCCACGGCAAGTGCGAGGTCATGGGCGATCATGGCGTCGATGCCGAAGGGCAGATGGTCGCCGTGGCTTTCGCAGGAGCCGATCGGCAGGATCACCTTGTCGAACCCGGCGGCTTGGAGATCGGCCGTGTTCAGTTCTTCGAAGCGGACAGTCTTGCGCATATTCGAGTTCCCCGGCCCGCAATCCTATTGGCAGTCCACGCGTTCGCCCATCACCGATTCGCCCTCCGCTCCTCCAACTCCTCGAGCGTGCGCGGCCAGTCGGACTTCAGCAGCCGCGACAGCGCGCGGTCGGCGAGCAGGCGTCCGCCAGTCTGGCAGCGGGCGCAATAGTTCGTCTCGTTCGCGGCATGGACGATGCGCTGCACCGGGGCGCCGCAGACCGGGCAAGGCTTGCCGAAGCGGCCGTGCACGGCCATCTCCGGCCGGAAGGCCGTGACCTTCTCCGGAAAGCCATCGCCGGTCTGCTGGCGCAAGCGCGCCACCCATTCACTCAGGATCGCGCGCGTCGCGGCGAACAGGCGCTCGATCTCCTGATCATCCAGGCTCCGAGTCATCTTGATTGGCGACAGCCTGGCCCGATGCAGGATCTCGTCGGAATAGGCGTTGCCGATCCCGCTGAAGAGGTGCGGATCGGTCAGCGTGCGCTTGAGCGTGTGGTTCTCGCGGACGAGCGCATCGCGAAAGGCGCCGGGCGTTGCCTCGAGCACCTCCATGCCGCCGGGATCATGTCCGGCCAGCGCCGCCGCGCCGCGCACGGCGTGGATGGCGGCCCGCTTTTTCGAGGCCACCTCGGTCAGCACCAGCGTGCCGTCCGCGAAATCGAAGGCGGCGAGGCCGATCTTGCGGACCAGCGGCGCCCCCGCCGCGCGCCAATGCAGCCGTCCCGCAATCATGAGATGAATGACGAGGAACAAGTCCTCGTCGAACCCCATCACGATGCGCTTTCCCAGCCGCGACAGCTTGCGCACGGACTTTCCGGTGAACGCCGCCAGGGCAGGGTCGACGGAGCGCAGGACGAACGGGCTGCCGAGCCGCACGCCGACCAGTGCGCGGCCCAGGATCCGGCGTTCGAGCGCCTCGATGTAAACGGTAATGTCGGGCAGTTCCGGCATCGCCCGGCGATGCTGTCATGCCGCGTACGAGCACTCAAGCCGGGTGCGATCGGTCGTGGTGAATGGGAAAATTTCCCCTGTTGTTTCAATGCAGTATTGGTTTTACGGGCGATCGCCGTTGATCCTCTGCAGCGCCGCCAGTCCGGGCGCGCAAAAGCCGTTGAGGTAGGGTCCATAACGTGTCACTACGTTGTCCCCGCTGGATGGGAAGGGCCTTCCAAAGACCGGGCTAGGCCGGTCGGGTCAGGGCATGCGCCATCCGATGGCCGGGATTGGGCGGGTCCAGCCGGATCCCAGCCGCGAACGTTCGGTCCAACAGACACGCGACGAAATCGCCTCTCTCGGTTGTGTCATTCGGTGAGCGATCACTGCCAGGGCTGACAACGAAGCTCGTCTCCACGGTATGCAAAACGGTCACAGCAATTCGGTCGCCGCCAACGGTCTCGCCAAGCCGCGCGATGGGTTGAAGCAGCTCCTGCCGCTGGCCATCGGCGCCATCGGCGTGGTCTATGGCGACATCGGCACCAGTCCGCTCTACACCTTGCGGCTCTGCTTCCGTGCCGACGGTCCGTTGGCGCTGACGCCGGATCACATCGTCGGCATCCTCTCGCTGATCTTCTGGTCGGTCACCACGATCGTCACGCTCAAATACGCGACGATCATCATGCGCGCGGACAATCAGGGGCAGGGCGGCATTCTCGCCCTGATGGCGCTCGCGCTGCAGAAGCCGGGCTCGAAGCGACGGCACGCGGTCCTGCTCATGCTCGGCGTCGCCGGTGCGGCGCTCTTCTACGGCGACGGCATCATCACGCCGGCGATCTCCGTCTTGAGTTCCATCGAGGGCCTGAAGATCGCCACCCCGCTGTTCGAGCCCTACATCGTCCCGATCACCGCCGTCATCGTGATCGTGCTCTTCTCGGTGCAGCGCCGCGGTACCGCATCGGTCGGCGCGCTCTTCGGACCGATCGTCTGCGTTTGGTTCGCCGTTCTCGCAATCCTGGGGCTGATCCATATCGTGCGCGAACCGAGCGTCCTGCGCGCCCTCAGCCCACACTACGCCATCGGCCTCTTCATCGAGAAGCCGGTCGCGACCTTCATCATCTTGGGCGCCGTCGTGCTGGCGGTCACGGGCGCCGAGGCGCTCTATGCCGACATGGGGCATTTCGGCCGCCGGCCGATCCGGGTGTCGTGGCTCTATCTGGTCTTTCCGGCCTTGATGCTCAACTACTTCGGCCAGGGCGCCTTGCTGATTGCCGACCCCGCCGCCATCGACAACCCGTTCTTTCGCCTGGTCCCGCACTGGGGGCTCTATCCGCTGGTCGTGCTGTCGACCATGGCGACGATCATCGCCTCGCAGGCGGTCATCACCGGCGCCTACTCGCTGACGCGCCAGGCCGTGCAGCTCGGTATCTGCCCGCGCATGGAGATTCGCCACACCTCGGAATCCGAGATGGGCCAGATCTACATCCCGCAGGTGAATTGGATGCTGCTGGTGGGCATCCTCATTCTGATCTTCGGCTTCAAGTCGTCGGACCACCTGGCCAGCGCCTACGGCATTGCCGTCACCGGCACGATGATGATCGATTCGGTCATGGCTTTCGTGGTCGTGCGGTCGCACTGGGGCTGGAGCCTGCAGAAGGCGGCGCTGGTGTTCGGCGGTCTCCTCGTCATCGACCTGTTGTTCGTCAGCTCCAACCTCCTGAAGATCGTGGAGGGCGGATGGTTCCCGCTGGCGATCGGCGCTGCGACCTTCTGGGTGCTGTCCACCTGGCAGCGCGGGCGCAAGATCCTCATCACGCAGCTGCGCGACATGGCCGTCCCGCTCGATGGTTTCCTCGCGCGTGTCACCGACAAGCATCCGGTGCGCGTGCCCGGCACGGCCGTATTCCTGACGGCCGATGCGAACAACGTTCCGTTCTGCCTTCTGCACAACCTGAAGCACAACAAGGTCCTGCACCAGCGCGTCATCCTGCTGAGCGTGACGACCGAATCCGTGCCCGTCGTGGCGGAGCGCGATCGCACCACCATCGATGATCTCGGCAAGGGCTTCTATCGCATGATCGCGCGCTATGGGTTCGCCGAATCGCCCAATGTGCCGCGCGTGCTGGCGGCGGCGACCGAGCGCATGGGCTTCGCCTTCAACATGATGGACATCTCGTTCTTCCTCGGCCGCGAGAAGCTGGTCGCCAGCAAGCGGCCGCACATGTCCGGCCTGCGCGAGCGGCTGTTCATCTGGCTGCAGCGCAACGCCGTCAGCGCGACCGACTTCTTCCGCATCCCCAGCAACCGCGTGGTCGAGCTCGGCGCCCAGGTCGAGGTGTGACGCCGATTCAGACCAAGCTTCTCGGTTTGTGACCCATCGTCACCTTCCTCTACATGTCACCCCGCTTGCGCGGGAATGACACGGAGTGGGTGATGGGTCAGAGACAGCGACGGTTGAGCTCAGACGATCTGGAAATGCGCCGCCGTCGGCTTGGTGTTGTTGATCGGCAGGATGTCCTGCGGGCAGGCGGAGAACGCGACGATCAGGTCCATCTCCGCCCGCATCAGCAGATGGTCGCCGGGTTTGCTCACCGTCGGCAGGAAGTCGATGTCGCCGTTCGCCTTCACCGGGATGTTCATCCAGACATTGAAGGGGCTGGGCACTTCCGGCGGCGTCAGCCCAAGCTCGGCCATCGCCGAGTGCAGGTTGTCCGTGCAGTTGTCGTGATAGCCTTCGACGCCCAGGAACTTATATCGATAGCGATCGCAGGCCGCGATGATCGTGTCGTGAATGCCGGGCGAGCTGTCCTCCACGATGGTGAGGATCGGCCGCCGCTTGTTGGTATACATGATGTCGCCGGGCTTCGGCATGATGTGCCCGATATGTGGCCGCGTATGCTCCATCGACATGAACTCATGGAGATCCTCGGCATTGAAGGCCCAGGTATCGACCACCTGGGTGCCGTGGGTATTGATCATCCTGATATGCCGACCCTTCTTCACGCGCGCGGCCTTGCCGCGCCGGGCCGGGATCGTCTCGAGTGATGCATTCATGTGCTGGCTGTCTCCCCAAAGCGGCCGGAAGAGCCGCGAGCCATTCGACCGCCGAGGCCTCACGCGATTTATAATGGTTAACGCACGAACCCGCAAATTCGCTGCACGCATCACCCGCTGACGGTGCACCACGGATCGAAACCTGAGCGGCTCCGGGATGACCGCGAAGTCAAATCTTAAACAACCTTACGGATTCGTCAGTTTTTCTGCTCCGGGCCACCCGGATTAACCCGAACTTAAGCGCCAATCGGTCAATGTTACGAGCGGCGGCCGTACAGGATAGGCCGTCGTTCCGTGGCATGTGGGGAGTGAACCGACGTGAGATTGGGCGATATTCTCGTTGCGCGCGGGTTGGTGAGCGAGGCCGACGTCCAGCGCGCGGTCGAGTACCAGACCAAATCCGGCGGCCGCCTCGGCGACATTCTCGTCGCCATGCGGGCAATCACGCAGGAGACCATCGAAGCGGTCCTCCACGACGCCCCCGAGGCGCCCAAGAAGATCGAGGCGACCGGCGTCGACGGCGTCGAGCTGATGAAGCTCATGATCAAAGACATGTATGTCGCCAGCCGCGAACTGCTGACCCAGCTGGCCGACGATCTCGGCCTCACCGTGCAGGTCGTGCGCGAGCTGACGCAGATGGCGGTCGACCGCAAGCTGGTCGAGGCCATGGGCACCAACGGCAAGGCCGTCATGGAGCTGCGCTATTCGCTTACCGAAACGGGCCGCCGCTGGGCCACCGAGGCGCTCGAGCAATGCCGCTATGTCGGCGTGGCACCGGTTCCGATCGAGGAATTCCAGGATCGCGTCGTCAGCCAGAAGATCACCAACGAGCGGATCGGCAAGGAGGAGCTGTCGAAGCAGTTCGGCGACCTCGTCGTGTCCGATATCTTCCTGCGCCGCATCGGCCCGGCGGTGAACTCCGGCCG
>Ga0137403_10008821_pt1 | contig 11265 bp, 9 predicted proteins | sample CZOMad2_1_16fung_FD_122057 | JGI IMG/M metagenome (GOLD analysis project Ga0137403, IMG submission 122057) | Vadose zone soil fungal communities from Angelo Coast Range Reserve, California, USA - CZOMad2_1_16fungal (Hybrid Assembly) | ecosystem: Environmental > Terrestrial > Soil > Vadose zone...
CTTCCATGACGAGCGGAAATGAACGCTGACGAACCGCTCACCGCGCTCTCATGAATACAGTCGTATTGGAAACAGTGCAGTGCTCTTAGCTTCCTGATGGTCCCGGCGGCGGATAGACATGATCGATCCACGAAGCACAGGCGGCAACGACATCGAGGGCCATAGCGGGAGAGTGGACCTCGGAGCTGCCGTGCGACAGCCCATTGCACAGAGTGATGAGCGCTTCAATCGAGTCGGCCGGGCTGGCGCTGCCAGAAACGACGGACGGCAGGATCGCCGCCTTTCTGGCCCGATCGACGAGGTTGCGCAGCGTTCCACGCTGCGCTCCACCGTGGCCGTTGAGGCGATGTTTCAATGCCAGCTCGAACGCGCCGAAGGCCTGCACCTCGCCAACGACGAAGAGGTCACAATCGAAGAATGCGTAAATCATGGTGTTGCGCGCCCGGTCGAGCGCCGCCTGGACGTCGGCCGGCGCTGCGCCGGCCAGATGGATGCTCGCGACGGCGGCATGGTGATCTGCCAGTGTGATTCGGCGCACCACTCCAAGTTCAACCACATGGAGGTCCGCGAAACGTGGATCAGGCTGCAGGATCGATTCGACTGATTTGAACGCCATGGATCGGTACTACCCTGACATTGCATGACAGACACGCCGCAGCTACGCAGCCAGACGGCGCTCCGCTTCGATCTCCTCGGCATTACCAGCGACAGCCTTGCTCAGGAAACGGGCCAAGGCGGCTTTCCGTGAATCGCGATCCAGTGCGTAAGCGGTTTGCTTGAACTCGATCCCGTCAAGGAGTCCTTGAATATAGCCCGAGATCGTGTCCGCAGCCATGATGAGAGCTGTGTCGAGCGTATGGATATATTTGCTCGTCACCGACCCTTTGGCGTGGCCGACAAGGGCCGCGATAGTCACCTCGGTGAAACCTAGATCATTGGCGATACTCGCAAAGCTGTGGCGCAGGACATGTGGTGTCACATCTGAGAGTCGAGAGTCTTTGAACAGTTTCTGCCAATGGTTCGGGAAGCTGCCGAAGGCGTTATCCTCGCCTTGACCGGGGAATACGTAGGTGCCGAGAGCACCGATCCGACGCTGTTCAAGGTATTCGACAACGGGTAGGCCGATTGCGCGAATGGATTCCCCTTCCTTACTGTCCTCTAATCGCAAGCAACTCGCCTGGGTGTCGGCCTCCGTCCATTTTAGGGTGATTATTTCGCTGCGTCGGCAGCCGGTCAACGCGATCTGGCGAACGATATCTACCGATGTCGCGTACTTCTCCTCCTTGGCGGCCTCTCGCATCATTTGCCCAAGTGTTCGGTACTCCGCCTCCGACAGCCGGCGCTTGCGAACGTTGTCCTTTGGCTTGCGGATACCATGGGCTGGATTCGTCTCGATGATGCCAGCCTCGACGGCATAGGTGAGGATACCGCCGAGGAGACCGACAGTGCGTGTTGCGGTACCGGCGCCGCCGCGGACAATGGCTTTTCCGCGCAGCTTCTTGGTCTTGACCGAAACCCGTGTCTTTCCGGCCATGATGTCCTTCAGCACCTTGTTGATGTCAGCCTTTGTGAGGTCTTTAACGCGCCTCGTGCCTATGAGCGGAATGATGTGACGTTCAATGCGGCCGGTGTCGGTGACGATCGTTGACGGCTTCTTCGGACGCCCGCCTTTCCCAAGGATGAGGCCGGCCTTCAAATCGTTCAGATAGAGAGTGCAGAGTTCTTTGACGGTGGTGGCATTGTGGTCGAGCTGGCGTTCTTCGGCAGGGTTGTCACCTTGTGCCACTCGGCCGAACTGAACCTTTGCTTCTTGCCGCGCCGTCTCAGGCGTCCAGACCCCGTGAAGTCCGATCGTATAGCGACGCGAGCGGCCAGCGGCCCGATACTGGATGACATAGCTCCGCTTGCCTGAGGCAAACACGCGGAGTCCAAAGCCAGGCAATTCGTCGTCCCAAACAACGTAGTCTTTCGATCGGACTTCGGCGGCGTCGACGACCCTTTTGGTGATCTTAGGCACGCGCTTCTTCCTTCCCGAGCCGGATTTCTCGCGTAAGCACCGCGTAAGCAGGCGGGCGGAAATCGCGGCGAGCTTTCGGGTAGGAACGTCGCTGGGTCTCTAGAGAATAGATAGAGATTACAGAGGGGTAGTGTATCATATCGTGCCCTATCGCGTTTTTCGGAAGGGCAGGTTAGATTGCTCCGAAGGCAAAGGTCACACGTTCGAATCGTGTCGGGTGCGCCATTTTTCCCTTATTTATTTTACCGCGCGATATGCGCGCTTGGACTGAGACTCCAGCTCTGCCTCATTCGAGCGAGTAAGCAATCTGGCCGAAAATCGTCGCCAAGTGCAGATTGCTTGGAAACTCATGATGTCGGTCGGAAGCTCGCCAGTCTAAGAACAGCGATCGTGAAAGCGGCTTGATGCGCAAATCAACTTACGGCTTCGGCTTGCTGCTGATTTAATGCCAATCATTGCGGCTCGACGTTTGGAGCAATGCCCGACGCCGGCAGCCACTGCGAGGCAGAGACGCTGCAGAAGCGCGCGCCTCGTGCGCGCCGCTGCCGACCGGCTATCGGCGGCATTCGGCTACGCGACCGAGCCCGAGCCGGGGGTGAAGGCGGCGGTGCGATTTTGCCGGCATTCCGGGACGGCACGTAGCGCCGGACCCGAAATCCAGATACAAATTCGGTGCCTGTTTCTGATTCCGGGTTCGCTCGTTCTGCTCGCGCCCCGGAATGACGGGGAATCGGAGGCGAGCCATGCCCCGGCATGTGAACTATGTCCCGCACGGCGTGATCCCGGCGGTGCTGCTGCCATTTGATAACGATCTCGCCATCGACGAGGCTAGCTTCCGCAAGCACCTTCGAGACGTGGCCTCCGTCGAAGGCCTCTCGGCCATCACCGTCAACGCGCACTCGACCGAGGTCGGCTCCTGCAGTTTCGAGGAGCAGCGCCGCGTGCTCGACATCGCGCAGGACGAGATCGGGGCCAAGCTGCCGCTGATCAACGGCATCTGGGCCGACGGCAGCCTCGAGGCGGCGCGCCTTGCGCGCATGGCGACGCAAGGCGGCGCGTCCGCGCTCTTGGTGTTCCCGCCGGCGCCGTTCACCCTTGGCCAATCGCCGCAAATGGCGCTCGCGCATTTCAAGCGCATCGCCGACGCGACCGACCTGCCGCTAATCGTGTTCCAGTATCCGCTCGCGACCGGCCAAGGCTATCCGAAGGACACGCTGCTGAAGCTGTGCGAGGAGGTGCCGACCGTCCGCGCCATCAAGGACTGGATCGGCAACGTGCCGCATCACGAGTGGCACCTGCGCACGCTGCAGAATCTGCCGCGGCGGGTGAATGTGCTCACCACGCACAGCGCCTGGCTGTTCTCCTCGCTGGTGCTCGGCTGCAATGGATTGCTGTCAGGTTCCGGCAGCGTGATTGCCGATTTGCAGGCGCGCCTGTTCCGCGCGGTGCAGGGCAACGACCTCGCCGAGGCCAAGCGGCTCAACGACCGCATCGAGCCGCTGATGCGGGTGTTCTACGCCGATCCCTTCGTCGACATGCACAACCGCATGAAAGAAGCGCTGGTGCTGCTCGGCAAATTGCCGCGCGCAGTGGTGCGCCCGCCGTTGGTGAAGATCGAGCGTTCGGAGATCATGCGCATTCGTCAGGGGCTGATCGAGGCCGGTTTGCTCGACAAGACCGCGCGCGATGCGGCGTAACCTCTCTCCGTCGTTCTGAGATGCGAGCGAAGCGAGCCTTGAAAGATGAACGGCCCGGGCCGTCACCCTTCGAGGGCCGCGCTGCGCGCGGCCGCCTCAGGCCGACGGATCACATAATCGCGAATTTCGGAATTCTTTCGGTCCGTTCACCAGCATGCTGCCGGGGTAACCCGTGATGCAGAACTCCGGCCTCACCGTCGCAATCAACGATTGCGGCGTCACGCCGCAGGCCCAAAATACCGGCAGCTCGTCGTCGTTGACCGGCACCGCGTCGCCGTAATCTGGCTTCATCAGGTCGGCAATGCCGATCAGTTCCGGCTTGCCGATGTGCACTGGCGCGCCGTGCACGGCGGGAAAGCGCGTGGTGATCTGCACCGCGCGGATCGCATCGGCCGGTCTCAGCGGCTGCATCGATACCACCATCGGCCCATGGAACGGGCCTGCCGCGTGGGCGGCGATCGAGGTGCGGTACATCGTCGCGTTGCGGCCGCGCGCGATGTGACGCAGTTCGATGCCCTCCGCCATAAGCGCTTCTTCGAATGAAAACCAGCAGCCGATGACGAAACTCACCAGATCGTCGCGCCAGAGGTCGCGCACGTCCTCCGATTCCGCCACCAGGTCGCAGTTCCGCCACATGCCATAGCGCGGCAGATCGAAGCGAATGTCGAGGTCCTCGCCGAGTTCCGGCACGCGCGGATCGCCCGTGGCCGAGGTGCCGATCAGCGGACAAGGCTTCGGATTGAACTGACAGAACCGCAAAAAATCGCTCGCCAGCGGGGCAGGAAGGATGGCGAGATTACCCTGCACAAAGCCGGGCGCGAGCCCCGCGGTCGGCCCGCGATGGCCGCCCCCGTATCGCGAGCCGCGCTGCATGCCCGCTGCCGGCGGCATCGTCGCGGCGAAGGGCGGTGACGTTCATGGGCGGGCTCCGATCCGGGCAAATTACGCGCGGCAAGTCGAGCATCCGCCGCCGGTTGCGCGAGCGGCGCTTGCTCATTTCGCGAGCAACATATTCGACCAAGTGAGTACGTCTATGGGTTGAAACTTGCCCTAGATCGCGTTTGCTAAAGAGAGCAGATTACTCAGCAAGAGCCCGCCAAGGGCCGCAAGAGGGAGGATGGTCGATGCTGGCTCATGCTGCCTGCGTGCATGGAGTTCCAAGGTCCGCAGCTGTGCTTTGCATTGCACGGCACGTGCGGATGACGACATCGACTGACCACTTGGCTCTTCCGCGTTGCCGCCCGCACAATAGCGCAGGCGTAATTTTATCGACCGACCTGATCGGAACGCATGGGAGGAACGGATTATGACCGAGAAGTGGAAAGACGAAGAATGGGCGCAGGACATCTGGTATCGCGGCAAGGTCACGCGTCGTCGCATCGTCGGTTGGGGCGGCGGGGCGATCGGCGCGATGATGCTGGTGCCGGCGCCCTGGCGCGCCGCCTTCGGTGCCGCCAAGCCGTACAAGATCGGCTCCGAGCAGCCCTTGTCCGGCGCCGGCGCCGCCGGCGGCAAAACCGCGCTGGTCGGCCTGCAGATGGCGGTCGACCGCATCAACCACATGGGCGGCATCATGGGCCGGCCGATCGAGTTGGTGATTGCGGACGACGAGTCCAAGCCCGACGTTGCCCGCCGCAAGACGCAGAAGATGGTGGAAGAGGACAATATCGACGTCCATGTCGGCGGCTTCCTTTCCAATATCTGTCTTGCTTGCATGCCGGTCTGGGAAGAGGCCAAGATCGTCAACATGATTAGCGTGTGCCTCGACACCACGCTCACCACCTCCAAGTGTAACCGCCACAGCTTCCGTGTCCACGACTACGCTCCGGCGCAGGCGGTCGCCTTCGGCCCGATGCTCGCCAAGATGGGCAAGAAGTGGCACATCGCTTATGCTGACTATTCGTGGGGCCAGTCGACGCGCGACGCTTACGCGGACGAGATCAAGAAGAACGGCGGCGAGGTCGTCGGCACGACCGGCATCCCGCTCGGTACCGCCGACATGACGCCGTTCCTGTCGAAGATTTCCGGCAACTTCGACGGATTGTTCGGCATCTTCTTCGGCAAGGACGGCGTGACCATCGGCAACCAGGCCTATGATCTCGGCCTCACCAAGAAGTACAAATGGGCCGGTGACGGCGCCATCTGCGAATCCGTCAATCTGCCGGCGCTCGGCAACAAGATCGACGGCTTCGTCGCCATCAACCGCTACATCCCGATCTTCCAGGGCGCGCTGGATACGCCCTATCACCACCGCTTCTTCGACGAGGCCAAGAAGCGGCTGGCCGAGATCGATCGGTCCGGCCCGCTGCCCGACCGTTACGTGCAGTCGAACTACGAGGCCATGAACGCGCTCAAGCACGGCATGGAGATGTCGAGTTTCGCGACGCGCGAGGACACGATGAAGCTGATCGAGGCGTTGGAAGGGCTCGAGATGAAGCTCAGCGACGACTTCCCGCAGGGGGACAAGACGCTGCGCAAGGCCGATCACCAGGCCTTCCTCAACGAGTTCCTCTATACCGTCAATGGCGGTCAGTTCCATCTGCTCGAAATGGTGCCGAAGGAAAAGACGATCGTTCCTTCGGCCTGCAAATTCCCCGCTGCGTAAGTGAGCGTGGAAGCGGTCAACGACGTGCGCTCCCCGGCGAATGGCCGAGCAGCGGCGTCGGCTCCTGTACTCAAGACCGAACTGTTGACCGTCCGATTCGGCGGCCTGGCCGCGCTTTCCAAGGTCAATTTCGAGGTTAAGCGCGACGAGGTGTGCGCCATCATCGGTCCGAACGGGGCCGGCAAGAGCACCTTCTTCAATTGCTTGACCGGCGTGCTCAAGCCCACCTCCGGCCGCATCCTGTTCAACGGCGAGGACATCACCGGGCTGCCCTCCAACGCCATCTCGCAGAAGGGCATCGCGCGCTCCTATCAGATCACCAACATCATGCCCAACGCCTCAGCGCTGGAAAATGTGCGCATCGCCGCGCAGTCGCGCCGGCATGCCTGGAACATGATCTCGCATCACTCCGCCTTCCCCGACATCAACGAGAAGGCGGAGGCTGCGCTTCAATCGGTGGGCTTGCTCGAGAAGGCGGACCAGCTTGCCGCCAATCTGTCCCACGGCGAACAGCGCAATCTGGAGATCGGCATTGCGCTTGCGACCGAGCCGACCTTGTTGTGTCTCGACGAGCCGACCGCCGGCATGAGCGCAGCGGAGACGCATGACACCATGCAGCTCGTGCGCCGCATCGCCAAGAATTTGACGATCCTGATCGTCGAGCACGACATGCAGGTGGTGATGGAGCTGTGCCATCGCATCACCGTGCTCCATTACGGCGAAATCCTCGCCGACGGCACGCCGGAGGAGATCCAGCGCAATTCCAAGGTGCAGGAGGTCTATCTCAAGACATGAGCGAGACCGCGCCCCGCACCGTGCCGATCGTCCTAGTCGAGGATGTGCACACCTATTACGGCAAGAGTCACATCCTGCACGGCGTCACGCTCCACGTGCAGCCGGGCGAAGTGGTGGGCCTGCTCGGCCGCAACGGCGTCGGCAAGTCGACCACGCTCAAGACCATCATGGGCCTGGTGAAGCCAAGCCACGGCAGTGTGCTGCTTGACGGCAATGCCATCACCGGCTTGCCCGCGCACAAGCTTGCCCGCCTCGGCATCGGCTATGTGCCGGAGGACCGGCGCATCTTCCGCCTCCTCACGGTGATGGAGAACCTGCGCACTGGGCTCGACCGCAACGGCGTCACCGAAGAGCGCAAGGCGGCGCTGCTCGACAAGGTGTTCACCTACTTCCCCGTGCTCGCCGAGCGGCGTAACCAGGCCGGCGGCACGCTTTCGGGCGGCGAGCAGCAGATGCTGGCGATCGCGCGCGCCATGATGCTGGAGCCCAAGATCATCCTGCTCGACGAGCCGACCGAAGGGCTGATGCCGCGGATGGTGTCGCAAATCCGCCAGATCATCGACGTGCTGCATCGCGAGGGCGTCGCCATCCTGCTGGTCGAGCAGAACGTGCCGCTGACGCTCGAGGCGAGCGAGCGCGTCTACATCATGGAGAAGGGCCTCGTGCGCCACCATTGCGCGGCGTCCGAGATCAAGGTCGACGATCCGGTCATCAAGCAGTATCTGGGGGTCTAGGGATGGACGCGGTCGCGCATTTCTTCCAGAGCATTCCGGTCGACTTGCTGATCATCCAGACGGTGAACGGCGTGGTCACCGGCATGATCCTAGCGCTGGTCGCCTCGGGTCTGACGCTCATCTTCGGCATCATGGACGTGGTCAACTTCGCGCATGGCGAATTGTTCATGCTCGGCGCCTATGTCGGCGTGCTGGTCTTGACCGCGACGGGGAGCTTCTGGATGGCGCTCGTGCTGTCCGCCTTGATCGTCGCACTCCTCGGCGCGGCCATGCAGATCCTCACCTTGCGTCCGCTGCTCGGGCGCGATCCGCTCAACACGATTCTCGTCACCTTCGGCCTATCGTTGATCCTGCAGAACTACGCATTGTGGCAATTCGGCCCGGTGGCGCGCAAGATCAGCGAGCCGATCACCAGTCACTTCAACCTGTTCTATCTCACATATCCCTGGTACCGCATTCTGATCGCGGTATTGTCGGCGGCGATCATCGGCGGCTTCTGGCTGTTCCTCAAATACGGCAAATACGGCGTCTGGATCCGTGCCACCACGCAGGACCGCGTGATGGCGCAGGCCATGGGCATCCCGGTTCCGATGGTGCACACCGCGGTGTTCGCGATCGGCGCGGCGATGGCGGCGGCGAGCGGCGTGCTGTTTGCCCCGCTGGTCGGCGTCAACCACACCATGGGCCTCGACTGGGTGCTCAAGGCCTTCATCGTCGTGGTGGTCGGCGGCATGGGCAATCTCGGTGGCTCGATCGCGGCGGCGATCTTCATCAGCCTGCTCGAAGCCTATGCGGCGATCTGGCTCGATCCCTCGCAAGCGGTGATCGTCTCCTTCGTGGTGCTGATCCTCACGCTCCTGTTCCGGCCGACCGGCCTCTTCGTTCCGACGCCCAAATGACAAGCGCCCCGCTCAGCAAATCGATGCCGCTCAAAACGAAATTGAGCCACACCGCCGTTTTCTGGATCGGCTTCTGCGTGGTCATGGCGCTGCTGATTGTCGCGCCGCTGGTGCTGCCCGAATATTGGCGGCGCTTCCTCACCGAAATCCTGATCTGGGGCCTGCTTGCGATGTCGTCCGATATCCTTATCGGCTATACCGGCATGGTCTCCTTCGGGCATTCGGCCTTCTTCGGACTCGGCATGTATGGCGCGGCGGCGGCGCTCTTGATCGTCAGCCCGCCCAATCTGTGGCTCGCCATTCTGTTCGGGCTCGGCGGGGCGGCGGGCGCGGCACTGTTCGTTGCCTATTTCTCCACGCGTCTACGGGACATCTACTTCGCCATCACTACGCTGATCTTCTCGCAGATCTTCTATGTGATAATCTTCACCTGGACCGAGGTGACCGGCGGCGAGAACGGGCTGATCTTCTCGCGCCCGCATTTCACGATCCCGTTCCTTTATGACACGCGTTTCTCAACCGCGACGCTGCACTGGTTCGTGCTGTCGGTGGTCGCCGGCTCCTATGTGCTTCTGCGCCGCATCATGCAGTCGCCCTTCGGCATGGCGCTGCAGTCGATCCGCGAGAACGAGGCGCGCACGCGGGCGATCGGCTATCCGGTCGAGCGCTACAAGATCGTGGCGGTGATGCTGTCCGGCCTGTTCGCTGGGCTTGCCGGCGTGCTCTACGCCGTGCAGAACCAGTTCGCCGCGGCGGAATTCGTATTCTTCACCACCTCGGGCGACACCGTCATCTTCAACGTCATGGGCGGTATCGGCACGCTGGTCGGCCCCATCGTCGGCGCCGGCTTCTTCCAACTCCTTCGCGAGCTGCTGTCGCGCATTTTCGGCGATCAGTTCCCCTATCTCATCCCGCTCGGCGTGATCTTCATCGTCATGATCATCTTCCTGCCGCAGGGCCTGCTCGGCTTTGCCCGGCGCTGGCTCAATCGCTAGCGTCACCTTGCCCGTGGCCGCCAGAATCGTGCAACGCTCGTTGTGAATTTACCGACGCCCGAGGGCCGGACAGCAGAATACCGGCTGAAGGAGCCCGCGCGCCTGGAATGGCGACGGCGCGCGCAAGTTCGACCGTATCGCGCTCGCCGCTGCCCATATCGTTGCTGACCCGCTCGCCGATGTCGATCCAGCCCATCGGGCAATCGTTTGAAGATCGTTCCCGGCAAGCAGACCCGCGCTTTCATCGTGCGGTTTGTGGACTGAGTCGCGATATATGAGCCCGATTTTGGCCTGCACCCAAGGCACTTTGAGGGAGAAACCCGCGCGCAGGACGACGGGACTGCCGCTACTATCCGGCTATGCAGCAAGCTTTGGAATTTCCCGCTCAACCGATCGCAAGAATCGGGTGTTGCGGGCCCCCGCAACCACTTTCATTATAACTCGCTCACCGTCCCGGTCTAACGGCTGGGACGGGCTTAAGATTTTTCTTAGGAACGCGGAGCGGGCGGCTAGTTGAGCGGGCCGGTGCTGACCACCGCGCCTGCTCGGCGTTGTTGACATGTTCGGCCACCGCCGCTCGGTCAACACCAACGCTCATTGATTACGAATCTGGGCGGCCGGACGTTCGAATCGTTCCGGGCGCGCCATTTTTTCCTTATTTTACAGCGCGATATCCACTCCCGGACTGAAACTCCAGCTCTGCCTCATTCGAGCGAGTAAGCAAATCTAGTGGAAAATCGTCGCCGAGTGCAGATAGCTTGGCAACTGACGATGTCGGTCAGAAGCTCGCCAGTCTAAGAACAGTAAGCGGTCGGATTAGCGCCGCTCGCGGGCCGCCGCTCACGCCAAATCCGAGTTGGAAGCACGGCGACACAACAACATTCGCATGTTCTTGAGTTCTAACGCGCGTGTTTTTGACCTGACGTGATCTTTAGCTGTCGTTCGATATGCCCGCTCTCCGCCAGATCGGTGCGTCGCTACGAGCGGGGCGATCGTTTCCCGTCAAAGAATCTCGAGACGACAAAAGGGGGGGACGCCCGGCCTGGGGGGAAGACCGGCCGTCGTTGCGTACCCAGGCGCAGCGGGGGAACTGCCGGCTCGCATTGCCTCGCGTCAACTGGCGTTCGCGAGGATTCCCATGATTTCTGTGCGCGCGTGATGTGGTCTCCGACCCCGGCGGCCCAGAACCTGCTCGCCTTTAGCGCAGATCCCGGTGTTGCCTTCGACTTTTGAAGCAGCCTCGGCGACCGCGACGATCCCATTAATCGCGGTAGAGATGACCATTGCTGACCACCCACCGGGTCGCCGGAGGCGGTCGCCCGCCCCCGGCTCCCACAGAACGTGGCGTGCGGATTTCCCGCACCACGCTCTTCGGCAGTTGGTTCACAGCTTTCACTGCTATCTGTTCAAGTTTCGTTTCCATGGTCAGCTGATCTTCTCTCTGAGTAGAAGGCCGTAACTCCCGTTGCATGGAGCCCATGTCGCCCAAGAACAATTCAACTACCGCTGACCGCTTCCCCATG
>Ga0137403_10008822_pt1 | contig 11263 bp, 8 predicted proteins | sample CZOMad2_1_16fung_FD_122057 | JGI IMG/M metagenome (GOLD analysis project Ga0137403, IMG submission 122057) | Vadose zone soil fungal communities from Angelo Coast Range Reserve, California, USA - CZOMad2_1_16fungal (Hybrid Assembly) | ecosystem: Environmental > Terrestrial > Soil > Vadose zone...
CAGCGCATCGCTGCGGATGGTCCTGCCCAGGCCGTCGCTATGGACGGTATGCGGCCGGTTCAGCTCGTCGGTGCCGGTGGTCTTCTCGAAGCCGTTCGCAATGGTGCTGAGGCCGAAGCTCTGCAGCAGCTTGTTGGTATCGGGATGGTCGAGCTCGATCTTGCGGTCGAGGGCGTCGTATTTCCAGGTGGTGCTGTACTGCGTGTCGCCCGTGTAGTAGGGCGCGGTGGCGCTCGCCACGCCGCCGCGGGCGTTGTAGGCGGTGAGCGCCTCGATGGCGGTCTGGCTGCCGCCCGGGCCTTCCGACGAGCCGCGGTAGGCGCGGCCGAAGCCGTCCAGGTAGCGGCGCGACCACAGGTTGGCGCCGGGGGTAAAGGCGGAGGCGTCACAGGCCGTGACGGTATCCGGCGCCGGCGGCACGGTCTGCGTCTCGATGTTCTGCGCCGTTGGGCTGCCGAGGCTCAGATAGTTCGTGCAGGCGAAGGCGCCGGAGGGCGTGGTCACCTTGCGCGGGCGGCAGAGCGCATCGTACTGGTAGGTCGTATCCAGCCCGTTCATATCCGTCGTCTTCGACGGCATTCCGCAGACGAAGTCGTTCGTCGGGCTCGTCAGATAGGTCGCCGTGGCCTTGTGGCGGGAGTCCGTGGGATAGAGCGGATCGCGCGCCTCCGTGAGAAAGAGGTGGTAGGTGGTGTCGTAGATGAGGCTGGTGATGTTGCCGAGCGGATCGGTCTGCGACGTCACGTTGCCGTAGGTGTCGTAAGCGGCCGAGTTAGTGACGTATCCGCTGCTGGGGAGGTCGCGCCACGCCTGGACCTGCGTGGCATCGCCTTTCACGGGCGGCGTCTGCCAGTTGCTGGTATTGCCGTCGTAATAGACGAAGTTCTCCGCCAGCTTGGTGCCGCCGGTGCCGATGCCGGCATAGGTGCGCACGCGGGCCGGCAGACTCACGATGTAGGCGGTGGTATTGGGCTGGTAGACCGCCTCGGCCGTGGTCTCGTCGCCGCTGACGCCGAGATCGCCATGGCGCGTGAGGGTCGTGACGTTGCCGTAGGAATCGAACGTGCGCGCGACCTTGGCGCTCTTGCTGGCGGCGCCGTCATTGACGGTGGCCTTCGATTCGGTGTCGAGGCAGGTGTAAGGCAGGGTGGTAGAGTTGTCGGCGTAGGTCTCGTCGCCCTGGTGCAGGATGGTGCCGGCGCCATCCCTATGCTTGACCGTGATAGCGGCGCGCGCACAGGCAAGCGACTGAGAGTAGATCGTATCGACCTTCGGTGGCTGCGATTCACCCGCGTTCAAGGGTAGGGTCGCAGTCGAACTGGCAAAGCCGAGGAAGCGCCGCTCCGGCGCGTTCCATAACCCGCCGGCGTAGGTGTAGCTCGTGGTCGACGTTACGCCGGTCCCTCGGCCGTCATTGGCCGTTATCGATGAGACGGTTTGGGCCACGAGCGGCAGATAGGTGTTCGTCCATGCCGAAGACGGCGTGTACTGCACCGTGGTGATGCCGCCGAGGCTATTGGTGATGGAATTTGCGAGATCAGGATAGGTACCGTCGGTCTTGGCGACCCATGCTGGCCGATAGTCGTCAGCCGTGCAGACGGTGGGAGGGGGATTAACATGGCAATCGTAGTGCACCTTCAGCCAAGCGATGTCGCCCTTGCCATCGCCGTTGAAATCGCGCACGGCCACGGGCACTGCCACGTAGAGGGCGCCGGGAACGATATCGGTGATATCCCAGGTCTGCTGGACATAGGAGCTTCCCGTCGAGAGCAGAACCTCCACGTCGGTCGAGCTTGCATTGACTATGTCGGCGCGGCCGTCGCCATTGACGTCGCCGATGGCCTGATGTTGGAGAACATCGATCGCGCTCGCCCACTGCTGCGGCACAAAGCCGTCGGCCGTGGACAGCAATACCGTGACGTCGCGTGGTTGGCTGGCGTCGGTGCCGATCTTGATCAGGTCACTCGCGCCATCACCGTTGGCATCGCCCCATTTCCACTTGGTTGTCCCGCTCTCTGTGAGGTTCGTTCCCGTCCACAGGTGATAGTCGAAGCTGCTGCCGGTCGAGACCAGGGTGCGGATCCCGAGCGTCGTGCCGGAGTAGGCATGCTTGACGAGATCCGTCTTGCCGTCCCCGTTGACATCGGCGGTTTCCAGCTGGTCAGTCGGATAGGTGTCTGAGCAGGAAGCACCCGCGCTCCATAATGCTTCGGAGAAGCTCCCACTCCCGGCGATACGGACAGCAACGGTGCAACCGGTTGCAGTAATAGTGTTCCTAACGGCATCTATTTTCCCGTCGCCATTGACATCGGCAGCGATCCAATTGTCGCTGCCGGTCGCTACGGCGTTCTGGACGGGCCAGGTTTCATAAACGAACCCCGTACCTGTGGACCGATAGACGTGGGCAGTGCTCGATTGCATCGCGATCAGGTCGTCTTTCCCGTCGCCATTCGCATCACCTACAATATCAATTCCCGCCGCGGCGCTGCAGCCGCTCACCGGCCAACTGGCCGCTGTAAACCCGCTGCCTGTGGACAGGCGTACATTGATCGTGCAGGCCGCCAAGACATAGACGAAATCCATCCGTCCATCGCCATTGAGGTCGGCGGGCGTCCACAGGTCTTGCGTCAGGAAGGACTGACCTGCCCCCCAGTCGCCGTTGTTTTGAAGCGGGAAGGCCGGGTCGGTAGCCGCCAACACGATCGGGGGAAGCGCGGTTCCCCCGCTGACGGTGCCGGTGCCATCGACGGTGGCATCCCGGCCGTATTGCCGAATGCTGGCAAGCCGGGAACGCGAAGTCGCCGCGCCGATTGCATAGGTCAGGGCATAGGCGCGGACGCGCTGGCTGCCGACCTGCACGTCGATCGATTTCAATCGGTACCCGATATGCGCGAGCCCGGCGCCGGTGCCGTACTGGATGACGTCGGTGGCCGGCCGCGCCTCGCGGTAGAAGCGGACCGTATTGCCGTTGTAGGTGATGGTGTCGATGTAGCAATCAGGGACGCCGTCGCACCAATAGTTGTATTGGACAGTATTGCCGTGGGTGTCGACCACGCTGGCGAGAACCCAGCGGAACTGCGCGCCGAGTGTCGTTTGGTTGCCGCCGGCGAAGGTGCCGACGGGCTGGTAGGTCAGCTTGGTGCCATCGCGGCTCGTCACTTCCCAGGTGTTGGCGGCGGTGTTCTGCTTGATGCGCAGATAGCTCTCGACCTTCGTGGCATGGGTGCCGCCCGTGGTGCAGCTGGGACTGGTCGGGGCCTGAGCGCAGGCGACCATTTCCGAGTCGTCGAGCAGGTAGATGTCGGTTGATGGACTGTCGAAGCGCGGAAAGCCGCGGCGCGGCGAAGCCCGTTCGATCACGGAGAGTCCCGCGAGCCGCCAGCCGACGCCGACGAACCCGTTGTCGCCGCTGGAGTCGTACGATAGGGCCAGTCCCGGCTCCAAGCCGCGGAAGGGCGGCACTACGATCCGGACGGTGTCCACGAAACTGCCGGCGGAGTCATCGATCTTCTCGCGCATGACCCCGCCTGATTCATCGGTGTTTCCCGATGACGCGGCTGCGGCCGCTGCCGCGGCGGCAGCCGCGGCTTCCGGGGTGGGAGCGGCCTGCATGTCGGTATCGACCGGCGCTGCCGTTGCGTCCCCGCCTTGCTCTGTCGATGGCGCGGTATCTGTTGCCGGTGTCGCCTCTTGCGCGACAGCCCCCCAGACCAGGGAAAAACTGATGAGACCGGTCGCAATAGCGCGCAGCATCAGCCGATGCATGACGCATGCTCCTGATTGGTTGGTCCATGGGGGAGGAATTCTGGCGGCCTGCCGCACGGCGCGATCACGCGCCTTCAGTTCCGCCGATTCGGCAACAATCCGGGATCGAGGCGCCCACATCGCGCAGCCCCCTCAATTTTTTTCGCACGGGTGCCTAGTCCGCGCGACTTTCAACCTGACAGGTGTGTCGTGACGGCCGGATGACGGCCGAAATCACGTTACCCTGCTTCCCCGATCCGTCGTCAGTCTTGCCGAGATTGGTTTAGCCACGCAAGAAAATCCGGATGTTGCGCGGAAGATTCTTGTGGATAACTTTCCTAGCTCCACAACAGCGGAGATGTATAGGTTGGAAATCTCAGGTTCGGCAAGCAGTTGCCGCGCCGACATGAAGTGTCACAGAAGTCGCGGGCCGCTAAGCCGCTGGATCCGCTATTGCGGCGGCGCAACCTGGTCGGCGGGAACGTTGTTGGCGGGCGCGACGGTCGGCGGCGTGGCCTTGGGGCGCGGCGGCGGAATCAGTCCCGCCGGCACCGGCGCGTCGAAATGCAGCACCAGTTCCTCTTCGGTGCCGGCCTGGCGGAACACGGCGCGCTCGGGATCGATCAGCACGGCGAACCAGCCGGAGATGTCGCCGCCTTCCGGCACCTCGACGACGGTGCCGTCGCTCTGACGCTGTACCAGCGCGTGACGCTCGGTACCGTCGGTGACGATGCCGACGAGCGTGAAGTCGACCGCGGGCGGCGGTGGCGGCTCCGGCGGCGGCGCTTCGGCGGCGACCGGTTCCGGCGCCGGCTCGGGTTCCGACGGTGGCGCCGGCGCGGCTGTCGGTGGCGGTGCGGGCGGCGGCGGGCGGCGCGTCTGCGCGAACAGCGGGCGCTCGGCGATCACCGCGAACTGTTCGGACGGCGGCAAGGCGAGCGCCGCCTCAAGCGGGCTCGCGGGCGTCGCCGCGCCGCCGGCTGTTGCGGCGGCCGGCGCGCTCTCGCTCCCGGTCGGTGCCTGGCGCCACTCGTCATAGAGCCGCGCGCTCACGGCGCCGCACGCCGCCAGCAGCAGCAGCGGCCAGGTCAGGCGCGCGCGCCGTCGCGTCATGGCTGCACCGGCGGCAGATAGCCGTAGAGATCGAAGCCGACGATGAGCGGTGCGCTCGCCGGGGCGGCGTCGGGCTCGATCGCCGGCGCGGCCTGGCTCTGCAGCTCCAGGTTGTCGACGAACAGCAGGGGGATGCCGGTTTCGAGACCGTGCAGCACGCGCACGAGCGGTGCGATCTCGGATGTCAGCTGCAGCCGGATGGCGACCCGGCGGAGGCCCTTGTCCTCGGCGCTGGTCAGCGTCTGGATGCTGAGCAGCGTGGCGCCGCTGCCCTCGACGAGGGCGGTGACGCGCGCCTGCAGCGAGGCGGCCGCCAGCGCGTCGGTGGCGCCGCTCAGATAGTAGGCGGCGGTGTCGGGCTTCTGCTCGATGGCGGCCAGCTGCGCCTCCAGGCTCGCACGCGCCGCCGCCAATCGATCGTAGCGCTCGAGCAGCTCGCGCGTATCGGCGACGGCGGCCGCCGTGTCCGCATAGGCCGCCGCGACCGGCGCGACGATCCAGACATAGGCGGCGGCGAGAACGGCCGCCAGCAGGAGGAGCGCCGCGGTGCGGCTGAGCCAGGGGGTCGTGAACATGGCTCAGCCGCCGCCCATGCCGGCGATCTTGGCCGACAGGTTGAAGCGCTCGCGGCCGACGCGCGCATCGGGCATCACGGGCGAGCCGAACCGCACGTCGGACAGCAGATCCGAATCCTCGAGCACTGGCACCAGCGCGGCGGCGGCGGGCGCATAGCCCGACAGCACGACCTGTCCGCCGCCCATATGCAGCTGGACCAGCCAGGTGTCGTCGGCGAGACGCTCCGTCAGGTCCTTCAGCACGGCGACCGCCAGGGGCGTCGCCTGCCGGCGCTGCACCAGGAAGGATTTGCGATCGAGAACGTCGGCGAGCTGCACGCGCAACCGATCGGCCGCCGTCGCCTCGGCACGGCTGTGCTGCAGCCGGGTCTCCAGACCGGCCAGCTCCTCCTGCTCGCGGTGGAGCGGCCACAGCACGGCAGCCGCCAGCAGCAAGCAAAGCAGCGCGGCCAAGGCCAGATTCACGCGCCGCAGGAACCTCCCGCCGCTGTTGTCGGGCGCGCTCAGGAGATTGATCTGCCCTGCCCCGCCGTCGAGGCCGTTCGCCACGCTGACGCGGTCCGGGGCAAGTCCGAGGGCCGTGGCCACGCGCACCGCTTCGTCGACGAGCGCCAGCGGCGCGACCGCGAGGTCGACCGTCAGGCGCTGGGCCTCGCGATCGGTGGCGACGATGCGATAGTCGTAGGCGGCGTCGGCGCTCTTGAATGGAGTCAGGCGATCCAGCTCGAAGCCCAGAACCTCCCGCAGATTCTCGGCGGCCGCGAGCGGCAGCTCGACGCGGCGCCGCAACACCTGCGCCGCCGGCAGACGCAGGATGATCTCGGCGGCGCTGCGGCGAATCCCGCGCAGAGCGGCGAGGCAGCCGGCGCGACCGGCGGCGGGAGCGTCGCGGTCGACGGCGACACTGCCGAGCGCGCGCCAGCCGCCACGCGCGCGGTGGTGCAGTTCGACCGCGCGCTCGCGATAGTCGACCGCGATCTGCTGGCGCCGCCCGTCGAGAATGCCACGGAGGCCCACGGGTACGCAGGCCGCCAGTTCGCCGAACCACCAGGTGAAGAAGCGCGCGATCGGCGCGGCCAGCGACGCGATCATGAGGGCGATATCCGCAGCCGCGGCGACACCACGAACTCCGGCCAGTGGCGGGCGTCGCCGCGCGGAAGGGCGACGCGCAGGCGAAGCAGCTGCGGCAGCCCGAGCGTGCCGTCCCAGCGTTGCAGCCAACGCGCTGGCGCGGCCGCCGACGGCTGCCCGAAATACTCGATCGCGATAGAATCGATACGGTTCACGAGCACGCTTTCATCCTTGGGATCGAAGTCCGACCCGGCCACTGTATCCGGGCGATAGCGCCGCCAGCGCAGCAGCAGCTGCCGGCCGCCCCGGTCCTCGCGCGTCGCTACAGAGAATATATAGAATCCGCCGACGCCGCGATGGGCCGGCAACGGTCCCACGAACGTCACGCCGGTGTCGTCGCCCTGAAACAGCGTGGGTGCGGCTTCCGGTCGCGAGCCGATGATGACCGGCTGAGCTTCGGCGAGTTGGCGCCGCAGCAGATGCTGGGCCATCTCGATCTCGTTGGCGGCGGCGATACGGTCGTCACCGACCTCCCAAGCGCGCAGGCCGAAGCGGAATCCGCCGAACAGCAACAGCGAGATGAGCGACATCAGGCTCAAGCCGACCAGCAGCTCCACCAGCGTGAAGCCGCGCGCGCCGCGATTGCCCTTGTGCCGGCGGCCGTTCATTGGTCGGCCTGCGCGCTTGCGGCGACGGGCGCCAGGCGCAGGGTCGTGAGGGTGAGCGGCCGGCCGCCATCGACGGCGACGGTCACGGCAACATCGAACGGCAGCAGCGGGCTGTCGGCGCGGCGATCGGGTGCGATCAGCGGCGAAGGCGCGATGGCGATGCTCCAGCGCAGACCGTCCTCGCTCACGCCCGCCTGCTCGCCGGCCGCGAGCGGAATGTCCTGGCCGATCCGATCGAGCAGCGACTGCGCCAGCATGACGGCCGCTTCCTGCCGATCGCTGACGACCGTCGCCCGCAGGCCCGTGGAGAAGGACTGAAAGAGCGCGCCCAGTGCCACCGCCAGGATGGCTAGCGCGACAATGATTTCGATGAGCGTGAATCCCCGCTGGCGTTTGCCGAGCCGTGGCTTGCATGCGGGGAATTGCAAGTCAGTCATCGATCTTCACGTTGCCGCTGATCCAATCGACAACGACGTCGTATTTGCGTTCACCTGCTGATAGCCGCACGCGCCCGCCCGTGGAGGTGCCGTCGGGATAGAAGCGGATGCGGCCGGCGCCTCGGTCGATCAGCTCCTCCGCCGCGGTGTAGAGGCCGATGCCGATCCCCTTGGCGATCGTCCGGCTGCGTGCCCCCGCGAGCTCGACGGTGCGACGATCGAGATCGACGGCCACGGTGACCTCGCGGTTGCCGGTAATCGCGAGGCTGTGCGCGGCGCGCAGCATCGCTGCCACATCGCGGGCGGCGGCCTTGGCCTCGACGCCGGGCATGGCGTGGGTGAACATCGGCACCGCCAGCGTGACCGTCAACCCGAGTATCACCAGCACCACCAGCAGCTCGAGCAGCGTGAAGCCGTCGGCGTCCGCGCGGTTACCAGCTCTTGATGTCACGGTTCTCGCCCTCGCCGCCCTCCTTGCCGTCCGCGCCCAGGGAGTAGAGGTCGTAGTCGCCGTGCTGGCCCGGGGACCGGTAGAGGTAGGGCCGACCCCAGGGATCGGTCAGGGACTCGCGGTTCTTGAGATAGGGACCGTTCCACACGGCCGCCTGCGGCGGACGATCCACCAGCGCCGACAGCCCCTCCTGATCGGTCGGATAGCGGCCGACTTCGAGGTGATAGAGGTCGAGCACGCCGCCGAGCTTCTCGACCTGGATCTTCGCCGTATCGACCTTGGCGGACCCGAGATACTTGATGAGTCGCGGCGCCGCGATCGCCACCAACAGTCCAAGGATCGCCAGCACCACCAGCAACTCGACCAGCGTGTAGCCTTCCTGCCGATGTCGTCGATCGCGACGCGCCATCATGGTCGATGCATTCCCCTCATCGCGCGAGACGGTGAGCCCGAAGTCTAGCATTCGGCACACGCCGCCTCAAAATGACAAATCGTATGTCGCCAGGATCGCCGTCAGCATGGTGCCGATGATGCCGGCCACCAGCATGCCCAGGCCGATCGTCACCAGCGGCACCAGGAGCGCCACCAGCCGCTGCAGCGTCCGCCTCACTTCCTCGTCGTAGATGTCGGCGACCTTGAGCAGCATCTGCTCGAGCTGGCCGCTGTCCTCGCCGACCTGCACGAGCTGGGCCGCCAGCCGCGGGAAGAGCGGCAGTTCGCGCAGCGGCCGCGCCAGCCCCTCGCCTCGCTTCAGCCGGCTGCCGGTGCCCTCGACGGCGCGGGCGACGGCGCGATTGCCGATGGCGCCGGTGGCGATCGAAAATGCCGCGAGGGCGGTGACACCGTTGGCGAGCAGGGTCCCGAGCGTGCGCGCGAAACGCGCCACCTCGACCTTGATCACGAGTTGCCCAAAGAGTGGAAGGCGCAGGAGCCAGCGGTGCCAGCGCAGGCGGCCCTGCGGCTGTCGGTTGTGCGCGCGGATCGCCAACACCAAGGCGAGAGCGGCCGCCAGCAGCGCCCACCACCAGGCCTGCAGGAAGTCGCCGACGGCCAGCAGCACGGCCATCGGCGTCGGCAGCGCGGCGCCGCTGTCCTCGAACAGCGGCTTGAACTCCGGAACCACCGCGGTGAGCAGGAGCACCAGCGTGCCCGCGGCCACCACGAGCACGATCGCCGGATAGTACATCGCCGAGCGCACGCCTTCCCGCAGCGCCTGCGCGCGCTCCAGCGTATCGGCAAGGCGCGCGAGCACGCTGTCGAGCGTGTTGCCGGCCTCGCCGGCCCGCACCATGCCGATATAGAACGGCGGCAGGACGGCGCTGCGTGCCGACAGCGCCTCGGCCAGCGGCGTGCCGCCGCGCACGGCTTCCAGCACCTCGCTAACGAAGGCGAGGCGCGGGCCGTCGGCTTCGAGCTCGGCGATCATGGCGAGCGCGCGATCGAGCGGCAGCCCGGCTTGGAGCAGCGTCGCGAGCTGGCGCGTGATCAGGATGATGTCGGCCTGCGTCAGCCCGCGAGTCAGCCGGATCGGCTTTTGCCACCAGCGCGCCTCGCCGCGTTCGGCGAGCGCGTCGGCGCGGATCGGCATGTGGCCCTGGCCGCGCAGGCTCTCGATGGCGGCAGTGCGACTGGGCGCATCGAGTGCGCCTTCGACGACTTCGCCGGTCGACGTCACCGCCTTGTAGCGGAAGCGCGCCATGCCGTTCAGAGCTCCCGCGTCACTTGCAGCACCTCTTCGATGGTGGTGAGTCCGGCGAGCGCCTTCGCCATGCCGTCGTCATAAAGGGTGCGCATGCCCTCCTCGACGGCGGCGCGGTGGATCTCGTTGACCTCGGCATGGCGCAGCACCAGGCGGCGGAGCGCGTCGCTCATGGCGAGCGTCTCGAACAGGCTGGTGCGGCCGTGGAAGCCGGTGCCGTGGCAATCGTCGCAGCCGACCGCGCGATGCAGCGTCAGCTCGCCCTCGCCCCCGTAGCGGCGAAGGCCCAGCTGCTCGATCAGCTCGGGCAGCGCGCGGTAGGGCGCGCGGCAGCGCGGGCAGAGCGTGCGTACCAGCCGCTGCGCCGCGATGCCGTTCACCGTCGAGGTGATCAGATAGTCCTGCACGCCCATGTCGAGCAGGCGCGTCACGCTGGCCGCGGCGCTGTTGGTGTGCAGCGTCGACAGCACGAGGTGGCCGGTGAGCGCGGCATGCACGGCGATCTCCGCGGTCTCGCGGTCGCGGATCTCGCCGACCATGATGATGTCGGGGTCGCGCCGCAAGGCCGAGCGCAGGACATGGGCGAAGTTGAGGCCGATGCTCTGCTTCACCTGGGTCTGGTCGATGCCGTCGAGCAGATATTCCACCGGGTCCTCGACGGTGAGGATCTTGCGCTCGACCCGGTTGAGCCGCGTGAGCGCGGCATAGAGCGTGGTCGACTTGCCGCTGCCCGTCGGTCCGGTGACCAGCACGATGCCGTGCGGCCGCTCGACGATCTCGAGGAAGCGCTCGAGGGTATCGCCGCCGAGGCCGAGCGCGGCGAGGTCGAGCGGGATGCTCGCGCGGTCGAGCAGGCGCAGCACCACGCTCTCGCCATGCATGGTCGGCGCGGTGGCGACGCGCAGGTCGATCGGCGTGCCGCGGATGGCGAGCTTGATGCGGCCGTCCTGCGGCAGCCGGCGCTCCGCGATGTTGAGCCGCGCCATGATCTTCAGCCGCGACACCACGGCCTGCCGATAGCGTCCCGGCAGCGGCTCGATCTCGCGCAGCACGCCGTCGATGCGGTAGCGCACGCGCGTCAGGTTCTCGAACGGCTCGATGTGGATATCGGAGGCACGCTGCTCCGACGCGCGCGTGATCAGCTGGTTGACGAAGCGGATGACGGGCGCCTCGCTCGCCAGGTCCTTCAGCCGCTCGACGTCGGGCTCCATCGACTCGTCGTCGCCGCCATCGCCGCCCACGGTGGTGGCACTCGGCCGGTTGCGGCCGTAGAGCCGCTCGATCGCGGCTTCCAGCTCCGCCGGCACGGCGATACGCGCCTTCACCTCGCGGCCGGCGATCAACCGCAGCGCATCGAGCGCGTAACGGTCGAGCGGGTTGGCCATGGCGACGGCCACCGCCTCGCCGTCATCGAGCAGCGGCAGCACCCGCGATTCATGCAGGAAGCGCGCGCTCAGCTTGTCGTCGAAGAGCGGCACGGCCGGATAGTCGCGCGCCCCCACCAG
>Ga0137403_10008824_pt1 | contig 11263 bp, 9 predicted proteins | sample CZOMad2_1_16fung_FD_122057 | JGI IMG/M metagenome (GOLD analysis project Ga0137403, IMG submission 122057) | Vadose zone soil fungal communities from Angelo Coast Range Reserve, California, USA - CZOMad2_1_16fungal (Hybrid Assembly) | ecosystem: Environmental > Terrestrial > Soil > Vadose zone...
CTCGTCCGGCTTCACCCGCACCTCGTAAATCCGGTTATGGGTGATGGCCTGCTCCCGCGCCGCGCGCAGGAAGGTGGCGACGCCCCCCGCTTCCGCCCGGGTCCGCACCGTGTCCACGCCCCGCGCGATGGAGGGCGCGGCCACGCCCACGGCCAGGGCGAGGACGAAGAGCGTCACGACGAGCTCGACGAGGGTGAAGCCGCGCTTCACTTGACCGACCACGACGCCACGTCGGCATTCTCGCCGTCGCCACCCGGCGCGCCGTCGGCACCGAGACTCCAGATGTCGAAGTCGCCATGGTCGCCCGGGCAGCACTTGTATTGATACGGCTTGCCCCAGGGATCCGCCGGGACCGTGTTCTTCTTCAAATAGGGGCCGTTCCAGTTGGAGACATTCGGGTTGCGCACGAGGGCGTCGAGCCCGGCGGCCGCCGGCGGATACGAGCCCACGTCGAGTCGGTACTGGTCGAGGGCGGCACTGAAAAGCTCGATTTGCGCGCGCGCGGCCGCCTGCTTCGACTGGCCCACCCGGCTGAAGAGACGCGGACCGACGAGTCCGGCGAGGAGACCCAGGATGATGATGACCACCAGCAGCTCGATCAGCGAGAAGCCCCGGGAATTCCTGAGGAGATGGAACCGTTCCCGCAGGGCTCGGCCCGTCCCGCGTGGGTCTTTCATTACTGAGGGGATTATTGGCGCACAGCGGGTCAGCGTCAACAGGCACGTCATTAGATTGGGATGTCGGTGATCGAGAGAATGGCCATGAGCATCGCCACCACGATAAAGCCCACGACCAGCCCCATCGCCAGGATGATCCCGGGCTCCACCAAGGCGAGCAGGCGTTTGACGACCTTGCGCGTATCGCTCTCGAAAGTACCGCCGACCTTCAGCAGCAATTCCTCGAGTCGCCCCGTTTCCTCGCCGACCCGCACCATGTGAATGGCCAGCGGGGGAAAGATCCGGGTTTCCTCCATGGGTTTGGAGAGACCAGCCCCGCGCCGGGCGCCGTCGCTCACGCTCTCGAGGGCCCGAGCGATGACCTGATTGCCCATCATCTCCTTGACCACGTCGAGGGCTGCCAGCATGGGCACGCCGCTCCGGAGAAGCGTGCCCGTGATGCGGGCAAAGCGCGCCACCTCGGTCTGCACGATGACGGCGCCGATCACGGGAAGCCGCAGGAGGAGGTGATCGGCCTGGAGCCGCCCGGCAGCGGTCGACAGCCTAATCCGGACCGCGAGCGCGATGCCGAGTCCCGCGCCAGCGAGTGCCCACCAGTACCGGCTGAGCCACGCGCTCAGCGAGAGGAGGACCTGAGTGGGCCAGGGGATGGTGCTGCCGAGATCGCGGAAGATATCGGCGAAGCGCGGGATGACAAAGGTCATCAGGAAGACCACCGCGGCGGCGCCGACCCCAGCCAGGAGGCTCGGGTAGATGAGGGCCGAGACCAGACTGTCGCGAAATTCCTGGGCTTCCTCGAGGAACTCGGCCAGACGGCGGAGGGTGGGCTCGAGCACGCCGCCGCGCTCGCCCGCGCGAACCATGTTGATGTAGAGACGCGAGAAGGGGCGGGGGTGGTGCTTGGCGAGGGCTTCGCCCAGCAAGCTGCCCGCCCGCACGGTCCGCAGCACGTCGCCCGCGATCGTGCGCAGGCGCGGATCGGGCGTCAGCTCTTCCTGAATGCCCAGCGCCCGGTCCAGAGGAAGGCCGGCTTCGAGCAGGGTGGCGAGTTGCTGGGTGAAGGCGACCAACTCGCGGCCCGGGACGCGGCGCTGGCGAAGGCCGGGCCACTTGAGCCCGGACAGGCCTGCCCGCTCTCCCTGAGGTGCGACCTGTATCGGGAAGCAGGCGTCGCGCTGGAGGCGCTCGACGACGCTCCGCTCGTCGGGGGCTTCCATGACGCCGTCTATGGTTTGCCCGTGCGGATCCGCAGCTTTATAGACGAAGACCGGCATCCTGCCCTCTCCCTTGTATCGCGAGGGGCCCGTGCATCCTTCTCTTGGTATCCCTCTCCCCCTGGGGAGCAGGGAAGGGTGAGGGGCCTACGTGTCTTCCTGCGTGACGCGGAGGAGTTCTTCAATGGTGGTGATGCCTGCCCGCACCTTGGACCAGCCATCGTCGCGCAAGCTCACCATGCCGTGCTCGATGGCATGCCGCCGGATGACCCCCGTGGGCTTCTTGCCCAGGATGAGCCCGCGCGCCTCCTCGGTGATGACGAAGAGCTCGTAGACGCCGGTCCGGCCGCGATAGCCGGTGCCGCGGCAGTCGTCGCAGCCCTTGCCGCGGAACAGCTCGACCCCGGTCGCGTCGGTCACGCCGATGCCCAGCAGGTCCGCCGGGTCGGGGTGGTCGGGCGCCCGGCACGCGCGGCAGATGCGGCGAACGAGCCGCTGGGCCAGCACGCCGCCGAGCACCGAGCAGACGAGGTAGGGCTCGCACCCCATGTCCTGCAGCCGAGTCACCGCGCCGGGGGCGTCGTTGGTGTGCAGCGTGGAGAAGACGAGGTGGCCGGTCAGCGCCGCCTGGATGGCGATCTCGGCGGTCTCCAGATCGCGGATCTCCCCGACCATGATGACGTCCGGGTCCTGGCGCACGATGTGCCGGAGGCCGGAGGCGAAGGACAGGCCGATCTTGGGCCGGACCGGGATCTGGTTGACGCCTTTCAGCTGGTATTCGACGGGGTCTTCGACCGTGATGATCTTGAGATCTGCCCGGTTGATCTTGTCGAGGGCGGCGTAGAGCGTGGTGGTCTTGCCGGAGCCGGTGGGCCCGGTCACCAGCACGATGCCGTGAGGCCGACGGATCAGGCCATCGAAGGCCTCGGCCACCCGCGGGACGAGACCCAGGCGGTCGAAGGGCAGGAACACCGACGAGCGGTCCAGGAGCCGCATGACGATCGACTCCCCGTGGATGGTGGGGAGGGTGGAGACCCGGATGTCCACGCGCCGGCCCTGCGACGTGACCCGGATCCGGCCGTCCTGCGGGAGTCGGCGCTCCGCGATGTTCAGCTCGGCCATGATCTTGATGCGCGAGGTCAGCGCCGCCTGGAGCCCGCGCGGCGGCGCCTCCTGGTCGTACAGGAGCCCGTCGATCCGGTAGCGCACCCGGAGCGTGTCCTCGGACGGCTCGATGTGGACGTCCGAGGCGTCGCGGGTGATCGCCTCCTCGAGCAGAAGGTTGACCAGGCGGACCACCGGGGCCTCGGAGGCCATGTCGCGGAGCTGACCGATATCCGCGTCGCGCTCGCCCTCGGGATCCATCGCGGCGGGCTCGATGCCGTCGACGATCTTCTGGAGCGCGGTGGTGGCCTCGTAGGTGCGCGCGATGGCCTCCAGGATCGCGCCCGCCGGCGCCACGCAGAGCCGGACGGAGGCTCCCAGGTTCTGGCGAAGGTCGTCGAGCAGCAGCGTATTGGCGGGGTCGGCGGTCGCGACGGTCACGATGCCGCCGTCGATCGCCACCGGACACGCCACGTAGTGGCGGAGGTACTTCGGCGAGAGATTCTTCACGAGCGGCAAGGTGGCGGGCAGCTCGCCGGCGGTGAGAAACGCCAGGCCCCGCCGCGTGGCGATCGCGCGGAGGGCTTCGTCGGACAAGGCGGCGCCCGCGGCAACCTGGGTTTCACCCGCCGGCTGCGCCGCCTTGCCCAATGCCCCGCCCCTAGAGCGACCGGAGAAAATTCAAGAGATCCTGCTGCTGTTGCTCGTTGAGGCGCTCGAAGGCCGCGATGACCCCATTCGCCTCGGATGCCGGGTAGTTTCTGCTCGGCCCGCTGGCATGGGCCTGGATCGCTTCCAGCAGGTCGGTGGTACGCCCGTCGTGGAGGAAGAACAGGCGCTGGCCCAGCCCCCACAGAGGCGCGGTCCGGAACTCGTCGGGTCCGGCCTGCACCTGGAGGATGTCGTCCGCCAGACCCGCCCCCATGTTGTGGAGCAGCAGATCCGAGTAGAGATTGACCGGCTTGTCGCGAAGGGCCGCCACCGTCGCATTGCCCGTCTTGAGCGTCGGCGTGTGACAGAGAGCACAGCCCACGCTCTGGAAGAGGTCGCGGCCGTTGGCGATCGAGTCGGCTCCGCCCGGCTTGTTCGTCGACGGGGTCGGCGCGGCCAGGAAGCGCATGAAGTGAGCGAACCTCTCCACCCCGCTGAGCGCTTCGACCGGACTCGCCGCCTCGGCGTTCGTGATGTCGTTGGGCGTCTGCGCGAACTGGCAGTTCGCCGTCTCATCCCGCTCGGTCTGGAAGAGCTCGTTGCTGATGCCCATCTCGACGTTGTAGGCCTCGCCCGAGAAGAGGAGCAGCGACTTGTTCTGGGCCTTCCAGCCGAACCGCGCGATGGTCCCGTCGTTGCCGTTCACGTTGGTCGTGCCGTTGAGCGGGACGCGGTGCGGCCGGCCGCGGATGCCGAGCGAGCCCTTGCGGGGAGCGTTCGCGGCCTGATTCGCCACGATCGTGCCGTCCGGGATCTGCTCGATCAGGCCGGCTCCGAAGACCGGGGTGGGAATCCGGAAGATCAGATTGCCCGCCCGGGCCTGGGCCGCGAAGTCCGGCTGCTGGATGCCGCACCCGCTCGCGTTGCCGCTCGAGTCGACGCGGCCGCTGATGACGAAGAGGGCGTGCACGCCCCCGTCCCGCGTCCCGTCGGACTTGTACTTGAGTCGCGCCTCCCGCACCGGCCCGTCGGCCTTCACGAAGGATGGGACGCTGTTGCGCGCGCCGAAGGCGGTCGCGATCGCGACCTGAGGATTGACCGCGGGGCTCGTGCCGCCGACGCCACCCTGTGCGTGGCACCCGGCACAGCTATTCAGGTTGAAGCGCGGCCCCAGGCCGTCGCCCACGCCTTCTTCCTCTCGGAAATCCTCCTGTCCCGCTTCGAAGAACGCGAGCTGCGCCGCGTTGAGGCCGGGCAGCGGGCCGCCGGCGGCGTCGGGTCCACCTCGCGGGCCGGGATCTTTCGCGCGCTGGTGAAGCTGAGCGTAGGGTGCACTCACCACGCCCATGAACACACCGAGCAGAACGGCCAGCATCGCCACGGCCAGTCGCGTCTTCGTCATGTGACCCTCCCCGTGTCCGAGGAATTGCGCAGCCCGTTGGTGCAGCGTCGAGGGCCGGTGTTCGGCGACTCTAGGCGCGGGCGTGGAGACGGGTCAATGTGACATCTACGGCACGTTTGCTCGGAGGCGCGCGGTGAAGGCGGGTTCGTCGGCTAGCGCGGATGCGCTAGCGACGTGACGACGGGCGCCCGCGATGGCCGGGCACCAGCTCTGCGATCTCGAGGTCACGGATGAGGCGCAGGAGCGACGTCCGCTCGATCTTGAGCGCGGCGGCAGCCCGACTGCGGTTACCCGAGAAGTGCTCGAGCACGTCGAGGACGAGCTTCCGCTTGAAGGCGCTGACGGCCTCGTGCAGCGGAAGAGGGAGGTGCTGTTCCATCGCCGCGCTGCCACGCAAATGACGTACCACGTGCTCGGCGGCCGAATCCGTCAAGCCCGATAAGCAGTTGTCCCGCCGGGCCTGGGTACCCCGGCGGGCCCCTGTCAGCGTGGTGTCATCCCCATCGTGTCAAGATTACATGGTGGGGTCGCGGCCTAGATCTAGTATCAAGGAAAGACATGTGCGCCGCGCTCGCCAAGCCACCGTCCGCTGAGCCGAAGGCCGGCCCCTCCGCTGCCGAGATGGGCGCACGCCAGCGGGAGATCTCCGTCTCCGAGTTCTTTACCAAGAATCGCCATTTGCTCGGATTCGACAACCCGAGGAAGGCGCTGCTCACCTGCGTCAAGGAAGCGGTGGACAACGCGCTCGACGCGGCCGAAGAGGCCGGCATCCTGCCCGAGGTGGTCGTCACGCTGGAGGTCGCGTCGAGCGGGGAGGAGCCGCCGGTGGCGGCGAGCCAGGCGACCCGCTTCCGGGTCACGGTGATCGACAACGGCCCCGGTATCGTCCGCCAGCAGATCCCGCCGATCTTCGCCAAGCTCCTCTACGGCTCGAAGTTCCACCGGCTGCGCATGAGCCGCGGCCAGCAGGGCATCGGCATCTCGGCGGCCGGCATGTACGCCCAGCTCACCACCGGCAAGCCGGTGCAGATCACGTCGAGCACCGGGGCGCGGGCCGCGACGCACTACTTCGAAGTCCAGATCGACACCAAGAAGAACGAGCCGAGGATCTTCGAGAGCAAGAAGATCGACTGGCATCACCCGCGGGGTACGCAGGTGACGCTCGAGATCGAGGGGCGTTACCAGAAGGGCCGCGCCTCGGTGGACGAGTTCCTCGAGCAGGTCGCCATCGCGAATCCCCACGTCACCCTCGTGTACCACACGCCGGACGGCGAGACCCGGGAGTACCTCCGGACGATCCAGGAGCTGCCCCCGCAGCCGCGTGAGATCAAGCCGCATCCCTACGGGATCGAGTTCGGGGTGCTCCTGCGCATGCTCCACGACACCCGGAGCCACTCGCTCTCGGGGTTCCTCGCCGGTGATTTCAGCCGCGTCTCCCACGCGGTCGCGGTGGAGATCTGCAAGACGGGCAAGCTCTCGCCGGACGCGCGGCCGCGCAACGTGCACGGCGACGCCGCCGAGGCGCTCTACAAGGCCATCCAGGCGACCAAGATCATGGCGCCGCCCTCGAACTGCATCTCGCCCATCGGCGAGAAGGCGATCCTCCACGGCCTCTACAAGCAGATCAAGGGTGAGTTCTACACCGCGGTGACGCGGCCGGCCGCGGTCTATCGCGGGAACCCGTTCATCATCGAGGCCGGATTGGCCTTCGGCAAGTCACCCGACCAGGCGGCCGCCGCCTCCCCGGACGCGCCCGTGGTCCCGCTCGCGGAAGGCGAGGAGCGGGAGGACGACAACGAGCTCGCCCGCGTCATTCGGTACGCCAATCGCGTCCCGCTGCTCTACCAGCAATCGGCCTGCGCGACCTTCAAGGCCGCGCTCGAGACCGCCTGGCGCAACTACGGTGTGGCCCAGTCCCGCGGCGCGCTCCCGGCCGGCCCCATGGTGATCTTCGTCCACATGGGCTCGGTCTGGGTGCCGTTCACCAGCGAGTCCAAGGAAGCGATCGCCGACTACGACGAGATCCGGAAGGAGATCAAGCTCGCGCTGCAGGAATGCGGGCGCCGGCTCGGGATGTTCCTGCGGCGGCGCGAGCGCGCCAAGAGCGAGTTCCGCCGGCGCAACATCTTCGAGCTGTACATCGAGGAGGTCGTCGAGGCCTGCGGCCGGCTGAAGGGCGGCAAGCTGCCCAAGGAGAAGCTCAAGGCGCAGCTCCAGAAGATCGCCCTCAAGCGGACCGGCGGTACCCGCACCGACGCGATCCTGGGCCACGAGGGCGGCCCGGAAGGCCTCCCCCACTCGATCATCGTCACGCCCGACGGGCCCGAGGGTGCGGCGGCGGAACTGCCCGGCGCCGAGCCGGCCGCGGTCGCGCCGGCGGCCGAGGAGCCGCGGCCGGGGAAGGCCAAGGCGGCGGCCGCGCGAGGGAAAGCGGCCGCGCGAGGGAACGTCAAGGACAAGGCCCGGCCGGCGAAGGCGACCCGCCAGGCCAAGGCGACCCGCCCGGCCAGGGCGACCCGGCCGGCCCGGCCGAAGCCCAGGGCGAAGGCGCCGAAGCGCAGGAAGAGGTAGGCCCCATCATGGCACGCGCCAAAGCGAAGAAGGCCGCAACCGGGGTCGTCGAGAAGAAGCTCATCAGCGTCGCGGACGCGGTGATCACGGCCGCCGACCGAAGCAAGGATCCCACGCTGTCCATCCCGGTGCGGAGCCTCGCCAACGTCAACTTCAACGAGAAGCGCGGCATCATCGAGATGGGCAAACGCAAGCAGGAGCGCACGTTCTTCAACGTGAGCATGGCGAAGAAGTTCATGCAGACGGTGCTGGTGGCCGACGCCCTGTCCGAGCTGCAGCGGGCCGACCTCACCACGTCACTGCGCGAGATCTACTACCGCACCAAGCACACGATGAAGGACTCGAACGAGAACACGTTCGACAACCAGAGCGAATCCGATCCGCTGATCGAGGATCTCGAGGTTTCGCTGGCCGCGCTGCGCGAAGAGCTCCACGTGCGCGCCGAGAACGCGGGCAGCATCGTGGGGCCCGTCGTCTTCGGCGACGACGGCGACCGGGTGGACTGCGCGCGCCTGGGCAAGGGCGGCTACTCGGTCCCGTCCATCGTCGAGCCCGACTTCATCGAGATCCGCCGCTGCACCGCCGACTTCGTCCTGCTCGTCGAGAAGGGCACCCAGTGGAACCGCCTCTCGGAGGACAAGTTCTGGCGACGCTATAACTGCGTGCTCCTCACCGGCAACGGCCAGCCGCCCCGCGGCGTGCGGCGCCTCGCGCGCCGCCTGCACGAGGAATACAAGATTCCCGTCTACGTCCTCGTGGACAACGACCCCTGGGGCTACTACATCTACTCGGTCGTCAAGCAGGGCTCGATCAATCTCGCGTTCGAGAGCGAGCGCATGGCCATCCCCAAGGCCAAGTTCATCGGCCTCTCCAGCGCCGACCCCGACCGCTACGGCCTCCCCCGCAACGTGGGCATCAAGCTCAACGACAAGGACATCGGCCGCGCCAAGGAGCTGCTCAAGTACCGCTGGTTCCAGAAAAAGCCCTGGCAGGAGGAGATCAAGAGGATGCTGGCCAGCGGGCTCAAGTACGAGCTCGACGCGCTGGCCAACAAGGACTTCCGCTACCTGACCAAGACCTACCTGCCGCGGAAGCTCAAGGAAGAGGACTGGCTCGACTAGCGCGCAGGGCGGCGCCTACAGGCGGCCCTTGACGAGGCCCATGTCCCGGGAGCAGGATCATCGCCGCAGGGCCCTGATGGCCATCCACGTCACATATAAGGGGAAATGCATGGCAAAGCCCACTTCCTCCAAGCCCAACCGTCGTAGCTTTCTGAAGCTCGCCGCCGCCGGTGCTGCCGCGGGGCCCTTCATCTCCCGCAATGCCCAGGCCCAGCCGAAGACCATCACGTTCGCGCGCGAAAGCTCCTACGTGAAGAACTTCGACGTGCACTTCCAGAACGTGATGGCGCCGGCCTACGAAAAGGCCACCGGCATCAAGATCGAGTACCAGATCCAGGCCGCGGGCGGCAGCGCGGTGCCCCAGCTGGTCTCCATGGTCGAGAACAAGAGCGGCGCCGACCTGGCCTGGACCCAGCAGGAGTGGCTCTACCGCGACGCCCTGGTGGACGTGTCCGACATCGCCGAGGAGGTGGGCAAGCAGCAGGGCGGCTGGTACGACGAGATCAAGCGCCTGTCCATCGACAAGGGCAAGTGGAAGACCGTGCCCAACGGGAACATCGGCCAGCTGATGAACTACCGGAGGGATTGGTTCGACGAGGTCGGGGTCAAGAAGTTCCCCGAGACCTGGGACGAGTTCCTGGAAGCCGGCATCAAGCTCAAGGCCAAGGGCCACCCGTACGGGATGTCCATGGGGCACGGCTTCGCGGACAACTACTCCTGGCTCTACCCCCTGCTGTGGTCCTACGGGGCGACGGTCATGGACAAGGACGGCAAGAAGGTCGCTCTCGACACCAGCGAAACCGCGCGCGCCGTGGATTTCGTGCGCAAGCTGTACAAGGAGGCCTGCATCGAAGACTGCGTGGGGTGGCTGGATCCGGCGAACAACAAGGCCTTCCTGACCAGCCAGATCTCGTGTACCAACAATGCCTACAGCATCATGGTCTCCGCCAAGCGCGACCTGCCGGAAATGGGGAAGGTGATCGACCACGCCCTCAATCCCAAGGGGCCCAATGGCCAGCGCTACCATGCGCTCGTGCCCGTGACGCACGGCGTGTTCGCCCACAGCCCCGACGTGGCGGCGGCCAAGAATTTCCTGCGCTGGACCATGGACCCGAAGCAGTTCCGCCCGTGGATCGCCTCCGGCGACATGTATTTCGCTCCGTACCTACACGGCTTCGACAAGGTGCCCGAATGGGACATCGAGCCGCGCGTGAAGCCGTATCAGAAAGTGCTCGAAACCGGGAAACTCACGTCGTGGCCGGCGCCTGCCAACCGCGCCCACGGGGCGGTGGTCAATCGCTGGGTGGTGATCGACATGTTCTCCAAGGCCTGCACGGGCGCGCCGACCAAGACTGTCATCGCGGAGGCCGTCCAGCAGCTCAAGCAGATCTACGGATAGGCATGAACGAGGTCGTCGAGGCATCACGGGCGACCGCGCTGGCAGCGCCGGCCCAGGGGTCGTTCCGGTTGGGCCGGCTCGGCGCGCTTGTGCAGCGCGAGTCCGTTTTCAGCTGGCTCATGCTCACGCCGCCCGTGCTGTTCCTGCTGGCATTCCTGGGGTACCCGTTCTTCTACGGCGTGTACCTGAGCTTCTTCCGTAGGGAGGTGGCCGGCCCCGCCTCCTTCGTGGGCCTGGGCAATTTCGTGACCCTCTCGAAGGACCCGATCTTTTGGCAGTCGGTCGGCAACACGATCAAGTTCACAGCGGTGGCGACCCTGCTGAAGGCGGCCGGCGGGTTGGGCATGGCCCTGGTGATGAACCAGAACTTCCGGATGAAGGCCCTCACCCGCGCCATGCTGCTGCTCCCGTTCATCGTGCCCACGGTGCTCAGCACCGTGGCGTGGCAGTGGATCCTGGACCCCGGCATGGGCCTGTTCAACCGGCTGCTGGTGGTGAGCGGACTGGCCACGACGGGGCCCTCCTGGCTCGGCACGCCGACCATGGCCATGGTCTCGATCATCATGGTCAACACGTGGCGCGGCCTGCCGTTCTTCGGGATCTCGATCCTCGCGGGCCTGCAGACCATTCCCCTCGAGCTGCACGAGTCGGCGACCATCGACGGCGCGGGCACCTGGGGCCGCTTCCGTCACGTCACGCTCCCCTCGCTGCTGCCCGTCATCTTCATCGTGACCACGTTCTCGATCATCCTCACCTTCTTCGACTTTCAGCTCGTCTACGTGCTGACCGGCGGCGGCCCCGCCAACTCCACGCACCTCATGGCGACCTACGCCTACAGCCTGAGCATGGGTGCGGGCCAGCTGGGGCTCGGCTCCGCGGTGGCGCTCAGCATGGTACCGGTGCTGGGTCTCTTGCTGGTGCTGCTCACCCTGTACGTGCGGAAGGACTGACATGGTCGGCGAACTGACCTGGCGCCGGCGTCTCGCCGGATTGTGGGTGCCGCTGGCGGTGTTCTACGTCCTGGCGCTGTTTCCGTTCACCTGGATGGCGGCCACTTCCCTCAAGACCAATGCCGAGCTGTACGACCCCAAGGCCATGCCGCTGGCCATCCGGCACCCGTCCCT
>Ga0137403_10008825_pt1 | contig 11263 bp, 9 predicted proteins | sample CZOMad2_1_16fung_FD_122057 | JGI IMG/M metagenome (GOLD analysis project Ga0137403, IMG submission 122057) | Vadose zone soil fungal communities from Angelo Coast Range Reserve, California, USA - CZOMad2_1_16fungal (Hybrid Assembly) | ecosystem: Environmental > Terrestrial > Soil > Vadose zone...
GGACGGACGTGGACCGACGCGCGAAAGAAGGAACCGGGACGACGTGGCAGCGGTCGACGATGGGTTCCACGCGAAGACTGGCCCGTGCTGCTCAAGGACCGGATCCCGGCGTACATCACCTGGGAGCAGTACGAGGCCAATCTCGGTCAACTGCAAGCGAACCGGCCGATCGTGATGGGAGCGCCTCGTCGAGGCGCAGCATTGCTGTCCGGCTTGATCACCTGTGGTCGGTGCGGGCTGCGCATGTCGGTCTCCTACGGCGGAGGCGTCCATCGCTACCTATGCAACAGCGAAAAGACGAACTACGGCGGGGAGCCGTGCACTGACCTCGGAGGTCGATTCATCGACGAGCACATCGTACAGCTGGTCTTGAAGTCTCTCGAACCGGCGGCTCTCGAGGTCAGTCTCGCAGTGGCGACGAACCTCGAAGACGAACGGCAGCGGTTGGACGGAGAGTGGAAGCAGCGTTTGGAGCGCGTGCAGTTCGAAGTGGATCGAGCTTTCCGCCAGTACAACGCAGTGGAACCGGAGAACCGCCTCGTCGTGCGTACGCTCGAGCAACAGCTCGAGGAGAAGCTGGCTGCGCAGCGCCAACTCGAAGAGGCCCATCATCGGTTCCTCGCCGAGCAACCGACGAAGCTGACGGAGGCGGAGCGCCAACACATCCGTGCGCTCGCGGCAGACATCCCTGCGCTATGGGACCTATCGACGACGTCGTCTGCTGACAAGCAGACGATCATTCGTCAGCTCGTCGAGCGCATTCGGGTCAAGCCACAGGGCGCATCGGAGCGACTCGATGTCGTGGTCGAGTGGGTTGGCGGCCATCGAACCGAGCTGATGCTGCACCGTCCAGTGTGGCGCGTCGATCAGCTCAGCTACCATCGAGATCTGCTGGCACGAATGCGCCAATTGCACGAGGATGAGAACCTGAGCTGGCGAGAGATCGCAGAACGTCTCAATGCCGAGGGCTGGGTCCCCGCGCGACAGCACCGTGGCTTCACGCCAGCCAACGTACGCGCGACCGCATCGAAGCACGGGCTGACGAAGTCGATACGCCCGAAGACCGTACTTAGAAGACACGAGCGGCCTCTCACCGATGTTGCTGCGGAACTGTCGATGCCGACCGTGACGCTCATGGCTTGGGCGCGTCGGGGCTGGATCCCTGCAAGGAAGCTCCACGAAGAAGGGCGCACATTCTGGATCATCTCGGCCGAACCAACCGAGCTCGCCAAGATCCGTGCGATGCGCACGGCCACGACGACGCGTCGCTCGACACTCGCGATGGCGAGGGCATAACCGCGCCACCAGGGTGCTCGACGGCGATATCATCGAGCGCCCTCCTGAGGCTGTCGCCTGTCGCGCGGTTTGCACGGCGACCACCGTCACGATCCACGGTGCCGCGGTGTCGACGCAAGACGCTGTCCACAGCAGGGACGCAGGGACTGCGGTCACATGACCGGCCGCGCGCGCGTGCTCACCTTGATGCGAAGTTGCGCGTTCCGTCTTGCATCACGGACGAAGCCGCGTCGTGATCCAGTCCGACTGCGCGGATCCAACCGCGCACGGAAGATCATCGACGATGTGATCAGGAGTGCATCATGGACAAGCAACCAGCATCGTGCTCAACCTCGCCGAAGGAGGCCGCCGCCATGGGCTTGCCGAGGGCGAAATCGAAGACCAGCGTGCGAGCCAGGCCGGTCTCGGTCGTCAGGGAGGCGCGCGGCTGGCCGAGCGCCAGCTCGAACGGACGGGCTGGCCCCGCGCCGGCGCCTGCCAGCCCGTCGAGCACGCGGGCGCAGACGTCGAGGTGGCGGACCTTTTCCTGAACGACGTGGGCGGCCAGCGTGAGGATCGAGGGCGGCGCGCCCAGGGCCGTCAGCTCGGCCGTGATGCGGGCCGCTTGCAGCGCGCCGTGCCGCTCTCTGTCGGCGAGCCGCCGCCAACCCGCCGTGACTCGCCGCAGGAGGTCGGTGGAGTAGCGGGCTCGATCGAGGGTGCGTGACTTCATGTGGGACTGACGAAGCAAGCGCCGTTCCTCGCCCGAGCGGCCCGTTCGAGGCCGCGGGGCGCGCGGCGCCTGGAAAATCGAGGGAACACCACGACAGGAATGTCGCGTGACGTGGGCGTTGACAGACACGCCCTCGGAGTGTTTCCGTCGCATTCGTGCTGAAAGATCTGAGCCGTCGCGCGGGTGGGTTTGCGTACGAGAAGCTCGTCGCGCCACGTCGAGACGTGCGGCCCGTGGCGCGTCACCTGCGCAACCTCGCGAGCATCGCCAACGAGCTCCTCGGGCGGCCGCTGCGGCCCGTCGTCGCCGGAGACGCGGGGCCCGCCGGGGCCCCCGCGGCGGCGGTCGAGCGCAAGCCCGCGGCTGCCGCCGGCAGGGCGCCCGGCACGCGCCGGGCCCCCGTGCTGGTTTACTTCGACGGCAAGGATCACCGGACGCTCGCGCGGGTTGAAGATCTGCTGCGCGGTCGCGGCTTCGCCTATCAGGTCCTCGACGTCGGCGCCGACGAGGCCGAACGCTCCTGGGCGACGACGACCGCCAAGAGCGACGAGCTGCCCCTCGTGTTCGTCGCGGGGGTGCCCGTGGGCGGCTGGCAGGCACTGCTCCAGGCGGACGTCTCGGGCGAGCTCGGCCGGCTCGTCTCGGCGGCCTGAACGGGTGCGCTCAGAGCGTCGCGCGCAAGCGGCGCAGCTCCGATCTCCTGCACCGCCGGCAGTCGCCGGACGTCGCCGTGGGAAACGATGTGCTCGATCTTGGCGAGCACTGCGTTGGCCTCATCCAGGCGGCCTTGCGAAAAAGAGGCCTGGAACTTTCCCCATAAAGGAAAATTATCTTGCCCAAGCGCGGGCTCAAAAAAAAGCAAAAGAAGAACAATGGTAACCCGGGAGCTTGCCATATCAAAAGGTTGCTCACTAAATTTACTAATAATCCACTAATAAATAGGGATGCCCTGTCCTTACCAATTCTATCTGACCTCGTACATATCACAATCGCTGGTCAATACCGGCGTCAGCGTTGCCGAATCCACGATCTGAAAATGGATCCTGAACTGTGTTCCTCGTGCCAGGGCCGTCACATTCCGGAACAGGTCTTCATGCCCATCGCCCTTGTTATCCGTGTGGATCGCCTGCGCCACCAGTCCTTTCCCGAGTGTCAGCCAGGCCGTGCTCGTACAATCCGGGTCTGTGATCGGGTTGACTGCCCTTTGCAAAAGATAGGCATGCCTGGGCGTCAGGCCTGTGACCCAGGTATCGAGATCGATGATCCTCGCCGTATCCTTATCCTGGCGGAATTTGACAAAGCCGGATGCTTTTGAGCCATAGCCTGCTTTTACGGTAACCGGCTTCAATGTGACGTTGATATCGAAGGGAGGCGTGAAGTCGTCATCCTTTGGAAAAGATTTCGAACAGCCGGTGAATGCAAAATAAACAAACAGGATGATCCCCGACCTGACAAGAAGGTTTGCCGTAAATTTCTTATTCATAAAAAAAAGTTTAGATGATGATTAAAGATTTACAGCAGCAAGCTATTCCGATATGCCGCTGTCTGAACTGCAACTGAGCCGATTGCGGCGGCGGGTGAGCCGTTGGAGGAACAGGAAGGACAGGATGGCCAGTCCTGAAATGACCAGGAGAAGCTTCCATGGGTATGGTCGTTCATACGAAATGGGCTCCGACTGCCCGATCAGGACGGGGGCTGCCCAGAAATAAGGCAATTTCTTTTCGCCGGAGCTGGTTCTGATAAATTCGAGCTTTGCTTTCTGCAAGGCCATATCGACAGGCGATCCGTCAGCAAGATATTTGTAAAAAAGTTCAGTCAATTTGTAAGTCGCTATATCGTCTACTGCCCATAAATTGGCGACGGAAGAAGGAATTCCCAAAGCAGCAAAACCACGGCCGAAACTGAAGACCCCTTCGCCCTGATAATTCTTTCCATTGCCTGTTTCGCAAGCAGCCAAAACGATCAGTTGCGCGACAGGCTTATGCTCAGGGATCAGTTCAGACAGGTATAGGGCGGAATCGGCAAAATAGATGGCAGGCTCACCCTTCGCGCTGCTGTCGGCTGCGTGGGTATAGAGCTGAATGACCTTATAGCCGGGAAATAGCTGAAGGAAATTATTCTTAGAGGCCTCTTTCCATAACAGATTTTCGGCAGCTGAGACGTAGGGCACTATATTTCGCAGGGACCGGTCACTGCCGGCCAGCATGGGGAGGTGAAGATGCGATGCGTATTGAACGGGGGCCAGGCCAAGGAAATTACCCGAAGAGGCCGTACTGCCGGAAGAAAAATCGTTCAGTAGGTAACGTGCGGAATAGGTGTAGCTCACCGCATGATCATCCAGGAAATAAATAAGAGGTTTTGTGCTATTGGTACTCAATAGTGCCTCGAAAGGAAAATATCGGCCATCGGGCGAAACGATAATTCGTCCTGGCGGCACCGGGTTATTTTTAAAAAGCAACTGATATAAATGCCAGGAAACCTGTACATAACCTTCGATATCTCCGTTGAGCAGGTCGGCATGGGAGATATAAAAAATATAGGCGTTGACCGTCCTGTCGAAATCCGCTTTATCAATCCTGGTGAGACGAGTATTCCCGGCGCTGATGATCAGACAATATACGGCACTGTCGCCATTAAAGAGCTCTACTAGCGCCTGGCGATCTTTCAGGATCGTTCGCTGGATATCCTGAACGGTGATGACCGAGGTGTCCAGGAAACTCTGATAATAGAGAGGGTTAGCGCTTTTTACCCGCGTCAACCATTCATCCAGGTTCTGTTTTTGTCTTAAAAGCTCTTTTTGTAAATCTATATAGACAGCCGAGGAGATAAGCACGGTATCCAATTCTTTTTCCAGGCTAAGCGTCTTTTTTTTCGATTGGGCCTGCTGAAGAATGTCCTCTTCCTTTACCCAATGTCGCTCATTCAGCTGATCGTTCAGAACTACCGCACGACTTTTTTCAAAAAAATATAATGCTGCGTGATAATTATCCGTCAGATAACAGGTCTCGATCGCGTATTCATAGAGCCGGATCATGTTATTCCTCCAGGATAATTTTGATTTTAGCTCGGAATGTTCCGACCGGATCCGGTCCAGCAATTTATCGGCGGCTTTATAGATCCGGATCGCCTGCTCTCCTGACTTCTTCTCTTTGCTGGCTTTAAATCTTGCCAGACAAGCATCTCCCTTATCCAGTATCAGCGCAACGACATCGTCGGCATTATTCCCGATTATCTTTTCGAGGATCGGCCCTTCGAAGATATTCCTTTCATCGATCCCTTTTTTTACATGGTCGAATGCCCGCTGAAAAAAGATAAAGGCTGAATCGAATTTATTCTGCCGGACATAAAGATTGGCTATTTTATCCAGTATGAACAGGGAATCAATTCCGTCTGCATATCCCAGGGCCTTGCCAAAGGTGCTATAGGATCTTTCGGCCTGGATCAATTTATCCGAATACAATCTTCCCATCTGGGCGAGCGATTGTGCACAACCTTTGCGGAATTTCAGTTTTTCATTCCAATAATAAGCCTGCTGGAAACTGGAAACCGCCTGGCTATATGCCATTTTTCTTGTGTTGACGAAACCCAGCAACGCATAAAGCACTCCGTAAAAAGAGCTGTCTCCTGCTTTTTTACATTCTTCGACCTTATTTTCGAGGAGTTTTTCCGCAACCGGGATCTGATCGGAGAAGATCAATGCGTCAACCTTATAGGTCAGGCAGGCATTGATATAGTCCATGCTATCGATCTGATGATAATATTTCTGGAAAAGCGATCCGGCGATAGTCGCATACAGGATACAACGCTGGTAATCTCCCCTGCTGTAGAGATGCTTTATTTTTTCAAACATCAAAATGCAGGTATAAAAATAATCGGTATTGAATCTGCCATCATAGAAAATACAGCTGTCGATGGCATTCATCTGGGAATGTTCCTGCCCCAGCAGATTATAATAGAATTCCAGGTTATAATAGCATTTCACCAGGGATTTAGGATTTATAGAGGGCTTCCCAAGCCGGGCCTTGATGATATCGATGGATTGACGGGTATAATCGATGGCCTTCAGGTATTCCCCCAGCTTGTAGTAATTCGTCCCGATGCTTTGCAGTAAATAAGCATGAGCGGAATCGTATCCCTTCGGGCAATCCTGGGCATTATAGCGCAGCATTTCGGACAGCTTGTCCTGGGTCCGGATGACCAGGTTATTCTTTAAAAAAAAAAGCCTGGCCCACAAAGAATCCCCCTGCAGGCATTGGCCGCCTGCAGGGGAGATCCCAAGGTTAAAGATAAAAAGTAGCAGGATCAGGTTCTTTTGCCTCATCGGTACCCAATTGAGCGAAAAATAGAAAACTTCAATGACCTGAACTTACTTCTTGGTTGCACTGTCAACGTAAACGGGACGAACTACTACCGGCGGTTTGTTCTTGGAGGTATCGGGTTGGGGCGGTGTAGGTGTCTTTGGAGTTACTCCATTATTGCAGCTATACATAAGCCCCGCTGCCAGGGCTAAACCCAGAACAACTTTCCCATAACGGGATACTGCGTTGCCTGATCGTTTGTTATCCATAAAAAGGTATTAAAGGTTGATAAAGAAATTACTGTTGTGCATCTACGCTCGGGGACGGACGGGTTTCAGGGGGCAGGGAAATGAAGGGAATTAAAGGATCCTGCTGCTTGGACGTAAAGTCGTGTGCTGATGGAAACAATACCGGTATTTAAGTTAACTATTCATTGTCATATAAAAAAATCGTTGCCTGTCGTTGGCCTTTTCCAGGATTTTCCGACTCATAAAATTCATTTGCCGGTCAAAAATCGTACTTTAATGAGGATTTCATCTCTCTCACACAAGCCCTGAACATCGATGAACAGATCCTTATTCATCCTGGTAATGCTGTATATCGCGCCGGGCATTCCCGTGGCCCAGAACCTGCGGGGGCTGGATAGTTTGTTCGACCAGCTCCGGGATGGTAAACGGATAATGGGAAGCATCGCTATTTCCAAGAATGGAAATATGCTGTATAGCAGGGCCATCGGGTACAGTTGTTATAATGACAGTGAGAAAGTATATTCGACCGAAAATACAAAATACCGTATCGGCTCGATCTCCAAAACATTTACGTCCACGATTATTTTTCAACTGATAGCGTCAGGCGCCATCAGCCTGGAGACGCCGCTGGCGAAATATTATCCCGATTTCCCGAATGCGGAAGAGATCACGATCGGCAACCTGCTCAATCACCGGAGCGGTATCCGCAATTTTACCAAGATAAAGATGCAGACAAAGCCAAGGACGAGGGAGGAAATGATGGAGATCATATCGAAGTCCTATTCCCGGTCGCAACCCGGCACCAGTACCCTATACAGCAATGCCAATTACCTGATATTGGGTTATGTCATTGAGAAAATGCTGAATAAGCCATTCGAGGAGATTTTGAAGGATAGTATCGTCTCGAAGATCGGGCTTAAGGACACCTACTTTGGTCACGAGCCCAATATAAAGAACAATGAAAGTTTTTCTTACAATCTTACCAGGGGCTGGGCGCAACAGCCGGCAACAGATCTGAGCATTCCAGGAGCTTCCGGTGGCATTCTCTCCACTCCAACGGATCTTACCCGGTTCATGGAAGCCCTTTTCTCCAGGAAACTGGTGGAGCAAAGCGGACTGGATAAAATGAAGACCATTACGCATGACTATGGGATGGGCATGACCGAATTCGCATTCCATTCCAAAAAGGCTTATGGACAGGTGGGGGGCATCGATCATTTTCAATCCGTAGTCGCTTATTTCCCTGAAGATGGCGTGGCGGTCGCTTTTTGCTCGAACGGACAGGGTGAGCCCATCAGGAATGTGATCATGAAGGCCCTGGAGATCTGCTTTGCGGGTGAGCCTGCCCGTAAATAAACGGGCGCTTTCGCGCGGGTGGGGCGGCGGGAAGCGGCCCGATGCCACAGAGTTTTATAACATCCGGATCTTGATATTCCTCCATTCGCTGGAGCCTGGATGCTGTTGCAAGGCAATTTTCCCCTTGGCTACTTTAGCGAAGCTGCCAAATTCCTTATTCTTGAATTTGCTGTTGGCCACCATCGCATTCCATTCTTCGCTGCCGATCTGTCCTTCGTATGTTTTTATTCCATTGAGCCAAAAGGCAAGATGTCCTTTATTCTGGATGATCTTAACTTTATTCCATTCCCCTACTGGATTGGGCTTGGAAACCGTCGTATCGCCCGACATATCGTAGAGGCAGCCTGCCAGGTGGTTTTGCTTTTTATTATCGGAGGCGTCCTTATTGTCCAATACCTGCATTTCAGGGCCGGTGAGATAGGTCGCGGAGAATTTCGGATCTTCCTGGATGTCGAAAATGATCCCACTATTGCCTCCTTTTGATATTTTCCATTCCAGGTTAAGTTCATAATTCTCATATTCCTCGTTGGTCACGATGTCTCCGCCGCCACTCTGGGGCTGGGATGGATCAAAAATTATCGCCCCGTCCTTAACCTGCCATTTCGACCCTACGGTATCTTTCAGATAGGTATGCCAGCCCTTGGTTGTCTGGCCGTCAAACAACAATTTCCAACCTGCTTTCTTTTCGTCCGCCGTGAGGATATTGGGTGTTTGGGCCATGGCTACACCGGCTGATAGGACGAGGGCTACGAGGATCGTTAGCTTTTGCATTGATTTTAAATTTGGATGGGAAGGTAATGAAATATTAGAGAGAATGCTTACTAACATAGGCGCTAAACTGCTAAAGATTTTTGCAGCCAGCAAAGTGCTGGCATCGCTATCATCTTAACCGCCCCTATGCTGCCTTTTTCCCCAGCCAGTCCATAAAATCAATTTCCTCCCTCGGCATAAAAAAACCTTGTATACAATTAGGGTTGCGTATGCAGATTTGAATATGGCTTTTTTCGAATAAGCCTGCTCCTTCAAAAGCCGGCCCTCCTTCTATAAATACTCCCCGGGTGGAATCAAATATCTTATATTGACTATAACTCTTTTTAGCCATATCAGTTTTCACCTGATCCAGTATTCGAGCGTGCATGAATTCAATGACTCTGCAGTCCAAGTATCTGAGCGCTTTATTCTTGTGAATGTCTGTTTTTAAATCTTTGTTTTGCGGAAGCGCTTCTTCCAACTCGTCATACCTCGTTTTCATGGTACTAAAATAATAAGCCAGAAGTTGAATATATCTTTTATCAAGAAAGTCACAACAGTGTCCCAAATATAGGACGGCCCCGATAACGGCCGGCTCTTTTATGGTGCGTTCTTTTTTCTCAGTGGCCCATTGCAGCGCACGGTCATAGTTGTTTTCCCAAAAATAAAGGCCATGCCCTAACCAGTCGAAAGGCCTTTAACTGATCTTATAATCGTTTGGATTCAGGAGGAGCGCATCACGAACATAACGCTCACAACCATGAAATCCAATGATTAGATTGGGTTTTACATCATACATATATCCGTCACTTAATTGACGGGACGAGCAGTAAGATAAGGACGCACTTCAGGGAGAGTCAAGTTACCGGCTTCATCCAGAAGACCGCACTGAACCAATGAGCGAAAAGCTTCTTCTTTGGAAACTTTTTCCTCAAGAGTTTTCTGAGCCAGTTCCATCAAATTTTTGAAATCTTTTTCACTCATAGAATAATTGTTATCACAAAGATAGTAATTCTTTCAATTTTTTTCGGGCAAATCTACAATGCACACTCATCTGCGACAAAGCCCCGGAATAGCAGGCGCACCCCCACTAATAAATTGGAAAGCCGGGGCGGAATAGGATTTTTTGGTTACATTCAGCTTATTAACAACCAACTGTGTACTAAAACTACCAATATGAGACATAAAAGCCTGTTCCGGGTATTCCTGCCGGTACTTATCGCGGGCGCCGTCCATGCGCAAGACCCCATCAGCCAGGAGCAATTAACGGCTACGGAAAAGATCTTCGACCTGCAATTCACCCCTGTCAAAAGGGATTCGATCATGAGCGGGCTCAGCGACCACCTGCATCTCTTTCAGTATATGCACCAGCTGGACCTGCCCAATGATCTGGCGATGTCGCTCTCCTTCGATCCTGTCCTGCCCGGCATACATTTCAGCAAAGTACAAAATCCCCTATCCTGGGATATCCCCACCGGCGTAAGCCTGCCTGCCGACCGGAATGAGCTGGCCTTTTATTCGATCCCCCAACTGGCTTCCCTGCTGCGGAGCAAGAAGATAAGCTCGGTCGAGCTGGTGAAATTCTTTATAGAAAGACTGAAGAAATACGGACCGGTGCTGCATTGCGTGATCGAGCTCACGGAAGACAGCGCATTGGCGCAGGCGCGCAGGGCGGATGCGGCGTTTACCAAAGGCGTTTATACGAGTCCGCTACAGGGAATACCCTATGGCATCAAGGACCTTTTTGCCGTCAAGGGAAGCCATACGACCTGGGGTTCGCCGCCATATAAGGATCAGGTGTTCGGTCAGACCAGCTATGTCGCGAAGCAACTGGAAAAAGCGGGCGCCGTGCTGGTCGCCAAGCTTTCCCTGGGGGAATTGGCGATGGACGATGTATGGTTTGGCGGGCTGACGCGTAACCCCTGGGACCCGAATGTCGGTTCTGGCGGTTCCTCTGCCGGCTCCGCCTCCGCCACGGCCGCGGGCCTGGTGCCTTTTGCCATAGGTACGGAAACCTATGGTTCCATCGTCGATCCTTCCATGCGATGCGGCGCCACCGGGCTGAGGCCTACCTTCGGCAGCGTTGCCCGTACGGGATGTATGGCGCTCTGCTGGAGCTCGGATAAGGCGGGACCGATCTGCCGCAGCGCGGAAGATGCCGCATATGTATTTGCCTATATACACGGAACGGATGGCATCGATGCTTCCGCAAAGCTGATGCCCTTCAATTATACCGGCCGGATCGATCTGTCGAAATTAAAGATCGCTTATGCCAGCAATTATATCGACAGCCTGCCCGAAGACAGCCCGGAGAAACAAACGCTGGCTATCTTGCGCAAACTCGGGGCGAAGGTCGGGCCGATGAGCTTTCCGGATGATCTCAAAGGAAACGATATCCTGTCCCTGATCATCGGGGTGGAATCCGCCGCCGCCTTTGACAAGCTGACCCGAACCAATCAGGACGATGCGATGGTGCAGCAGAATAAGGACCGCTGGCCGAATACATTCCGGACGGCGAGGTTCGTCCCTGCCGTAGAATATGTCAATGCCTGCCGGCTGCGCAACAGCATCATGCAGAAAGTGGATCCGATCCTCAGCAACTA
>Ga0137403_10008826_pt1 | contig 11260 bp, 10 predicted proteins | sample CZOMad2_1_16fung_FD_122057 | JGI IMG/M metagenome (GOLD analysis project Ga0137403, IMG submission 122057) | Vadose zone soil fungal communities from Angelo Coast Range Reserve, California, USA - CZOMad2_1_16fungal (Hybrid Assembly) | ecosystem: Environmental > Terrestrial > Soil > Vadose zone...
TCGGCTGCTTGCACCGTTTCGTGAGTCGACTGCCCGTTGGTATGCAACACATGTGCGCAGGCGAGCACAAGATCACTTCGTTCAAGAATGGGGCGATCCGCAGCCATATCGACTGTCGAACGCTCGAATCTCGCGGCGGTGGCGTACTTAGGCAGCGGCTGCGACATAGGGTTTCACCAACACGATCGCCTTCTAGGATTTGTAGCCGGTCCACAATGCCCAGTAATTGAGGTTGCGGCCTGACTGACTCTCTTTGACAAACTTGCCCGCGTAAAAAATTCCGTAGTCGGCTTGGAACCAGAGGTGACGATTCGCTTGCCAGCGCACCTCCGCGCCCGGACGATGCCCGACGAACCGCGCGTTGCTCTTTCCCGCGGGAACAATCAAAAATCCAGGAACGGAATACACTCCGTCTCGTAAACTCTCCCGCCACTGAAAGATCCAATCGGCGGAGGCCGTCACACTGTGCGGCAGCGCGGCTTCAACGCGGGGGTGTACGTCGATAAAGTTGATGGGGCCCGGTCCGGCGGTGGCGAGGACGCCAAAATAATTTCCCTTCGGAAACAGGGGATTGAACGTACCGAGAGTATTCGTCCTGGGATCGTCTCCACTGGAGATGTCTGCCTTGACGCTGAATCGTGGTTTGAGCGAAACGGTCGGGAATCGGTATCCGGTTTCCGATGCCAGAGTCCATGCCCGGATATTTGCCGAACCGAAGCTTCCGAATTGCCAAAGCCCTTCATAGTCGAAATCCCAGGCAGGCTTCGTTTGAGCAATGGGACTAGAGAGACGCGCACCGATGCTGTGCCGTACCTCTTGGCCAACACCTCGGTTGAATGCGGCTGCTTTTCGATCGAGCCCAAGATAGTAGACATCCAGAGTAATGTTCTTGGTTAGAGGCCGGACCCCATACACACCCCAGAATCCGACAGAATGATTCGGAACGTTATTGAAGAAGCCCGGCTTGTCCAGATCCGGCCGCATGGCGAACCCGTCAATCTGCCAAGGGCCGATGCCGGTCTTGACCTTGAATCCGTCAAAACTCAAGCGGACGTTTGGGCCCTCGCGCACATCGATCAGCCGACCTGAGCCGTATTCCATCTCCTGTCTGCCGGCCCTGAACTTGATCCAGTTCCTCTCATCTCCCGTTCCGACTTCGACAAATGCGGTCTGGAAGTCCAGCTTCTTTTCGTCGATCGGCCTCGGGCCGCCGATGCGGTAGGAATTCAAACCGCTTTTTAGCTCAACGAACGAGCGAACGTGCTTGCCATAGTGAGCGTCAACGTAAAACATATACCGTTGGTTGAAATAGCCGTTCGTGAACGGCTGTCGGCCCCAGTTGTCGTTTCCAATCTGTTCCCAAACCTCGCGTGCTTCGCCGCCCATGGAAAGGAACCAGTCAGTCCGGCCTGTTCGCAGAGGAAGGTATTTGATGCGATCCCAAAACTCCTGCCGTTCCGCCGGATCGGCAAGGAAACTCCAATCGTCGTCCTCGCGAAGCAAGTGATACGTTCGTGCCGGCACAGGGGATTCAGCGGCAGGAAGCGGTTGGCCTCGGGAGAGTAGCGAACCTGCAAGAAACATGACTACGAAAATCAGTAACGTTCGCACGTATCTCTTTGTTCTGATTCTCACTTCGCGAAGTCGGTGGAGATAGCCAGTGTGCGCCAGTTGTTCAATTCCGCCGCAACGAAGGCGTTCTTTGCCTCAATCGTGGCGACGGTGTCGGAGCCGAAGGGCATCCGCAACGGCGGATTCGGGTCGTCTACGATCCTCAGGAGGGCTTTTGCCATTCGTGCCGGATCACCGGGCTGCTTGTGATTCGACGACACTGCAGCCTGACGCATTGCTCCGGTCGTTTCGGCATAGTCGTCGATGACGGTTGGGCAAATGGTTAGTGATTGACCATCCAGAAAATCAGTCCGGAAAAAACCAGGTTCGACGACTGTCACCTTGATGCCCAAAGGCTTGACTTCCACAGCCAATCCTTCGGAGATGCCCTCGACCGCGAACTTCGTCGAGGCATAGACGGCCCAGCCAGGCCAACTTTGATATCCGGCGACCGCAGAGATATTGATGATATGTCCCGAACCTTGATGACGTAATTGCGGCAAAGCAGCGCGCGTGACCGAGAGCAGACCGAAGACGTTAGTCCGATAAACGGCTTCTACTTCTGCACCTGAGATTTCCTCGACCGCACCGAGCACGCCAAATCCCGCATTATTGATCAGCACGTCAATACGCCCGAATCGCTCAACCGTCTGCCATATAGCTTCACGAGCTTGTTCCTCATTCGTAACGTCTAACTTGATCGCAAGGAGGTTGGGACGCGCACCGAATTTGTCTGCGAGGACTTGGGGATTGCGCGCTGCCGCGACAACATTGTCGCCTCGATCCAACGCTTCTTTGACAAATAGAGCGCCGAATCCACGCGACGCGCCGGTGATAAACCAGGTCTTCATTCGATGCTCCTTTGAACTCAAAGTTGATGATTTCTTGAAGCGACTAGATCCCAACTCTTTCACCCACTATCGTTGGAAGTTGTTCGTGTGTCCTATTTCTTCGTTACTGAGTGGATCTCAGCGATGTATCCTCCCGGAAAGCTAACAACAGCGGCATCTCGGTCGTCAGTCTTGTACGGAGCGACAAGGACATCTGCCCCAGCGGCCTTAGCCTTGGTAATGGTCTCCGCGAGATTCGCCACCTCGTATCCCGTCATCTCCCGGCCGTAGGGGTAAGGAAGGTGTCCGTCAGTAACGAGCGCAGTCAACTTCCCGAATTTTGATTCAATCCTCACCCGCCGGTAGGTCTCCGCAGGTCTTCCGATTTCAACGCCTAGTGCCTGGGTATCATCAGAGACGACGGTTCCATGGGAGAAGGCAAGGAAGCTGCGCACGAAGGCATCCGCACGGTCCGCGGACACGTAGACGCGATTCTCCGGAACTGTCTGGAGCGGCGGATAGGACGGCGCGGTGGTGTGCCAATACAATTGTGTGTTCACACCACCGGGCCATTGAATAACCGCGTCTTGACCGATCGGATCGTTGAAGGAAGCGACGAGCACGTCTGCGCCACTGGCCTTGGCGGCACCGATCGCCTCTTCCATGCCCGTGACCAGATAGCCTGTACGCTCCAAACCGAACGGATACGGGATCGGTGTCTTGAAGCCGAAAACGGATACCGAACCCACGGGTGTGAGGACCAGTTGCGACATCGTGCTGCTCTGCGTTGGAGTTACTGTGAAGACTCCCTGTTTGGCTTTAGTGCCGCCAAATGTTGCAAGCAAGCTGGCGACGAAGCGATCAAAATCTTCCGGAGCTACGTAGACATGTGTCGTGTCGTACTGCGGCCCTACAGCCACGCTTACGGTTTCGGCTGTCGGCGCACTTTGAGCAAAAGCACTGACGTGGAGAGATCCAACCGCGAGACCGAGCGCAACGCACGGTCCAACGATAATTTTGTTGAAGCGCATTCCGTCTTCTCCTAGCTTGGCGATCACTACTTGGCGATCACTTAATTCGTTCAACAACCTCAGACGCAGACGCTGCCAAAGCGATTTCGGACGGATACTGCCGGTCGTAGCGCTCGCCGACAAGGCAGACGGCAGCAGCACGCGGAACATCGAGCTTCTTGGTTTGAATCCATATCCCCAACTGTTCGCCAAGCACCATTCCTAACAGTCCGAGTAACGCTACGATAGGCGGCGCTGGACTCTTGACTCGGATGAGCCCATAAAGAGCACCGACGCCGAGACCAACTACGAAAGATAGGAACAACACCTTCATCTCCATCCCTCCTCTATCGCCCGAACCCATCGCCCGAATCAGAATGCAAAGCAGTCGCAACCCAGCCCCCACAGGCCGAGGTCGCCCAGGACTTGGAGGTGCGATTTTGTCCGGCCGGGTTCGGAGTTCTCGATATGCGAACAGGAAGCAGAGTGAGACGCACCAACAACTTCCCGCTGCCCCCTTGCATAGCCACCATATTCTTTGACAGGAGACCAGCTTGGACTCACCGGTAATGCCGGCGGCGCGAGTTTTGAGAATTCTTCGGTGGCATAAACGATCTTCCCGCCTACAATCGTGAGCACGGATTCTAGCTGCTTGATCTCCTCCTCCGGAATCGAGAAATAATTTGCGGAGAGCACGGCCAGATCCGCCAGCTGCCCAGGGACGAGCGCTCCCTTCTTGCCATCTTCTGTTGAAAACCAACTACTACCCATCGTGTAGAGTTTGAGTGCTTCCGCCCGATCGAGCCGATTTTCTTGTGGATAGAGGCTGCGACCCCCTATGGTCTTTCCAGTGATAAGCCAATAGAGGGAAAGATACGGGTTGTAGCTTGAGACGCGCGTTGCGTCGGTACCCGCCCCAACCGGAACGCCGATTTCCAGCATCTGCCGGATCGGCGGTGTCCGTTGGGCTTGTCGTGTCCCGTATCGCTGGACGAAATACTCCCCTTGGAACGCCATCCGGTTCTGCACCGCGATACCGCCGCCCAGCGCCTTCACACGCTCGATATTGCGGTCGGAAATTGTTTCGCAGTGATCGAAGAACCAGTGCAGGCCGTCGAACGGAATCTCTCGATTCACGTCTTCATAAACGTTCAATGCCCGCTCGATCGTCTCGTTGTATGTCGCATGCAGGCGAAAAGGCCAGCGATTCTCTACCAGGTGCCGGATCACAGCTTTCAGCTCGCTTTCCATCACGGGGAGCAAGTCCGGCCGCGGGACAAGGAAGTCCTCGAAATCCGCGGCGGAAAAAACCAGCATTTCCCCTGCGCCATTAACGCGATAGAAATCATCGCCGTCCCCGGGCTTGGTCATTTTGGTCCAGCTCTGGAAATCGCCCAGTTCTTGCTTCGGTTTCTGGGTAAAGAGGTTGTAGGCAAGCCGGAGGGAAAGTTCTCCGTTGCTGTGCAGTTCGCTCACAACGCCGTAATCGTCCGGGTAGTTTTGAAATCCGCCGCCGGCATCAATGACGCTGGTGATTCCAAAACGGTTCAGTTCGCGGAAGAACTGCCTTGACGAATTCAGCTGATCCTCGCGCGAAAGTTTCGGCCCTTTGGCCAGGGTGGAGTAGAGAATATTCGCGTTTGGATTCGCGATGAGAAGACCTGTGGGGTTCCCGTGACGGTCGCGTTGAACTTCACCGGCCGGAAAATCCGGGGAATTCTTGTCATAGCCCACGGCACGAAGCGCCGCTCCGTTCAACAGCGCTCTGTCGTACAAATGCATCACGAAGACCGGTGTGTCCGGCGCTGCTGCGTTGATTTCATCGAGCGTTGGCATCCGGCCCTCGGCGAACTGAAACTCTGTCCACCCTCCGATAACTCGGACCCACTGCGGAGCAGGCGTCCGCGCCGCCTGCTCTTTCAGCATGCGCAGAGCGTCGGCGAGCGAAGGTACACCATCCCAGCGCAACTCAAGGTTGTAGTTGAGCCCGCCGCGGATCGGATGCATATGCGAATCATTTAGTCCAGGAATGACGGTGCGCCCCCGGCCGTCGATGACGCGGGTCGCCGGCCCGCGTAGACGCAGAGTCTCTTCATTGCCACCGATGGCAGTCACTTTTCCATCAGAAATAGCGATCGCCTCGACAAACGAGGGCACCCCATTCGTGGCGATCTTGGCGTTGTGCAAGATGATTTCAGCAGACACACGAATCTCCTTCTCAGTTTTCTTTCGCTGTGAGAGCGGGCGGAAGCAAACTTCCGCCCCTCTTCTTTACCGGTGAGCTACGACAGCAGTGTCAATGACGTATTCGGGGAACTTCGTGGCTGGAGCGCCGTGTACCATCGTGTAGGCGTACTCGACTCCGATCCCATAAGCTCCGTAATGGTTCTTCACAATGTCCATCACGGCATCGTAAGTTTCCTTGTGAGCCCAGTCGCGCTGCCATTCCAGCATGGTTGAAAGTGACGTCACAGGTTTTGCTCCCGCCTGGATCACTCTCTTCATCGCGTTGTCATGAGCGAGTTGGCTCACGTCACCGCAGCAATCTTCCACCACGTAGACTTCGTAGCCGTCGTGGATCGCCTGTACCGTGGGAAGCGCCACGCAGGTCTCCGTCCACAGCCCGGCAAGCACGATCTTTTTGCGCCCTGTCTTTTGAATTGCCGCTACGAAGTTCTTGTCGTCCCAAGAGTTCATCGATGAACGCTCGATGGGTTCCTGCCCCGGGAATACGGCTCGCAGTTGCGGCCACATATTCCCGCTGAAGGACTTCGTCTCGACCGTGGTCAAAATCACAGGTACATCGAACACCCTGGCGGCTTTTCCGAATGCCACGGTGTTGTTGATGATTCCTTGGCGATCGAAATTGCTTGTTCCAAACAACATTTGGCCCTGATGGTCGATCAGCGCCACGACGCAATTGTCCGGGGTCAAGAGTCCCTTCTCACTAAGCTTGGGACGATTTCCGTTTGATGAATAACTCATGCATTTCTCCTTCTTGTACTGGCGATACCAGCAGTCCTAAGTTGATCGCAAGGATCGCGACCGGAAGCGAGGGTTCGGGGAGTGATTGGTCGGGCAACGTTTCTTTGCGGCCAGGCTGCGCGGTGGCTTGCGCAACCAAACTGGGCGACATTACTCTGCACCCTTGCTCACGAACATTGCGTTTGCACGAGGAGGGCCAAAATGGAACGGTCGATCTCAACGCGCAACTCTCGCTAGATTCGAGGGTGTGAAGCCGCAGGTTGCTTTGAGTGAAGCGTGAAGAAGTGTCACGCCATAAGTCGTGTCATGAAATGACACCTGACATCAGACACCTGTGGTCGGTTTCACGAGAAGGAAGCAACAAACTCTCAGGTGCACCGCGGCCGATGACAAGTAACTCTGATTTCCATTTCAATCGAACGTAATGGCAGATGAATTGCTTGGTTACACGGCGACGAGGCAAGGAACAACAGTGAACCGCAAGCCTGAAGTTCGTGGCGGAAATGCCGTGGATATCATAGTGAGCATGACCTCCTCTTCGGTGCACGCTCAATAACGACCCCGCAATCGAACCGGCTGAAAACATCTTCGGTGGTTGAAGTCGGCCCAAATATCCTTGTTCCTGACGTTGGCCCCAAATACGGTACCCATGTTTGTCATCCTTAATTAGCATGATGCGACCGTGTGTCGGTCTACAGCTAGCGGTGTGAAAGACGCTCCGTGAGCGCTCTCTTCAGATTCGAAGTAGCGCGCCCCCACGAGATCAACAAGAAGCCCAATCTGAACCGGGCGCCACCCAAGCCTTGTGCTTGTGCGACGGTCTCAATACGAAACCGAATCCGGCGCTATCTCTGATCAATCAGCCATTCCAAGACTCTTGCATTACAGCAGTGAAGACGGTCAAAAGCGTAGGAGTGCGTCGATTGCAAACATGAACTGATCTCTTCGCTGGCCGTTATCCCAGGGCCTTGCACTGAAGGCGTGCTCGTACCTCACCTCCGGACGTACCGAGATCAGTTCGTTAAATCGGTGCGTCACTCCAGCCGTCCAGCTTGCCATGGTGGTTGCAAAGCCCGACCGCTCGCCTTTGAAATCGACGATGTAGTCGACAGGGCGAAGGGAAAGAAAATCCTTCTTCGACAACTTCAACTCTGTGTAATTCACCACTCCGAACGCAGGAGCAGTCCCCGGAATCGGCGCACCTGCACCGACGTTGGCAAACCAAGTGTGAGGCGGACCGTTGTTGACCGTCCCGCCCACGAGCGCGTGAGTCTGAAACAAATAGTATGTTTCGGTGGATGTCAGAAAAGTTCCCCGTTTGTTGAACCTGTGGGTCCAAGTCAGGTTGAATTGTTGCAGGTTGTCGTGTCCGTCGTTGAATCTGCCCCCATTGAGAGAATCAATGCCGCCATAGAGCGAATCGTTGTTGCTCGCGGAGACCCAGCGCACCATTGCCATCGCAGTCGGATGTGCTGCACCGTTCCAAGGTGCTATGTCATCGCCAGCGTGTATGCCAAACAGAATCGACCATTGATCGTTCAGTTTTATGGCGGCATTGACGCCGGTTTGGGTGTAGCAGTCGTAAGTGAAGATCAGCGAATGAGTGTACAAATAGTTGTCGGGAGCGAGTTGTGCTTCAATGTCCGGCGGCGAAATGTAGCGCCCGATCTTGATAACCATTCCTTTTGCAACTGATGGAACGTAGAGGAGTCCATACGCTTCTACAGGATCGAACCCGTAGAGATAGTTATGGTGCAGAAGTTGTCCGCTAAACCACCCTTGGGCCGTCGTCCAGCGATAATCCATCCCATACATCGAACTGAGCCGGACTCCCCAGTCCACGTGGTCGGTTTGCACGGTGTCCGGAACGCGTTCAATTCGTAATACGCCCTGATCGAGCTCCATCCTGTTAGGAGCGGTGGCGTAGGACTCGGGGATGTTCGATTTATCCGAAGTACTTGCGTTGACGCCTAGATTCGCCGAACCATACACCTTAATGTTGGCTCTTTTGAGCGCAGGAAGAGTGGACCACAGCGCCTTCGTGAGGGGGGTAGATCGGGTCCGTATCGGGAACACCTATCAAAGGACGGGCCAAGGTATTCTGAACTGGGAAAGATACTATCCAGCGGTGCGGGCAGCGCGCGCCGTCTCGGCTCGTTATTATTTTCTGGCGTGCCATCATTTAGAGAGTCGTTAGCAACCTGCGCCTCTCCGGCTTGTTCAAGTGTGCTTGAAGCAAGGGTGGACGGAATAGGGAAAGCTACAGATGCGGGCTGCAAAACAAGGCTCGGTGCACTTGTTGGTTGCGCTTCGGTTTGTCGGGGTATGGCTGTCGGAGTCTGAAGATCTTGCTCACTACCCGCGAATGCGAGAATCGGAAGCGGATTTGTGAGAATCACAACCCACGACGTTAAGGTGACAAATCTTCTAGGCCCAGAGATTCGCATTCTCGACCTATACCTTTCTGGTAACTCAACGGGCTCGCACCCCCTGAGGTGTATGAGGATTCCACCCGCGTTTTCCGTTTCTGAAGAAAGCATGTTTACAGCCAGACGTGCGCAAAAAGGACTGTCTTTATTTTGTGTGGACTAGGTCGAAGCGGAAAATCCATACCTTGTTTCAGGCTGTCGAAATCCTGACAGCGTCAGCAGTTGACATCTTGTTTTGACTGCGACCGCAATCCGGCGACGTGCCGCCGGACCGCGTCATCCACGCGCTCATCCGTAACCTGTGGTCACCAAGCACTACCGCTAGCGACGGGTTTGACTGTGCCCTTCCGGTTACACACCCAGGCCGATGAAATTGGCCGAGTTCGTGCAAGTAACCGGATAAGTTCTCTTCTCATGAACAAAATCTGCGATGCATTCGGGGCACATCAAGGTGAAAACTGTGAGCCTTAATTTCAAACGTGTAGTGGGATGGACGGTTGTTGCTTTTACGTTGCTGGGATGTAGTTTGTCGCTCGCTGCCGAACAGTCCGGGACGTTGAGCAAGAAGGAACTGAAAAATCTGGCAGCGAGCAGGAATCCAGCCGATCAGCAGGACTTGCCGAGTACTACAAGGATAAGGCGCACCGCTTTACGACTAAATCAGAGGACTTTGCCACGCAAGCAGAGCTTCTAGCCGAGCAACCGGCGACGATTGAATCGAAGCAAGGGATTTCCTGCAACTGCCCTAGCCATTTCCGTTATTTCTCGAAGCTCTACGCCCAAGAAGCAGCAGAGGCACAAGCCGAGGCAGAGCATCATGGACGATTGGCACAGGAATATTCGTTCGGCCAAAAAGGTGGCGCAAGAAAATAAATGAAGAAGCCAATAGCACCGCGTGAAGTGTGTGGAGATTCGGACGCGGTTACCGTTTTGAAAAGCATGTCTGCGGATAGAATGTGTGCAAACTTCCGAACCCCCTGAACATCTTTAATTCTTTTTTATTCTTTCGAGTCCAACGTCGCAGTGCAAATCCTATCTGGTCTGAAGGACTCAGACCTTTGGAAATTCTCACAGTTGTTAGAACTCGTCGCCTTGCTTTAGCCGTAGAGGCATCTGTCATGTCGAAATTTCAGATTCTGACCCGATTGCACAGTATCGCGCGCAGTGCGAACAATAACGGAAGATAAACTATCGACGCCGCAAGCAGTCGGCGTGCGGCCGACCGCGACCGCTGAAGTATGAAGTCCAACCCAAAGTACAGGAACCCGAAACCCAGCAGGCCCCCGGCGCAGTAAAAAATGGCAGCGTGCCGTGTCGGGGATTGCACCATGCTGATGGGGACCAGAGCAAGCAGTGGCAACAACGTTTCCAGCGTCATGAAAGGGACTCTCGCATTGCCCTTGGGCAAAACCAGGTAGCCTGCTCGATCGTAATCTTCGCGGTACATCCATGCGATCGCCATAAAATGCGGGAACTGCCACAGGAAGAGGATCGCGTACAGCGTCCATGCGTCGCTGTTCAATCGGCCAGATGCTGCGGCCCAGCCGATCAGAGGAGGCATGGCACCGGAAAAAGCACCGACGAGAACGCACAATGGTGTTTCCCGTTTCAGCGGGGTATACAGGAATAGGTAGGTCAACAACGTGAGAATGGCGAGCGCACTTGCAAGCCCGTTGACGGTTGCACTGAGATAGACGCTACCAACCGCGGCCAATGTAATCCCGAAGACCAGGACTGCTTGCGGTTTGAGACGCCCGGCTGCGGCAGGGCGCCGAACTGTCCGCCGCATCTGCGCGTCGAACCCCCGTTCGATGTATTGATTTAGCGTGCCGGTCCCACTTGCGACCAATAATGTTCCAAGCAGAGTATTGAAAAGCGGCATGACTGAAAAAGGTCGCCCTTCGTTACCACATCCCAAATAAAAACCGACAGCGGTCGTGATCAGAATGAGGAAATTGACTTCCGGCTTAGTCAGTGCCCAATAATCGGAGAGCGTGGATCCCCAAAAACGTCCGCCTGGCGCTCTGGAAGACGCGATTTGCTCGGTCACTATAGACGGGCCGGACATTCAGACCGCCTCCATCCTCTGCACGTCGCTCTTCGGCAGCGCAATAGCTTGCGTTTCCGATTGCCGAATCGCGTAATCTTGCGAACTGCGGGGCGAGAGTAAACGCGCCGTGACAAATGCCCCGGCGATCACGTAGACGAGAGTAACGCAAGTCCACATCAACGCACCCGCGCATTGCTGGTCTTCCAGAGCGGACAATCCAAACGGCTGTGATGAGAACAAATAAACCGGGTAAACCACCCGGTCGCAGAAGACCAAGAATCCGGAAAGAATATCGCACGGCAAGGTAGCGAGGAATAGATACAAGAGTATCGACGATTCTGGCCA
>Ga0137403_10008829_pt1 | contig 11258 bp, 8 predicted proteins | sample CZOMad2_1_16fung_FD_122057 | JGI IMG/M metagenome (GOLD analysis project Ga0137403, IMG submission 122057) | Vadose zone soil fungal communities from Angelo Coast Range Reserve, California, USA - CZOMad2_1_16fungal (Hybrid Assembly) | ecosystem: Environmental > Terrestrial > Soil > Vadose zone...
GCGGAGTCGACACGGGCCGCGCCCGAGAATGTGCTGCAGGCCGTCAAGCCGAGCGCGAGCGCGCCGAAGCAGGCGACGGTGGCGAGGCGGTGAAGCGCGAGCCGATCGACTTTCGCACAGGTCTTTGTTGCTGTCATGACGTATTCCATCTCCCGGCCTGCCGAGCGGCACGTTCTCGCGGTGAGCATCGCGGCGCGAGAGTAGCGGGGCGACAGCGCGCTCTCCATCGGACCAAGGTCCGATGGAAGCATCACCGCATGGCCATTAGCATCGCCACGTGATTGCCACCACCGCACCCCCGACCCATTGCTGGCTGGTCGACATCGTCGACGCGACCGATCCCGCGTTGTGCGGAGGCAAGGCGGCAGGCCTCGCGATGCTGAAGCGGATCGGCTTGTCGGTGCCGCGCGCGGTATGTCTGACCACCGACTTCTACCGGCACTGGCTCGACGTGTCCGGCTTCGGGCCCCGCCTGACCGAGCTCGTCGCGACCGCGGGCGACGCCCACGTTCGACGCACGGTCCTCGAACAGATCCGCTGCGAGGTCGAGGCGACGCCGCTCTCCGATGACGCGGACGGGGCCCTTCGGGAGGGCGTTCGCCGTCTCACCGTTGGGCGGGACGGCGACGTCCTCTCGGTGCGCTCGTCCGGCGTGGACGAGGACCACCTCGACGCCTCTCACGCCGGCATCCATGCGAGCCGCATCGTCCCCGGCCATGATATGCGCGCCGTCATCGCGGCCATCAAGACGTGCTGGGCCTCACTGTGGACGGAGACGGCGTGGACGTATCGCGAGCGCCTCGCCATCCCTCACGCCTCGGCGGCGATGGCGGTCGTCGTCCAGCGCTACGTGGCCGCCGTGTGCTCCGGCATCGCCTTCTCTGCCGATCCCGTGACGAACGACCGGACAACGGTCGTGATCGAGGCGGGATGGGGAACGGGTGCTGCGCTGGTGTCAGGGAAGGTGACGCCTGACGAGTACCGGGTCTCGCTGCAAGCCGACGCCCCTGCCGGTGCTCACCGGCGCGCGGGACGGCAAACGGAGATGACCGTCTGGCGCGATGGTGGCCCGGCGGCTCTGCCGCTCGACGACACGCGACGAGGCCGGCCCGTGCTGAGCGATACGCAGGTGCGGGAGCTTGCCAGCGTCGCCAAGGCCGTCGAGCGGACGCTGGGGACGCCGGTGGACATCGAGTGGGTCTGCGACGGAGAGGGATTCTGGGCCCTGCAGGCGAGGCCGATCACCACGCTGACGGAAGCCCCGCACCGGTCGGCGAACCGCCCGAGGCTGTGGACGCGCGCCAACCTGAAGGAGGTCTTCCCCGAGCTGCCCAGCCCGCTCGCGCTCTCGTACCTGACGTTCAGCCTGAACCGAATGTTCCAGACGTATCATGCCGCGCACGGGTATTCGGTGGCGCCAGATTCCCGGCTCGTCTCCGTGATCCGCGGCCGGCCGTACCTGAATCTCTCGCTGATGCAGCAGATGACAGTGGAGCGCGGCGGCGATCCGGCGATCGTCGGCCGGCTCTTCGGGGGCGCGAGTCCGACGGAACCGAAGTCGCTGGCACCGGCGTCCCACCCCGAGATCTCGATCACCGCTCGCGCTCGGCTCGGGCGCGAGATGCTCGCGACCTTGTTCAGCACCCCCTATCGAGGCCGGCGACTGTTCCACGGCATGCGGCGCCAGGCGGTCGCACTCGCGGACATCTCGCTCGAGGCGCTCGACGATCGAGCGCTCAGCGCGCACGCCGACGAGTTTTTTGCAACCCTGCTGGACGAGACCCCCCTGCGCCGCCTGCACGAGGTGGTCTCCGCACAGTCTCGTGCCTACATGTTCCTGGAGGCCCTCATCACGGCGTGGGTGCCGACCGATGCCGACGCCGTCCTCAAGCGGCTGATGACCGGGCTCGGTACGCTGCCCAACGTACGGATGACCTATCGCCTCATGGATCTCGCCGCGCTCGCCGCGCGAGAGAGCCCGGCCCGCGTTTACTTCACCGGTGACCTGAGCGAGGAGGCCCTTGCCGGGTACGAGACGGCCCTCGCCGGCACCGCCATGCTCGCGGAGCTCCGGGCGTTCCTGCAGGAGTTCGGCCATCGCGGCCCCTACGAGTCCGACGTCATGTCGGCCAGATTCGCCGACGATCCCGGGCCGGTGTTACGGCTCATCCAGCTCCACGTGCGCGCGGGCGCGACGCAGGATGCCGCGCGCCACGCCGCCGAGCAGTCCCACGTCCGGCACACCGCGGTGGCCGACCTGCGCCGTGCGCTCCACCAAGGCCGTGGTCGCCTCGCGTTCGTGGCGCAGTGGACGCTGTTTCGTCTCGTGTGCAGCGCGCTCCACCGCTTATTGGCGCTACGCGATGAATGCCGCCACGTCACGACGATGATGGTGGCTCATCTGCGGCGCGTGGCGCAGGAAATCGGACGACGCGCGAGCCGAGATGGCGTGCTGGCGGATCCCACCGACGTGTTCTTCCTGACGTGCGACGAGATGCCGCGGGTCCTCATCGAGCGCGATGGCCCCTGGCGCCTCCAGGCAGCCGATCGGCGGCGAGAGCGCGAGCGGAATCGGGGGCTGCAGGCGTCCGACGTCGTCGGCGACGACGGCATCGCGGACGGTATCGAGGGCGCGGCGGACGTACCGTGTGACAATGAGCTGCGCGGTTACGGCGTGAGCTCGGGCACCGTGACCGGGCGCGTCCGCGTGTTGCGATCGGCGGAGGCGATCGGATATCTGTCCGGAGAGATCGTCGTGATTCCGGCGATCGAGCCGACCCTCACGCCGATCTTTCCGCTCGTCCGGGGATTCATCGCCGAGATGGGCGGTCTGCTCTCCCACGCGGCGATTCTCGCGCGTGAATACGGATTGCCCGCCGTCGTCAGCGTGCGCGATGCCACGCGACGCCTCCGGGACGGGGATCGGGTCGAGCTCGATGGGAGCACCGGCCGGATCCGCGTGCTGGAGCGCGCCGGGTGACGCTTCCCGCCGGCCGGCGTCAGTCGGACCGGTCGGCAGACCGCTCCAGCGTCATCCCGCCGGGCAACGCCTGCCGGTGCCGGTAGAGGCACGCCGCGACGATCACGCCGAGCGCCCCGCCGGCGATGATGTCGGAGACGTAGTGACGCGCGAGATAAACGCGACCCACCGCGATGGCGGCGGCGAGGGCGTACAGCGGCCACCGCAGGCGGGGATAGTACGCGGCGAAGATCGTGGCGACCGCGAAGACCGAGGTCGCATGGCCGGAGGGAAACGAATCGATGTCGGGCGCGAACGAGGGGCCGAGGAGGCCGGCGCTCGCCAGCGCGGCATCCGGTCGAGGGCGGCCGACGAGGTGCTTGAGGCTGAATTCGATGAGACCGGCGGATGCGAAGGCGAGCGCGGCGATGCAGGCCGCGTCATGCAGTCGGGGACGCCGAAGCCGGCGGCTCACGACAGCGAGCGCCACGCACACGATCAGGAGTGTGACGCCGCTGCCGATCGGGTTGATGATGTCAACCGCCGCGTTCAGGAGCGGGCTCTGGCAGTGCGGGATCGAGGCGGCCACGAGACCGTCGAACACGAGGGCGGCGCCGAGCAAGAGCAGGAGGAGCACGATCGCCGCCGGTCTCGGGCTTGCCGAAACCACCATCAGGTCCAGTATAACGAGGGCTCGGACCGGCCGGGAGCACTTCGATGAGACTCGCTCGCTACCTGCTCGTCGCGGCCGGCCTGGCGTCCGTCGCTTGCCTGGTGGCGATGACGGGCATCGACATGCTGCTGGCGTCGGTCCGGACGCTGTCCTGGCGTCTTGCCGTCTTCATCGTCCTGCCCTATGCCGTGGTGGCGTTTCTGCACACGATCGCCTGGCGCCTCGTGTTCGTGCGCGCACCGTTATCCCTGCCACGGCTGTTCTCGATACGGCTGGCCGGCGAGGCGCTCAACCTGGGCACCGCGTCCGTCGGCGGTGAGCCGGTGAAGGTCTATCTGCTCAGGCCCGGGGTGCCGCTGAGCGAGGCCTCGGCAGCGCAAGTCGTGGACAAGACCGCCATCACGGTCGGTCAGGTCCTCTTCTTTACCGTCGGGCTCAGCATCGTCGCGATCCTGCGCTTCGATCTGGCGCCCAACTTCCTCTGGGCGATGGTGGTCCTGCTCGGTGTTCAGATCATCGTCGTCGCTGCATTCGTGCTCGTACAGTGCGTCGGGCTCGGTGACCGGACGTTGCGCGTCCTCGGCCGGCTCGGGGTGGCCGCCGGTGACGGGCGCGCGAGCGGTCTGGCGCGATTCGACCGTATGCTCGCCGCGTCCTATCGCGAGCGGTGGGGCGCCGTCCTCGCCTGCATCCTCGTCCACCTCCTGGGCTGGCTGGTGGGCAGCCTCGAGGTCTATCTCGTCGTGGGCTGGCTGGATGTCGGGGCGTCCCTTGCCGCCGCCCTCGCCATCGATGCGCTCGGCGCCGGGATCAAGTTCATGGCCTTCGCGATCCCGGGCGCGCTCGGCGTCCTCGAGGGCGGGTACATGGTTGTCTTCAGCGCCTTCGGCTTCGACGGCGGCCTGGGCCTGTCCTTCACGCTGATTCGGCGACTGCGAATGGTGGCCTGGAGTGTCGCGGGGCTGGTTGCCCTCGCTCTGCTGAGCGCGTCGGCGATGCCGGCAGCGGTGAGCGCGGCGGTTCCCGAAGGCTAATCGATCACCGGTCGACCCGATGTCCGCCCCCGTCGCCGGTCCATCGCCACGACGCCCAGCGCGGTGGCGGTCATGACGGCGGCGTTCGGCCACGACGCCAGCACCCAGTGGCCGCCGTAAGACCACGCCCAGTCGGTGAGCGGCCACAGGTAGCGGATCGGCAGCCCGCCGGTGCCCACCACGTCCAGCAGCAGGTGCAGGTGAAAGCTGATCGCGGCCAGGACACCGGCGGCCCACGGACGATCCGTGCCGAGCGCCGCGAAGGCGACGATCAGCACCGCGAAGAACGCGCTGTGAGCCGCGGCGCGGTGCGCGGCGACATAGGCGTGCTCGCTCCAGAGGATGCCGATGCCGTCGAGATCCGGCAGCGTTCCCGCCAGCACGACGATCCAGCGATCTCTCGGGGTGAGTCGCGCCAGCCCAGCGACGATCCAGCTGATGCCGACGTGGGTCAGGAAGTGCAAGGCCGACAGCACGGGACTACTTTGCCATTGCGCGAAGCCGCCGCACCAGATCCTCGTACGAGGACCGGGCGATGATCGTCTCGAACTGCACGCGGTAGTTGTCCACCAGACTGATCGACTCGACCCGGATGTCCTGCACGCGCCAGCGCAGTGCGTTCGTCGCCCGAACCACGTACTCCACGTCGATGGCGCCGCCACGCTTGACGAGGACCTTCGTCTTCACCGTGGCCCGGTTGCCGGCCGTCGTGTCGCCCAGGTACTGGAACGTCGTGGCGTCGACCAGATGAATTCGCGAGAGGTAGGCGCGCGCGAAGAGGTCCGAGAAGAGCTGGGTGAACTCCGCGCGCTCGGCCGGCGTCCGCTTCTGCCACTGGCCGCGTAGCGAGGCCTCCGCCATGGCCGTCCAATCGAACATCCGATCCAGGATCGCCCTGCCGCCCGCCGGGCCCGGTCGAGCAGGCGGCCCCGGGGACGCCTGCACCGATCGGTACAGATCGTCGATGTCGGCACGCAGCTGGTTGGTCGGCTCGCCGGCCCCGGCCGCGGGCGCGTGAGCGAGCAACACGAAGATCAGTCCAGACACGACGCGCGCACGGCGAGACATCATGGCTCCTTTCCGTTCCTTTCCTGGCGAGCGACTGGCCGCGTCACGGTCCAAGAGCGTCAGGAGCAGCGGCAGCAGGACGAGCGACGCGGCCAGGGCCGCCGCCGCTCCGATCGTGAGAAGAAGCCCCAGGCCGAAGATCCCTCGATGGCGGGCCACCATCAGGCTTCCGAAGCCGGTCATGGTCGTGAGGCCGTTGAGCGCGACCGCCAGGATCGCGCTGCGCGGAAATGGCGCGCGCCCGGCGGCGGTCTGCTCGCGATAGCGCAGCATGATGTTGAGACCGTACTCGGCCGAGGTGCCGACGATCAGCGGGAGCCCCCAGACGTTGGCGAGGTTGAAGGACAGGCCGAGCAGGCGCATGAACCCGATGGTCCACAGCGCCGCCAGCCCGAGCGGAACCAGCGCCAGCACGGTGTCGAGAGGTCGTCGCAGCATGATGGCGGCCAGCACCGTCACGAGGAGGGCAGCGTAGAGGGTCCCCTGAAGATACGCCGCCTCGACCATTCGACTCGCCTCATAGCTGATCACCGGGGAGCCGGTGACGGCGGCGTCGACCGAGCGCAGCTGCCGCACGAACTCCCTCGCTCCGTCACGGTCCCAGGTATCGATGGCGGGGTAGATCAGCATGAGCAGGCGCCCGCTGGCGCCGATGAACTTCCGCGTCAGCTCCGGCGGCAGCTCGGACACGGTGACCGGGCGCGGCGCGAGATTGTCCTGCAATCGTCGGAGCGTGGTGACGAAATCATCGCGAAGGAGGAGCTGCACGCGCGTGAGTCGGGACGTCAGCACGGCGTCGTCGTTCTGCAGGCGAGCGAGGAGCGCGACGGCCCGGTCGTGCGCTGAGCGCAGCGTCGTCGCCGCGGTGTGGCCCTCCGCCTCTCCGGCGGCGATGTCGAGGCGGCGGCGGAGCCCCTCCAGCGCACGCTGGATCGCGGCTCGATCGAGCGCGGGTTCGTGACGGACGTGGATCTCCGCCACGAGAGGGACGAGTTTGCGCACGGCGGCGATCTTCACCTCCTGGTCGGCCGGAACGAGCTTGAGCACGCTCATGACCTCGGACACGGCGGGCAGCGCGACGAAGGCGCCCTGCTTGACCTTCAGCTCCGCCAGCGAATCCGCGGTGGCGAGCGCGGCGAACCCGGAGCGGCGCGACTGCATGATCTTCCGCTCCCAGATGACCGACTCCGTGCCTGCCGCCTGGAGATTGAGGCGGTTGTAGTCGAAGCGGATCGCCGGCAGCGCGAGCAATGCGCCGACGGTCAACGCCGCGGCCACGGCGAGAATGGAGCGCCGATAGCGCAGCAGCCGGTGCAGCCACGGCTCGTCGTTCTGGGCGACCCGCGTTGCTGCCGGGACCACAGCCAGCCGTCGTCGCGTGACGACCAGCAGCGCCGGAAAGAGCGTGATCATGGCGACGAACGCCATGACGATGGCGGTGGCGGCGATGAAGCCGAACTCCTGGATACCGCGGAAGTCGGCCAGCATCAACACGCCGAACGTCGCGGCGGCGCTGAGGGCTCCGAAGAGGATCCCGGGCCCGGAGCGGCCCGCGGTCGTCATGAGGGCGTGCGGCGGCGTCCGGCCGAGCCTCAGCTCCTCCTCGTACCGGAGGAACAGGTAGATCCCGTAGTCGATGCCGATGCCGATGAGGAGCGACATGAACATCACCGAGAAAACGCTCAGGTGCCCCACGGCGGCGGTGATGACGCCGAGGGACCAGGCGAGGCTCACCAGGAGAGCGGCCAGCATCAAGAGCGGCTCGAGGGTGCGCCGGATCACGAGGAAAAGGAGGCCCACCGTCACCGCGATCGCAAGCAGCGTCGCCACCGTGCTGTCGTGGAACGCGGTCAGCATCTCGTCGTTCGACAGGGCCGGCGTGCCGGTCGCGCCGGCGGCGACATCGGGATAGGTCTCGCGCAGGCTTCGGATGATGCGGCGGATCGCCGCGATGAAGTCCTTGTTGTCGGTGAAGCTGGTTGCGTCCCGCCGCGGCTCGACGAGAACGAAGAGGAGCCGATCGTCGGCCGAGAAGAAATAGCCGGAGCGTGTCTGATCGGCGGCCGACGTGAACACGCGCGTCCACGGCGAGACGTCAGCATTGGCCCCGTCGAGGCCGTCGGCGACGACGCCGAGCAATGTGTCCACGAATCCGGGATCGAGCCCCGCCGCGGGGCCGCCGCCGAGGCCGAGGTCGACGAAGCCGAGGGCGAAGCGCCGCGCGATCTCCTCGCTGATCCCCTCGAACAGGCCGGCGAGGGTCGGCCGGGCAGCATACTGGTCGATGAATCGCCGGTGCAGCCTGATCGTGTCGGCGAGATCGGCGAGCTGCTCCGTTTTCAGGTAGAGCAGCGCCTGACCCGCGAACAGCTCGGGGTCGATCCGATACGCGACCCTCCCCGCGCTCGGCAGTCGCTTGATCTCTGTGGCGAGCCGGTCGGCGTACGCCTGAGCCCGCGGCACGCTGGGAGCCTCGATCACGACGACGATGTCGTTGAGATCGCCGAAGTCGTGCAAATGCTCCTTGAAGCGCTGGACGTAGAGGTGGTGCGGCGGCAGCAGCTGGACCGACGAGCTCTGAAACGTCAGCGCGTGTCCGGCGAAGAGCACGCCCGCGAGAGCGAGCGCGAGGCCGACGACGATCGTGACGGCCGGGCGAATGGTGACCACGCGGACCACTCGGGACAGCAACGCTCCGGTCGGTGGATAGTTCATTTCGCCGGTTCTTCTCCCCGGGTAGGGTGCCGCGACCTGCCGGCCGGATCGATAGGACCAAGGTCTCAGGACGCGAGGCTTGATGGCTCGAGTCGAGTCCCGGCGGCGCGAGCCGCGCGCGCCGCGCATGGCGGCTCTCGAGCACGGCTCGTCCGTCCAGGCCTCCACGGCGTCAGACCGCGCCGTCCACCCGGGCTGCGACCGACGAACTCCCGCGTGAACCGTTTCCGACTCAGCCGCCCGACCCGCTCGATCTGCGGCCTGGACACGTTATGCCCTCCGCCTCCGACGGCGCCATCGGATTCGCGGATGGTATCATCCCGCGGTGGTTCGGCCGCCCGTCCGCACGACCGCGAAGGCGCTCGGCCACATCGTCGCCACACTCATCGATACGACGAGGCCGGCTGCGCGCGACGACTCTCCATCCCGGCCATGCGCCACGTCGTCGACCGTATCGTCGCATCCGAGGATCGAGGCGAGTCCCTCCTGCAAGCGGCCGATGGCGGGGTGATGATCGTCGGCAGCGAATATGCCGAGATTAAACGCATGTATGTGCGGCCGGCTTTTCGCGGCCGGGGGCTGGGGCGGCTCATGCTCGAGCATCTCGTCGCTCACGCGCGAGCGCAGGGCCTTGGCGTCGTCCGCCTGGAAACGGCAATCCACCAGCGCGAGACGATCGCCCTCTACGAGAGCGGCGGCTTTCGGCGCATTGGGCCGTTCGGGCCGTACACCGACGACCCGCTGAGCCGGTGTTATGAGAAGTCGAGCGGCGTGCCCGCCCCGCACGAGGCAGTCTGATTCCCCCTGACGCGCTGATCTTCGCGGCGCTCGTGATCTTCGCCGGCTACCTGATATTCGGCATGACCGGATTCGGCGCCTCACCGATCACGATTCCCGTCCTGGTCCACCTCCTTCCACTCGCGTTCGTGCTGCCGCTGGCCGCGCTTCTCGATCTCGGCTCGGCGCTGGCGCTGGGACTTCACACGCGCCAGCAGGCGGACAGCCGCGAGCTTCTCACCCTCGTGCCCTTCACGCTCCTCGGTCTCGCGCTGGGCGTGACGGTCCTCGTGAGCCTGCCGCGCGATGCCACGTTGCGGGCGCTGGGGCTGTTCGTGTGCGCCTACGCGATCCACCTGATGTTGCGTCGTGAGACGGCGCGGCGATTGAGCCGGTGGTGGGCAGCGCCCGCCGGCATCGCTGGCGGTGTGGTAGGCGCCCTGTTCGGCATGGGCGGCCCGCCGTACGTTGCGTACATCGCCGGCCGAATCCCTGACCCGGCGACGCAGCGTGCAACGATATCCCACATGGTGATCCTGAACGTCGGCCTACGCGTCGTGGCGTTCGCCCTCGCCGGATTCCTCGTCTCCCGCGCGCTCTGGATCTCGGTGGCGTGCTTGCTCCCGGTCGCATGGATCGCTGTGTGGGTCGGCCATCGCGTCCATGTGCGCATGGCAGCGACAACGGTTGCGCGCGCCGTCAGCGTGGTGCTGTTCCTCACCGGCGCCGCGCTGATCATCCGAACGCTTTAGAAAAAACGCCATCTCCCCACCCATCTAATGTTACATTAAGGGGATCGGTGAATCCGGATAGAATCTGAGCGGCGGTGGCGTGCGCCAGATGGTGATCAAAGGCACGCACCTCAACGGTTGCCCTAGGAAACAGCCGGTTCACTTCGCTTGCGACCATTGACTCGAGGCTAACGACCTTGTCTTCTCTGAGGATATCGCGCAGGAGATGTTTAAGACCGGCTGGCGAGGCCATCAAGAGTTTCAGCTTCGATAAATGCTTCAAATGCGAGTAGCGCTCAACCTCTCGAACTACGTCGTTTAAAAACTTAACATTAAGAGCCTCGCGCAAGCATGCTGTCGCAGTAAACAGCTCGCGTTCAACCTGGGTCCCTAATTGTGACAGTAAGGGTGTTGCAACGACAACACGTCTAATGGCAGATGGGTTTAGCTCGAATTCGCGAATTAGTTCTTTTATAACTGGAATTGGAGGAAGTGTGTCGTGCTTGTATCGAGTAATTCGCTCGGTGCTCATTCCAAATACGCGCCGGTTGTGCACATCAATCGCAAAGATGGCACTATCGTGATTCAGAAAATTAGCGCCAATAACTAGTTCATGCTCTTGAGCCATGCCATGTCTCCTCATCATGTTGCAGATAGTACTCAATCATGTCGCCGCACTCCTGAGGCGAGCGCTAGGAAACAACTTCTTTGCCCGGTTCGAACATTTCGTGCGGATTTTTCCAGTCGGTCGAATCAACGAGTCTTTCGGCAAACTGAGACGTTTGCTTTGCTTTGGCCCTCGTTCCTCTTTGTCGATTTTGGCTTCGGCTACTACCCGCATAGAGCAGCATTGTAACGACACCGCCGAACACGAATGTCAGTAGGTAAGTTAGGTAAGTAAGGAAAGTAATAAGCGCTCCTACCACTCTCACTGGTAAAAGCAATTCACCGGCCACGCCATAAATCGTTACATCGCCTAGAGAGAAGTGAACATTGAGATTTAAATTTTATTGCCCGTTGCTCGACAACTTTTGTCGCCGCTGATTCCGTTAGCGGCACGAATTATCTCGGTCTATCTCTCAATTCTCCTGGCATATCCATTGCTGCTACAGATTGGTAGGAAACGGGAAAGCGCGATAACATACTCTCACACACGCAAGGTTAATTGGCCTTTCGCGACTTTCTGGTTAGTCTATTTGAGCATCATATTCAGCAGTGAAACCCCACTCGTGGTAAGCAGCTTTGAGGCATAGTGCTAAATTCCCGACAAAAGCCTTTCCTATCGGGTTTCCTACAAATTG
>Ga0137403_10008831_pt1 | contig 11257 bp, 9 predicted proteins | sample CZOMad2_1_16fung_FD_122057 | JGI IMG/M metagenome (GOLD analysis project Ga0137403, IMG submission 122057) | Vadose zone soil fungal communities from Angelo Coast Range Reserve, California, USA - CZOMad2_1_16fungal (Hybrid Assembly) | ecosystem: Environmental > Terrestrial > Soil > Vadose zone...
GTCGGCGTGTTCGTCTTGCCGACCATGATGCCGCCCGCGGCCTTGAGGCGCTCGACCATCGGCGCGTCCTCGGTGGGGACGTTGTCGCGGTAGAGCGGCGTGCCGAAGGTCGTGCGCACGCCCTTGGTCACCACGAGGTCCTTCACGCCGAAGGGCACGCCGTGCAGCGGCCCGAGCTTGGCGCCCCGCTTGCCGACGGCGCGCTCGGCCGACTTGGCCTCGCGGCGCGCCTGGTCGGCGTTGATGAGCACGAACGCGTTGAGGCGCGGGTTGACCTTGTCGATGCGCGTGAGCAGCGCGTCCACGATCTCCACGGGGGAGACCTTCCGACTTCGGATCAGGGCGGCCTGCTCGGTGACGGACAGCCAGTTCAGGTCGGTCTCACGCATGGCGGCTCCGCAAGATAACAGATTGGGGGGATTGGGGGGCCATTTCGTGGCCCGCGCTCCGGCCTTGTCTCACCTCGACCCTCGCAGTCTCGGATCCAGCGTGTCCCTCAGGGCGTCGCCGAGCAGGTTGCTGCCGAAGACCGCGAGGCTGATGGCGATGCCCGGGAAGAGCACGAGGTGCGGCGCCTTCTGCGCGTACTCCGCGGCGGAGACGGACAGCATGCGCCCCCACGAGGGGTAGGGCTCCGGGATGCCCATGCCGAGGAACGACAGCGTCGCCTCGACGAGGATGGCGCTGCCGAGCTGGGCCGTGCAAAGCACGATGAACGGGCCCACCGTGTTGGGCAGGATGTGGCGGAAGGCCGTGCGCAGGTGGCGCACGCCGAGGGCGCGCGCCGCCTCGATGTACTGCATCTCGCGGATGCTGAGCACGCTGGCGCGGATCACACGCGCCGCGCGCGGGATGATCGGGATCGAGATCGCGATGATGACGTTACGGACCGAAGGGCCGAGCGAGGCCGACATGACGAGGGCCAGCACGAGCAGCGGCAGGCCCTGCAGGATGTCGAGCAGCCGCTGCGTGATGAGGTCGGTCTTGCCTCCGACGTAGGCGGACAGCAGCCCGATGATGCCGCCCAGCACGGAGCCCATCAGGGTGGAGCCCACCCCGACGAGGAGCGAGGCCCACGCGCCGTGGACGATGCGCGAGTAGATGTCGCGGCCGAGGTGGTCGGTGCCCAGCCAATGCTCGGCGTTGGGCCGGCCGAGCGTGTACGTCGCGTCGGTCGCGATCGGGTCGTGTGTCTGCAGCCACGGCGCCAGCACCGCCGTCACCAGCATGATCGCCATGATGGCGCCGCCGGCGGCGCCGAGCGGCTTGCGCCGGATGAACCGGCCGAGCGCGGTCCCCCACCCCGGCCGCGCCGGGGCGCTCACCATCACGAGGTCGACCGGCACACCGACGGGGCTAGCCGCCATAGCGCACGCGCGGGTCGAGCACGCCGTAGAGCATGTCGACGAAGAGGTTGCTGAGGATCACCACGATGGCGATGAACATCACGAGGTTCTGCACGATCGGGTAGTCGCGCCAGAGGATCGCCTGCACGAGGAAGCGCGCGACGCCGGGCAGGTTGAAGACGGTCTCGGTCACCACGAGGCCGCCGATGAGGAAGGCGAACTCGATGCCGATGACGGTGACCACGGGCAAGATCGCGTTCTTGAGGGCGTGGCGCCAGATGACCACGCCCTCCGCCTGCCCCTTGGCCCACGCCGTCCGGATGTAGTCCTCGCGCATCACCTCGAGCAGCGAGGAGCGCGTGATCCGCATGATGAGCGCCGAGGAGCGGTAGCCGACGGCGAGGGCGGGCAGCGCGAACTGGATGGCGTGCGCCTTGAAGTTCTCCGTCGGCTTCACGTAGGTCAGCGGCGGGATCCAGCCGAGCCACGAGACCATGCCGAGGATGATGACCATGCCGAGCCAGAAGGACGGCATCGACAACCCGGCCAGGCTGACGACGCGTAGCACGTAGTCGAGGGTGGTGTCCTGCCGCACGGCGCTGATCACGCCCGTGGGGACGCCGAGCACGACGGCGACGATGATGGACAGGACCGCCAGCTCGATGGTCACCGGCACGAGCGGCCGGATGACCTCCCACGCCGGGACGTCGTAGCGGTACGACTTGCCCATGTCGCCGGTGAGGATCTGGCGCATCCAGTCGAGGTACTGGATCCAGTAGGGCCGGTCCATCCCGAGCTCCTTGAGGATCGCCTGCTTCTCCGACTCGTTCACGTAGCCGGCCGTGGAGAAGAGGATGTCGACGATGTCCCCGGGGGCCAGACGCAGCAGAGCGAAGATGACGATCGACATGCCGACCAGGGTCAGGACGGCGATGCCGAGCCGTTGGGCGACGTAGCTCTTCATTCGGCTACTTGTCCCGCCAGACCTCCTGCATGCGGCCGAAGTTGTACACGTTGTTCTGGACGACGAGGCCCTTCACGTATGGCCAGTGGGTGAAATAGTCGATGCGCCACGACAGGATGGGACGCGCGGCGTCCTCCTCCAGCTTCTTCTGGATCGCGTACACCATCTGCAGCCGCTTCTTCTGGTCGATCTCCTGCGACTGCGCGTCGAACATCTTGCCGACCTGCTCACTGCAGTAGTGCGTGTAGTTGCGGGGCGAGCCGCACGCGTAGTTCTCGTAGAAGTTGCCGTCGGGGTCGTCGGCACCGAGGCCGGTGAGGTTGGCGCCGATCTGGTAGTCGCCGCGCACGGCCATGGCGTGCCACTGCGCGGTCTCGATCTGCTTGAGCGTGGACTCGATGCCGATCTGCTTCAGCTCGTTGATCACGAACGAGGCCATGTCCACGTAGATGGGGATCGCGCGCGTCACCATCTCGACCTTGAGCGGCTTGTCGGGGGTGTGCCCGGCCTCGGCCATCATCTTCTTGGCCCGGGCCTTCTCCTCGGCGGCCTTGCCGTAGCCGGGAAGCGCGACGAGGTCCTTCTCGGCGAGGCCCCAGAACGCGTGGGGCTTGGGCGCCATGGCCGCGCCGACGACGCCGCCGCCCTGGTACACGGCCTGGATGAGCGCGCGCCGATCGATGGCGTGGCTGACCGCGAGCCGGACCTTGAGGTTGTCGAAGGGCGGCTTCTTGATGTTCATGATGATGTTGTTGTTCACGTTCTCGCTGATCGGCGTCACCACCAGCTGCGGCACCGCCTTCTTCAATTGCTCGGACTGCGTCTTCGACGTCTCGCCGGGGAAGGACACGTCGACGGCGCCGGACTGCAGGGCGGCCGTGCGGGTGCCGCGCTCGACGATGACGACGTATTTGAGGCCGTCGAGGTAGGGCCGGCCCTTGACGACGTAATCGGGGTTCTTCACGTACTCGACGAATTCCCCCTTGCGCCACTCCTTGAGCTTGAACGGCCCGGTGCCCACGCAGCTCGTCCGATAGTTCGCGGCCGGGACGTGGGCGGCGTAGATCGGGCTGTAACCCGAGGCGAGCATCATGAGGATGGACGGCTGCGGGCGCTTGAGGTGGAAGACCACCGTGCTCGCGTCCGGCGTCTCGATGGTCTGCACGTTGGCGTACCAGTCCTTACGCGGGTTGATCCGCAGCTTGGCCGGCGCGTCCGGCGCTTCGCGGATCATGTCGAAAGTGTACTTGACGTCCTTCGACGTGAACGGCTGGCCGTCGTGCCACTTCACGCCCTTGCGCAGGAAGAAGACGAGATTACGGTAGTTGTCCTGCCACGACCACTTCTCGGCCAGATCACCGACGATCGTGTCGAGCGACTCCACCTTCTTGGCGGGGTCGAAGATGACGAGATTGTTGAAACACGGCATCGACGGCCACACGGTGGAGCTGGTCTGGGTCTCGTGGATGGCGAATCCTTGAGGCAGATCCTCCCGCTGGGTGATGTTCAGGGTCCCTCCGGCCTTGGGCGTCTGGCTGATGGCCGGCGTGCCGAGCGCGATGACGAGGACGAGGCTGATGACGGCGAACGATATCGTTGCGCGCATGCGCGACATGCGATTCCTCCTCGATGAGGTCCGGCGCTGAATAGTGGCTGAGTCTACGTGAAAACTCAAGGACTCTCAACAGTTACAGGAGGCGGACGAGCAGGTGGACGCCGTAGATGGCGCCCCCGGCGAGGCCGCCGACGACGGTGCCGTTCACGCGGATGTACTGCAGATCGTCGCCCGCGTGCTCGTCGATCAGCCGCACCACGCCCTCGGGGCCCAGCGCCCGCACGCCGTTGGCGATGAACTCGGCGATGCGGTCGTGGTGGCGCAGCACCAGCTCGGACACGCGGGCCTTCAGCCAGTCGCCGACCTGCGCGCGCAGCGCGGCGTCGGTCACCAGCGCCTGGCGCGCGCGCTCGAGCCGCTCGGCGATCCACGCCGCCGCCTCCGAGCGCGGGGCGGCCAGATCGGCGAGCAGCGTGCGGCGCAGCGAGGCCGCGAGGTCGTCGAGCAGCGCCACCACCGCCGGCGTGGCCAGCAGCTCGTTCTTTGCCGCCTCGACGCGCGCGGCCAGCGCGGTGTCGCTCGTCAGGCGCGTCTCGAGCTCGGCCACGATCTCGCTCGCGCGCGCCCGCAGCGGATGGTCGGGATTCTTCGCCACCTCGCGCAGCCCGGAGTGGAGCGCGGTGACGATGCGCTCGCGGTCGAGCACGCCGAGCAGCTCGGCGAGGCCGATCCAGAGGCGCGGGTAGACGCCCATGCGCGCGCGGTAGCGTGTGAGCAGCTCGTCGATCACCTCGGCCACGGTGGCCCGCACGGCCGGACGCTCGAGCGCGTCTGCCAGCGCCAGCACGATGGCCTGCACCACGCGCCCGTCCCAGCCGTTGTCGCGCGCGATGCGCAACGCCGCCGCCAGCGTGGGCGCGGCCGGCTGGGCGGCCAGCAGCGCGCGCAGACGCGCCACCAGCTCGGACGCGGTGGCCGGCGTGAGCTGCTCGGCCGCCCAGCTCGCCACCGCGCGCGTGGCCGTCTCGAGGTCCGCCTGCGACACGCGCTCGGCGCCGCGCGCGAGCAGGTCGGCCACGTCCACGCGCTCGATCTCCTGCACGACGTAGCGCGGTGTGAGCACGCGGCCACCGACCATGGCACCGACGCGCTCGGCCAGCCCCTCCCAGTTCGCCGGGATCAGCGCGGTGTGCGGGATGGGCAGGCCGAGCGGGCGCCGGAAGATCGCGGTGACCGCGAACCAGTCGGCGAGGCCGCCGACGACGCCCGCCTCGGCGACGGCGAGCAGGAAGCCGCCCCACCCCGTCGCGCGAAACGGAAACGCCGCCGCGGCCAGCGCGGCGGCGGCGAGCAGGACGCCGAGGGCGAGCCGTCGCTGGCGGCGCACGACGTCAGCGCCCCAGCAGGAAGTCGAGCATCCGCTCGGTCGCGGGCGGGCCGGGCGGATAGGTGTGCGTGCCACGCGGGTCGCCGCCGCTCCACGCGTGGCCCATGCCGGGCACGAGCCAGGTCTCGAGCAGCGGGCGGCCGCGCGCGGCGCGATGGACGGCGTGGACGGCGCCCTCGGCCGGCTCGGTGGTCGCGCTCGAAGCGCCGAGCGCGCGCGCGAGCATCGTCTCCAGCGTCGCGAGGTTGGCGGGGCTGACGACCGCGTCGGCAGTGCCCTGCCAGAGCGAGGCACGCAGCCGCAGCGTCGTCAGGCCCGCGGCGCGCAAGCACGCGGCCGCCGAGGCGCCGGGCTCGGCGCCGAGGCCGCGCATGCACTGGATGGCCCCCGTCGGCCCGACGCCGCAACGGTAGGCGCCGCCGGCCATCACGCCGATGCCGGTCACCACGTGCGGCGCCGCGCAGGCGAGGTTCACGGCCATGAATCCGCCCGCGGAGAAGCCGAGCGCCAGGAGGTGCGGATCACGCAGCCCGCGCTCGGTCTGGATGCGTCGCGCGAGCGCGAGGATCTCACCCACCTCGCCCGCCGTCGGCGAGGCCTCGTCAGCGAACCAGTTCCAGCAGCGGTAGGCGTTGTCGCGCCGGCTCTGCGCGGGGTAGACGACCACGAGCCCGCGGCGCTCGGCCGCGTCGTTGAGCCGGGTGCCGAGCGCGAAATCCTCCGGCGTCTGCCAGCAGCCGTGCAGCGCGACGACGAGCGGTCCCGCCGGCGGCGTGCTCGGCGTGAAGAGCGCGTAGCCGCGGCCCTCGTGCCGGCCGCTGCCAAAGGTCCCCGCGGCGCACGCCGGGGCTGCCGCGAGCGTCGCCGACAGGATGATGACGACAACGCATCTTTCGATCATTTCACCGCTCGCCTCGGCGGAGGCACCGCCTCAGCTCGCACCTTTCGATCATTTCACCGCTCGCCTCGGCGGAGGCACCGCCTCAGCTCGCACCTTTCGATCATTTCACCGCTCGCCTCGGCGGAGGCACCGCCTCAGCTCGCACTACCACTTTCTCGGCCGCGACGGCAGCAGCACGCGGCCGGCCTTGACGTCCCAGACACCGAGCGGAGTCAGGCGCGCCGCCGGCAGGAAGTCGGCGGACAGGAACAGCATCGTGAAGAACGGGTCGTGGAACGAGTAGCCGCGATCGGTGAGGTGCCGGGACAGCTCGCGCTCGCGGCGCGCGGCCTCCGGCAGCTCGGCGCGCGTCATGATGCCGCCGAGCGGCAGCGGCAGCTCCCAGGCAACGTCGTCGCCGTCCACCAGCACGACGCCGCCGTGAAGCTCGAGCAACCGGTTGACCGCGCGCGCCATCGACTCCGGGCGGCGCCCGAGCGTCAGGATGTTGAAGTCGGTGGAGATCGTGGTGGCGAGGCCGTCGAGGCGGTCGGCGAAGCCCGCCACGAGCGCCGGCGCCACCCAGCGCCCGCGGCGATCGACGAGGGCCGCGTGCAGGTCGCCCGGCTGCGGCGCGCGCTCCTCGACCTTCGTGATCACCGCGCTCACCAGCCTCAGGACGGGAAACGTCGCGCGGCCGGGGAGCCGGAAGTCGGCGTCCCGCGCCCGCCAGCGCGCGGTCAGCCGCGCCGCCGGCGTCGAGAACACGCGCCGCCAGGACGGCTCGGGGATCGGCACGAGCGTCCGGCCTTCGCGCGCGGCCACGCGCCCGCGCGCGACGACGGTCTCCGGCCGCGGCTCGCTGAGGTCGCGCAGCAGGCAGAGGTCCGCGTAGCGGCCGGGCGCGATGCCGCCGAGGTCGGCGTCCTTGCCGAAGTAGGTCGCCGGGTTGAGCGTCGCCATGCGGTAGGCGTCCAGCGGCGGCACCCCGCGCTGCATCGCGGTCCGGATCAGGTGGTCCACGAAGCCGTGCTCGAGGACGAAGGCCGGCATCGAGCCGTCGGCCGTGAGCATCGCGCGCGCGGCGAGACCGGGCGCCTCCTTCAGCGCGTCGAGCAGGTCGCTGAGGTCGGGACGCAGCGAGGACTCGCGGAGCATGACCGCGATCCCCAGCCGGGCGCGGTCGAGGACCTCGCGCGCCGTGATCGGCTCGTGGTCGGAGCTGAGGCCGCCGGCGGCGATGGCCGCGAGCTTCTCCCGAGACGCGCCGGCGGTGTGGCCCTCGACGCGCTGGCCGCGCGCGAGCGCCAGGTCGAGGCGGGCGATCAGATCTGGATCGCCGGCGTGCACGTCGGGCCAGCGGGTCACCTCGCCGGCGGCGACGGCGCTCGGATGCGCGAGGGCGCGGGCGAGGTCGCGCAGCGGGAACCGCCGGGCCTCGTCGATCGTCCGGCTCTGAGCGTGAGGGCGGATCATCCAGTAGAACTTCACGGGCGAGCGGGCCAGCGCATCCGCCACCGCCGTGAAGGCACGCGCCCCGCCCAGCTCCCAGAACTGGAGCGTGTCGGCGAAGAGAGTGGTGGTGCCGAGGGCCAGCACGTGCCGCGCCAGCGCGGAGGGCGTGATGACGTGCGCGGGGTGGACGTGGGGATCGACGTAGCCCGGCACGAGCACGCGCCCGCCCGCGTCGAGCACGGTCGTGCGGGCGCCGACCATGTCGTCGCGCGCGCCCACGTAAGCGATGCGCTCGCCGTGGACGGCGACGTTCGCCGGGTAGAGCTCGCCGGTGTAGACGTTGAGAAGCGTGCCGCCGCGGACGTAGAGATCGGCCGGAGCGGCGCCGCGCGCGACGGCGGTGAGGCGCCGTCGCTCGGCGACGTTCACTTCCGCTTGCGTGTGGACGCGCGATAGGCGGCGGCGCCCGCCGCCATGCCGGCGCGCAGGCCGCGGCCGATCCGGGCCGCCTCCTTCATCGCCTGCCGCACGTGGGGCTCGGCCTGACGCAGCGTGCGCTCGACGATCTTGCGGGTCCGCTTGTCGAGCTTCTTGAGCCGCGCGCGAGCGTCGCCGCGCGCCTTGCGGGTGTCGACCTCCAGCTGCTTGAGCTGCTTCACGAGCGCCTTCCACTGGGTCTCCAGGCCGGCCATCCATGCCTCCTTGTGCGCTGCTTGTGTGGATTATGCGGTAATTGTCGCGACAGCGCCTGCTCAACCGTCCGGCCTCGCTACAATGTCTGCCGTGAGCGATGCGATCCAGGTCAGCGGCACCGTGCGCGTCCCCGCGTCCGCGCTCACCGTCCGGGCCGTGCGCGCCTCCGGACCCGGCGGCCAGAACGTCAACAAGGTGGCGACGAAGATCGACTTGCGGGTGGATCTCGACGGGATCGAGGGCTTGCCGGCGCCGGCGCTCGAGCGGCTGCGCGCCCTGGCCCGCCACCGGCTGGACGCCGACGGCCGCCTGGTCGTCACCAGCCAGGTCACGCGCAACCAGGCCCGGAATCTCGAGGACGCGCGCGGCAAGGTGCGCGCGCTGATCGCGGCCGCGCTCGTGCGCCCGCGCCACCGCACGGCGACCCGGCCGACGGCGTCTGCGCGCGAGCAGCGGCTCGGGGCCAAGCGCGCGCGCAGCGACGTCAAGCGGCTGCGCGCGCGCCCCGGCGCCGAGGACTAGTCCTTCTGCACGAAGCGCGCGGCCACCGTGTTCTGATCGCCGCGATAGAAGCCGGTGACGGTCACCTTGTCGCCCGCGCTGAGCGACTGGCGGATGGCCTCGCCGACCTCCTTCATGTCCACGTTCAGCGCACGGCCGTCATCGGCCTTCAGGCTGAGCGTGGTCCCGCTGACCGAGCTGACGGTGCCCTGGATCCGCTGCCACGCCTTCTCGTCCACGGGCCCCGGCAACGCCGACGGCGCGCTGGCGCCGCTGGTCGCCCCCGTCGACGAGTCCTTCTGGATGTAGCGCGCGAGGAAGTGATCGGTCCGGGAGCCCGGGAAGCCGATGACCGTCACGCCGTCGTCCTTCGCGAGCGAGCCGCGGATGTCGGCCGAGACCTGGCCGGCGTGCACGGTCAGCGTGCGGCCGTCGTCGGTCTTGACGGTGACCGTGTTACCGCTCACCGACTGCACCGTGCCGTGCACGCGCTGCCATGACCGATCCGAGACCGGCGGGGGCGCCTGGCCGACGACGGTGCCGCCGCGCAGCGGGTCCGACGCGTCCTGCTGGATGTACTGGGCGGTGAACTGGTTGGCCTGGGCCCCCGCCTGGCCGATCAGCGTCACGCCGGCGTCGGGCTTGAGGGCGCCGCGGATGTCGGCCGAGACGTGCGAAGCGTCCACCGTGAGCACGCGGCCGTCATCGGCCTTGACGGTCACGGTGTTACCACTGACCGACTGGACTTTGCCGTGGACGCGCTGCCAGTCGTCGGCCGCCCCTGCGCCGGCGACGCCGACCAGGAGCAGACAGGTCAGCGCAACGAGTGATCGTAGAAGTTTCATGGTGACACCTCCCCGGCTCACTTTCTGAGCAACGGGAATGCCACCGATCAGAAGCCGAGCGCGCGAACCTCCTCGCGGAAGCGACGCACGTTGGCGAGCTTGATCTCTTCGTAGCCGCGGATGAGGTCGGGCAGGTTTGCCAGCTTCACCGCTCGAGCGTGGGAGGCGACGTCCAGGCCCACCAGCGCCTTGTCCACGAGCGTCCTGTACTCGCCGACCAGCGCGCGCTCGACGCGGCGCACCTCGGCCCAGCCGAAGGGATCCAGAGCGGATCCGCGCAGCCCACGCATGCTGCGCAGCGCGCGGAAGGCGCCCTGAAACCAGCGTCCGAACTTGATCTTGCTCTGCCAGCCGAGCGCGCGAAGCATCGGTGGGTGGAGGTTGTAGTGGATGCTGACGCCGTCGGGGTACTGCTCCTTCAGCGCCGCCGCGAGGTCGTTTTGCAGATGCAGCCGCGCGACCTCGTACTCGTCCTTGTAGGCCATGAGCTTGAACAGGTAGCGCGCGACGGCCTCGGAGAGCGCCGTCGTGCCGGGCACCGCCGCACGCTCGGCGTCGCACACGCGCTTGACGAACTCGACGTAGGACCGCGCGTACGCGGCATCCTGGTACTCGATCAGCTCGGGCACGCGGATCGCGAGGAGCCGGCGCACCTCGCCGTCGGCGCCCACCGACTCCACCAGGGCGCGCGCCTCGGGATGCACGCCAAGCGCCGGCTCGACGGCGGCGGCGCCGACGCGACGCACATGGCGCGCCGCAAGGAACTGCGGGTCGATGACGGCGAGCCGGCCGGCGCGGAACGCCTGCGTGTTCATCTCGACGGCCACCCCGTTCAGCGCGATCGCGCGCTCGATGGCCTGCGCCGCCACCGGGATGGCGCCCGCCTGGTAGGCGGCGCCGAGCACGATGAGGTTGGCGGCCATGTGATCGTCGAGGAGCCGCTCGGCCAGGCCGAGCGCGTCGAGATAGACGTTCTCGTCCTTGCGCGTGAAGCGGTCGATCGACGCGTGGAGTCCCGACGCCTCCGGAAACTGCACGTCGGTGTTCGTCACCATGGCCCCCGTCGGCACCTGGCTCGTCGACACGACGGCGATCGTTCGCTCGCCGCTCGCATGGTCGAGGTTCTGCGGCGACGTCGCCACGAGGATGTCGAAGCCGAGATAGCAGTCGGCCTCGCCGGCGGCGACCTTGTTGGACACCTCGACCGCGCGCTCGGAGATCTTGAGATGTGAGACGACGGGGCCGCCCTTCTGGCTGAGCCCGGTCTGGTCGAGGCCGCGGACGTGCTTGCCGTCGAGCAGCGCCGCGGTGCCGAGGATCTGGTTGACGGTGACGACACCGGTGCCGCCGATGCCGGTCATGAACACGTTCGCAGTGCCCGGAACCTTGAGGACCGGTTCGGGCAGCTCGCGCTCGACGTTGAACGTGCGGCGGTCCTTCTTCCTCGGCTCGCCCTTCGGGATCACGGTGAGGAACGACGGGCAGTCGCCGCGCAGGCACGAGTAGTCCTTGTTGCACGACGACTGGTGGATCTGCGTCTTGCGCCCGAACTCCGTGTCCACCGGCTGGACGGACAGGCAGTTCGACTTCACGCCGCAGTCGCCGCAGCCCTCGCAGACCGCCTCGTTGAT